>CAJHYP010000379.1_pt1 | contig 11378 bp, 12 predicted proteins | sample 9198731 | NCBI WGS metagenome assembly CAJHYP01 (sample SAMEA7708363, study PRJEB35096) | sediment metagenome | biome: marine neritic benthic zone biome [ENVO:01000025]; feature: sediment [ENVO:00002007]; material: shallow marine sediment [ENVO:03000034] sea grass bed [ENVO_01000059] ...
GATCGTGTGAAGCGCGCTCTTTTCCGCGGAACCACTGTTGCGCGGCTGGACCATCCCGATAATTCGATGCGATGTCTTCAGCGTGTCATCGAGCATAGCGAGATAGCGCGGCTCGAATATGTGCAGCGGCAGACGCGATCGCGGTAGCAAAAGCGCCCCGGGCAAGGGAAACACCGGGATTGTGTCAGGCAAGTCCGAGCGCGACAGCGTGCGAGACACCTAAAACCCTCTCTAATCAGACGAATATCATCGACGACAATTTACGCCTGCCGTTCAAAACCACAGGATCGTTTGGCTTCAAAGCCTCGAAGATCGTAAAGAGTTGCGCCTTGGCGGCACCGTCATTCCATTCCTGGTCGCGACGGAATATATCCAAAAGCTGCTCAACCGCTGCGTCGGCGTCCCCTGCTGCATATAACGCCTGCGCAAGGTCGTAGCGCGCCTGATGATCGTCCGGGCTGGCGTCCACCGCGGCGAGAAGCTCTGCAACTGGTCCAGCGTCGGCGGCCTGTCGCGCCAGTTCGATCTGCGCGCGCACTGCATCAATTTCCGGGGCGTCCGCGATTTCTTCAGGCACCGTCAAGAGAATTTGGGCCGCCTGATCGACCTGATCCAGCGCAAGATGTGTCCGCGCAAGGCCACTATACGCTGCAGCGTTGTTGGGATCTTCGCCTAGGACCGCCGCAAAGACCTGCGCTGCATCCGCGGCCGCGCCATCGGCCAGCATCGCCTCGGCACTGTCCAAGGCCTCGGACAATCCCCCACCCGCTTCGCCGCCGGCGGCCTCAACAACGCGGTCAATGAACGCTTTTAACTCCGACCCGGCGAGGGCGCCCTGAAAGGCGTCCACGGGCTGGCCTTGCCAAAAGGCATAAACAGTTGGAAGCGACTGAATTCTAAGCTGGGCCGCGATCCCCTGGTTTTCGTCAACATTCACCTTGACCAACTTCACTTTGCCGCGTGCGTCGGTCACCGCCGCTTCGATTGCCGGTGTCAACTGGCGGCATGGGCCGCACCACGGCGCCCAGAAATCAACGATGACCGGTACCGTCTGGCTGGCCTCGATGACGTCGGCCATGAATGCAGCTTCGTTGCTGTCCTTGATCAAATCGTTCTGAGGTTCGGCAGGGGCGTTTGGATTGAGTTCAAGCATGGGCGTTTCCATAGATCTGTCGTCGGGACTTATATGCGATCGGATTGAGAAAGACCAAGGGGCACTGGGTTTTAAGGCAACCTTTGTCGCTGTGCCTTTGTCAGGGGCAAACACCCGGTCAGCCCGGCCGGAAGCACCAGCCACGCGCCCTGATCGTAAAGCTCGCGGGCCATCCCTGGGCGGTTGGCGACCGTCAGGGCAAGGCGGTTCAAGCCAAGGATGCCGGCATCGCCGGGCAGCGCTGCCAACAACCCCTGCCCCGGAAATGGCACGACAGCCGCGGGGGCCGTGTCAGAAAACCGCATGACGCCGGCCATGATCGCGATCCAGGCGACCAGCACGATTGGCACGGCCAAGATGATACGCTTAGTAATCGTGGACATGCTCCAATACTAAACCGTCCAGATTGCGAAGACGATCTGCAAGCCTGGACACCGGCACAATGATCAAATGCCGATAATCCCCGTATCCCTGTCGCGGGAAGGCATAAATCTCGTCATCTGCCGGTGAACCATCTGATATTGCAGTAAAAAGTATCTCATCGTTGCCGGCAATTTCGACAAAATCGGCGCCCGCATCGGCCAATCGTTCGACGACCCTTGTGAACGTCCGATAGCGGTCGGTTTCGATGACGACACCTTCGGGGATTGTCTCGATAACCGTGACGCCTTGGATACCGCCCAGTGCATCGCCCTCAATCCTCGTAACCAAGGACCGAAGGCGCAGCTCATCCGCACCGACGCCCTCGACAGCCTGCGCGATCACACCGGCATAGGCTGCTTTTCCCCTGTATTCGAGACCAAGTGCCACGCGACGTTCCCAATCTCGAACACCCGGGCCGGCGCCGAGTGTCAACGCCTCGGCGTCCGACGCGAAATCCCATTTGTACCACGGGTTCTGCTGCAGAAATTCCGCATACGCCTTGGCCTGCCGGGCGCTCAGATCATCAAGCGGCGCGCGCGAAGGCCCACGAATCCAGGTCGCCACCCTGCCCAATGTCTCTTCATAAAGCGCTTTCGCCAGCATTTCGGCAGTAAAACTGACACCGATTGTGTAGATGGTCACCTTGGTATCGCCCATGACCCCGCCCATCGCGGCTGCGCGCTCGGTTAGCGGACATAGCGACGTCCAAAACCCAGCAACTGCACGAACATAAGCAAATTCGTGTGGGTCGCCATCGCGGATCACGCGGGCATAATCATCATAGGCGTGAACGATATGCCATTCAGGATAGGTCAGCAGGGTTCGGCTTTCCGCGCGATGCCACTCAGGGGTCGAAATAATAGGCCGATACTCGTCCGCAACAGTGTCGCCCGTGCACGCGATTTCAATATACCCGATCGGGGCCAGAATAAGCAGGATCAACAGCACGATCGCGACCACACCACGCTTGAGCCATCGCCAAAGGAACCGCATTACTCGCGGCCCAGAAACAGACCTGACAGCAACGCAATTCCGCCCAAACCAATATGCGGCGTATTGGCAAGAACCTTAAAGCCGAGCGGCAGATCCTGAATGCCGTAGGTGAATATGCCGAAATCAAGATAGCCCGAGCCGGTTGCCAGCCCCAAAAGCCCATCGCCAAGATACAGCGCGCCGAAGATCAGCAAAAACAATTTCGCTGCCCGCGCGGACAGAATCGCCGCAACAAGTGCCCAGGTCGCGGAAGCGGCGTGCAGGGCGTCGTCGAATATGTCCAAGGCGAAAATTCCAAACGCGACGCCGTCCGCATCCGTGACCCCCGGGATATAGTTCAGCGCTGCGGCAAAAAGCAGAATGACGAAGAACCCCAGCGACATCTTCCGATGAATAGGCATCACAAGGCTCTCAAGTAATTGTCCCAAAATCCGTTCTGGAAAATGAGATCGGGATCATAAAATCGCTTCTCGGCGACAAATTCGCGCGCCCGCGGATAGGCCCGCAAAAACTGCTCCTGTGTCGCGTGGGGTCGATACGGCAGATAATAGTTCCCGCCCATATCCAGGACCCGGTCAATAAGCGCCCGCGTCATCCGCATGTGGTCGGCTTCGGCGCGATCGGTCATTTCCTGGCTGAAAAGCATCACGCAGGCAATCCGCGCCGCCGGGGCATAGGCCAAAACGCTTTCCGGATCTGCCGCGACATAGCGCAGCGTGATATTCATCATCTCCTGATAGCTTGCCGGGATCACCTCCTGACACGCGTCAATAAAATCGGGAAATTTGCCTGGTGGAACAAAATACTCGTGCAGGATATCGGTGCGCGTCGGATCTTTATCGTCAAGCGTGACCACCGGTTCATTGATCAGCGAATTCCGGGTGGCGGTTCCGCCGCCAACAGTCGGGCCAATATCGGTTTCAAACCACCAGCGAAGATTTTTCGCAGTCTCATTCATCAATTGCGCGCGATGGATATACCGTGAGATGTGGCTTAGCGCGCCAGACCCGCTTGCGGGCTTGATCTCAGACTGATCGTCCGCGGCACGATATGTGATCATCAGGGCATCTTCGAAAAACGTCTCGCGGTCTACATTCAGACGGCCGTAGGCCATGTTCACGTCGCCGCTTTCGATTGCCCCTTGAAAGAATTTCGCAAATTCGCGCGACGGCGTTTCCTGAAAGGTCGGCACGAGGTTGAGGTTAGGAGCCGCCTCGACTTCCATTTCAACGATTGCTCCGGTCAATCCGTAGCCACCCATCGTGTGGTAAAACAGCGGCGCGTTTTCGGTGCGCGAGCATCGCACCAATTCGCCGTCGGCGCGCACCATGAAGATGCTTTTCACCGTCGCGCCCATCGGCCCATGCGGCACCGGCCAACCGTGCGCATTGACGCAAAAGGTTGCCGCGACGCCAAAATCGTTGTTGGATTGCATGACCTTTGGTCCAAACCCTTGGCCATCCAATCCTGCAATAACCTGGCTCCACCGTGCGCCCGCGTGAACGCGATAGATGCCGGACGCGCTGTCCAGCTCGGTAAATCCGCTATCAAAAGTTATCGCATTTCCGCCGCGTGGAATGGCGTGCCCGCCCATCGAATGCCGCGCCGCGCCAATATTGAACGCACGACCCTCCTTGCGCGCAATGTCGATTTCGTTTCGAACCCGGCGGATCAGCGCATCGCCCGGATTTTCTCGAAGGACCATGTGCTTGGCCACGGGCGTTTCGTTCAGCAGGCTCGCGTCGTTCAGAGTGTCGTCGGCGCCAATAGGCTGAAGCGATTTCGTCCCGACGATGGGTGGCACTTTTGACGTCAGCTTCGCCCCGGCAAATCCGCCCAGCAGCATGCCGCCCGCGAGAAGTGCCGCACGACGTGTCATCTGTCCCATGCCGATCCCCCTTTATCGGGCTGCAGCGCGTTCTTTATACGTCAAAAGTTGCAAAAACCGGCGCGTGGTCGCTGGGCTTTTCCCAACCGCGGGCTGCGCGCAACACTTGGCTTGCATGACCCGCACCGGCGATGTCCGGCGTGGCCCATATATGGTCCAGGCGACGGCCTTTGTCGGCGGCATCCCAATCCGGTGATCGATAGGACCACCAGCTAAATAGCGGGCCATCGGGAATATCATTGCGTGTGATGTCTACCCAGCCGCCGGCGTCCTGTGTCTCGGACAAATGCTCGACCTCGATCGGCGTATGACTGACGACTTTCAGCAGTTTCTTGTGATCCCAGACATCGTCCTCGCGCGGCGCGATGTTCAGATCCCCAACCAGAATAGAATTCCTGGGCGTGTCGGCGTGAAACGCGTCTCGCATTTCAGTCAGATAGTCGAGCTTCTGGCCAAATTTCACATTGGCTGCGCGATCGGGCACATCGCCACCGGCCGGCACGTAAAAATTGTGGATTGTAACGCCGTTTTCCAACCTGCCAGCGACGTGGCGCGCGTGCCCCAGCGCCGCGTAATCCACATCGCCCGCGTCTTCGATCGGGATCTTGGACAGGATGGCGACACCGTTATATCCCTTCTGCCCGCGCGCAACTATGTGCGTGTATCCCAATGCGGCGAAGCCTTCGGTCGGAATCTTCTCGACCGGTGATTTGCATTCCTGCAAGCAAAGAATATCAGGCACTTCATCTTTGAGAAGCTTCAGCACAATCGGCTCGCGCAGCCGGACCGAGTTGATGTTCCAGGTGGCAATCGTGAAAGGCATATGTCGTCTCCGAATTGTCCCGCATTGATAGGCGGCACCGACGAGAGACGAAAGAGGCAAGCCACGCCATCACCGCCAAAACACTTGGCGAGAAAAAGCAGCGCTGCCTCGACGGGCCGCATCGAAAACTAACTCATTTCGGTTTTTTGTTAGATCGACTCGCGAAGGGCCTGCAGATCAGCCAGGCGTTTGGCCGCAGTATCAAGGGCCGTTCCTTCGGCGCCATCGCGTGCCACCTCGGCCTTGGCAATTCGTTCATCCAGGAATTCGCCCGTCAGCTCGTCCTTCGGCAGGGCCTCTTCGGCCAGAACCGTAGCGCCATCGCCGGAGATCTGCGCGAAACCACCCAAGATCGCGAATTCCTGTTCGCCACTATCCATCTCGACCGTGAGAATGCCGGGCCGAAGCGTCGTGACCACGGGCGCATGCTCCGGCATTGCCGTCATGTCACCATCGGCACCGGGTATCAGAACGGCCGTCGCCTGACCCGACACCAGGCGGCGTTCGGGCGATACCAGATCGAACTGCATCGTGTCAGCCATAACAGCTCCTTATGCCGCTTCTGCAGCCAGACGTTCGGCTTTTGCGATCACTTCTTCGATACCACCGACCATATAGAACGCGGCTTCCGGCAGATGATCATATTCGCCGGCTACAACCGCCTTGAACGATGAGATCGTGTCTTCGAGCGGCACTTGCACACCCGGCGAGCCGGTGAAGACTTCGGCGACGTCGAAGGGCTGCGACAGGAAGCGCTGGATTTTCCGGGCGCGGGCAACAGTCAGTTTGTCCTCTTCCGAAAGCTCGTCCATGCCGAGGATAGCGATAATATCCTGCAGCGATTTGTAACGCTGGAGAATACCCTGGACTGCGAAAGCAACGTTGTAGTGTTCTTCGCCGACCACCGCAGGGTCCATCAAGCGTGATGTGGAATCGAGCGGGTCAACGGCCGGGTAAATGCCGAGCTCCGAGATCGCGCGGCTGAGAACTGTCGTGGCGTCCAGGTGTGCAAACGACGTCGCGGGTGCGGGGTCGGTTAGGTCGTCCGCAGGCACGTAGACGGCTTGCACGGACGTGATCGAGCCCGCCTTGGTCGAGGTGATGCGTTCCTGCATCGCGCCCATGTCGGTCGCCAGCGTCGGCTGATAGCCAACAGCGGACGGGATCCGGCCCAGCAGAGCCGAACATTCCGAACCCGCCTGAGTGAAGCGGAATATGTTGTCGATGAAGAACAGAACGTCCGCGCCCGTCGCATCGCGAAACTGCTCGGCCAGCGTGAGACCGGATAGCGCAATCCGCATCCGGGCGCCCGGAGGCTCGTTCATCTGGCCGTAGACCAGCGAGATTTTGCTGTCTTCCATTTTGTCGGGAACGATAACGCCGCTTTCGATCATTTCGTGGTACAGATCGTTGCCTTCACGGGTCCGTTCGCCGACGCCCGCGAACACCGACAGGCCGGAGTGCACTTTGGCGATATTGTTGATCAGTTCCATGATCAGAACGGTCTTGCCCACGCCCGCGCCGCCGAAGAGGCCGATCTTGCCGCCCTTTGCGTAAGGGGCCAGCAGGTCAACAACCTTGATGCCTGTGACCAACACTTCAGATTCTGTAGACTGATCGGAAAACTCAGGTGCATCTTGATGGATGGCCCGACGTTCCTCGGCATTGACCGGGCCTTTTTCGTCCACCGGCTCGCCGACGACGTTGATGATCCGGCCAAGCGTGGCCGTGCCCACCGGCACTGTGATCGGGCCACCTGTATCGGTCACATCCTGTCCGCGCACCAAGCCTTCGGACGAGTCCATCGCGATGGTGCGTACGGTGTTTTCACCCAGGTGCTGAGCAACTTCCAGAATCAGGCGGTTGCCGTGATTGTCGGTTTCCAGCGCGTTTAGGATTTCGGGCAGTTGGTCATCAAACTGCACGTCGACGACGGCGCCAATGACCTGGGTCACATTGCCTTTTGCGTTTGCCATTTCTGGTTCTCTCCGGTCTTTTAGAGCGCCTCGGCGCCCGAAATGATTTCAATAAGCTCGTTGGTGATGGCCGCCTGGCGGGAGCGGTTGAACTGGATCGTCAACTTGTCGATCATTTCACCAGCGTTCCGCGTCGCGTTGTCCATCGCACTCATCCGCGCGCCCTGTTCCGAGGCGCCGTTTTCCAAGAGTGCCGAGAAGATTTGCGTCGCGACAGCGCGCGGCAGCAGCTCTTCAAGAATCTCCGCCTCGTCCGGCTCATAATCATAAACCGTGGCAGCGCCTTCGCCTTCATCTGCGTCGAACTTGGCCGGGATGATCTGGGTTTCAGTTGGGATCTGGCTGATCACACTTTGAAATTCCGAGAAAAAGATCGTCGCCACGTCAAATTCGCCGCCATCGAAGCGGGATAGAACATCGTTCGCGACGTCCTGGGCATTGGCATAGCCGACACGCTTCACTTCACTCAAGTCAACGTGTCCAACAAGATGATCTTCCCATTCCCGCCGCAGCTGCTCGCGACCCTTCTTGCCAACCGTCAGAATTTTAACGGTTTTTCCGGCTACAGTCAGCTTTTCCGCCCGTGCCTTGGCGAGTTTGACAATCGACGAGTTGAAGCCGCCGCAAAGGCCACGTTCCGCGGTCATGACGACCAATAGATGGGTTTGATCACTGCCGGTGCCGCGCAACAAAGCGGGTGCAGCATCGCTGTCGCCGACGCTCGCGGCAAGTTCTGCCATAACAGCATTGAACCGTTCGGCATAGGGCCGTGCGGCGCTCGCGGATTCTTCGGCGCGGCGCAGCTTGGCCGCAGCGACCATCTGCATCGCCTGGGTGATCTTGCGGGTCGACGTGACCGAGTTGATCCGCGTCTTCAGGTCCTTAAGACTAGGCATCTATCCTGTCCTTCCGGGCTCAGCTCAGGCGAAATCAGCAGCGTATTCGTCGATTGCGGCCTTAAGTCGGTCCGCGTCGTCACCTTTGACCTTCGGGTCTTCGTTGGTGATCCAGTCCAGCACGTCCTGATGCTTGGCCCGGAGATGGGTCAGCAATCCCTGTTCGAACCGGCCAACGTCACCAACCGAAATCCCGTCGAGGTATCCGTTGATGCCGGCGAAAATCACGCAGACGATTTCTGCGTTGGTCAGCGGCGAGTATTGCGGCTGTTTCATAAGCTCGGTCAGCCGCGCGCCGCGGTTCAGCAATCGCTGGGTCGCGGCATCAAGGTCCGATCCGAACTGAGCAAACGCCGCCATTTCGCGATACTGGGCAAGCTCCAGCTTCACCGAACCGGCAACCGTTTTCATTGCGTTCGTTTGCGCAGACGAGCCAACCCGCGACACCGACAAGCCGGTGTTCACGGCTGGACGGATGCCTTGGAAGAAGAGCTCGGTTTCCAGAAAGATCTGCCCATCAGTAATCGAGATAACGTTGGTCGGAATAAACGCCGAAACGTCTCCGCCCTGGGTCTCGATGATCGGCAGCGCCGTCAGCGACCCCGCGCCGTTGTCCTCGTTCAGTTTGGCCGAACGCTCGAGAAGGCGCGAGTGTAGATAGAACACGTCACCTGGATAAGCTTCACGTCCCGGCGGACGGCGCAGCAATAGCGACATTTGACGATAGCTAACGGCCTGTTTTGAAAGGTCATCGTAGATGATCAGCGCGTGGCGGCCGTTGTCACGGAAGAATTCCGCCATGGCAGTCGCCGAATAGGGCGCCAGGAATTGCATCGGTGCCGGATCGGACGCGGTCGCGGCAACGACGATCGAGTAGTCGATGGCGCCTGACTCCTCGAGGCGTTTCACGAGCTGAGCGACGGTGGAGCGCTTTTGACCAATGGCGACGTAGATGCAGTACAGCTTCTTTGACTCGTCGTCTCCCGCTTCTTCGTTATAGGTCCTCTGGTTCAGGATCGCATCGATCGCGACCGCGGTTTTACCGGTTTGGCGGTCGCCAATGATAAGTTCCCGCTGGCCACGGCCAATTGGGATCATCGCGTCGATGGCTTTAAGGCCAGTTGCCATCGGTTCGTGCACCGATTTCCTAGGGATGATGCCGGGCGCCTTGACGTCGGCAACGCGACGCTCGCTCGCTTCGATCGGCCCTTTTCCATCTAGCGGGTTGCCCAGGCCGTCCACGACACGACCCAACAATGCGTCGCCGGCCGGAACGTCGACGATTGAATTCGTGCGCTTGACGGTGTCGCCTTCTTTGATGTCGCGGTCTGAGCCGAAAATAACGATGCCGACGTTGTCGCTTTCCAGGTTCAGCGCCATCCCCATGATGCCGCCTGGAAATTCGACCATTTCGCCAGCTTGCACGTTATCCAGGCCATAGACACGGGCGATACCGTCTCCGACCGACAGCACGCGGCCCACTTCAGCGACTTCGGCTTCCTGGCCAAAGTTCTTGATCTGGTCTTTCAGGATTGCAGAAATCTCTGCAGCTTGGATCGCCATTTATCCGACCTCTTTCATAGTGTTCTGTAGAGCCGCGAGTTTCGATCGGATCGATGTGTCGATCATTTTCGAACCCACTTTAACGATAAGACCGCCGATGAGGTTCTCATCGACGGTGACATTCATTTTGACATCTTTGCCGACTGACGCCCGCAGCGTTTCCGCAAGTTTTTCGGCCTGTTCATCGCTCAGGGAACGGGCGGCGCGCACATCCGCAGTAACTTCACCCTTCTCGTCGGCAATTAACTGGCGCAAGGCGGCGACCAAGTGTGGCAACACAAATAGACGGCGCTTCGAAGCCATCAGTTTGAGAGTATTGGACAGCGTTCCGCCCAGTTCCAATTTAGCTGCAATTGCGGCTATCGCATCGCCCTGTGCTGAGCGGGAGTAGATTGGCGAATTGATCAGGGCGCGAAAGTCAGAGCTGTCGTTCAGCGTCACTTCGATTGTGTCGATATCGTGCTCGAGCGCATCCAACTCAGTGCCTTCTTTCGCGAGCTCGAAAACCGCTGTTGCATAACGCGACGCAATGCCGGTTGAGATTGACGATGTTTCCGACACGTGGCCCCCTTCGCGTTTCATTCTTGTGCGAGCCCGAAGGTGCGAGTTGCCCTCCGGTTAAAGCGATCCCGCCCTGGCCGATGGCCCGGCAACAAAATCTGCGGTCGTGTATCAGAGGACTTTTGACCCCGCAACAGGGTAAGGGACGTTTTGAGCAATGCTACAATTCAGCAATTTCAACGAGGTATGGCAGGGTGCGACCGATTGCGCGCCGCCGCCGGACCGGGAAATTGCGTTTGAGCGCAACAATTTGCACGAGTCGCGCTCTAAACAGGCTTCGGTTCCGGCTGTTTCAGACCTCCAAGAACCCGCAGCGGGCGCCGAACTGCCTCCGAAAATCCGGGCCTCGGTGGAGCCGGCACTTGCTTGGTCACTTCGACAATCAGAACCCCGCCAGCAAACCGATTGGAGACTTTTCTGCCCAACTTTTCCCACATGCCAGCGGTCCGCAGCCAGAAGGGTGTGTCTGACGGCGGCTGATACAGCGCCGCGACATGACGCTCGGGAATCAATCCGATCAGCCGAAGCTGCGTCTCTAATTGGCCAAGAGTAAACGGCCGCCCAAAACCAAACGGGGTTTTGTCCCGACGGGACCAAAGGCCGGCCCGGTTCGGAACAATGAACAACCCGCGTCCTTCCGGCTTAAGAACACGATAACATTCATCTAAAAGCGGAACCGGTTGCTCGCTCGTCTCCAACCCGTGCATGACGATCAGTTTATCAACGCTATCGGCCTCCACCGGCCAAAGTGTTTCTTCGCACAGGACAGACACATTATCTTGTCCGGAGGGCCAGGGCATGACACCCTGCTGTCCCGGCATGAGGGCAATCACGCGACGTGCGTTGCTGAGAAACGGCCGCAGCAATGGGGCTGAAAATCCAAACCCCGCCACGGACTGCCCTTTCGCGTCCGGCCAGAGCGTGGTTACTTGATCCCGGATTGCACGTTGAGCGGCGCGCCCCAGTTTGGTGCGGTAATAGAATGTTCTCAGATCCAGCACGTCGACGTGCATTGCGGTTCGCGTCCACTTGCCCGAAACTTGTGGCGCAGCATACCCAGATCAGGAGGTATTGCCATGACATTCAAGCTTTTGACGATCCC
>CAJHYP010000386.1_pt1 | contig 11343 bp, 9 predicted proteins | sample 9198731 | NCBI WGS metagenome assembly CAJHYP01 (sample SAMEA7708363, study PRJEB35096) | sediment metagenome | biome: marine neritic benthic zone biome [ENVO:01000025]; feature: sediment [ENVO:00002007]; material: shallow marine sediment [ENVO:03000034] sea grass bed [ENVO_01000059] ...
ACAGTCAGGACATCGTTGACGCATACCACGACGCAGTGCCACTCAATCGCTATGGTTCGGAACACGAAATCGCGGAAGTGATCGTCTTCCTTTGTTCTGATCGCGCAAGCTTTGTCACCGGGCAGTGTTTGGCCGTTGACGGCGGGTTCGAAGCAACTGGAATTGGCCTTCCCTCACTTAGAAAATAAGCGTTTTCCGGCGCTTAACTGATCAGCCTTTGCCGAATTCGGCGATAAGCGTTATGCTGTGAACTACCGCCCGGCGGGTATATTTGCCGGGTAATGGGGGACTATAATGGGTGAGGCGACCAGATCGTCACGCGGTCGCAACACGCGGCCGCCAGTTTCTTCCCGCCGACGCGGGACCAGTTTATATGACCGGTTAGAAGAGGCGCGACTGCGGCGCCACGCTGTTTTGGCCAATCAAAAAGTAGCGGATGCCGCAACATCAGCCAATGAACCGACGATAATTCGTAGTGAATCCAATATAGTGGATGAAAGTAGCAAACAGTCAGCGACCAAAAGAATTGACCACAGTCACGCCGAATCGACGCGAGGATTGCCTCTTGTGGCACCTCCCCATCGGCGAGCCGATTCTTTGCGGCCGTCATGGTTTCTGTTTTTCCCCGGCATCGCCGTCGGGTTCGTATTGGCCTTAGCAATCATCGGATGGACAACTCCGCCGCGTGGTTCGACAACGGCAGTTGGTGCCATGGAGACAATCGATCCGACGAAACGAGCGCCGAGAGCGTTCGCTGCGAAACCTACTCAAATTGTCTCGAATGGCGAAAGCCCGCTTGTTACCTACAAGGTCCGGCCGCAGGCAAAAATAGTTCTCGCCCCGGGCGACATTGATACCCCCACCGCCGCTGCCTGGCCGGGCTCATTCAAAGCCAAGTCGCCAGCCCAGATCGCTCCCGCGACAGTGGAGCTACCGCCGTTGATCGACGCTGTCCCGCCGGAGCGCTATATGGGTCCGCCGTTTGTGTTGAACAAGGTGCCGCCCGCGCGGCCAGATGCAATTGAACCGTCGGCAATGGAGATACCAGGATATTCGCGACTGGATATTGTCCTGCACGTACCAAATCAGGTCCGCCAATCAGATGCGGAAAGTTTGATTGTCGCCGCGACCGGTGCAGGCTTCGATATCGCGACCATCCGACCAGCGGCATTCACCATCAGCCGCACAAACATCCGTTACTTTCATGATAGAGACGCCGTCGCAGCGGGGGCCTTGGCAAGCGCGACAAACGGGCGTCTCAGGGACTTCACCGGTTTTCAGCCCCCGCCGGATCCAGGGGTTATCGAAGTTTGGTTGGAGGGCAGAGGAACGCCTGCACGCGAGCAGCAAGATACAGCGGAAAGGCCTGGGATATTCGAAGATTTGAGAGCCGAACTTCGGCGGATATTCAGACAAACGGACGGCTGAACGAACTCAGTGCCACTTGGCAACCGGTGGCAGGCTCATCAATACGGCGTCTGCATCGTGGCCGGATTCCAGTCCAAACTTGGTGCCTCGGTCATAAACCAGGTTGTATTCGGCGTAGAGACCGCGATGGATAAGTTGCACGTCTTTGTCCGCCTCTGTCCAAGGCTGGCCGCGCCGTCGTTCTACAAGAGGTTCATAGGCCCGCAGAAACGCCCGCCCAGCGTCCTGAGTAAAGGCAAAATCCGTGTCCCAATCGCCGGTGTTGAGGTCGTCGAAGAATATGCCGCCGACCCCACGCGCCCGACCTCGGTGCGGCACATAGAAATACTCATCGGCCCAGGATTTTAGTCGCGGATAAATCTTTGCGCCGTGCGGGTCACAATGTGCTTTCAGCACGGCGTGAAAATCGATCGTGTCTTCTTCATATTCAATGCAGGGGTTCAAATCGGACCCACCGCCAAACCACCATGCGTGCGGGGTCCAGAACATGCGGGTGTTCATATGAACCGATGGCACGTGCGGATTTTGCATATGGGCAACCAGACTTATACCACTGGCCCAAAATCGGGGGTCGTCCAACATCTTGGGATTGCCGGTCCGCGACGCCATTGCCGATTGCGCTCGTTCGCCAAGTCGACCAAAGACGGTCGAGACGTTGACACCGACCTTTTCGAAAATGCGCCCTCCGCGCATGACGCTCATCAATCCGCCGCCAGCGTCCGAGCCGTCGTCGGATTCTCTGCGTGTGGTTCTGACGTCGAACCGCCCGGCTGGATTTTCCGACAATGGGCCTTGGGTGTGATTGTTTTCCAACGCCTCAAATGCTGCAACGATGTCGTCACGCAGACCGCTGAACCAAGCGCTGGCTTGCGACTTACGGCCCTCAAAATCTTCGGTCATGAGCATCGCCCTTTATCCACCAGTTCGCATTAACAAGTGAAGGCAGACGTCGAATTGCGCCAGATCAATCTGACGAAGAAAAAGTCAAATCCCAAGATCGGACTTCAATGTGCAGGTGCGTCCACCGGATCAACCAGCGATCGTCCGCCATCCACGGTCAAAACTTGGCCGGTCATGAAACTGGAACCGTCCGACGCCAGAAATTGTGCAACTTCGGCAAGTTCTGTCGGACTCGCAATTCTTGACAAAGGCGTGGATCCGATAATTTCGTCTCGGAAGTGCTCGTTTTCTTGCAGTGCACCTTTCAACGACGCGCTCATGACAGACCCCAAAGCGATCGCATTCACGCGGATCCGATGCGGCGCAAGCGCGACCGCCATCGACCTTGTCATCTGGTCAACCGCGGCAGAACTAACCGAGTAAGCTAATAGGCTTGGTTGGGTTCGCCGCGCGGCCATAGATGACAGGTTGATTATTGAACCCGCAGGTTCGCCATCCTCTTCTCCGTCAGATTGTTTGATCATTCTCTTCGCAAACACCTGGGTCAGGCGAAGCGACGTGATCAGATTCTGGTTAATCAGCGTCGTAACCGCATCATCATCGGCATTGAGCGGGTCGGCCGCGAGCATTTGCCGCGATGCGTTGATCAAAACGTCCACGCGGTCGAACCGATCAATTGTCGCCGACAAAAGGTTCGCAATTGTCAGCTTTTCACGCAGGTCGCCAGCGAAATATCCCGTTGTCCCTTCGTCATCCTCGCTGACTTTTCCAAGCTCCTTGGCGAGCTTGTCTTCATCCCTGTCCGCGAACATAACATTCGCTCCACGGGCAACGAAATGCCTCGCAATTGCTAATCCGACGCCGTTGGCGGACCCGGTTACAACAGCGGTTTTGCCTGCGATTGAGAACGACATAGACGGGTTATCCTATTCTGCGGCGTCTTGGCGATTTGGCGAGGAAGAGTTTAAACGAAGAGTCCTGGCCGAGCGACTGAACAGTGTGAAAGGCATCTTCTAGCGTTTGCTCGTAAGGCAAATGCCTGTTTGCAACAAGCCAAAGCTGACCCTTCGTACCCAAAATTCGCGCAGCGGAGCGGATAAACGCTTGCCCCAGCGAAACCTCGGCCGCACGCCCCCGGTGAAAGGGCGGGTTGGTGACAACGTGGTCGACGGATCCCGCGGGCTGCCAATCGCGCGCATCCGCCCAATGGAATTCTGCCCTTTTATCCGAGATATTTCGGCGCGCGGCCTCAAGTGCCGCAAAATCTGCCTCAACCAAATCGACGTGGGTCACGCCGTCGCGGCGAAGGATCGCATCTGCCAAATATCCCCAACCGGCGCCCAAATCGACGACCCACCCGGAGAGCTTGGCGGGAAGGGCCGCGGCCAATGCTTCCGATCCCGGGTCAATTCCATCCGCTGAAAATGCGCCAGGCGCAGTTTCGAAACGATTGGCGACCTTGTCCCGCGGCACATCAACCCACTTTGGAAAATCTGCGTCGGTCACCACAAACAACTTGCCATGCGCCTTCGAGATCACCGCTCCGACGTCGCCGGCCAGTCGTGCCGCCTTCAGAACAGAATCGATCCCGTCAGTCTTTTGACCATCGACAACGAGTGGGCCATGGGTTGCCTGCGCAGCTTGCGCCAATGTCTGCTCCGCTTCGGCCTTTGCACGCGGCAAGGCAATGATTGACATCGCATAAGGACCGCCAACTGAAGTTGAAACGGAGTAACCGGCGTTTTGAAAGTGCGCGTGATCAGCGAAATGACGCTGAACAACCTCGACGCGGCCTTTTGGCAAATCATGCAAATCATCGTCAGCGCGTGCGCCAATGACAGCGATCTGTCCCGCTTCCGGCAGCATAAACGCCGATGACTTCAGCGCCAGAGACAAGCGTTGCGACAGCATGAAAGCGAGGCCTGACGGCCTATTCCTTCTCCATTGTGCATTGAAGCGGATGCTGGTGACGTCGCGCGAAATCCATCACCTGAGCCACCTTTGTCTCCGCAACTTCGAACGAAAACACCCCAACAACGGCGAGGCCTTTTTTGTGCACGGTAAGCATCAGTTCGAAAGACTGCGCGTGACTCATACCAAAAAAACGCTCGAGCACATGCACGACAAATTCCATCGGCGTATAATCGTCGTTCAACAAAAGAACCTTGTACAGCGGCGGCCGTTCGGTTTTTGGCTTGGTTTCGGTCAGGACACCGGTTTCGCCATCGCCAGGCTTGTCCGTTTCGGCCATCATATGCGAATTACTGAGGATCACGCTCACTCGTTTCGGCATCTTTCATTCGATCGCATAATATATGTGATTGGCTGACAAGGAAAAGAGCCGAAACACCCGGATGCACGCGCCAATGATTACAACTCTTTGCTTTGACGCCGATGACACGCTTTGGCACAACGAGCGTTTCTTTCGCATGACGCAGGATCATTTTGCCGAGCTGTTAGCCGACTTCGCGGAAAAAGATCACCTTGCCGAGCGGCTTCTGACCGCAGAAAGGCGAAATCTGGGTCATTATGGTTTCGGCATCAAGGGTTTCATGCTGTCAATGATCGAGACAGCGCTTGATATCACCGACAACCGGGTTCCTGGCCATGTCGTGCGCGATATCATTGCCGTCGGTCAGGAGATGTTGGCGCATCCGATTGAGCTTTTGCCGGGTGTCGAAGAGACAATGTTGGAGTTGGCACCCGACTACTGGATCCTTTTGATTACAAAAGGCGATCTGTTGGACCAAGAACGCAAGATTGCCCAATCAGGGCTGGGCGAGTTGTTCGATGCGGTCGAGATCGTCTCGGACAAGACACCCCAAGTCTTCTCGGAAGTATTCGCACGCAACTCGACGGCGCCCAAACAAGCATTGATGACCGGTAACTCACTGAAATCAGACATAAATCCCGCAATCGAGGCGGGCGGTTGGGCGATCTATGTGCCGCATGGTCTCACTTGGGAAATTGAGGCGGCTGAAGCACCTTCAGGGCATGAAAGATTTCGGGAAGTGCAGGTATTTCGCGACATTCCCGATACAGTCGAGAACATACAGCACAAAATATAGGGTCTGCTCGGCGGATAACCGCCTGATCTGGATTTTCGCTGATTTTCAAAAAAGATACTGAAAATTCATAGTTTTCCGATTGAATCCCACGTGATACAGTTTTTGGAAAATCAGGGCATCCGACGTCAAAAGATCGGAGCTTGAGGCAGAAAAGGGCAGTGTATTGACGTTCCCGCAATCAGCGTGCGTCGTTCTCAGGGCGTTATTAATTTCTTGGCTAGTCCTATCTGGTGTGACAGCAGCAATCGCCGCACCTTACGCCGCAATGGTGATGGATGCTCGAACCGGCAAAGTTCTGCATTCACGCAACGCAGATACCAAACTTCATCCTGCATCCCTGACCAAGATGATGACGCTCTACGCCGTGTTCGATGCCGTGCGTCGAGGCGAGATAAGCTTAGATACAAAAGTTGTGATCTCAAAAAAATCAGCGGCCGAGCCGCCTTCGAAACTTGGCTTGAAAGCAGGTCAACGCATCCAGTTGCGCTATCTAATTCGTGCCGCTGCGGTAAAGTCCGCCAATGACGCGGCCACCGCGTTGGGCGAGGCGGTGTCCGGATCAGAGGCAGCATTTGCGCGCCGTATGAACCGATTGGCCAAAGCCATGGGGATGAGCCGAACAACTTTCAGAAACGCACATGGCTTGACCGAGAAAGGGCATGTATCAACCGCCCGAGACATGACCATTCTTGGCCGCCAACTTTTTTATGACTTTCCTGAATACTACAATCTCTTCTCGCGCCGCACGACGAGCACGGGGCGAAAAACCGTCAATAATACCAATTCCAGACTGTTAAACAGCTATCGTGGCGCCGATGGCATCAAGACCGGATATACTCGGGCAGCCGGTTATAATCTGGTGGCGTCTGCGGAGCGTGGCCGTGAGCGGGTGATAGCTACGGTTTTCGGTGGCCGCTCAACTTCGTGGAGAAACGCTCGCGTCGCCGAGCTTCTGGATATGGGTTTTGACCGGGCGCCCAACCGCGTCGCCGTGCGCAAGCCGAAACGGCCCACAATGGTCGCGCAGGCCCCGCCAAAATCGAGCGATAACAACACACCACGTAAGGCTGGGTTAATCGCGCGCAGCCCTCGACCCGCTCCAAGACCGGGGCAGAAACCGACGGACGATATGCTTATCGCGATTAAGGACGGTGTTGCCGATGCGCTGGCCGAAGCCGTCATAGCGAATGCCAGTCTCTTGGACGTGACGCCGCCAGAGGAGACGGCTCTGGCTGCGCCGAATTCCGTTCTTGCCGCGAGCCTCGCGGGATCGCTCATCAGCCCAAGGCCCCGCCCTTTAACGTTCCGTGACAGCGAGGTTTCAGAGTCATCATCGCCGGAAGAGCCGGTGGTCGTGACGCGAATGTCAACGTCAGGCGGGCGGCATTGGGCAATAAACGTCGGGCGCTTTACATCGCGTCACGAGGCCGAAAAGATGCTTTTGCGAACCGCACTGGTTGAGCTTGGAACTTTGGACGAGGCACTGCGAAAAGTGGTGCGCGGACCCAAAGGCTTTGATGCAAATTTTGTCGGGCTTTCCGAAGCGAAGGCAGAACTCGCGTGCCGCCGGTTGCTGGCGCAAAATGTTGACTGCAGTCCGCTCGGACCCGGATAGAAAACTAGGCGCGACCTGCCTCGGAAGACAATGTCATTGCGTCGACGCCGAGCGCGGCGAGTGCCGCCTTCCATTTCCCGTCATCATCGCGGTCAAATACAATATCGCGTGATGCGTCGCAGGTGAGCCAGCCGTTTTGAAGAATCTCGTCCTCCAATTGACCCGGCCCCCAACCCGAATATCCCAGCGCAAGTAGGGCTTGGTCCGGTCCGTCGCCGTTTGCAATTTCTTCCAGAACGTCAAGCGTCGCGGTCATTCCGAAGTCGTTATTCACTTGCAGCGTTGCGCTGTCAGATAGGTAATCAGCTGAGTGCAGAACAAAACCGCGGCCATTTTCAACGGGCCCTCCAAAATGTATGCGGATGTCACGCCGAGGAACGCTTATTTCAATATTCAACTGACCGAGCAAGGGTCCAAACTTCAACTCGGGCGCTGGCTTGTTCACAATCAGACCCAGTGCACCGTCTTCGGAATGGGCGCAGATAAAAATCACCGCCCTTTCAAATCGAGGATCCCCCATGCCGGGCATCGCGATCAACAGTTTTCCTTCAAGCGTGGTATCCTGATTGTCCATCCTTCAAAGATGGGAGAATAGGGGCCGGTCATCAAGGGTGGGGTGACAACACTCACAAAGCTTTACCGGATTGTGATTTCCATTACGCCCAACTTGCCATTAACTGGCCAAATGATGAGTGTTCGCACGATTTTTGGCGTTTTGTTGGCGTTGGTCATGTTGGCGCCCTCGGCAAAGGCCGACTTGCCAACCGAAATCGCCGTTGCAGAAGTTCTGGAAGGATGGCGCGACGACGGGCGTCACTATGCCGCTTTGTCTATCCGGCTTGCCCCGGGATGGAAGACTTATTGGCGAACGCCCGGTGCCGCGGGAATTCCGCCGGTCTTTGACTGGGCAGCCTCGGAAAACGTCGCAGATGTCATTGTTGCATTTCCAGTTCCAAGAATCACTGAACTGAATGGGTTGCGGTCAATCGGTTACTCCGATCAGGTCGTTTTCCCGCTCGCGGTTCGTCCAATCAACAATGACGAAGACATAAATCTGCGCGGGCAAATTCTGATCGGCGTTTGTAAGGATATCTGCGTGCCATTGGAATTGGATTTAACCGCAACACTGCGGTCGAGCGCTTCGCAGCGTACAACCGCCATCGTCCACGCGATGCGCGATCGCCCAATGACCGCTGGTGAAGCCGGCGTAATTAATGTCGGATGTGAGATTGCGCCGATCAGCGACGGGCTACGGATTACCGCCCGCGTCGGCCTTCCGCGAATGGGTCGCGCTGAAATTGCGGTTGTCGAGCTTGCTGACAGGAACATCTGGATATCTGAGCCTTCGGTCCAGCGCGATGGGAACACACTGATAGCCGAGGCCGACATGGTTCCACCCAACGCTCAGCCATTTCTTTTGTCGCGCAACGACGTGCGGATCACCATCTTCGGCGGCGGCCAAGCGGTAGACATCCAGGGTTGTAGTTAAAGCTGACTTCGTTGCCGTCGTAACAGGCCAAGTGCCGCGATGGCCCAGGCCAAAAGAGTAATAATCGCAATCCCAGCAACGAAATAGGCAAAAGCCTTCAATTGGTCTTGCTCGCCGCCCAAAACATCTGGCAGCGCGCCCCAAAAAATAACCGAGCCAATTGTCAGTGCGAACCAACCCGCCATTGCAAGGCCCAACACACCAACGGCTGTTTGCAGGCCGGGCGCGGGCGCAGAAAAGGCGCGGCGCGCGGCGCGCATGTTGCGGCCAAGATCGTGACCGATTGCCAGCAGCGACGGCACAACAAGCAGCACGAGCACCAGGCCAAACCCGAGGCCATAGACCAAAGTGATCACCGTCGGTTTCAAAAATTGCGCTTGTCGAGAGGATTCGTACAGAAGCGGCGCCAAACCGAGTACCGTGGTCAGGGTGGTGAGTATAACCGGACGCAGCCTGTCTGCGGTCCCATCTAGTATAGCGGGAAACAGCCCCCGATCCTCGGCATATTCATCGATCGTCGTCACAAGCACGATGGAATCGTTGATGATAATTCCAACCATTCCGATCAGTCCGACAACCGAGAACATACTGAGGGGCACCTCCCACACATTGTGTCCCCAAATGGTTCCAACCAACCCAAACGGAATGATCGACATCACGACAAGCGGCCGTGCCCAGCTTGAGAACACCCAAGCGAGAGTAACGTAGATTCCTGCGAGACACAGGATCAGGCCGGTCAACGCATCTGCAAGGAAATTTCGTTCGTCTTCGGCCAACCCTGCCATGTGGGAGGCGATGCCAAAATTCTCCTCGAGCGTCGGGAGTATCACCTCGACGATTTCGGTACTGATCTCTTCAGCGCGCGCCGGGTCATCTTCACTCAAATCACCAAATACCGATACCACCCGAACACCGTTTTCACGGCGAACTGTCGAAAATCCAGTACGTCTTTCAACTGTGACAATATCGGAAAGAGGCACGTACACTCCAGCGCCCTGGCTGCCGCTCCCGGTTCGAATCAGCATCCGCTCAAGAAAATCGGCCGTCAATTCGCCCGACGGAAGTTCGACCTGTATTGTTGCCGTTCGCGGTCCGTCTGGGAAACTGGCGGCTTCGATTCCATTTAGTCGGGCCCGAAGAGTGCGCCCGAGATCATCTATTGTCAGCCCCAGCGCCTGGCCTTGCGGCGTCAACTGCAACACCAGCTCTTCCTTGTCATACGCTAAACTGTCTTCCAACGCCGAGACTTCGGGATATCTGGCCAGTTGAGTCTTAAGTTCTTCCGCTGCCTTTTTGAGGGTTTCGGCGTCTGCGCCAGACAACTCAATGTCGATCGCGTCACCGCCCGGGCCAGATCGCCAGCCCCGAAAACTGATCGTCTCAAGCATTGGGTGCTGCGGAACTGCATCTTGCAATTCAGCGACAAATGCGAAGCTGGAATAGGGGCGCAAATCCGCATCGATCAGTTCGATAGCGATGGACCCTAGCTGTGAAGTTTCCTTGGTCTCCTGCCCGGCAAGTCCGCGTCCCGAGGTTCCGCCGATTTCGGCCAGCGCGAACTGGATCGGGTTTCGGCCGTGTTCGGCCTCGTATTTCTCACCCAGTTCCTCGACGGTTTCCTGTAGTGTTCGCATAACCGCGTAGGTGTCATCGCGTGTCGCGCCGGGCACCATAGCGAAATTTCCTGTGACCGAGCCGCGCTCGGGCGCGTTGAAGAACCGCCACTGAACGTCGCCGCGGATAAAAAGGGCTGCCTGGCTGGCGAAAACCAGAATAACGCCGGCGATTACCGGATACCGCGCCCAGATAACGCCGGCGATAAATGGCCGGAACAAATGTTCGCGAACCCAGCGGAACCCTTTGTTTACTTGTCGCGACGGCCAATCATACCAATGCTCTTTTGCGGTGTGCGCCAGCGCATGTTTCATGTGGTTGGGCAAGATCAGAAAGCATTCGACGAGCGACGCGATCAATACGACGATGACCGTGAACGGGATGTCCGCGATCAGGTCACCAAATCGCCCGCCGATGGCGACCAAGCCGAAAAAAGCGATGACCGTTGTGATCGTGGCGGCAAATACAGGGGTAAACATGCGCCGCGCGGCGTTTTCGGCCGCTGATGCAGGGCTTTCGCCAAGGCGTCGCGCGCGGAAATCAGCGTGTTCGCCGACAACAATAGCGTCATCGACCACGATCCCGAGTGTGATGATCAGCGCAAACAACGACACCATGTTCAAAGTCAGACCTGCCGCGTACATGATCGCGATGGCCGCGGTCATCGCAACAGGGATGCCCGCCGCAACCCAAAAGGCGGTGCGAGCATTCAAGAACAGAAATAACAATGCGACAACGAGCCCTAGGCCAATCAACCCATTGTCGAGAAGAATATTCAGACGCGCGGTGATCGATTCCGCGAGCGTGCGGATAAGGTCGATTTTGACACCGTCGGGCAAACTTACCTGCAACTCAGCAGCCACGTTTTCGACCTGGCGTTGCATTCGAATGGCGTCGCCTCTGGCCGAGCGGTCAACGCGAATGGAAATCGCCGGGTTTGCGCCGACAAAATACGCGCGCTCCCGGTCCACGCCTTCGACACGGATCCGAGCAACGTCGCGAATTGTGAGCTGGGAACCGTCATTGGCGGATCTGAGAACGATCCCGCCGATCTGGTCGGCGGAACGCTTGGCAACGCCAGTACGAACGCGAGAGGCGCCACTCACATCACCTGCCGGATCGGTTTCGGCCTCACCCGCGATGGCGTCCGCAATCTCGCGCATCGAGATATCATGACGGATGAGATCAAGCGAAGTGACTTCGACGATTGTTTCTGGGGCCGCAAGTCC
>CAJHYP010000264.1_pt1 | contig 11262 bp, 10 predicted proteins | sample 9198731 | NCBI WGS metagenome assembly CAJHYP01 (sample SAMEA7708363, study PRJEB35096) | sediment metagenome | biome: marine neritic benthic zone biome [ENVO:01000025]; feature: sediment [ENVO:00002007]; material: shallow marine sediment [ENVO:03000034] sea grass bed [ENVO_01000059] ...
CGGATAGTCCAGCGCATCAGCTCGATTTCATCAGCGGACTTTATGGCCCGGGCCATTTCCGTGATCTGTGTGCCCTCGACATATTTCAAACAACGGCTCTCGAGCGCGTGAACTCCGGCGCCGTCGAGTTTGTCGCAGGCAATTCGTGTGTTGCCACCGCCATATGTGCACACAAGATCAGCGCCTTCGGAATTTAGAAATGTCAGTTTCCGGTCGTCTTTGAACGCCGGTGAGACCGTCATAACGCACGCCCGTAAAACCCGATGCGTTCTTCAGCCGAGAATTCCACACCAGGGCGCTCATAGTAAGAAAAGACCGCGATGATACGGTCCTGATCACCGCGGACCGGAGTCACACGATGCGCGGTATTCTTGCCTTTGAATATGTTCAATGTTCCGGGTTCCAACGGCATTCTTACCGGTGTTCTTCGGCCTTCCAAAAGGTCCGCCACTCCGTCGTAATTCGGGTCGAATTCACTGCGCAAATCCCTGTCATACTCAAACTCCCCGCCATCAAGCGGGGCTTGCAGCAGCAGCGTTGTGGTAAATTCTGACCGATCAAAATGCCAGTTGAGTGCCTGCCCGTTGGAATATCCCATGACGTTCACTCGGGCGAGGGGATCGTCCATCGTGAACAGCCTTGGCTTTTGCATGACCGCCGCCAGAAACGTGGCAAATGGATCCCATTCATAGAGCCTGACGACAAGCGAGCGCGAAATCTGGTCGGCGCAGATCGTGCGGTTCGAGGTTTCGAATTTCTGCAGAGCAGGGTGCGAGTCCGGAAGCCCCTCGATGTTTTTTTTGAAGTAGATGTTGTGCTTGCGTGCGTGGGTGAATGCGTGCGCGGACAACTGAGGCACCAGCTCTGAAATGGCAGAATCCAGTGAGTCGCTGCGTATGAAACCCGGTAAGTTGAACAATCCATCCTCTGCCAGTTTTGCCCGACAATCGGCCACAAGTGCCGACCACAAGTCGCTCAGAGGTTGATCAAGCGGATAGCGTTCAAGATCGATGATGTCGTGCATTTCTCGTCACCAGTTTGCTTGCCCGAGATAGATAAGTTTATCAGAATTATCCGCAAGCAACACAACACAAACTCGCGCTCATAGCGTGCCTCACCGGGGCGGAACCCGGCTGTCGTCAAGGGCAAATGACCAGATGGTTTTCAGCCTTACTGAGATAGCGCTGGATACGCCCAATGGACGTTGCTGGTCGAGTGCGGGCAGATGCGGACGCCGTCGAAGCCGCAAAGAACGGTTAGTGTCGGTGGCGTCCGGAGTAGTCAAAAAGTCTTACACGACGGAGCAGTCGACCGCAGCCATCATCCTTTTCGAGCATCCAAATCTTCGCGCTGCATTCAAGCGAGACCGGTGCGTCGATCGATAGAGAGTGAGGGCAACCAAGTTGCCAATAATTTGATCAGTTTGCCCGGGAACAAGTCACCGCTGACCGGAAGTAATGGCAATCATAATGACGTCCCGCGACGCGCGCCTTATAGGCTGTTCCCACAACGCTTTGTTTGAAACTCCCGACGCTGACGTTGCTCCTGCTCGTTTCAAAATACTGCGCAGTGTCGGCTTGAAGTTTTGCCTGCGTCGCATCAGAGTTTACCTTTTCGGTCGCATAACCGCAGGCCGACAAAGCAGAAAATGCTAGAATGAAGAGGAAATTTCGCATGTTTTCACCGTGGTGTTCGCGCCCCTGCGCGCAACACACCCCGGAAATTCGGCGATTAAGTGGATTTCCTGTGACCAAGTAGCGATGCAAAGCACGGCTTGGGTAACCGCCGGCCACTTCGGCGGGTCACGGTTTACCCTGTACGGCGGGCAATCTTTCCGCCGAGATGTATCGGAATTCTGCCTCCTGCCCAAAACCTCGGTATCGACTGCCAATTCTTGCCAGCAATGTTGGAAGTCATCGCGTGGCGCCGTTTTTCAGCCAAAAATCAGAACAACACGATATAGATTTTGGTGGAGCCAAGGGGGATCGAACCCCTGACCTCTTGCATGCCATGCAAGCGCTCTCCCAGCTGAGCTATGGCCCCGCCTTAAGGGTGCGGACAGACTTGTTGAGCCGCCCGCGTGGGTTACTGATATCACATCATTGATGCAAGGAAAAAATCGGTGTCAGTCGTCGTCCGCAGGGACATCGGCAATTTCCTCCAGCGAAACTTCGTCGCCGTCGTCATCGTCGTCCAGAACGTCATCGCCGAGATCGACATCCGTATCTTCATCACCGTCGTCTTCTAGGACGACTTCTTCCTCTGCTACCTCTTTTTTGGCAGGCTTTGCGCTGGCGTCGGGTTTGTCCGCAATCATCGTCCGGCTGGCTTTGCCGGTTTCGATATTTACGGTCTCGCCCGTGTAAGGGCTGATCACCGGGTTGGCGTTCAAATCATAAAATCGTCGACCTGTGGTCGGACAGATACGCTTTGTGCCCCATTCTTCCTTCGGCATGGGTGTCCCTTTTCAAGAGCTATCCTTGGATTGCGCGGCACCTGCCACAAGTGCCGAGGACTGTCAAAGCCTTTCGTTTGGAAACGTCGATATTGCGAAGACGTGACTGCGATTGTTAGAATAAAGACATGCGGGATATTTGCCGTTGTAAGGGCAAGAAGGACCGAGAGCAGTATTGAATAACCCATCGACTGAAGTGAATGTTCGGCACTCGGCGAGAGCACGCCGGATGACGCTCAGGGTGTCACAGCTTGACGGTCGCGCAACGCTCACCGTGCCGCGCGGGACAAGCGATCGTGCGGCAAGGAGTTTTCTGAACGCCAACGCCGTTTGGCTTGAGCGCGCCCAGTCGAAAGTGCCCCAATCCATCGCTGTGGGAGCCGGAGTTCAATTGCTGCTGGAAGGGCAGATTACCACAGTGGAAACTGGTTCGGTTAAAACTGCGAAAATCCATGAAAATCAAATCATAGCGCCCCGAAAAGACACTGCCGCGGCGATACTGATAGCGCTGAAATCTGCTGCGAAAACACGATTGAATGAACGCGTTGCCGCCTATGCCAAAGCAATCGGGCGCACCGCAAACCGGACCACGCTTCGCGACCCCCGTTCGCGGTGGGGGTCTTGTTCGGAAGCGGGTAATCTGATGTTTTCCTGGCGCCTGATCATGGCGCCGCCAGACGTCCTGAATTATGTTGCAGCGCACGAAGTGGCACATCTTCAGGAAATGAACCACTCGCCGGCGTTCTGGTTGCTGGTCCGGCAGATTTACCCCAACTATAAGGCGGCGCGGCATTGGCTGCGAAGCGAAGGAAACCGGCTGCATCGCTATCGCTTCGATTGACGGCGGCGTGGGTATGTGATCACGATATTTCATGCTTAGCCGCTCAGCAGACCCGCTTCCTGCCGCCCACGACCGGGTGTATCGTGCATTGCGAACCCGGATCATGTACGGCGAAATGGACCCCGGACAATCCCTTACGCTTAGAGGCATCGGAAAAGAGTTCGGCGTCTCGATGACGCCCGCGCGCGAGGCGGTGCGCCGCCTGGTGGCAGAAGGAGCACTGACGCTTTCCAGCTCCGGGCGCGTGTCAACGCCCGAATTGTCGAATGACCGGATCGAAGAGCTTGCCGCGTTGCGTGCATTGATTGAGACCGAACTTGCAAGCCGCGCTTTACCGCGCGCCTATCCCGCGCTGATCGAACGGCTGAGCATGATCAACAATACGGTTTCGGAGGCCATCGTGAAAGGCGACGCTGTTGCTTACCTCCGGACCAATCTGGATTTTCACCGCACGCTTTATTTGCGCGCTCAAGCCCCGGCGATGCTCGCAACGGCCGAAACTGTTTGGCTTCAATTGGGGCCGACCATGCGATTGCTTTACGGTAAGTTGAAGCGCACTGAGGTCCCCAAGAACCATCGATTGATCCTTGCCACACTGCGCGCCGGAGACGAACCGGGACTGCGCCTGGCGGTGCGCAACGATGTCACCCAAGGCCTTGGGATGCTGACGACCTGAATTCATTGCATCAACAAAACGTTAAGTGCCCATCAAAGAAACGCGTTTGACCCGCGCATTTTTTTAACACTAAAGCAGAAGCATGGAACGCCCCGCGCCGCTTTTTACCCCGGTCCTGATCGTTGGCTGCTTCATCATGCTGCTTAGCTTTGCCGTGCGGGCGTCCTTTGGCGTGTTCCAGCTGCCGATTGCCGACGAATTCGGCTGGGCGCGAACCGAGTTTTCGATGGCCATCGCCATTCAGAACCTCGCCTGGGGTATTGGTCAGCCGCTCTTTGGCGCACTGGCCGAAAAGATCGGCGACCGGCGCGCGATCGTCATCGGTGGGTTCACTTATGCTTTGGGTTTGGTGCTGTCGTCCTACTCATCGACGCCTTTCGCGATTCAAAGCCTTGAAGTGTTGGTGGGATTTGGCGTCGCCGGGACCGGATTTGGAGTCATCCTTGCGGTGGTCGGTCGGGCGTCTTCGGATGACAACCGGTCGATGTCGCTGGCCATCGCGACGGCGGCTGGTTCGGCCGGGCAGGTGGTCGGGGCACCCACGGCCGAGTTTTTGCTGACCATGATGCCCTGGCAATCAGTATTCCTGGTGTTTGCTGCGGTGATTCTGGCCTCTCTGCTGGCGCTTCCAATGATGCGGGCGCCCGCGGCGACAAAGGCTGAACTTGAAGAAAGCATGGGCAGCGTTCTGAAACGCGCGCTGCGCGATCCGTCCTATGCGATGATCTTCATGGGCTTCTTTTCGTGCGGCTACCAATTGTCATTCATTACCGCCCATTTTCCGGCCCTCGTGACTGAGATGTGCGGCCCGATACAACCCGGTGGGATGCTGCACTCAATCGGCATTACGACCACGTCGGCACTTGGTGCGATTGCTATCGGGATCATCGGATTCGCCAACATCGCTGGCACTCTCGCGGCTGGTTGGGCTGGGAAGCGATACACAAAAAAATATCTGCTGGCCGGCATATACACGGGGCGAACGATTGTCGCCGCCGCCTTCATTTTGACGCCAATCACTCCGGCCACCGTGATCCTTTTTTCGGTTGCGATGGGTGCACTTTGGCTGGCGACAGTGCCGCTGACCAGCGGGCTTGTCGCGCACCTATTCGGGCTGCGCTATATGGGCACGCTCTATGGCATCGTCTTCTTCAGCCACCAGCTTGGATCCTTCATCGGTGTCTGGCTTGGCGGGCGGATGTATGACCTGACCGGCGACTACACCGCTGTCTGGTGGGTGGGCGTCGGCGTTGGAGCATTCAGTGCCATCGTACACTTGCCAATCCGCGAGGAAGCGCGAGTTTACCAGGCCGCCTGAATCGTGTTTGTGCGCGAGATTTTTTGCCGCGGGCCGCTAACTGCATTCAGCGAAATTCACGCAACTAAGAATCAAGAAAACTTCTAAGCGCTTCCGTCACTTTTGCAGGATGCGTTTGCGGAAATGCATGCCCCGCACCCTTGATTTCAGAATGATGTGCACTCGGATTAACTTCAGACAGCCGGGCCATTGCTTTGATGGGGATAACAGGATCGTCGGCGCCCCAAACTGCCAGCACCGGTGTCCCATAGTTGCGGATCGCGGTGTGATCATCCTCAAGCGTCCTGGGCAATGTATGGCGGCGTGATGACAGAAGCGCGGGTAAGTATCCCCGCACCCGGGTCTCGGCGGCTTGCCTGTCCAAAAGGTCTGGAACAATTGTCGGGTCTTCGATTTGGTCGGCAAGCTCGCGGCGCAACGCCCATCCGCCGACAACGGGTGTCAGCCAATCCCCCAAAATGGGCATCGTCCAAAGTCGCGACAACGGCACGTCGTATGTCGGAAGAAGTCCCGACGGGGCCATAAGGATCAGTGATTTAATTCCGGTGCCTTCCTCGGCCGCAAAGGCTGTCGCAATGGCACCTCCCATCGAATAACCGACCACGGTAATCGGTCGGTCGATATTTTGACTGTTCAGCAGCTCCCGAAGCTGGTGCAGGAAAAAATCCAGTGACTGTCTACCGGCGGCCCGATCGGAATAACCGCGGCCATAAAGATCGTATGTCAGAACCCGATATCCAAGGGCGGCGAGGGTCAGTTCGGTGCCAGCGAAAATATACGATGGCGTCGAAAGTCCATGAATACAAACAGCGACGGGGTCGCTTTCTTTACCACTCCAACGAAAATGCGTGCGGCCCATGGAAAGTTCCACGAACTCTCCTGGTGCCCGCGCCTGGATCTCCCGCGACATTGGTATACGCAAAACTTCGAAGGCAATTGGTGCACATGCAACCACTAATGCTATGCCGAGAAGTATTAGGCTCAATCGCGAAGATCCTCGCGCGAAAGAAGCCCCTCGGCGATCAAACGATCCGCCCAACCTTCGGGGCCTTCAAAGAGGTGGGTCTTCCAGCCGCGTGCGGCGGCGGCGGCCACGTTGTCGGGGCTGTCGTCGGTAAAGATGAGGCGTTCGGGTGCTATACCACTTTGGCTTTCAACCTGGTCATAGATTGCGGGATCAGGTTTCACGACGGCAAGCTGACCCGAGACAAACTCAAGATCGAACTCGGTCAGCACCGAATGGCGTGATTTGGCCCAATCCAGCGTGTTCACGCCAAAATTAGTTAGGGAGAAGACCGGCATGCCTTTCGCTTTGAGTGCGCGGAGTATGACGGCGGTGCCGGGGATGTCCGGGCTGGCAATGTCGATCCAGTTCTCATGCCAAAGACGAATTTCGGTTGCCCACGCCGGGTGTTTTTCGGCGTGGGCGTATGCCACATCGCGCGAGTGATGCCCCAGATCGATGGCCTTGTTCATCTCATACAAATCGCATTCGGCAAAGAGTGCCTTTCGCCGTTCAACACCGATCTGCCGATCGTAGAAAATCTCGGGTTGCCAGTCGAGCAGCACGCGCCCGATATCAAAAACGACTGCGTCGATCATGTATCGCGTCCTTTCGCCTAAAGCCGTTTGGGAGCCGTCAATGTGGCTCGGCGACGCGAGACCGCCTCGCGCCAGATAAAGACCAGTCCGGAGACCATTATTAGTATGATGCCGATCCAGGCGACACGATCGGGCCATTCGTCGAAAATCGTTAGCCCCCAAAACACAGCAAGCGGCAACATCGTGTATTCAAGCGGCGCGACTAGCGCGGCTTCGGATCGGCGATACGCCTGGCCGATCAGGTAACCCCCGAGCGCGGAGCAAATTCCAAGACCGCTCATCAAAAGAAAATCATTGAGCGGTGGCCAGACCCATGCCGTGAAGAGGAAATTGAGGGAGGCGTGCTCGAAGTTATCAAACTTGCCGTCGCCCAGTGCCAGACCTGCAGTGCAAGCGACGAAAAGAAACGTCACCTGAATATAGAACGCCATTGCCGTGGCGTTTTCAGTGCCGCCGATCCGGCGAGTAAGAATGTGCAATGTTGCGTACCCGAACGCGGCAGCCAGCGGCAGGAGTGAGGCGATTTGAAATGTGGATGTGCCGGGCCGCACAACGATAAGGACGCCCATGAGTCCAACCGATACCGCGGCCCATCGGCGCGGGCCGACGATTTCGCCAAGAAACACCGCCGACATGATCGCGATAATCAAAGGGCTGATAAAAAAGAGGGCGACTGCATTTGCAAGTGGGAGTGACGCGAGTCCCAGAAAGAAGCAAAAGTTGGCGAAGACCACGCAGGCGCCCCGCATCAGGTGCAGCCCGAGCCGCTTTGTTAGAAGCGTTGACGGCGGTCCGGTTAGCGGAAGAATGACAGCGACGATAAAAAGCATGCCAACGGTTGAGCGGACGAACATCAGCTCATAGAGCGGGTAGTCCGAGGCCAGAAATTTGACAAGGACATCGTTTGCCGAAAACGAGACCGCCGCTGCCAGCGCCCAGAAAGCGCCCACGGTGGAGGACCTCTCCGCGTCGGTCAGTGTCATCGCCGCAATCCTTTGACCGAGCTAACGAAGTGCCCGCTCTAACGAGTCGAGAAAACGTGAGCGATCGTTTTTTGTAAAGCCCTTGCCGCTTCCTTGACGGAAGGGATCGGCAGCGCGGAGGTTGGTCATCAGGTCGCGCGTCGCGAGTACATTGCCGATGTTTTTGCTCGTCAGTGGCTCGCCGTTCGGTCTCAGCACCTTTGCGTCGGCTTCAATGCATCTGGCGGCTAGGGGAATATCATTGGTTACGACGACATCACCGTCAGTCGCATTTGCAGCGATCCACTTGTCCGCTTCGTCCGGGCCTTCGGCGACGAAAATACTCTCAATCAGTGGATTGGGCGAGGGACGGATGCCACCGTTGGACACCATTTTGACGGGGACTTTGCGGCGCGTGGCGACGACCTCGATCTCGGCTTTGACCGGGCAAGCATCGGCGTCGACGTAGATCATTCCCAGAGCGCCGTCGCGTGAAAGGAAATGTGGTCTTCCATAAAAGTGGAGATGAAAAAATAGCTGTGATCGTAGCCTTTTTGCAGCCGAAGCGTCGCGTCAAGCCGCTTTGCCGCCAACACTTCCGCGAGGGCTTCGGTTTTCAGCAGATCTCCGAATTGATCATCGGTGCCGGTGTCGATCAGGATTGGCGCGTCGATACCATCACTGGCAAGCAACAATGTGGCGTCGTGCACTGCGCCTGCATCGACATCGCCGAGGTAGGCTTCGAATTGTTTTTTACCCCAGTCGCTGGCGGTCGGGTTGCAAATCGGTGCAAACGCCGAGACTGAACGGAACCGACCTGGGGATTTTGCGGCGAGCGTTAATGCGCCGTGGCCGCCCATGGAATGTCCGGATATTGCCTGACGATCAGGATCAAGCGCGAAGCTGGAAAACAGGGCCTCGCTTAGATCATCGAGGATATAACTCTGCATGTTGAAGTGCGTTGCCCAGGGGGCCTCGGTCGCGTCGATGTAAAATCCGGCCCCCTGGCCAAGATCGTAAGCTTCATCGTCGGCGACGCCGTCGCCTCGCGGCGAGGTGTCGGGAAAAACTACGGCGATACCCTGTTCGGCGCACCAGCCCTGCGCACCGGCCTTGGTCATTGCATTTTCATGAGTGCAGGTGAGACCGGAAAGATACCAGATCAGAGGCACCGGGCCCTCGGCGGCCTCCGACGGCAAAAACAGACCAAAAGTCATCTCGGTTCCGGTCGCGGCAGAGTTGTGCGAGTACACACCCTGTGTGCCACCAAAGCACCGGTTTTCGGCAATCGTCTTCATCCCGCACCTCGCTGCAGATTCATCCAGAAAGGAATGGACGCGAGATATCCGGAAGTGCAACCCCGATGACCATAATTATTCTCGATGCTTCCCGGAAATTTGTGTGCAAACACCGGGGCCGCGTGGTCGATTCGAATAAATCCACAAGTCGCACATTCTAGTAAGTGCGCAACGCTCGCCGGTTGAAAATCTATGAAATGATAAGAAACGCCACCGATACTGGATTGACGAGTTTTCCCTGACGAATTGCTCGATAAACTATACGAACTCCATTCGGCGGCAATTCTAGATGCTTGGCCGAAGATTGGCTTGTCTGGCGAACACTGCTAAATCCAACAGATATTTTTTAATGGATTAAGAATGGCTCGAGCTCTTTCAAAAATAGCCATCCTTTCGACTACGCCTACGATCGTGGCCGTTGGCTCGGCCGAGATCGGTCGGTTGTTCGATCTAATGCTGCCAGTTCCATTCCTGACGATCCTTGTAGCCGTCACGTTCGCGGGCGCAGTTGGAGGCCGGGTACCCGGTTTCATTGCCGGGTCAATCGCATCGCTTTTTGTCGTTCACGCAGGGATTTCGGGATTCGGACCCGCAACACTGACAGGCGGACCGCTACAAGTAATGCTCGGTGTTACGCTTTACTGTGGAACCGGTTATCTGATTGGGCAAGTTCGAGATCAGCGTGATAATAGTATCAAGCACCTTCGCAAATTGGAAGAAGATCTGCGGGCCACTCTCGAACTGGAGTCGACCGCCAGGCAAGATCAAGAACTTAAGACAGGCAAGAGCGAGGCGCGGCTCGATCGGGCCATCAGAATTGCCCAACTCGGCTATTTTGAATTCGATGCCATTAATGGCCGATGCGAATTCTGCAACGAAAACCATGCGGCAAAGTATGACCTTTGCGCCGAGGAGTTCATGACTCACTTCACCAGTCTCGAGAATGAATTGGCTTGGGTCCATCCCGAGGACCGGGAGTTTGTGAGTGAAGAATTTCGGAAGTTGCGCGATGGCGTGCCGGTCGATCTGGAATACCGCATCCTGACCGCCGATGGCGGGTTAAGGCATATGCGAGAGATCACCGAACCCATCTTCGATGAAACCGGTCGAGTTGCCAAAGAAGCCGGGACCAGCATCGACGTCACAGAACTGCGGCAGGCCGAGATCCAGCTTCGCCAAATACAAAAGGTAGAGTCGATAGGCCAGCTTACGGCCGGAATTGCGCATGATTTCAACAATATCCTTGCCGTGGTACTGGGGAATCTTGAAATTCTGGAGCAAAAAGAAGAGCGCCCCGAACGCAAGGAAATGATAGATGCCGCGATGACAGCGACACTCCGCGGTTCGACATTGACGCGCCAATTGTTGGCCTACGGTCGCAAAGCGATCCTGCTGCCGGAAACGACCAATGTTGCACTGGTAATCAATGCCGTCGAGGAGATGATGCGACGGACGTTGCCGGCAAATATGCATATACACACAGGCCTGTCCGACGAGCTTTGGTCGATCGAGGTTGACCGAACGCAATTGGAGGCCGCGATTTTGAACCTGGCAATTAACGCCCGAGACGCCATGCCTGACGGGGGAACGCTGACAATTGAGGCGTCAAACGCGCAGATCGACGCATCGGATTTGGATGGTTTGCCCGACGATTTGGCGCCTGGCGACTACGTCGTAGTCTCGGTAAGCGATAACGGCAAAGGGATGAGCGACGCGGTTCAAGCCCAGTTGTTTGAGCCGTTTTTCACCACGAAAGGCGCAGGCGAGGGCTCAGGATTGGGCCTGTCGATGGTTCTGGGATTCACCCAGCAGTCCGGCGGTGGAGTTGCCGTCGACAGCGAGCTCGGCAGCGGCACCACCATCAAGTTGTTTTTCCCTGCTCGGCCAGTGCACGCACCGGCGCATGCCGAGCCCCCGAGTGGATTTCAGACTGCAAAAGTCAATTCAGAGCGAATACTTGTCGTTGAAGATTCAAATGAAGTTCGAACGGTGATTGTGAACCAGTTGGAACGACACGGGTTTTCGGTTGCGGTGGACGAAAATGGTGACGCGGCTTTAGCCCGGATTCTGGCAGGCGAAGAGTTTGATTTGATGCTCACGGACATCGTTA
>CAJHYP010000158.1_pt1 | contig 11248 bp, 13 predicted proteins | sample 9198731 | NCBI WGS metagenome assembly CAJHYP01 (sample SAMEA7708363, study PRJEB35096) | sediment metagenome | biome: marine neritic benthic zone biome [ENVO:01000025]; feature: sediment [ENVO:00002007]; material: shallow marine sediment [ENVO:03000034] sea grass bed [ENVO_01000059] ...
GACGCCATAATTGCTGCCGGGACAAGATCTGGCGACAAGCGATTTGCTGCCAGCGCGGCATCGCGGGCCTCATTCAGCCGATCGTCATCTGCGAATTCCTTAGCTTCGCTCAGCGCCAACACCGCGTCGCGTCGTTTGTGAATGTCGCGCGGCAGTGAACCATGCCGCAATTTTGCGCCCAATGTACGCCGTGCACCAGACCAGTCGCCTGCACCTGCCTGAAGCGTTAGCAGTGCATTTTGCGTATCCTCGTGTTTTGGTTTGATTGCGAACGCCTTCTCCGCGAGTTTCAAAGCCGTGTCTGTGTCACCATCATTGAGCTTCTGAAGCATAATGCCGCGGACGCCAACAAACCTCGTCTTATCGTCCTGCAACAGACGTTTATATGCGGTCTCCGCGCGGGATTTGTCGCCGGACATTTCCGCTGCTTGTGCCGTCAGCAGCGTCGTCAGATCTGGGCGCTTTAAGAACCGCTCAGCTTTCGACGCTTTTGCAAGTGCCAGGCGACCTTCCCCGGAGGCCAAGGCCATCATACCCTCGGCGAGCGCATCGTAGCCGCGACGCTCGCGGTTTCTTGCAAAATACCGGGTGACAGCTGTTTCATCGCCGTTCAGAAAACGGAGGAATGCCACAATCAGTCCAACGATCTTCAAAACCAGCCAAACCGCAAGGACAAGCACGGCAAGCGCAATCACCGACACCAGAGGACTGAGTGTGTATTCGGTACCTGCAACTGACACGAGGACACCGCCGTCGGCCTCGAGAAGAAGCCCGGCGCCCCAAGCGGCGGCGGCGACCAAAACGATGAAAAGGAAGATCTTCAGCAGGGACCAGAACATTTCAAATCTTCCTTAATTCAACACTTCAGAAATAGCCGCGAACGCCGATATCGCGGCCGCGCGCGATTCGGCCAGCGCAATCCAGCTGTCGAAAACGGTACGCGACTCGTCCGGCAACGCCTTAAGTTCGCCCAGCGCCTCCGGCAATTCTCCATCTTGCAACCTCGCCTCCGCACGCGAAAGGATTGCATCGACGTCACCGCCTTCACGGGCAGACAGCGATCGGGCATTTGTCTGTCGACGGAGGAAGGACACCAGTCGTTCGCCCGTCCCTGCGGCTTCCGGAGCGGCCTGCGACATGCTCAACGCCGAGCGCGCCAGCTCAGGGAATGCCACCTGAAGCGATGCATGTGTTGGCACGCCGGTATCCGCAACTGCAATAAGATCGTCAGGCACGGCGTCCAACTTTGAAATCGACTCCGTGAAAGGCGCGCCGCTTTCCAGGGCGGCGTCGATTTCCGCCAGTGCGGCGCGGCGCTGAGCGTCCGCTGCAACGGCAGCAGCTTCCGCTTCGATTTCGACCGCGCGCGCCTTTGCTTCCTCCACCTCGTTGCGAGCGGCCTCGGTGACCGCATCGAGTTCGGACCTGAAGGCGTCGAGCTGTGCCGCCATTGCATTGCTGCCATCGGGCACACTGATAATCGGTCGTGCCTCCAGCTCTTCGACGCGGGCGGTGAAGTTGTCCAACCGCTCAGCAATTCCACCAGTATCCGCTACGAGAGCCTCAACACGCCCGCCCAGATCAGAGACTTTTCCGATTAGAGGATCAAGAACAGTATCGCCTGTCGCAGAGATCTCTGCGCCAAGCGCCTCGACCTGATCCGTCAGTTCGTCAATCTGGCCCGATTGCGCGTCAATTGCGGCCAGCAAACTAGCTTCGGCATCGTCAGACTGGTTGGTCCAAACATTGGGCAGAAATGTCGCCGCTAGAAATCCAATTGCACCGGCAATTAAGCCTCCAAATATCAGGCCAGCCGTCGAACGTGTCCTCGGCAGCGGGTCGGTTGGCGGCGGGTCTGCAATCTCGTGTGCGAATAATGCGCCGGGAACTGCGGTCTCAACATCGGCATTGGCTTGGGGCGCCTCGCCGCCGTCAGTTGACTCTGACTTTTCCTCGGCGGTTACCGCCGGCTCGATTCCCTCGGCCTCGACAACATCCTCAGCCTCGGCCTCGGTTGGTTTTTCGTCAGCATAAGGCGACGGATGTGTCTCGTCCTCGCCATTGGTTTCATCTCTGGTCGCGGCTTCGGTATTCTTTGGCTTTCTTGCCAAATCAGCTACTCCCCCTGATACATCGCCCCGGTCGGGCCTTACTCTACACTTGGAAGTCTAGTCATCGGTTGGCCGTTCAACAAGATTAGCTTGCTGCAATGATGCCGCGGTGGCCGCGCACATCGCGCCGACGGTAGGGGCTTCGGCGATATGGACTTTGCCAATTGTTCGACTGGCGTCAGCGACCGCACCGCTCATGGCAACAACTACAATGCCCGGACGCTGACCAACGGCCTTCGACAAAAGCTGCGCTGTTCGAGGCGAAAACAGCGGCGCGATAATTGGGTCTGGACCGGCAAGAAGCGCGCGCGCCGCGCGCGTTGGTGGTTGTGAAATCTGATCATAGACAACTGCATCGCTCGCAGCTTTGCCCATCGATTTCAATCGACCGACAAGATCACCGCGGGTATGGCTGCCACGCAGGTGCAGGCAAGGACCCTCTATATCAACGCAATTGGCCAAAAAAGTTTCCAGGTCATCGCCATATGCCTTTGCGATCGCTCCGTAGTTTCGTGCGAATTCGGCGGTCGCTTCGCCAACGGCGGCAACACCTCGCCCTTTTAGAACACCCGCCTTGCCGACGCGATGCACAGCGTTGCCCGAGGTGAAAATCAAACAGTGATAATCGTCCAAGGGGGGGATGTCGCCAGCATCGACAATTTGCAGCAATGGGGAAATCACCGCGGAGATTCTTTGCCCTAGTTCTTTTTCACATCGCGCCAGAAACTCCGACGACTGCGGCTCTGGCCGTGTCAATAACAGCGTAGTTTCGCGAGAGATCATGGCGCCGCCGTTGCTTGTCTGATGGGCATTCGGGTGTTACCTGCCGGTCAATCCGCACACAAGGTCGGCATCATGACCGCATTTGGCACTGTACTGGGCATCGAATCCAGCTGCGATGACAGCGCGGCCGCCGTCGTGCGTGCAGATAAATCCATCCTGGCCTCGGTTGTGGTGGATCAGACGACCTTGCACGCGGCTTTTGGCGGTATTGTCCCCGAGATTGCGGCCCGTGCCCACTCTGAAAAGTTGGACATCGCTGTTGAATCGGCATTGGCATGCGCGGGCTGCGCATTGTCCGACGTTGATGCAATTGCTGTAACAGCAGGTCCGGGTCTGATTGGTGGGGTATTGTCTGGCGTTATGTTAGCGCGTGGATTGGCCGCTGGATCAGGCAAACCGCTTTTGGGCGTTAATCACCTCACGGGCCACGCGCTGACGCCACGATTGACGCACGATCTAAACTTTCCGTATCTGATCCTGTTGGTGTCCGGTGGGCATTGTCAGTTTTTGATCGTTAGGGGCCCGGACACTTTTAGTAGGTTAGGCGGCACGATTGACGACGCGCCGGGTGAAGCCTTTGACAAAATCGCGCGGCTTCTCGGGCTTTCGCAACCGGGGGGTCCTGCCGTGGAGGCAGAGGCGATTAATGGCGATCCCACCCGTTTCAAGTTTCCGCGTCCGCTCTTGTCGCGATCCGGCTGTGACATGAGCTTTTCCGGGCTCAAGACGGCGGTTTTGCGCAAGCGGGACTCGATCATCGAGCAATTTGGAGGAATTTCAGTTCAAGACCGCGCCGATATTTGCGCAAGTTTTCAGGCAGCGGTATCGGAAGTGTTGGCAGAAAAATCCCGTCGGGCCATTGCGCAGTATCTGGCCGAGAGTCCCGCGCAGCCGGCATTCGCGGTTGCGGGTGGCGTGGCTTCAAATTCGGCGTTTCGGGCAGAGTTAGAGACTTTATGTGCAGAATTGGGCGTAAGATTTGTTGCCCCTCCCCCAGGCCTCTGCACTGACAACGCGGCAATGATTGCCTGGGCCGGAATCGAGCTGTCGGCGATCGATCATCCCGGTATGACGCCGCTTGTACCGAGGCCACGATGGCCGCTGGATGACACGGCCCCTGCTCTTGTTGGCTCCGGCAAGAAAGGTGCGAAGGCATGAGCGGCATCACGGTTCTTGGGGCCGGTGCGTTTGGCACCTCGCTTGCGATCGCGCTTTCAATAAATGGCGCCGAAGTCACGCTATTTTGCAGGGATCCCGAAGTTGCGACGTCCATGCAACGGAGCAGGCTATCCGGCCCAAGACTTCCCGGCTTTTCCTTGCCAGACACACTACGGGTCACGTCTGACCTCGCGGCCTTTGAATCTGATATCTGCCTGGTTGCGGTCCCCATGCAAAAGCTGAGATCGTTCCTTGAATCCGCAAATTTCGGCGGTTGTAAGCTTGTGGCGTGCTGCAAGGGTATAGACCTTTTGACGGGCCAGGGTCCCGTTGCAACAATTCAAGACGCAGCGCCAAATGCACTGCCTGCGATTTTGACAGGTCCGAGCTTTGCGGCCGACATCGCGCGCGGTCTCCCCACGGCGTTGACGCTGGCCGCGCTGGACGTCGCATTGGCAAGCGAGCTCCAGGCGAAACTGTCACGACCCATGCTGAGGCTTTATAGTACCTCCGACACGATTGGCGCCGAATTGGGGGGAGCATTGAAGAATGTTATGGCGCTGGCATCTGGCATGGCCATCGGCGCAGAATTCGGCGACAGCGCGCGCGCGGCTGTCATCGCGCGAGGATTTGCCGAGATGTCACGTTATGCGGGCGCTAAAGGCGCCTTGTTAGAGACACTTCAAGGCCTTTCGGGCCTAGGAGATCTCGTATTGACGTGTACATCCGACAAGTCTCGAAATTTCCGCGCGGGCATGTGTTTTGGGCGCGGAGATACCCCGGAGGCCATGACGATCGAGGGCATTGCAACTGCCGCTGCAGTCGCAAATGATGCTCTGAATGGCGGCCTCGATATGCCGATCACGCAGGCTATCGCGGCCGTAACTCGCGGTGATCTGGATGTAACTACTGCGGTTGAAGGTCTGCTCTCCCGGCCTGCCAGAAAGGAATAGGAAATATGCGCTATTGGTTATTCAAGTCGGAACCTTCCACCTGGAGTTGGGAAGATCAGGTGGCCAAAGGCGACCTTGGTGAGGAATGGGATGGGGTGCGCAACTATCAAGCGCGAAACCATATGCGCGATATGTCGATTGGTGATCGCGGGTTCTTCTACCATTCACAGACGGAAAAGGCGGTCGTCGGCATCGTCGAGGTAATCGCTGAATCGCATCCGGACAGCACGACCGATGACGAACGTTGGGACTGTGTGGACATCAAGGCTGTATCTCCAGTTCCGAACCCGGTGACGCTTGAGCAGGTAAAAGCGAACGAAAAGCTTTCGGAAATGGTGCTCGTAAAAAATACTCGCCTTTCCGTGCAGCCCGTAACCCCTGCCGAGTGGAAAATCATCTGCAACATGGGCGGAGTTTAGTGACTATCGTTGCGCAATCGCGCGAAATTGACGGCTGCACGGCGCCCCAAATGGCGCGCCGTTTCGCGTAATCTTCGCGGTGAATTCAGCCGTAACGGCTCTCTTTGCCGAAATGCTTGGTCAACAAGTAGTAGACCACAGCCCGGTATTTGTTCCGCTCGGATCTGCCGTAAGTGTCAATCACCGAATTTATCGCTGCTATAAGCGCTGGTTCGTCACTGAGACCGAGCTTCTTAATCAGAAAATTGTTTTTTACTGTTTCAAGCTCGCCTGCCTGGGTAGCGGCAACCGTAGAAGCATCGGCATCATAAATCGACGGGCCACAACCAATTGTCACCTTCTTTAGCAAATCCATATCCGGATTGACGCCGCACTTGTTTCTAAGATCGTCCGCGTATTGCTGGATTAATTCGTCACGCTTTCCCATGTCTCGCTCCTAACAGTTTAGTTTTTGTCCTTAGGTGGCGTGCCCGTGGCCGCACTAATACTTTATCTTAAATCAGCGGCGGTCGTCGTTTTAGGGGGAAATAGTCACTGAATCAGTCAAAATCTGCAAGTTTGCTTGCTAGACGCGGATCTAGCGGCAAATTCCCCAGCCGCGGGATTGAAGATGAAAATGGTCGGCGTGAAGCGAATTGTAGTCAGGTCCGAGTGTAGCTGCGAACCACCGACAGGCGCCGTTTCGCGCCTCACGCAAGAACAATTGCGTGTCTGGTTCGCCGGTTCAGCCGGCGAAAATCGAAAGGCGCCGTCCACTCGTCAATTCAAAACTATTAATATCAATGGCCTTTGCCGTCGCGTGGAGTGACATACGGCCGCCAGATCCGTCTTCGGTTCTGATTTCGCGACAAGAATAGCTGGAAAAGTGCTCGATCCGTGTGACATTCTCACCGAAAATCCGGACCGCCGCAGGTTGAAGCGTGTGGCGTTCCCACATTGCAAGCCTCAGTGCGACCGCACATGTTGTCTCGACCGGCGCAATCGCTGTAGACCCAACCGAAGAATGCGAGACGCGCGGGTCGATCCCGCAATTCGGCCCATCCGAAATCGGCGGCAGTAATTTGGTTTCTGCATCCGGCATCGCCGCAAGAGACGTCTCTACGTCCGCCGCCGCCCGGCGCAACTTCCATCCGGTCAACAGATTCGGGCTTTCCGAAATGCTGAGTAGCACCGAGGGGTTCCACGCTGGCGGCAAAGGCGTGTCGGGATGGGTCATTGCGACGTAGCCGAACGCGCCCACCACTACTCCCGATGCCAGAATGGTTGATACGCCAAGCAGCCGCATCTGGCGCGGCCCCTCAGTCAGTATCGGTAATGTTCGGATTTGAAGGGCCCATCAGGCTTCACACCGATGTACTCAGCCTGATCCGGCCGCAATTCGGTTAGCTTTGCGCCGATACGGCCCAGATGTAACTTGGCGACTTTCTCATCCAGGTGTTTGGGCAGGATGTGAACTTTGTTGTCATACTGATCGCCTTTGGTCCAAAGTTCGATCTGCGCCAGAACCTGGTTCGTGAATGACGCCGACATTACGAAGCTTGGGTGTCCCGTGGCATTGCCAAGGTTCAATAAGCGGCCTTCGCTTAACAGTATGATCCGGTTGCCCGTGGGCATTTCGATCATATCCACCTGTTCTTTGATGTTGGTCCATTTGTGGTTTTTCAAATTGGCAATTTGGATTTCGTTGTCGAAGTGGCCGATGTTTCCGACGATCGCCATGTCCTTCATTTCGCGCATATGCTCGATGCGGATGACGTCTTTGTTGCCCGTTGTGGTGATGAAAATGTCGGCCTCGGCGACTTCGTCTTCCAGTAATGTGACTTCAAATCCGTCCATCGCGGCCTGAAGCGCACAGATCGGATCGACTTCCGTCACTTTCACCCGAGCACCGGCGCCACGCAGCGATGCGGCTGATCCCTTGCCGACGTCACCGTAACCGCAAACAACAGCAACTTTGCCGGCCATCATCGTGTCGGTGGCGCGGCGGATGCCATCGACCAGGCTTTCTTTGCACCCATACTTGTTGTCGAATTTCGACTTGGTGACACTGTCGTTCACATTGATCGCCGGAAATGGCAGCAAACCGTCCTCCACCATTTTGTAAAGTCGGTGAACGCCCGTGGTGGTTTCTTCGCTTACGCCTTGGATCATGCCACGCTGACTTGCGAACCAGCCCGGGCTGAGCTTTATCCGCTGGCGGATCTGATCAAAAAGCGCCACTTCCTCCTCAGAAGTCGGCGCCGCGATAAGGTCGTCTTCGCCCGCTTCGACGCGGGCCCCAAGAAGGATGTACAGCGTCGCATCGCCGCCGTCGTCGAGTATCAAATTTGCCCCGCCCGACGGAAACTGGAAAATTTGATCCGTATACGACCAATATTCCTCAAGCGTTTCACCCTTTACGGCAAAGACCGGCGTCCCGCTGTCGGCGATTGCTGCTGCAGCATGGTCTTGCGTCGAGAATATGTTGCACGACGCCCAGCGCACATCGGCGCCCAATGCTTTCAGAGTTTCTATTAAGACGGCGGTTTGGATCGTCATATGGAGCGATCCTGCAATGCGCGCGCCTGTCAGCGGTTGTGCCCGCCCGTATTCTTCGCGCAATGCCATGAGACCTGGCATTTCAGTCTCGGCGATTTCAAGCTCTTTTCGGCCAAACGTGGCCAACGCGATGTCTTTTACGACGAAATCTTTGGGCATACGACCCGCTCCTCATTAGGTTTGCGGGTCAGATAACACCGGGCCAGTGGCCCGGCAACCGGGGTTAGCTTTTGATGCCTGCGGGCTTTTTGAGGCCGGGCATGGCTTCACGCCAATTAGTGCCGGAAGCCATAATGCAAGTCATGCCATCGGCACGTGTCATCAAGATGGTCCAGGTACCCTTTTCTTCCGAAAACCAAACCTCGAATACGTGTGTGGCATTCTGCAAGCCGCCGCCTGCAAACTCTTCGCCGTAGGACGCCTCGAGCTTTGCAACAACGGTGGTTCTTTCAGCGCAGTTTGTCTGAGCGAAAAGGGCGGTCGGCAAAAGTGCCGCCAGAAGAGTCAGGCCAGTGAGGATGCGTCGCATCGTCGTCTCCTTTCTGCAGCGCGTTTCGCCGCTATCGCCTGTTTCTCCTCCCGGTCGAATACTTCACTTTTACTCTTAGTACTGTTTCCAAATCGTAATCAGATTCGGCGAATTTTACGGAAGCTTGGATACCTCCGACTTTCTTTCTGACCGAGAATTGTGCCAGAAAGCAGGTTGAGATTAAGGTAATTCCGTGCGGAGATTCAGGCCGGAGTGCCTTTGGGTATTACTGCTTCGATTGTTTCTAGCCAGTGCGATCCTGTTGCCATTACACAGGCTTGGCCATCAGGCCGGGTCAGGAGGATCGTCCACGATCCGTCAACATCCGAAGCCCAGATCTCCATCTGACCGGTTTCGGACTCTAATCCTGATGCACGGTGCGTTTCGTTGTACTCGTCAGTTGGCGATGCCACCACGTCATCGCGCGACCCGCAATGCGGCATCGCCACGGCGACATTCGCGCCCATCGCCATCACCAATACAGTTGCAAAAACTCCTTTTCTCATGGCTCCAACTCCGGTTGTGCAGCATTTTTGCCGCCTTCTTTTGAAGTTGGGCCGGACATAGTCACGTTCAATGCGCAGTATTACACGTTCGGGTTACGGGAAAAGAGGTTCGTGAAACTTTCTTGACGAGCGTGTGGATCTGCGCACAACCAGACAGACAATGCCGGCCCCTTCAAATCCTCCGCGCGCCTGGCAGCGCATGCTTTCTGGTCGCAGGCTTGACCTGCTTGACCCAACGCCAATGGACGTCGAAATCGAAGACATTGCGCACGGTTTGGCTTTTGTGGCGCGCTGGAACGGTCAAACGCGCGGGGAGTACCCCTATTCTGTGGCGGAGCATTCGCTCCTAGTTGAAGAAATTTTTAGGCATTTGGTGACCGGAGCGCCCGCCAAGTGGTGCCTTGCTGCCCTGTTGCACGATGCGCCTGAATACGTCATCGGCGACATGATTTCTCCTGTGAAGGCATCGGTCGGGCCTGGTTATGGCGCGCTGGATGACCGGCTTGCCGCAGCCATCCACCTTAGGTTTGGCTTGCCCGCCGTACTTCCGGTCACAATAAAACGAAAAATCAAGCGGGCGGACAAAATCTCGGCCTGGCTCGAGGCAACGCAGATTGCCGGGTTTTCCGAATTGGAGGCAAATCGGTTCTTTGGCCGCCCGGACGCGAAAGTCTGCGACACGGTGCAGATCGTGTTGCGTCCGCCGATCGAGGCAAGAAAAGCCTATGTTGCGCGCCACAATGAACTACTGGAGGCGATGTAGGATGTCGTTGGCAAGGCTCTACTACTTCCCTGGCTCACCGTTTGCGCGCATGGCGCGGGTTCTGGTTCATGAGTGGAAACTTGATGTCGAAACGATCGAAATTGCCTTTCCGCCTACAGACGATCTATTCGATCTGAACCCATTGGGCCAGGTGCCCGTATTGCGACTGCGGGATGGTCAGACTCTCTTCCCGACATTGATCGTTCTCGAGCATCTCTGGCAGTCGGCTGGCTCGCCAATTGCCTCGTATGATCCGGTTGCTCAACGACAGTTGCTGCTCACGATTTTGCAGGCTGGCGACGCGTTGGTCGCCGCAATGTATCAGAATTGGACTGGTCTTGGACCAGTTCGCGAAAACACGATCGGCTATGACCCGGCCGAACGGCACTTGCACCGCTTTGGCCGGGTCCTGAATTGGCTGGAAAACCACGAAATTGAGATGGAACTCGGCTTTACTCTGGCGAATGTTGCATTGTCGTGCATTCTGCTTTGGTCCGATTCACGTGACGGCCCGGATTGGCGCGCCCATACACAGCTTGCATCAATTGTCGACGAGCTTGCCGCGCTGCCAGCGTTCCAATCGACGCAGCCACAGGTCTGGCAGGCGTCCTAGAGGCTCTTGACGTCGAGATCAGACAGCATTGGCCCTAGCGACCGTCACCTTGGTGACCGCTTGGCAAGTATTCTCTGCAAAGTGCGGCGGTGCATGTTCAGCCGCCTCGCTGTTTCGCTGACGTTGCGATCGCAAAGCTCGTACACGCGCTGAATATGCTCCCACCGAACGCGGTCCGCGCTCATCGGGTTTTCAGGCGGCGGCGGCAACTCGTCGTCGGGCGCCAAAAGTGCGGCCATCACGTCGTTTGCGTCCGCCGGCTTCGACAAATAATCCGTCGCGCCTATTTTTACCGCCGCGACAGCCGTCGCAATCGCGCCGTATCCCGTCAGGATAACAACTTTGCTGTCCCCGCGGCGCTCGTGAATCCGCTCAACAACATCCAGTCCATTTCCATCTTCAAGGCGCAGGTCGACCACTGCGTAGGCCGGCGGCCGAGCAGTCGCAATCGCAGTGCCAGCAGCAACTGAGTCCGCCGTCTCCACCTCAAAGCCGCGCTTTTCCATAGCTCGGGCCAATCGGCGCAGAAAAGGTTCGTCATCGTCGACAATCAAAAGGGAATTGTCCGCGCCAATTTCTTTGAGTGGTTTGTCGGACATTTACGCCTTCCCCTACGCCGGTCGCGTAAACCTAGGGCGACCGGCGTAGGCCGTCAAACACCGGCTACATTGTCTCAATGTGACAGGCGGTTTCTTTGGCAATGTCCTCGGGCGAGGCGTCGCGAGAAAAATATGTGGCGAGGCCGGAGTCTGGAAACATCAGGTAGGTAAAGGTCGAGTGGTTCATCAGATAGAAGTCCCCCTCACCTTCGCCTTTTGAATAGTAGGTCTTGTAGGCTTGGCTTGCGGTTTTGACCTGATTTGCATTGCCCGTCA
>CAJHYP010000038.1_pt1 | contig 11199 bp, 9 predicted proteins | sample 9198731 | NCBI WGS metagenome assembly CAJHYP01 (sample SAMEA7708363, study PRJEB35096) | sediment metagenome | biome: marine neritic benthic zone biome [ENVO:01000025]; feature: sediment [ENVO:00002007]; material: shallow marine sediment [ENVO:03000034] sea grass bed [ENVO_01000059] ...
CATGATGACGCGGCCGTCGGCGTTGCGCGCGGCGCGGCCGATGGTCTGGATGAGCGAGGTTTCCGAGCGCAGGAACCCTTCCTTGTCTGCGTCTAGGATCGCGACCAGCCCGCATTCGGGGATGTCGAGACCTTCGCGCAAGAGGTTGATCCCGACCAGCACATCGAACGCGCCAAGCCTCAAATCCCGAAGGATTTCAATGCGTTCCAGCGTGTCGATGTCGGAATGCATATAGCGGACGCGGATGCCCTGCTCGTGCAGATACTCGGTCAGGTCCTCGGCCATGCGTTTCGTCAGCGTGGTCACAAGCGCGCGATAGCCGTCGGCGGCCACCTTGCGCACCTCGTCCAGCAAGTCGTCCACCTGCATCTCGACCGGCCTGATCTCGACCTGCGGGTCCAGAAGCCCGGTGGGCCGGATGACCTGTTCGACAAAAACACCACCGGTCTGTTCGATCTCCCACGATTGCGGCGTGGCGGAGACGAAGACCGATTGCGGCCGCATCGCGTCCCATTCCTCGAACTTCAGGGGCCGGTTGTCCATGCACGAGGGCAGCCGGAAGCCATGCTCGGCTAGCGTGAACTTGCGCCGATAGTCGCCCTTATACATGCCGCCGATCTGCGGCACGCTGACGTGGGACTCGTCGGCGAAGACGATGGCATGGTCGGGGATGAACTCGAATAGAGTGGGGGGCGGTTCGCCCGGCGCGCGTCCGGTCAGATAGCGCGAATAATTCTCGATGCCCGCACAGGACCCGGTGGCCTCGATCATCTCGATATCGAAATTGCAACGCTGTTCGAGCCGCTGTGCCTCCAGCAATTTGCCCTCTTCAACAAGCTGGGTCAGCCGCGCCTTCAGCTCCACTTTGATATTCCGGACCGCCTGCTGAAGCGTCGGCTTCGGCGTGACGTAGTGCGAGTTTGCGTAGATCCGCACCCGGTCGAAGGTGTCGGTTTTCTCGCCCGTCAGCGGGTCAAACTCGGTGATTTTTTCCAGCGCATCGCCGAAGAAATCCAGCCGCCAGGCGCGATCCTCCAAATGCGCTGGCCAAACCTCCAGCACATCGCCGCGGACGCGAAACGTGCCGCGCTGGAACGCCTGATCGTTGCGGCGATATTGCTGCGCGACCAGATCGGCGATCACCTTGCGCGGATCATAGTCGCGTCCCGCATGCAAATCCTGCGTCATCGCGCCATAGGTTTCGACCGAGCCGATGCCATAGATGCAGCTGACCGAGGCGACGATCACCACATCATCGCGTTCCAAAAGCGCGCGGGTGGCCGAGTGGCGCATCCGGTCGATCTGTTCATTAATCTGCGCCTCTTTCTCGATGTAGGTGTCCGAGCGCGGGACGTAGGCTTCGGGTTGGTAATAGTCGTAGTAGCTGACGAAATACTCGACGGCGTTCTCAGGAAAAAAACCTTTGAATTCGCCGTAGAGCTGTGCGGCAAGCGTTTTGTTTGGCGCAAGGATAATCGCGGGGCGCTGGGTCTCTTCGATCACCTTGGCCATCGTGTAGGTCTTGCCGGTGCCGGTCGCGCCGAGCAAAACCTGATTTTGTTCGCCCTCGCGAACGCCTTCCGTCAGCTCTGAGATCGCCGTTGGCTGATCACCGGCGGGCTTGAACTCGGTGTGCATAACCAGCTTTCTGCCGCCCTCCAGCTTTTCGCGGGTGCGCACGTCTGGGGCGGGGGAATGCAGGATTGGTTCAGCGGTCATAGAGTGATTCCCTAAGGTCCCGCCAGATTTGATCTTCTTTTGTTCTTGTTCAAGGAGGGAATTGCCTGACCGAGCAGACTGCTGACATTTAGTTTTTTTGACGCGTCGCCAGCAAGTTAACGACTTTACAACCTGAAGTAGAAAAATTCTTGCCAACCCACGTTTATCGTGCAAGGCTTTAACTCTAAGCAGCAGAATGGGTTGCCGGCCGGATGCGTGACCCACCCACCCCTCGCTCCCCGTATCCCGGTCGGCAACCGCTTCCCCCAAAGGATCAACCCTTGCAACGCGTGCGCGTATTGGTGATAGATCGCCAGAACGACGAGGTCCGGAATGCCAGCACGAGTTTATCGCCCCGCAAAATCCGCCATGTCTTCCGGTCAGGCCAAGAGCCGTGACTGGATATTGGAGTACGCGGGTGCGTCGCGCAGGCAAGTCGACCCCCTGATGGGCTGGACATCCTCAGATGACACCCAGGCGCAAGTGCGCCTGCGGTTCCCGACAAAAGAAGCGGCGTTGGACTACGCGACGGACCGCGGGATCGATGTTGTTGTGACGGAACCCAAGGTACGAAAACCAAACATTCGACCGCGCGGCTACGGCGAAAATTTCGCAACCGACAGACGCGAGACGTGGACACACTGACGCACGACATCCGGCAGATCGCGCCGACTGACCCGGCAGTTCGGCCCCTGATCGACACGCATCTGGAACTTATGTGGGCGTCATCGCCCGCGTGCAGCGTTCATGCCATGCGGGCCGAAGATATGGCAGAGGCTGGAGTGCGGTTTTTTGCGGCATTTAGCGGCTTGGAAGCGGTGGCAATGGGCGCGCTGAAGACGTTGAGCGGGACCGGTGGCGAAATCAAGTCGATGCATGTCAGCGAAGGCTGGCGCGGCCGTGGCCTTGCCGACCAAATGCTGCGGCATCTGATTGCAGTAGCGCGGGCGTCAGGCATAGAGAGGCTCAGCCTGGAGACCGGGTCGCAGGAATTTTTTGCCGCAGCGCGAGTGTTTTACAGAAGACACGGGTTTGATATTTGTCCGCCGTTCGAAGGCTATGTGGAGGACCCGGCGTCGGTGTTTATGACGCGGGCGATTTGAAAGTGGTGCAAATGCGAGCTGCCTGCGGTGCTTTACGCTAGTTTTCAGTTTGGGCAAGTGCCGTGCAACAACGGCAGGTTACACTTATGAAAGCTCTGGTGTAACGCTCCGAATGACGTATTCAATCATCGATTCCATTCGATCCTGTGGCACACCGGAGATACGCTTTCCCAGACCCAGCGTGACAATGCCATGAACCGACGAGAATAGCGCGCGGGTCATCAAGTCAATTTCTGCGGCGTCGGCCTCAGGATACACCTCCGACAGTGGCGTGGCGATAATCGAAAAGAGGCGGCGCAATTCATCACGATACCAATTGGGGACTTCCTGGTCCGCCGACACGTCAACGTCGAATAAAGCCCGCCAGAGATTAGGATTTCTGCTGGCGAACTGAAGGTACGCGATCGCAATTGTTACCAGGCGGTCGGTCGGGCTGGCGTCGTCCTTGGCATTGACAACGTCGGTGACAAAGGCGCCAAGGCGTCGAAACGTGCGCCCATTCACTGCCAGTATCAGCCCCGTCAGATCGTCAAATACGTTGTAAATTGCCCCAACCGCGCATCCGGCCTCGGCTGCAAGCGCACGGGCGCGCAATGATGCGATCCCGGAACTCCTTACTTGGTTTTCCGCGATGGTCACGAGATTGTTGCGCAGCTTCTCGCGTCGTTTGTCAGTATCTCGTGCCAAGCAGGACTCCATGAACGGCGTTCATATTTTTTAACGCGGCTACTAGGGTCATGCAACTCACTTGCCAATCACGATACGCGCGGCCAATAACGGCGCTAGCGGTCCCGTAGCTCAACTGGATAGAGCGGCTGACTTCTAATCAGCAGGTTCGGGGTTCGAGTCCTCGCGGGATCGCCACGGGACGTGTGCCGGGGACATCATTGAAAGCGCTTTTCGTTCATCAGAATTGTCCCGGGCAGTTCCGGCATCTTGCCCCGGCGATGGCTGCACGCGGCGATGAAGTGATTTTCATCACCCAAAAGGAACGACCGGATATCGCAGGTGTCCGCAAGATCGAATACATCCCCCACCGCAAGGTCACCCCCAAAATTCATCCATATCTCGCAAGTTCAGAAATGGCCGTGATAAACGGTCAGGCGGTGGCGCGAATAGGGTTCGATCTGAAAGGAAAGGGGTTCGCGCCGGATGTAATGATCGGCAATCCGGGATGGGGTGAGACCTTGTATCTCAAAGATGTCTGGCCCGAGGTGCCGCTCGTGTCGATGTCAGAGTTTTACTATCGGGGGCGTGGGTCGGATGTTGGGTTCGACGGCGAGTTCAACCAAGGTCCTGATGCCGTACTTCGGGCGAGGACGCGCGCAGGCGTACATTTATTGGCCTTGGATGTAGCGGATGCCGCCTATGCAGCGACAAACTGGCAGCGCGATCAGTTCCCGAAACCATATCGCGACAAAATCCGCGTCATACATGACGGAATCGATTGCGACGTCGCCCGTCCAGATCCCAGCGCCAGTTTTGCTTTGCCGAACGGACGTGTTCTTACCAGAGACGACGAAGTTTTGTCATATGTTGCGCGAAACCTTGAGCCATATCGGGGTTTTCACTCTTTCATGCGCGGCTTGCCCAAGGTCTTAGAAGCGCGTCCCGATGCCACGGTCGTAATCGTTGGCGGCGAGGACGTGAGCTATGGCGCGCGTGCGCCAGAAGGCAAAACTTGGCGCAAAGTTTTGCTGGAAGAAATCGGCCCGCTTCCGGATCGAGTTTGTTTCGTCGGGAAAATCCCGTACCGCAATTTTCTGCGATTGGCACAGGTCTCATCGGTTCACGCCTATTTCACATATCCTTTCGTTCTCAGTTGGTCGATGCTCGAGGTCATGGCGGCAGGGGGTTTCGTGGTCGGGTCTCGGACGCCTCCGGTCGAGGAAGTCATCGAAGACGGTCAAAATGGTTGGTTGGTCGATTTTTTCGACACCGATGAAATCGCCGAACGGTTGGCCCGCGCACTGGCCGCGCGCCGAGATGTCGACAATCTACGAAATGCCGCCCGACAAACCATTCTCGAACGATACGAGTTGGCTGACTGCCTGAAAGCTCAGCTGGCCTTGATAGACGGCCTATTTCCGCGATCGCAGTAATCGACAGTTAACCAATCAGCCTGAAAATAAGCCTCAAGGAATCGATGAGGCAAAGCGTTGAGTGACGACACGATCTTTGGGGGCTCCGGAGACGACACGATCTTCGGCGGTGTTGGCAACGACGTGATAGCGGGCGGTCTTGGTGCCGATCTGATGGACGGCGGAATTGGCATCGACCGATTGTCTTATTCCGACGCAACCAGCCGTGTCGTTGTCGACATGTTGAACGGCATGGTCGTCGGAAGTTACGCGGCAGGCGACATTTTCTCGAATTTTGAAGACCTCGAAGGCGGATTGGGTGACGATTACTTGCTTGGTGACAACGCTGATAACTTTATCTTTGGCGGCGCGAGTACGGACGAACTTCAGGGTCGATTTGGTGAGGACACGCTCGAAGGCGGGGCAGGGGCCGACACACTTGATGGCGGCGGTAACATCGACACTGCGGCCTACATCGGAAGCAATGCTGGCGTATCTGTCAATATTTTCAACGGCTTCACTGCAGGCGGACACGCTGTTGGCGATATCTTTCTGAAAATCGACAATCTTATCGGGTCAGCATTCGGTGACACACTTGTCGGAACGTTCACCGATAACATGCTGGAAGGCGGTGTAGGTGCCGACACTCTGAACGGCGGCGCCGGCCGCGATACCGTCAGCTATGCCTCGGATCAGGCGGGTGTGAACGTGTCGCTTGACACCGGCGCCGTATCCGGTGGCCACGCAGCCGGCGACACCATCTCAAATTTCGAGAATATCCGTGGCGGATCAGCAGGCGATTTGCTGACTGGGGACGGCGATGCAAACCACCTTTGGGGCGGCGGCGGCATTGATAGTCTGACCGGGCTCGGCGGCGACGACACATTGGAAGGCGGCGCAGGCGCCGATCTTCTGCAAGGCGGCGGCGGCTCTGATTGGGCGGCCTACGCCGACAGCCCGGCGGCAGTGACGATCAACTTGGGAAGCGGCAGCACCAGCGGCCGCGACGCCGCAGGGGACAGCCTGGCCTTGATTGAGAACTTGCTGGGGTCGGACCATGCCGACAACCTGACGGGCGACGCGTTCGGCAATATTATCGAAGGCGGGGCCGACGCGGACACGCTCGACGGCGGCGCCGGGATCGACACGGTGTCCTATGCCAATTCCGACACCCGCGTTGTTGTTGATCTGTTGAATGGAAACACGTTTCTCGGCCATGCCGAAGGCGACGTCATATCAAATTTTGAGAACCTCACTGGGTCGCGGTTACCGGATTACCTGCTTGGTTCAAATGGCGACAATTTGTTGTCCGGTGGCGCCGGGATCGATCGACTTGAGGCGCGCGGTGGCGATGACACACTGATTGGCGGAACTCAGAATGATAATTTGAAGGGCGGCACCGGCGCGGATGTGTTCGTGCTGAAGTTCGGCGACGGTGCGGATCTTATTGCAGACTGGGAAGATGATATCGATCAGATCGATGTCTCGGACTTCGGGCTCACTTTTTCCCAGGTTCAGTCTGCGTCGTCACAACTTCCAATCGGGGCCCTGCTAATCGATTTCGGGGGCGGTGACAGTTTTCAAATAAACAATTTCGCTTTCGCTGATTTCGACAGCGGCGATGTGATTGTCTGATCGCGGTTGACGGAGGACAAAAATGCCCGAGCTGGCTTTGGCCGCGAAGAACGTCTCGACGCCATCCAGGCGCATGCAACGCATTGAAACTCCAGTATTCTTCATGCACATTGCCAAGACGGCGGGATCCTACATAAACCAACGATTTCTGGACGCGCTGGGTGCAGACTCGGTTGCCACTCACATCGAACAATCGATCGGCAATACAAGCGATCTGAAAGCGGCGCTCCAGAGTGGCAAACGCTTTTTTTCTGGTCACGTTATGCTGGGCCTTTGGGATGATATTGGCGGCGCTTCCACGAGTGATTTTTCAATGATCACTGTTTTGCGTGATCCGATCGACCATTTGGCGTCGCATATTCAATGGCTCGACCACTACAACAATCCCGGTCAACGCGCACGCTATGCCGCGCTCGACGAGGCGCACCGACGTATTGTCGACAGGATTGGCGCCATTGATCTGTCGGATATCGGGCAGCTGGACGCATTTCTGACGGGGTTGACCGGCACAGCCGCGCGTCTTTTTGACAATTGCCAATCGCGCTATTTTATCATGTCAGGGCGGCGAGATATTGATTGTATCCGACCTCTGAGCCTCGCTGATCGATCAAAAGTTGCGGCTGCCCTCGCTCGTTTTAACGCCGTTGCATGCCAGGATCAGCTGGAAATGGACATATCGAAAATCGCCGCCGCGACGGGCGTTGGATTGTCGTTTGTGGACGAACGCGTCAATCCCGCACAATCAGAGCGACGGATCGACACCTGCCATCCGCTTGTTCGGCGGGTGCTAAGCAAGCGCACGATCGTTGATCAATGGCTGTGGCAGCGTGCCAAGCAAGACCCATCTTGGGCGGCCAATGATTAGCGACCAATCCAACTCTGTGACGCCGATCGTTGTTGTGTTGGCAGTCTACGCCCCCGACTCTGGGCACTTGGAGGCGCAGATTGCCTCGCTTGCGTTACAGACCCATCCGGTTTCCAAAATCGTCGCCGTAATCGCCGACAAACAGTCGACAGATGTCGTCCTGCGGCTCTGCGCCGCGCACAATTTGTCGGTTGATTTCGTATTGCCCGAAAGCTCGACACCGTCAGTAAGAAGTTTTGAGATCGGCGTTGCCCGTGCCCTGGAAGCTGCCCCTTCAGATGCGGTGATCGCGCTTTGCGACCAGGATGACATCTGGCACCCCGAGAAACTTGCGGCTTCAGTGCGTTGTCTAATAGAGAGCGGCGCCGGTCTTGTTCACACGGACGCGCGGGTGGTTGGCCCGAATGGCGAATTGCGGCATCGATCGCTCTTTCGTCTTGAGCGGCGATATTCCACGTCCAGTTTGGGCGCTTTGCTGTTGAAGAACACCGTAACGGGCATGACTATTGTCATGACCCGCAAAGTCGCGTCGGCGTCGCTTCCGTTTCCGGCCCAGTCCGCATTGTTTTTTCACCACGACCTGTGGCTGGCGCTTGTCGCGTCCGTGCTTGATGGTGTGGCTTCTGTAAACCAGCCGTTGGTCGATTACAGACAGCACGACGGCAATGTCATAGGGGCGGTCCAATCCAGATGTGAATTACCCCGTTGGGGGACCCAAGCGTGGTATCGCCACTGGGCCGGCACATATTCGGTTGCCGCATATCTGGCAAAGTCGCTTTATATCCGGATCGGAGATGTCACCGCGTCTGCGGCCGCCCGCGCCGATCGGGATCGCTTGGCAGAATTGAAACCCTACCTTTCGCGGCGTTCGGCCGGGGGCGCTTTTTTGATCGATGCTGTCAAGCTTCTGAGTGTTGGATATTTTTCTCTGGCCCTGCAATCGGCGATGTTCTTCCTTGTGCGGCTTGGTCGATTAGGCTGGGCGCTACGCAATACTCTGAACGGTGGATTGATGTCCTCTGTCATTGAGTTTGATCGACGGTCCTTTTCGATGGCGCCGGGTGCGCTACCCGGGACAACCGACAAGGACACCGAAATAACGAGCCAACGATTGATCGCGTCATCGTTTCGGGAAAAGCGGGTCATCCGAAGGTTTGATTTTTCAATTGAACCATCGCCGAAAGAACGCATTGTCATACTCGTACCAAGTTTGAATCCGGCAGAGATCTTTGCCGGAATTGCCACAGCAATTGATATCGGCGTCAAGCTGGCACAGCGCGGACAGCAGGTGATGTTCCTCGCAACTGACCTTCCAATTGCCAGTCGCGATCGAACTTTGGATTTTGTCGCTGATCGCGCCGGAGTGAATAAAGGTCCCGTGCTTTCACACATTACGCTTGCTTGCGGTGTAACCGAGCGAACAATCGCGTTTAATGTCGATGATCGATTTCTGGCGACTGCATGGTGGAGTGCGCATCTTGTCCGCGACATTCTTGCCCGACGCGGCTTCTCCAACAGGAAATTCTATTATCTGATTCAGGATTTCGAACCTGGATTCTATCCCTGGGGTGGCGAATACGCTGGCGCGCTCGCCAGCTATCATCTTGATTTCACTCCGATTTTCAATTCTGTTCCACTGCAGCGGTATTTCGAAAGCCCGGGGTTTGACACCAAGAGACGGCTCGGCACTTACGTTTCATCCCTCGATTGATCTGGATAGGTACCGTTCCCTCAAGCGGACCATACGAAAAAAGCGCCGATTGGCCTTGTACGGTCGTCCGGAAGTGGCCCGGAATATGTTTTCAGCCGCGCTGGAATCGATAGAGGACTTCCTTCTTCGAGAACAGCTTGGTGTGCGAGAAATAGAACTATTAAGTGTGGGTTTGGCACATCCGGACGTAAAATTCAGCACCGGACATTCGCTCCGAAGTCTTGGCAAGATCCCGTGGTCCGACTATCCGCAGTTCCTGTCGACCGTCGATGTCGGCCTGTCGCTCATGTTGTCTCCGCACCCAAGCTATCCGCCGTTGGAAATGGCCGCAGCTGGCGCCCGGGTCGTCACCAATAAATTCGCCGACAAAGACCTAGGCATGCTCACACCATCGATACATTCTGTCGAATCTACTCGCGCGGGCTGTTGCCGGGCGAATTCGCGGATGATTGCGCATGTATCGTCGGTCGATCCGTCGTCGGACACCAGCAGCGACCAGTTACGATGGGTCTGGGCAGTGTAGCTTTCCAGCTGTTCACTTACATGCGCCGCACCGTTGAATGTGGCCAGCAATATTGTGACATGGTTTTTGCCAAGCGGTTCGAGCGGCGACCTTACGGGCGAAGACCAAAGCGCGGAACAATAGCTCATTTATGCACCAGATCATCGTGAAATTGGTTCAGCAGCATGAAACCAAGACACAAAAGTGCGATCGCTATTCCGAACACGTAAATCGCGCTGACATAACACGGTTCGTAGGTCGGATATACCGCCGACCGCATGGCGCCAGTGACGTGAAACAACGGGTCAGGCCAAGGGCGAACTGATACTGATCGGGAACGTCTTCGAACAGGAAAACCACGCCTGAGATAATGAAGAGCGGCCGCGTTGCAATCGCCCACATCCGTTCCCACGCTGGAAACGCAGTGAACAGATAGCAGTTAATCGCACCGACGCCTGCGGCCAACGCTGCGGCCATTGCTAGCGCAATTGCGATGCCCAGCGGATCGGGCTCGGCGCCAGTTCTGAACGCAACAAGGATGGCACTAAAAACGAGCAAGATAACAATGCAATGGGTCAGCAAGTTCAAGCAAAACCGAGCAATCAATGCATCGAGATATCTAACGGATCCAAAACTGAAGAGCGGCTTTGAAAACCGAACCGAGGCGGCAACTTTTTGGCTAACGTCGTGAAACAGCATGTACGGCAGCAAGCCCGTTGCGTAAAAAAGCGCGAAGTTCACGCCCAAGGGCGGCGCATGAAAGGCCAGCGAAAAAGCAAATGCAAGAAGGGCAACGGCGGCTACTGGTTCCACTATCGCCCAAAGCCAGCCGCCCGGCGACCGGCCGTAAGTCGTCGCCATTTCACGCAAGGCAAGCGCGGATATTGCGCGAAAAGCCGACAATCGCCGCATTGGCCGGATTGGGCTGGGCGCGGTTTGCGGCGAGCGGACACTGATAATCGAAACTGGAGCCATCAATGCCATTTGGCGTAGCGCAGCAGTCTTTACGCCGTATTAACGAGAATTCGAAAGGCTAAGTCAGCAGCATTTTGGATCGAAATTCGTCTCGTGTCGCACGTTGCCCTTTTGCATTCGCCGGCGCCGCCGGCGCTCACCGCACCGCGGCATCGATGGATTGCGGCGTCGTTCGTTCTGTGCGTTTTGCTGCCGACAATCGCCGCCGCCGCCTATCTGTTTCTACGCGCGGCCGATCAATACGCGTCGACGGTCGCATTTTCGGTCCGGACCGAGGAGTTTGCCACACCTGTGGAACTGCTCGGAGGAATTGCAGATTTTGCGTCGTCCGGATCGGCAGACGCCGACATTCTCTACGAGTTTATGAACAGCCAGGAGATCGTCAGGCGCATAGACGATCGCCTGGGGCTGGTTGAGCTCTATGAAAAGCCATCCGAAGATCCGATTTTCGGTTTGAAATCAGGTCAGTCTATCGAGGATCTCCATGCATATTGGTTGCGCATGGTTCGCGTTGTTTATGACCGCGGCACCGGTCTGATTGAGGTGCGCGCGTTGGCCTTTGAGCCCGAAGACGCGCGATCGATCGCTGCGGCAATTTTGGAGGAATG
>CAJHYP010000352.1_pt1 | contig 11025 bp, 9 predicted proteins | sample 9198731 | NCBI WGS metagenome assembly CAJHYP01 (sample SAMEA7708363, study PRJEB35096) | sediment metagenome | biome: marine neritic benthic zone biome [ENVO:01000025]; feature: sediment [ENVO:00002007]; material: shallow marine sediment [ENVO:03000034] sea grass bed [ENVO_01000059] ...
GCCTCCAGCACCTCAAAGGCATCTGAGACACGTATTTCGAACTTGTCAGTCACCTTTGAGGCCTGAGCTCCGGCGACAGCTAACTGCAACGCAGCTTCTGACGCGTCGATGGAAAGTGCACGTTCAGCGCCACCCGCAAGTGCCGCCAGCGCAAAACCCCCAACATGAGAGAACACGTCAAGCACTGTGGTCCCGCGCGCCAGATTGGCGACAAACGCTTGATTGGGCCTTTGGTCGAAATACAGTCCGGTTTTCTGCCCGCTCAGAAGATCCGCCATGAAAGTTGCGCCATTGATGGGGACGGCAACTGGGCCTTCGATATGTCCAAGAAGCATCGACGACACGTCGTCCAGTCCTTCCAACGCCCGCGCGCGGCCTCGCGCGTTCTTGACTATCGCCGTTACTTCGGCGATTTCCGCCAGCGCACTGGCCAGTGGCTCCATATGAACATCTGCCCATGCGGCATTCGGCTGAATGACCGCTGCGGATCCGAAGCGGTCGATAACGACGCCCGGCAGGCCATCGGCCTCTGCGTGGGCAAGTCGGTAATACGGGGTGTCGTAAACGGCATCCCGCCTTTGAAGCGCGCCCTTCAGTCGATCTGAAAACCAATTCTGGTCTATCCGAGCGTCTGAGTCGTGATCCAAAACGCGTGCGATGATCTTTGAGTTCGGATTGACCGCTGCGATTCCAATCGGAAATCGATCCGCGTCCTCAAGCCTGACAATACTCCCCGGCCTTAACGCGCGCGTTCTTCGGTCGGTAACCAGCTGATTGGCATAAACCCACGGAAATCCTCGGCGCAGCCGCCGAGCATCAATTTTCGGGCGCAGACGTATTGTCGCGATGGCCTCCGTCATGCCGCTCGTCTACAGATCAAGCGGCCGAACCGAAAGTCGCTCAGCGCGATTTCTGGCCGAATAAAAATGCTTTGAGCCATTCCGCCCGCAACTGGCGGGCTTTGGCTTCAATTTCTGTAAGATCTAACGCGAGGTTAAAGTTGTCGGATTTCATCGGAGTCTCCATTTTCGACGGAAGATGCACGTCAAATAGGTCTGCTGTGTCCCGGAGAGAACCGACCAATCAGCATGGCCGGTATGCGCGGACCGCAAGGACACAGGCGCGGCGGAAGAGAGCGATTGTTAGCGCTACCACAAAGTGATATCGAGCCGCCAACTGTCTTCAGGAGGAAGGCTGCATGACATTGAACAACACAGTCGCTGCCGTCACAGAGCGGATACTGGAGCGTTCAGGCACTGCGCGAAGTGCGTATCTGGACAAAATCGCACGCGCGCAAGACACCGGCGTAAGGCGGGCGCATCTTTCTTGCGGCAATCAGGCACATGCATACGCGGCGATGGGTGAGGACAAGACCGCACTCATAGGCGACTCAGCACCCAACATCGGGATTGTAACGGCCTACAACGACATGTTGTCTGCCCACGCTCCGTTTAAGGACTACCCGGACCGCATTAAGGCCGCAGCGCGCGCTGCAGGAGCGACCGCTCAGGTTGCGGGCGGCGTGCCGGCCATGTGCGACGGCGTCACCCAGGGGCAGCCCGGCATGGAGCTTAGCCTTTTCTCGCGCGACGTCATCGCGCTCGCCACCGGCGTTGCGCTGTCACACAACACCTTCGATGCAGCTCTGTATCTGGGCGTGTGCGACAAGATCGTCCCCGGGCTTGTGATTGCTGCTGCAACGTTCGGACATATCCCTGGCATTTTCGTTCCGGCAGGCCCGATGACCAGCGGATTGCCGAACGATGAAAAGGCAAAAGTCCGTCAGCGGTTCGCCGCGGGCGAGGTTGGGCGCGACAAACTGATGGAAGCCGAAATGGCCTCCTACCATGGTCCCGGCACTTGCACCTTCTATGGCACGGCAAATTCCAACCAGATGCTGATGGAATTCATGGGTCTGCACCTGCCCGGTGCCAGCTTTGTGAACCCAGCAACCCCGCTGAGGGACGCGTTGACCGATCTTGCCACAACCCGCGTGATCGAAATTACCGCGCAAAAAAATGAGTACATCCCGGTCGCTGAAGTTCTGGATGCGAAGGCATTTGTGAATGGCATTGTCGGGTTGATGGCAACCGGAGGCTCAACGAATTTGGCAATACACCTTCCCGCCATGGCCCGCGCGGCAGGAGTTTTGCTGGATATGGAGGATTTCAACGACCTATCCGGTGCCATCCCATTGATGGCGAGGGTCTATCCCAACGGTCTGGCGGATGTGAATCACTTCCATGCCGCCGGCGGGCTGCAATTCATGATCGGCGAGTTGCTGGATGCAGGTCTGCTGCACCAGGACGTTAGAACCGTCGCAGGTGACGGTTTGGAGCATTATGTTCGCGAGCCCTCGCTTCAACAGGATACGCTCCAATATCTCGAAGGGCCGAATACTTCGCTGAACCCAAAAATTCTTCGGCCGGTGGGCGATCCGTTTCACCCAACCGGCGGTTTGCGCGAGCTTCGGGGAAATATTGGTCGCTCGGTAATGAAAGTGTCAGCGGTTGCGCCTGAAAACAAATGTATTGAGGCCCGTGCCCGGGTTTTCAATGACCAGGAAAGCGTAAAGAAGGCCTTCAAAGCAGGCGAGTTCACCGAGGACACTATCGTCGTTGTGCGATTCCAGGGTCCGAGATCTAATGGCATGCCCGAACTCCACTCGCTCACGCCAGCGCTTTCGGTTCTTCTGGGTCGTGGGTTGAAGATTGCGTTGGTTACCGATGGTCGAATGTCTGGGGCTTCGGGCAAAGTACCTGCTGCGATTCATGTCTCACCAGAGGCCGCAGATGGTGGCCCGATGGCGCGACTTCGCGACGGCGACCGCGTTCTTGTAGATGCCGTGAGTGGCAAGATTGATTGCCTGGAACCGGGTTTTGATGCCCGCGAACCAATAAGCTTCGATCTTTCTATCAATTCCCAGGGTCTGGGGCGTGAGCTTTTCGCCGCATTCCGCGAGAACTGTGGATATGCAATCGAGGGCGCCGGAACGGTTGTTTGAGCGCTATCGCGCACGCGATAGATAAAGCGAGGTACCGGGAAATTTGTTCGGAATCAGGGAAAACCGCGGATGACACCAACTGAGAGCAGCCATCAAGCCGAGCAGATTTGTCGACTAGCACCGGTCATTCCTGTTTTGGTGGTTGATGACGCAGAAATTGCACATGATCTGGCACAGGCCTTGGTGGCCGGGGGATTGCCGGCATTAGAAGTCACGCTGCGCACACCCGCCGCGCTCGAAGTAATTCGCGAAATGGCACAGGTTGAAGGTGGTGTTGTCGGTGCAGGTACATTGTTGACGGTGGAAGATGTCGTCGAAGCAAAGGAAGCCGGCGCGCTTTTTGGAGTGACACCCGGCACGACTGACCGATTGTTGGATGCGGCACTTGACGCTGAACTGCCGCTACTGCCCGGATCGGCGACGGCCAGCGAGGCAATGCAGCTTTTGGAGCGGGGGTTTTTCGTCCAAAAATTTTTTCCGGCGGAAGCCTCTGGCGGGGTGCCCGCCCTAAAAGCAATCGGGGCGCCAATTCCGCAAGTGCTGTATTGTCCAACCGGTGGCGTCAGCCTAACAAACGCCAACGACTACCTGGCTTTGCCTAATACCGTTTGTGTTGGAGGATCTTGGGTGGCTCCGAAAGACGCGGTCGTCAAAAACGATTGGCGACGGATCGAAATGCTCGCGAAAGAAGCTGCATCTCTAGGTGAGTAATGGCGACTAAGTCTCGCTGTCGCTTCCTGAAATTGAGCGACGACCACTCGCGCCACCGCGACGACCGCGACCATTTGGTTCTTTGAGCGCCGCGCGCAAAACAGCTGTCATTGGGTGATCCGGATGTTGGGCACCGTATTGGCCAAGCAGCTTTCGCACATACGTCGCACTTTCTACATCGATTGGAACACCGATTGCCCAGTCTAGGAAAATAGACCGACACTCGGCCTCATTAATTCCGTCGATGCGATAGCTTTCATAGATCAGCCCGCGCGGGTCTGCGGCATCGTTATGTCTTGGCATTATGGACCGGATCGTCTTGAAGACTCGAATCTGAGTTGGATCGTTCAATGCTACCAATAATGTTGTCGATGATTTCTGCGACAGCCTCTGCCGCATCTGCGACGCGCGCGGCAAGTGCGTCGACCGAACCCGCGCCGGTTTCCCGAAGAAGAAATGCACTGGCACCGGCGCCGGCCGACTCTGCCGCCAAAGGACCACCGGCGATCAGCCTCGATGCCGCTTGCACCCGCCAGAATAGATCCGCCGCGTCTTGAAGTACCTTGTGACCCGCGTCAGGTAGATTCAGTAATACTCGCGAAACACGAAGTTGGCCGGTCAAATCGCGCGCGTCAGCACCCGCAATTAGTGTGCCCGCCTGCGCCAATAGCTCAATATCCATAAGCCGACCGGGGCCGGATTTGGCGTCCAGCGTCTCGACCGCCGGCTTGGCCAAGGCCAGTCTACTTCGCATGTCCGCAACATCGTGAAGGATTTGGGCTTTCTCACGTGGCCGCGCCAGCAGTTCTTTGCGGAACGTCTCGACATCCTGTCCAACCGAAACATTTCCGGCGACGGGCCGTGCGCGTGTCAGTGCGAGATGCTCCCACGTCCAGGCTTCCGATAATTGATAGGCCTTGAAGGCTTCTAGCCCCGTTGCAACGGGGCCCTGACGCCCCGAAGGTCTAAGACGCATATCGACTTCATACAGTCGACCCTCTGCCGTCGGCGCCGATAGAGCAGTGACCAATGCCTGGGTCAGTCGCGCGTAGTACGCCCGTGTCGCCAGCGGCCGCTTGCCGTCTGACGCCTCAGCTCCCGCGCCGTCGTAGATTACAATCAAGTCAAGATCAGAGGCAGCGTTCAGCCGCGCGGCACCCAGTGATCCCATTCCCAAAATGGCGGCGCCACGCCCCGGTGGTTCGCCGTGTTTGTCCGCAAACGTTGAAACAACGTGTGGCCAAATGCCGGCCAATACGGATTCTGCAAGATCGGCATATTGCTTGCCGGCGGCATTTGCGTCGATCAACCCCCGCAAGTGATGGACTCCAATCCTGAAATGCCATTCCCGCGCCCAAACCCGTGCTGTGTTTAGACGGGCTTCGTAGTCGTCAGTTCGTCCCAAAGCCGACTCGAGCCTATCGACCAAGCCCGAAACTCCCGGCCACTCGGCGAAAAATTCGCCACCAATGACCGCGTCAAATACCCCGGCATTTCGGGCAAGATAGTGCCCAAGGGCAGGCGCCGTATCGACGATGTCGACGACGAGGTCCAATAGCTGCGGATTGGACTCGAAAAGTGAAAAAAGCTGCACGCCCGCTGGCAATCCAGCAAGAAACCCGTCAAAGTTGACCAATGCCTCCATGGGGTGCGCGGCCTTTGAGAGACGTCGCATCAAGATCGGCTGCATTCTTGTGAAGATTTCAACAGCGCGTGCGCTTCTTAGCGCAGCGTAACCCGGCCAACCTTCCGTTATTTCACTTGCCTTCGCTGGCATTCCCCCGTCCGCGCCCGCTGAGACATTTTGTCCCGGAGAAAAAAACCCTTCCGTTAGTTCGTGAACCCGATTGAAGCGCGCAACCAATTCGTTTGCGTATTCATCAGGATCGACGCCTGCCAACGCCGCAACCCTGGCAAACTCTTCACGGTTTCCGGGTAGGCGATGCGTTTGCTGATCTGCAATCATCTGCACTCGGTGTTCCGCCTCGCGCAGTGCCCTATAGTCGGCCATTAGCACGTCCGCCTCGTCATCACCGACCCATCCCTTCGCGGCGAGCTTTGCCAATCCGTCCACCGTTCCAGGTACGCGCAATTCAGGATCTCTGCCGCCAGCGATGATTTGGCGCGTTTGAGTAAAGAATTCGATTTCGCGAATGCCGCCGCGCCCAAGTTTCAGATCGTGGCCGAGACTTTGGATTGGTTTGTTCAGTCCCTTATGGTCGCGAATGCGCGAGCGCATGTCGTGAGCATCACGGATAGCCGCGTAATCCAGGTGACGCCGCCAAACAAAAGGGGTCAAAATTTCAAGAAATCGCTCGCCGGCAGCTGTGTCCCCAGCCGCAGCTCGCGCCTTGATGTATGCCGCGCGCTCCCAGGTCCGGCCAAATGCCTCATAGTATCTCTCGGCTGTCTCCATGGGTATCGCAACCGGCGTCACAGAGGCGTCCGGTCGCAGCCGAAGATCGGTCCTGAATACATAACCCTCACGCGTTCTTTCGTTCAGGGTCTGAGTCATTTGACGCACGGCGCGAACAAATCCGGACCTTGCATTCGCGTAATCTTCGGCTGCAAATCGCGTCTCGTCGAACAAACAGATCAGGTCGATATCAGAGCTGTAGTTCAACTCATGTGCGCCCATTTTTCCCATCGCGATGACGGCCAAGCCTGCGGCAGAGGCAATGTCGGTTTCTATCTGATCAGGCAACTTCCCCCGTCGTATCTCCGCGGCAATCGCTGCCTTCAAGGCGCGATCCACAGCAAGATCGGCAAACCGCGTCAACGCTCCGGTCACTTCTTCCAGCGACCAAACGCCTCCTAGATCTGACAATGCGGTCAGCAGGGCGATACGCCGTTTCGCAATCCTCAACCCGCTTGAAATATCGTCGTCGTTTAAGGCATCTACCTCGGTAAGTATGGCCTCAAGACGGTCATCTGGGCTGTCATTGCCGATCCCTTCGATCCAGCCGGCTTCGCGTTGCAAGATTTCGGACAAATAGGGTGAAGAACCCGCGGCACCGGCGATAAGATCGCGAATGCTGCCCTCTAAGCGGGGAAGAACTGCCATCGTTTCAACGGCGCGGTCAGTCTCGAACGCAACTGGAGTCCGCGTTATCCGTCCGGCAAATGACATATCCCAAACGTGCGATCTTGCGATCCGGCGTGCAAGGCCTCAAAGACGTGTGCATGAGCAAGAGCCTTAAACGTGTGAAATTAGCATTGGCGGACGCTGGTGTTGACGTGAGTATTCTTGAGATGTCCGGTGCAACACGCACTGCCGCCGACGCTGCGCGCGAAGCCAAATGCCATATCGATCAGATAGCGAAGTCGATCATCTTTCGTGGAGTAGCATCCAATCGGCTATTTCTGTTCATTACGTCGGGCGGACGCTGTGTGAGCACAGAGAAAGCCGCCGCTTTGGTGGGCGAAGCGTTGGGACGTGCGGATGCCGCTTACGTCCGAAAGGCCACCGGGTTTGCAATTGGTGGGGTCGCGCCCATCGCGCACCTGACTGCGCCCAGCTCATTCTGGGACCGGCGGCTGTCTGAATTCGATATAGTTTACGCCGCCGCAGGCACGCCAAGTCACATATTTGCCATCGAACCGGCAGTTCTGCAAAAATTATCTGCGGCACAACCTGCTGATTTTACATCCTAAATCAGCGAAATGTAAATTTCTTTCACATTTCCTCTTGAACCCGTGCCTTTTTAGACCGATATCTCGAATGTGAAACACATTCACATTAAAAGCGAAAAGCAGATTGGAGTATATAAATGACGACCGCCTCTCTCAACGCCGCGCCCGCCGGACGCGGTAATTTTCTGAGCCGCAGCGAGCAATGGCTTGATGACCGAGGCAAAGCCGCCTGGATCGCCGCAATGGTCCTTGGTTTCATCTTATTTTGGCCCATTGGCCTCGCCCTTTTGGCCTACATGATCTGGAGCAAACGCATGTTCAAAGGTTCTTGTGCGTCCCGCACGCGCCACGCCCACGCAGCTTTCAAATCGAGCGGCAACAGTGCCTTTGATGCTTATAAGGCAGAAACTCTCCGCAGGTTGGAGGAGGAGCAAGACTCGTTCGAAGCCTTTCTCCAGAGATTGCGGGAAGCGAAAGACAAAGCGGAGTTCGATCAATTCATGGCTGATCGTGAAAAGAATAAAACCGACGCTGACGGCGACACTGTAGACGCCTGAACAGTTAACGGGCGCTGCGATACCCGCAGCGCCCCGACTTTTGAGGATTTTCCTATCATGGCTGACTTCGCATCTGGCACGCACAACATGCATCTTCCCCACCCCGAAACGCACCCCGAGTTTTACGACGATGTCGTCTCAAAACGTCTTTTCGCGTGGCTGGTCGATGTTCTGATTATTTCGATTTTGACCGCGTTTTTGTCCATTTTCACACTTTTCACAGCACTGTTTTTTTGGCCGCTCTTTTACGCAGTGATCAGTTTTTTGTACCGGTGGACGACGCTGGCCGGAGGCTCGGCAACATTGGGCATGCGTCTTTTTGCGATCGAACTCCGTCGAAACGATGGATCGCATTTTGATGGTGGCACTGCGTTTCTTCACACCGCCGGTTACTTCGCCAGTGTCGCAGTGTTTCCTGCGCAGTTGATCTCCATCGCAATGATGCTTTTGAGTCCGCGTCGCCAGGGATTAACAGATGCCATACTTGGGACGGGTGTATTGAACGCGCGCGCGGGGTGATACCTCCCCGGAATTGGGGATTGGCGCAATGGCCGTCAGTTGTTAACCTGTTTAGAAAGAACTGCTCGACAGCCACCTAGATGGGTTCATGCGCCACACTCTTCCCATTGCGCCCCAATTTTATGTGACGGCACCGCAACCCTGCCCTTATCTGGAAGGCCGGCTAGAGCGAAAGTTGTTCACTGCGCTTCAGGGCGATTATGCGGAAAAACTGAACGATACGCTTTCAAAGCAAGGATTTCGTCGTTCTCAGAACGTCCTCTACCGGCCATCTTGTGCAGAATGTTCGGCGTGCCTGTCGGCCCGTATTCGCGTGAATGATTTCGAGCTGTCCAGAAGCCAGAAAAAAACGGTTCGGCGCAATTCGATGCTTCGGCGAGAAGCCACCTCGCCTTGGGCGACCGAAGAGCAATACGCGCTGTTTCGTGAATATCTGGATAGTCGACATGCTGACGGCGGCATGGCGGACATGGATATCTTCGAATTTGCGGCGATGATCGAAGAGACGCCCATCCGCAGCCGCGTCATCGAATACACTGAAACTTCAAAATCGGGAGATAAAACACTTGCGGCCGTTAGCTTGACCGATGTGCTCGATGACGGGTTAAGCATGGTCTACAGCTTTTATTCCCCGACACTCGCCACCTCCAGTCTGGGCACATATGTCATCCTGGATCACATCGAGATCGCGAGGGACGCAGGCCTGCCCTATGTGTATCTTGGCTATTGGGTCCCCGGCTCGACAAAAATGGGTTACAAGGCCCGCTTCTCGGCTCTGGAAATCTACTATCGGGGAGAATGGCGCGACATTGGTGACCCTGCACAGTACTCGTCAGACACTCATCCGTTGTCGACCGATCCAATCGCAGAGCAGGTTGCACGAATTAATTTGCCAGATTCAAGACCGATAGGCCGCTAGACTCAAGCTGCAGTCTACTTGGGGATCAAATCTGGGATGATCGTGACGACGGTGGGGAACCACCATAGCAGCGCCAGTCCCAACACCTGGATCAGCACAAACGGAACGATCCCGCGATAAATGTGCGTGGTTGTCACCTCTGGCGGCGCGACACCACGCAAATAGAACAGTGCGAAGCCGAACGGCGGCGTCAGGAACGACGTCTGCAGATTGACTGCGATCATGATCGTAACCCATTTCGGGTCAAACGTGCCGCCATAAATGACAGGCCCTACGATCGGGATGACGATGTAAATAATCTCAAGAAAATCCAGCACGAATCCCAGCAGAAAAAGGACGAGCATGACAATCAGGAAAACCTTGAATTCGTTGTCAAAGCTCTTGAGGAAATCCTGGATATACTCCTCGCCGCCAAAAGATATGACCACTAGGTTCAGCAACTGCGACCCGATCAAAATAGTGAATACCATCGACGTGACTTTTGCCGTTTCTCGAACGACCGGGCCCAACACGCCAGACCGGAAAAGAACCCAACAGCCATAAATGAGCCCGAACAATGAGAATAGATAAGCAGATTTTGCAACGATGAAAGCTAGCCAGTTTTCCAGACCGACGTTTTCTTGATTGACGCGAAGATCGAAATTGATCCCGATCAGGATCATGATGACGACTGAAAAGGTCACCATGATGATAATCCGGCCTGAGCGATCCTCGTCTTTTAATTTCCGGTAGGCCGCAAGCATGATCGCACCGCCGGCACCCAGCGCGGCCGCGGGCGTCGGGTTGGTGATACCGCCAAGGATCGAGCCCAACACCGCCACGATCAATACGAGAGGCGGGAAAACCACTCTCAAAAGTTCATTTCGTCCCAGGAGTTCGGACCCATACCGACAGCCCCACAAGATGACGAGGAGCGGTGCGAGCAACCAAAGGAATGTTATTCCCGGCGTGCTGAGTGGCGTGATGAATACCGCATCGACAAGCAGTGCCGCAACTACCCCACCAAGCCCGATCCACAACGGTCGTGCATCTGACGACGGCGAAATGCCTTTGGCTGTGGTGAGAACCAGCGCGAGGATTAGCAACCCAACCGCCACGCCCGTGCCGATTGGCGGCGCGTTTTGTAGTTTCTCCAAAAGCAGCGCTGCGCGTTCTTCTTCACTCAGTTCCGTGGCTTGCTGAACGCCGCCGGCCGCGTCGATTGCCTCCTGCTCCGCGACCGCGCTGTCCCATACGTCCTGACCGTGTAAAACGATCATGGACTCGCGGCACTCGTCGGACACATTGGTCCGCAGTGTCGCGGTTTCACCGGCCTCGCTGAACGAGCCAACTGTCACATCCTGGCTGCCGACGATACCGGCGGATGACAGAAAAATTAATCCGCCGATTAGAATGACCGGGACGCCGAGAAACCAGGTTAGCGCCTCGTTTCGCGTAACAACTTCGCTACTGGTTGACCCCATTTGAACGGCTGGGGCCTTGGACGGGTTAAAAAGCGCATAAGAAAAGGCGTAAGCCGCATATAGCGCGGCAAGCATGATCCCGGGCAATAGGGCAGCCTGGAAAAGCGTCCCCACCGATACAACCGCAGGCTCCCCAAGATAGGTCAGCGCATCCGAACAGCCAACTTCCCGCGCCCGATCCTCCTGCGCTGCGGAATAAAGATCGCCCGCGAGCGTTCC
>CAJHYP010000361.1_pt1 | contig 11009 bp, 12 predicted proteins | sample 9198731 | NCBI WGS metagenome assembly CAJHYP01 (sample SAMEA7708363, study PRJEB35096) | sediment metagenome | biome: marine neritic benthic zone biome [ENVO:01000025]; feature: sediment [ENVO:00002007]; material: shallow marine sediment [ENVO:03000034] sea grass bed [ENVO_01000059] ...
ACCTTGTGGCAAAAGCATCGCGATTGGCGACGGCGCACGAGGTTCGGTGTTTTTGACCTGAACGACCGGGAACTTGGTCACAAGCGTCGAGCCTTCGATGTTGGATGTGATGAAGACATCCGCGCGGCCTGCGATAACTTCCTGAAATCCGCGGGCCGGAGCCTCGACAACTTTGATATCGGCGTTCGGAAACCATTCGCGGACCAAAGCCTCGAACGTCGTGCCGAGCGTGGTTGCGACCTTTACCCCCGGCTGGTTGATCGAATCGTAGCCGTCGAATTGGTCCACCTTGTCGGTGTGCGTGAAGGGGAAGATCTCTACTGCGATATAGCTTTCGGAGAACCCTGCGACTTTCATCCGGGGCGGCGAGATCGAGGCCGAGCCGGTCATATGGTATTTGCCCGCGACAACGCCGTTGACGAGCGTTTTCCAGTCGGTCGGCACAAACTCGACCTCGACACCAAGATCATTGGCGAGTTCGGTCATCACGTCGATGTCGAAACCCTTGTAGGCGTTGGTGGCCGGATCGCGCACCGTCATCGGGTTCCAGTCGCCAGTGGTGCCGACTTTCAAAACGCCGCCGTCCAGTATTTCATTCAGTGCCGATTGAGCTTGGGCCGCCGCGCCAAGGCTTAGCGCAACAGCACCCGCCGCAATGGCGGTGACAAACTTCTTCATGCATTCCTCCCATAGGTTTGGCCGCCTGCAACGGGCCGCCATTATCATTCGCGCCTTGAACTAACTAGGAAACCGCCGATAACCTCAAGCGAAATGTTCCCCTGAGGGGAATTGCCGCCCGGGGGAGCATCATGGCCGAAACCGCGATCGAAATGATCGGCGTCAACAAATGGTTCGGCGATTTCCACGTCTTGCAGGACATCAATCTTCGCGTCGGTCAAGGCGAGCGGGTGGTCATTTGCGGACCGTCGGGATCCGGGAAATCCACGGTCGTTCGATGCATCAACCGATTGGAGGTTCACCAGCAGGGCACGATCCGGGTCGATGGGATTGAGCTGACCAACGACCCATCCTCGGTATCGGCGATCCGATCCGAGGTCGGGATGGTATTTCAGCAGTTCAACTTGTTCCCGCACCTGACTGTTTTGCAAAACCTTTCTTTAGGTCCGATGAAGGCGCGAGGGCTTAGCAAGAGCGAGGCCGAGGAGCGGGCGCGGGTCTATCTTGAGCGGGTCCGGATCCCCGAGCAAGCCGACAAAAGGCCGGCACAATTGTCGGGCGGCCAGCAACAGCGCGTCGCGATCGCAAGGTCGCTTTGCATGGAACCGAAAGTACTGCTTTTCGACGAACCGACATCGGCGCTGGACCCCGAGATGATCTCCGAAGTGCTGGACGTAATGGTCGAACTGGCCGAGGAAGGGATGACCATGGTTGTGGTGACGCACGAAATGGGATTTGCCCGGAAAGTTGCCGACCAGATGGTGTTCATGGACGCGGGCGAGATTGTAGAGACCGGACCACCGTCGCAATTTTTCGAGGCGCCCAAGTCGAGGCGGTGCCAGAAATTCCTTAGCCAGATATTGAGCCACTGATGCGCAAATTCGTCATATTCTCATCGCTCTTGCTGTTGGCGGGCTGCGCGTCATCCAGCACCTGGGGCTGGTACGTCATCAACCCTACGACGGAAACTGGCTGGGTTAATATCAAATTCCTGGTCAGCGGTATGGGTGCCACGATTGCAATATCGCTGATTGCGGCGGCCATTTCGATATTTCTGGGGCTGGTCGTCGCGCTGCCGGGACTAGCTGACCGATGGTCGCTCCGCATAATCAACAGAATTTATGTGGAATTCGTGCGCTCGATCCCGCTTTTGCCGATGCTGTTCTGGGTGTTTTACGGGTTGCCGATCATCTTCAAATCCATGGGGCTGGATATTCCGATCGACCCGTTTTGGGGGGCGATCATCACGCTGGCAATCTCGGACAGTGCGTTCACTGCAGAGATCTATCGCGCCGGCATTCAGTCGATCGCCAAGGGTCAGAGCGAGGCCGCCCAGACAATCGGACTGAACTATGTGCAGACGATGCGATACGTCATCCTGCCGCAGGCGATCCGACGAATTCTGCCGCCGCTAGCAAACCAGTTCATCTACATTGTCAAAATGTCAGCCTTTGCCAGCGTCATTGGGATGCAAGAACTGACACGCCGTGCCAACGAGCTTGTTGTCACCGAATACCGCCCGCTTGAGCTTTATTCGCTGCTGATCCTCGAATACCTCGTTCTGGTTTTGGTCATAAGCGCCGGGGTGCGGTGGCTTGAGCGCCGCATGGGTTCGGATGAGAGGGAATAAGCGATGGACTGGGAAGCGTTCATGGATGAGACCGTCGCAAACATCGCCACGCTAAGCCACGAGATCCCCGAGACCGCCACGGCGTTTAATCAGATGGGCGCGATCGCAAAGAAGCCCGGCGCATTGGACGAAAAAACCAAGGAAATCATGGCGCTTGGCATCGCGATCGCGACACGCTGTGACAGCTGCATCGGGTTTCACGTAAAATCATTGATCCGGCTTGGGACGACACGGGCCGAGCTTTGCGAAGCCTTGGCCATGGCGACATACATGGGCGGAGGGCCGTCTTACGCGTTTTCGGCCAAAGCGCTGAAGGCCTACGACCTATTTAAGGGGGACGCGTGATGGGACAGACGCCCACGACCGCCTGGATCAAGATGATTTCGGACGACGACGCCGATGACCGCCTGCGGGCCTTGCTTGATCAGGCTCGCACGCCGCATGGAACGGTTGATACGGTGATGCGCGTGCATTCACTGCGCCCCGCGACGATGGAAGGACACGTGACGCTGTATCGCTCGGTCCTGCACAGCGACGATAATGTCTTGCCGTTTTGGTTTCTTGAAGTTGTCGCCAGCTATACCTCAATCCTCAACGACTGCACTTATTCCCTGACCCATCACTTCATGAACGTCCGCAACTTGCTGAAGGACCAGCCCCGCTCTGACAGGATATTCGTGGCTTTGAAAGCGCATCGGCCTGAGGATGAATTCGACGGAAAAGAGCTGGCGCTTTTGCGGTACGCCGCGAAATTGACCACGGACGTTGGGAAAATGGTGAAATCGGATTTCGAAGCGTTGAAGATTGCCGGCTGCGATGATGGTGAAATCTTGGAGGTTAATCAGGTCTGCGCCTATTTCAACTATTCAAACCGGCTGTTAAACGGCTTGGGCGCGACGACGGACGGAGATGTGGTCGGGTACTACAAAGGTGACGGCGATAGCGGATAATCGCCACTTTTAATCCAACGAAAGCAGATGGTTACCAATCCGTCGCATTGAATGCAAACTAACGCCGTGCCTATTTGTGATATTGAAGGCAAATTAACTGATAATGACCTGGTTTTCCGAATGAATGTGCCAAGTTTGCGATCGCAGAAATGCGTAGACTGCCCGATAAGGCATCGGGCCGTGTGCGCGCGCTGCGACGAGGACGAGTTTCTGCTCCTCGAAGACATGAAATACTATCGCAGCTACGAAGCCGGTCAGCCAATCCTTTGGCGCGGCGACGAGATGCCCAACGTCGCATCTCTGGTGCGCGGTGTCGCATCGATCAGCCAGACAATGGAAGACGGGCGCCGACAAATGGTCGGCCTGTTGCTGCCGTCGGATTTCATCGGTCGCCCGGGCAGAGAGAGGGCGCCATTCGACGTGACCGCAGTCACCGACGTCACGTTGTGCTGCTTCAAGCGCCGTCCCTTCGAGACTCTGGTGGACGAGTCGCCAAACGTCAGCAAACGACTTTTGGAGATGACGCTGGACGAGCTTGACTCGGCACGTGACTGGATGCTGCTGCTGGGTCGGAAGACCGCGCGCGAAAGAATTGCGACATTCATTCGTATGGTCGCGCAGCGTAGCCAACTTCCTGAGGAAGAGGACTCGCCAAACATCTTTGAACTGCCGCTCACGCGGGAGGCGATGGCGGATTATCTCGGCCTCACGCTTGAGACCGTCAGCCGGCAAATCTCTGCGCTAAAACGCGAGAACATAATCTGTCTTCACGGCAAGCGTGGCATAGAGGTTCTTAGCCAGACGCGGCTTGCGGCCGAGGCTGGCGAAGACGCGTTCATCGACTGATCTGATCCCTTGGACCTAGCTTCTATCGCGCCATAAGCACCGGTACGTTCGCGCGTTCGAGCATGTGACGCGTCGCACCGCCGATAATGGCTTCGCGGAGCCTGGTATGGCCGTAGGCACCCATCACGATCATCTCTGCGCCGGTCTCGCTGGCGTGCCGGATGAGGATGTCGGCGATGTCGGATTCAGTACGCGCCAGTACGGATATCTCCGCCGAAATATTGTGCCGGGATAAGTAGGACGCCAGCGGCCCACCGGGATCGGTTTGGCCGGACGGGTGGCGTGGCGGATCAACTATTGCAATCTCGGTTTCGTCGGCGGTTTTCAGGAACGGAAATGCGGCACGGCAAGCTCGCAAAGCCTCGTCGCTTTCGTTCCAGCCAAGCAGTACTCGTTTTGGCGTTAGCCCGACTGAGCCGCCCATTTCGGCGGGAATGACCAAGGCTGGCGCCCTGGCGCGGAAAAGAGTGGCTTCCAGTGCGGCGATTTCTTCGGTCACAGCCTGGTCGCCATAGGGCGCGTCCAGCACAACGAGGTCCGACAACCGGACTTTTTCAGAAATGTAGTCGGATAGCGCCGCAGCCTGGACGACGCGATCCTCCATATCCCACCGGACGGTTTCGCCTTCCATGCGTTTCGAGATCGTCTCGCTGAGCATTTGTGCTTCGTTGCGGGCCTGCTCCTGATTTTCGCGAACGGCGACCGCGTGGGCTCCGGCATAATAAAATCCAGGCTCGGTACGATCGAGCCCGGGTGCAACGATGCGCAGGTGCGCGTCGAAGTGGCGTGCAAGATCCAATGCAGTTTCAAGCGCCTTCCCCGGCGCAGGCTCGCGATGCACGAACGTCGCGATTGTCGGATATGTCATGGCGAAGTCTCCCAAAGCTCGTCTCTCAATGTTGGGCCCAACATGACTCCGGAAGCGAGTTCGCAACTTGACTTGGATCAAGGAGACCCCCTGCCGATGTGGTCATAACGACAAAAAATCGCGGGTTCTGACGCTCGCACGCGACGAACGGGGCCGCCGATGACTGATATTCTAAAACTGATTTTGCTTGGCGCGGTGGCGCTGATCGCGGCGATTGCAGCGAACTTCGGTCGTGACCTTGCCTATCAGGTGCATGCGTTGATCATCATGGGTGTCGCGGCGGGATTATTCATCCGAACACTTCGCCGGATGGAGGAGCCGCCCAAGGTCGAGCGCACCGACGGGTACATGGACGATGTTGTGCGCGCCGGCGTGATCGCGACGGCCTTTTGGGGCGTTGTCGGATTTCTGGTTGGCACATATATCGCATTCCAGCTGGCCTTCCCGGTGTTGAATATCGACTGGGCTCAGCCCTACGCGAATTTCGGCCGTTTGAGACCGCTCCACACAAGTGCTGTCATATTTGCATTTGGCGGCAACGCGCTGATTTGCTCGTCTTTTTACATTGTCCAGCGCACTTCTGCGGCGCGGCTTTGGGGCGGAAATCTTGCCTGGTTCGTTTTTTGGGGCTATCAGCTTTTTATCGTTCTTGCGGCAACGGGCTATGTGTTGGGCGCGACGCAATCGAAGGAATACGCCGAGCCCGAATGGTACGTTGATATTTGGCTGACATTGGTATGGCTGGCGTATCTGGCCGTCTTCCTTGGCACGATTTTCAAGCGCAAAGAGCCGCATATCTACGTCGCCAACTGGTTTTTGCTCAGCTTCATCGTGACCGTGGCGATGCTGCACGTCGTCAACAATATGTCAGTTCCGGTGTCCCTCCTCGGATCAAAGTCCGTTCAGGTCTTCGCGGGCGTGCAGGATGCCATGACGCAATGGTGGTATGGCCACAACGCCGTCGGATTTTTCCTGACCTCCGGCTTTCTTGGCATGATGTATTATTTCGTGCCCAAGCAGGCCAACCGGCCAATTTATAGCTACAGGCTGTCGATCATCCACTTCTGGGCGCTGACATTCCTTTATATTTGGGCGGGTCCGCACCATCTGCACTACACCGCTTTGCCCGACTGGGCATCGACCCTTGGAATGGTGTTTAGCGTCATCCTTTGGATGCCGTCGTGGGGCGGTATGATCAACGGGTTGATGACGCTGCAGGGAGCGTGGGACAAGATCCGCACCGATCCCATCATTCGGATTATGGTGATCAGCCTAGCGTTCTACGGCATGTCGACATTCGAAGGTCCGGTGATGTCGATCCGCGCGGTTAATTCGCTCAGTCACTATACCGACTGGACCATTGGCCACGTGCATTCCGGTGCCCTTGGCTGGAATGGCATGATCACATTCGCGGCGTTGTATTTCCTGACGCCAAAGCTTTGGGGCCGGGCATCGATGCACTCGGTCGCGGCCATCAACTGGCACTTCTGGCTCGCAACGATCGGCATCGTTCTCTATGCGGCGTCAATGTGGGTCACCGGCATCATGGAGGGCCTGATGTGGCGCGAGGTCGATGACCAAGGGTTCCTCGTCAACTCTTTCGCCGACACCGTGGCCGCCAAATTTCCAATGTATATCGTGCGCGGTCTTGGCGGCATTCTGTATCTGAGCGGTGCGCTGATTATGGTCTGGAATATGTGGATGACGATCCGGCGGCCAGAGCCCACGTCGGCATCCGCCTCGGTCCCGGCCGAATAGGAGCGCGCGCATGTCAATTCTGAACAAACACACGATTCTCGAAAAGAGCCCGACACTGCTGCTGATCTTTTGTTTTCTTGTTGTCACCGTCGGCGGCATCGTTGAGATTGCGCCGCTCTACTATCTGGAGAACACGATTGAAGAGGTCGACGGTGTCCGCCCGTATTCACCGCTGGAATTAACCGGGCGCGACGTTTACGTGCGCGAAGGCTGCTATGTTTGCCACAGCCAGATGATCCGTCCGATGCGCGACGAATGGGAGCGCTATGGACCGTATTCGCTGGCGGCGGAATCGATGTATGACCATCCGTTCCAATGGGGCAGCAAACGAACGGGACCCGATCTTGCGCGCGTTGGCGGTCGGTATTCGGATGCCTGGCATCTTCAACACATGATCGACCCGCAGTCGGTGGTGCCGGAGTCCATAATGCCCGGCTATGCGTTCCTGGCCGATAATCCGGTGTCGGTGGACCACATCGAAGACCTGTTGGCGACCCACCGATTGGTGGGAGTGCCCTATACCGACGAGATGATGGAGGCGGCGAAATCGGACCTTCGCGCCCAGGCCGATCCTGAAAGCGACTGGGACGGCCTTGTCGAACGATATCCCGGTGCGGCTGTGGCGAATTTCGACGGCAATCCACGGCTGACCGAGATGGATGCGATTATCGCATATATGCAAATGCTGGGCACGCTGGTCGATTTTTCCACCTTCGTCGCCGATACCAGTCGATAAAGGAGCTGGTTGATGGACACCTATTCGCTGCTCCGACAAATCGCCGATAGCTGGGTTCTTTTGGGGATGGTGGTATTTTTTGTCGGCGTGATCCTGTGGGCGTTTCGGCCGGGCAGTGCCGCCTCGCAGCGCAACTCTGCCGAAATCCCATTCCGTAATGAGGATAATCCGGTCGGTGACGAAGACGAAAATGCCCGCGAGGAGATGTCGTGATGGCAAAAAAACCGAAGACCGAACCGCAAGAGGTTAAGACCACAGGCCATTCCTGGGACGGCATCCAGGAATTGAACACGCCCTTGCCTCGGTGGTGGCTCTGGACTTTTTACGCCACCATCGTCTGGGGTCTTATCTATACAATCGCCTATCCCGCCTGGCCTATGATTGACCGGGCGACAGCGGGCTTGCTTGGCTATTCCACGCGCGCGGAACTGGCGCAAGATATCGACGCTCACGAGGCGAGGAACGCCGATCTGGCGGCAGCGCTCGCAGGTGCAGAGTTGACGGACCTGGCGAGCCAACCTGAATTGCAGCACTATGCCGCGGCACGGGGGGCAGCCGTATTTCGCACGAATTGCTCGCAGTGCCACGGCGCAGGCGCAGCGGGAGCCGAAGGATACCCCAACTTGCTGGACGATGCCTGGCTTTGGGGCGGGGATATCGAAAATATCGCCCTAACCATTCGGCACGGCGTGCGAAATGAAACCGACGAGGATGCGCGCTGGTCGGAGATGCCGGCGTTTGCGGATATTTTGGCCGACGACGAAATTGCGGCGGTTGTCGCTTATGTCCTTTCCCTAAGCGGTCCGGCACCGGAAGGCACCGATATTGCATTGGGCACGCAGGTCTTTCTGGACAATTGCGCCGCCTGCCATGGCGACACCGGATTAGGTGACGAAGAGGTTGGAGCACCGAATATCGCCGATGCGATCTGGCTTTACGGCGGTGATGCCGAATCCGTTGCACACTCTGTCGAAGACGCCCGCTTTGGCGTCATGCCCGGCTGGGGTGCGAGGTTAAGTGATACTGACATCAACGCAGTCGCCGCCTATGTCCACGGACTTGGCGGCGGCGAATGAACACGAGCGAGACACCATCGCTTTACGCGGCACACGAGCCGGTTTTTCCGCGCCGCGTTTCGGGGACATTTCGCCGTCTGAAGTGGTGGGTCATGGGCGTGACCCTGGCGATCTATTACCTGACGCCTTGGATCAGGTGGGATCGTGGCCCGGACTTGCCTGATCAGGCGGTTCTGGTCGATCTGGCGCATCGCCGGTTCTATTTTTTCTGGATCGAGATATGGCCGCACGAGTTTTATTTCGTGGCTGGCCTGCTGATCATGGCAGGCATTGGATTGTTTGTATTCACCTCGGCATTCGGCCGTGTCTGGTGCGGCTATACCTGCCCGCAGACCGTGTGGACCGATCTTTTCATTCTGGTTGAACGATGGATCGAAGGCGACCGGAACGCCCGCGTCCGATTGTGGAATGCGCCCTGGTCGGTGCGGAAATGGCGGCTTCGCTTATTCAAATGGTGGGTCTGGCTGATCATTGCGGCCGCTACCGGCGGTGCCTGGGTGTTCTATTTCACCGATGCGCCCGCGCTGGCGGTTGACCTTTTGAAGTTCCAGGCCCATCCGGTCGCCTACTCAACCATCGCTGTACTAACGGCGACGACGTTTGTTTTCGGCGGCTTCATGCGGGAGCAGGTGTGCATTTACATGTGCCCGTGGCCGCGAATCCAGGCGGCGATGATGGACGACATGTCGCTGACCGTTGCCTATCGCGACTGGCGCGGCGAACCTCGGGGAAAGCATCGCAAAGCCGAGGGTGCCGATGCACTTGGCGATTGCATCGATTGTTCTGCCTGCGTGGCGGTGTGCCCAATGGGGATCGATATCCGCGATGGCCAGCAGCTTGAATGCATCACCTGCGCGCTCTGCATCGACGCCTGCGACGACATCATGACGCGGATCGGCAAGCCGCGTGGGCTAATTGACTACATGGCGCTAGCTGACGAACCGGCGGAGCGCGCCGGGGCCGCGCCACGCGCGTTGCTTCCCCATGTTTTTCGTTTACGCACAATGCTTTACTTTGGACTTTGGGGTCTTGTCGGGTTGGGGCTGGTAGCGGCCCTATTCATGCGTTCGGAGATTGGAATGAGCGTGGCGGCAGTCCGCAATCCAACGTTTGTGACCCTTGCCGACGGATCAGTTCGCAACACCTACGAGGTGCGCCTACGGAACCAGACCGGCGCGGCCACGGAATTTTTCTTGTCGTTGGGCGATACCGATGCATTGACGCTTTCGGTTGAGGGCGAGGCGACCGGCGACACCTCGATATCTTCGCCGGTCGACAGCCAGTCATTGGCGCGGGTTTACGTGACGGCCCCGGCAGGCAGTGCTGAGGCCGATCTAAAGACGACAGACATTCGGATATGGGTGTCAACAACTGACGACCAGGCGCGCACCTGGCGCGATACGACATTTCAGGGGAGAGCGGCAGAATGACGCGCGAAATCAAGGGCTGGCATGTGTTTGCGGGATTTGCAGTCGCGTTCGGCACGATTATCGCGGTCAACTTAACGCTGGCATTCAATGCAATTGCAACATTCCCGGGTTTGGAAACCAAGAACTCCTACGTGGCCAGCCAGAGTTTTGAAGCAGATCGCGCAGCACAGAATGCGCTGGATTGGACCCTCAAGGCATCGGCGGACAGAACCACGTTGAGGCTTGCATTCAGCGACAATTCGGGGCCAGTTAGGCCCGAAATCTCACAAGCCATCCTTGGCCGCGCGACGCATACCGGCGAGGATCAAATCCCAATCTTTGAGTTTGACGGCGAGGCGTTTAGCGCGCCGGTTTCTTTGCAGGCCGGGAACTGGAACCTCAGACTTGAAGCCCGCGCAGAGAACGGCGCGATGTTCCGTCGCCGTATCGTGCTCAGGGTGGTCGAATGAGCACTTTGGTCGCCTGTCCCGGCTGCGTTGCTGTGCCCGGCGAAGCTGGCCAAGAAATGCCGGCCTATCGTGAGCGCGGTCTGACGCTGTCGGTACCTGAGTTGCGCTGTGCTGGATGCATTTCAACAGTGGAAAGAACGCTGAGCGCACTTCCCGGAGTGGTTGGCGCAAGAGTTAACCTGAGCCGGAAGCAGGTGCGTATAGATGGCTCGATTGATCCGGCCAACGCGGTCTCCGCGCTTGCGGCCGCAGGATACGCAGCACGCGAGCTCGACCCGGATTTGATCTCCGCGTCAGACACGGATCGCTATGGCCGTGACCTTCTTTTGTGTATTGCCGTTGCAGGTTTTGCGATGATGAATGTCATGCTGTTGAGCGTTGCGGTCTGGTCGGGTGCGGCCGACGCCACACGGACGTTGTTTCACTGGATCTCGGCATCAATCGCGCTCCCTGCCGTCGCCTTTGCCGCGCGGCCCTTTTTCGTGTCTGCCTGGGCTGCGGTATCGACGTGGCGGCTGAACATGGATGTGCCGATCGCCGTAGCGATCGCGATCGCCTGTGCGATGTCGGTTTATGAGACCGCCTATG
>CAJHYP010000408.1_pt1 | contig 11001 bp, 9 predicted proteins | sample 9198731 | NCBI WGS metagenome assembly CAJHYP01 (sample SAMEA7708363, study PRJEB35096) | sediment metagenome | biome: marine neritic benthic zone biome [ENVO:01000025]; feature: sediment [ENVO:00002007]; material: shallow marine sediment [ENVO:03000034] sea grass bed [ENVO_01000059] ...
TCGATCGGATCCGCCAGCGGATCCGGTGGACCGAGTTCTTCCTTTGCGTCGCCGGGCGCGGCGCGGCGGATGTAAAGGATCAATTCTGTCGGCGCATCCTGACCTTCTGGGCTCATCGGACCGCCCGGAGCGGCGCAAATCATCAAGCCATCGGTCTCGGCGGCAAACTGCACCATGTCGCCGGGCTTGGATCCATCTCCCAACACAGCGATGGCGTCGCCGGTTTCAATATTGAAACCCGCCGTCGCAAGCGCCTGCAACACTTTGGCACCAGACCGCGAGCCATTGGCCAGAGTTTCGATCGTGGCAGTTGGCCTGCCCACTCCTTTCGCACCGAGCATCGACGCGTCCGACGTTCTATCGGGCGCAAAAAACACCAGCTCGCCCGCCTGCAACCCTTCCCGATCCAAAACGATGATCTCGTCGCCCTTAAAGATCGGCACCGCGCGCGAGCCGCCGCCCGGCACCGGGTGCCGCTCGACGCCGTGCGGCAGGATCGGCAGGCCGGGCGTGACAATACCGCTGCGCTCCCAGGGAACCTCAAAAGTCGGTTTTACTGTCATTAGTCCAGTCCCAGCGCCTGCTTTCGCTTCGCGGCCCAACTCATGATCGTTAGATCAAACGTGAGCGCCATCAGCGAAACGTTCAGGCCAAGCACGAAGTTTTTGCCCAAATCCGTGCCCGCAAGGGTTTTCTGCAGTTCCTGGCCAAGGTCTTGCGTGCCGATAAAGGCAGCGATGATCACCATAAAGAACGCAAACATGATCGCCTGGTTGAATCCAACCGCCATCGTCGGCAGCGCCAGCGGCAGTTGCACGCTGGTCAGCTTTTGCATTTTCGTCGCCCCGGACATATCCGCGGCTTCGGTCATCTCGGGCGGCACCGTGCGCAGCCCTTCGATGGTGTAGCGAGTGAGCGGAACAGTCGTGAATATGATGATCGAGAACACCACCGCGACGTCGTTCACGCCAAAGAGCATGATCGCCGGGATCAGGTAGATGAAGCTCGGAAACGTCTGTGCGGTGTCGCAGGCCAATAAGATCCGCTTCGACCATTTTTCGCTTCGCGATGCCAAAATACCGGCCGGGATGCCGATGAACATCGACAGAATGACCGCTGAAATCACCGCATAAAGCGTGATAACCGAGCGATCCCACCAGCCGCTGAGCGCGACAATCGAAAAGAAAATTGCCGCATATATCGCCGGACGACGCCCGCCCAAGTAGTAGGAAAACGCCACGATGCCGAGGATGAACGCCGAGGTCGGAATCCACAGCAGTCCGTTTCGGAACGGGATTAGAACCCAGACATTCAAGAACCAGCGCAACCACCCAGTGACGGCTTGGATGACATCAATGGCAAGAAACGACTTGATAAGCGTGTCGATCTCTTTGCCTTTGGAAAGCTCTTGCGAACGCGAGATGTGATCGGCCACCTGCACCACCTGCGCAATCAGCAGAAACGCTACAAAGGCCCCGACTGCTGAAACCAGATAGATGTGCTGTTTCCACCAAGGCGTGCCCTTCTCATGGTGCTCGGGCAATTTGACGACCCAGGCTTTCGACAGTTGGTCGAGCATGACCGCGAACAGAACGATCGTCACGCCAATCTCGAAGCTGCGGCCGAGCTTGAACGAGCCCATCATCGCAAGCAGTTTCGCCCCCAGTCCGGGCATACCGATGAAAGCGGTTAAAACTACCATCGCCAGACACAGCATGATAACCTGGTTGACGCCCACGAGGATCTCGGTGCGGGCTGCGGGGATATAGACCCTGCTCAGCATCTGCCATCGTGTGCAGCCCGACATTTTGCCCGCTTCGATGACCTCGGGCGACACTTTCTTGAGCCCAAGCGTCGTCATCAGGACCATCGGCGGGATCGCGTAAACGATTGTCGCAACGGCGCCCGCTGTTGGGCCGACTTTGAAAAAGATCACCGCCGGCAAAAGGTAGGTGAAAAACGGCAATGTTTGCAGAACCGACAGGATTGGCTTTATTGCCCGGTTAACCCAGTCCCATTTCCAGGCCGCGATGCCCAGCGACAGGCCAAGGATAAATGCTAGCGGTGCAGCGACGGTCAGAACTGACATTGTCTGCATCGCGATTTTCCACTGGCCGATCAGCGCGGTCCAGATAAACGTGCCACCCGCCAGTGCCGCCAGCCGCCAGCCGCCAAGGTAATACCCGACAACTGCGGCAGCAGCAGCAATTGCGGTCCAGGGAATCGGGCCAAGAAAGGGCCAACGCCGCTTGCCTTCAAGCAGGTTCGCCATCGTATCCAGCATGAATTCCAGCGGACCCTCGGCAAACCAGCGTGTGAGAACCGCGATTTTGAGTTTTTCGATGATGATGACGTTGAAAATATAGTCCAGCCAGACGGCAGTTGGCGGGATCCAATCCGCCGGCAATCTGATCAGGAAATCAGGAAGGATCGGTTTTGCCACCGTTAGAAGAACTGCGATGCCGATCAATATCTGGGCAATTCGGGTTTGACTTAACCCGGTTGGCTCTTCGACAAGGTCTGTAGCAAGTGTGGCCATATCAATCGTGGCCCAACAAGACGTCCAGCGCTTCCTGCCGGTTCAGCACGCCGATGAGTTCGCCGGATTTCGTCGCGACGGGGAGTTCTTCCCTCGGGTCATTCACCAATTGCCGCGCCAGCTGCAAAATCGTGTGTCCTGCACGAACCGGCTCGCCTTCGGGCATATTTCCGTTGACTGGATTTGCCAAAACCCGTGCGTGAACAACGCGCGACTTCTCGATCTCTTCGGTGAACTTTTTCACGTAAGGCGTTAGCGGATTCAGAACGATTTTATCCGGTGTGTCGCATTGCTCGACCGCGCCGTCCTTCATAATCGCAATCCGGTCGGCAAGTCGCAGCGCCTCGTCAAAGTCGTGCGTAATGAACACAATTGTCTTGCCCAGCATATCTTGCAGGCGCAGGAACTCGTCCTGCATTTCGCGGCGAATGAGCGGATCAAGCGCCGAAAACGGCTCATCGAGAAACCAGATGTCGGGCTCGATAGCGAGGCTTCGCGCGATCCCGACCCGTTGTTGCTGTCCGCCGCTAAGTTCGCGCGGGAAATACTCTTCGCGACCTTCAAGGCCGACAAGCTTGGTGACCTCGAGCGCACGTGCGCGGCGCTCGTGTTTGTCCTGCCCGCGCATTTCCAACGGAAAGGCGATATTTTCCAGAACCGTCCGGTGCGGCAGTAACCCGAAAGACTGGAAAACCATGCCCATCTTGCTCCGGCGCAATTCGATCAATTCTTTTTCGGACAGGGACATAATGTCCTGACCTTCGACGTCGATCGTGCCGCCGGTAATCTCGTGAAGTCGCGAAAAACAGCGCACCAGCGTGGACTTTCCCGAACCGGAAAGGCCCATAATCACCAGCATCTCGCCGCGTCCGACCTCGATTGAAACGTCTTTGACACCGGCAATGTAGCCATCTGCCCGGATGCTGTCGAAGCTATGCCCCGCAGGCATTTTTGCCAGATAACCCTTTGGGTCCGCTCCAAATAGCTTCCAGACATTCTTCGCGGAAATGACAGGGTTACTGTCGGACATGAGGGCCTCGCTCTCTGATTACGGCATGCCGCCCCGCTTAGCTGCGCGGGGCGGCATGCATTGTCAATTTGACCGTATCTTAGCCTTTACAGGCGCTGATCCAAGGATCAACTACCGAACGGTTGGCTTCCAACCACTCAGCCGCTGCCTCTTCCGGCTCAAGCTCATCGGTGTCGACCAACTTGGCCATCTGAGCAATCTGCGGGTTTGTGAACGAAATCGCCTTCAGCGCACAGTAGGCTGCTGGCCATTTTTCTTCCATTCCATCCCATGCGGCTTTCTTCAGATAACCGGTCGCCGGGTTGCCACAGTCGTAAAGCGCTTCTTTGTTCGGACCTTTTGTCGGATCCGTGTCGCAGCCATCTTCCCAAGCCGGGAATTCGACAAACTCACCGGGCCAAACGGCCTCTGCAAAGTTTGGTGTCCAGTTGAACACCAGAACCGGCTTTTTGTCAGCTTCCGCCGCACCGATTTCAGCCCAAAGTGCTGCAGCCGAACCCGCGTTGATCACGGTGTAGTTCAGGCCAAGTGCTTCGGAGCGTTCTTTACCATGCTTCAACCAGTCGACCGGCCCGTCGAGGTACCGGCCTTTGTCGCCGGTCTCGGCTGTCGCAAAGAGATGCGCACAGTCATTGAGTGCTTCCCAGTTTGGCAAGCCAGGGCAGGCATCTTTGGTCCACATCGGATACCACCAGTCTTCGCGGGTTACCGCGTCGTGGTCACCGGCGTCATGCAGGCCGCCTTTGTCCAAAGCTGCCCGGAATGATGCGCCAAAAGCGCCTTCCCAAACTTCAAGCTCCAGCGTGACATCGCCCAAACGTACCGATTCATAAACGGCCTGGCTGTCCGTGGTGACGTATTCGACGTTGTTGCCCATTTCTTCAAGCATCTGGCCAACGACATTCGACATCACGATCTGGCTTGACCAGTTGTGAATTGGGATGACAATCGGGTCGTCGCTGTCCGCTGCAATACCCGCCACAGGCGCGGCGGCAATAGCAGTGGCCATCAAAGCACGAGTTACAAGTTTCATTCTCTAACTCCCTGTTAGGTTTGGCAGGCCTTCGCCCACCGATGAATTCGATTTCGAACAGGTTGGCCCCGCCTCTCGTTGGTTAAAATCTGAAGATTTGCCTTCAGACTGTCGTCTGGCGCCCCGGCCCGCGCCTTGCGGTGCGGCAACGCCTTCGTTCCGGTTATCGGGCTCACGTGGCCATGATCCCGGAATTTCACGTCCCTCTATTCCTGTCCGTAGTCTGGTCCTTTCAAGACAAATCCGCCTGCGAGTTTCGCCGCGTTATCAAGTAGTTATTTGACATCTCAGTGAAACTCCGGGTCCGATGTTGACGCGCTCCAATCCGGTTCAAATCCCAGAACCTCGGTGTCGGGCGGCAGGGTCGGGTTGAAGAGGCGGTTGTGTGCAATTGTCGTTTGAAAAAGCGGGTTGTGTTCAGCCAGGCGCCAAACCTTCGCGCTGACGTCAAATATCTGGTTATAGGCATCAAAAACCAGTCTTACCTGGCCTGCTTCCCGGATCTGCGCCGCGCCGGGCGAACCAGGTGGAAACGTCGCTGTCAGGATGTCAGAAAACTCGGCGGCCTTCTGATAATAAGTCGCCGAAAAGAACGTCATCGCCTGCGCGCGCTTTTGCGCCGGGTCATTTGTTTTGGCGTCCATATGCTTCAGTTCCGACAGGACCGAATATCCGGCCGCCTTGTTCATGATCGTGATGATGTGGCCCAGCGGCTGGACTTGACCGGGAAGATAGAGCGCTGGCGTGATCGCGTCGTCCGGACGGCCTTCGTGATCCCGCATTGCCACTTGCCGGACGCGGCACTGCCATCGCAGGAATGCGAGCCGCAGCGGATGGTCAGAAAACGTCTGACCCAAAATTGAGGCGCTGACCGAACTCATGCCACGATCCTGTCTGCATCGCGACTGAGGGAATAATTGCGATCGTGCGTCAGGCTGGGAATGCGCGCCGCCGTCTCGGCGACTTTGTCGAGGTCGAGCTGCGCATGCACAACGCCGGGGATATCAACCCCATCCGCCAGAACCTCGCCCCAGGGGCTGACCACCAGCGAATGCCCGTAGGTTTCACCGCCACCAGGAACGGGTCCAACAGCGCAGGCGGACACGATATAGCACGTGTTTTCGATCGCACGGGCCCGGTTCAGCACGTGCCAATGCGCCTCGCCCGTCAGTTTCGTAAATGCCGCCGGGCAAAGGATGATCTCGGCGCCGGCCTGGGCAAGATCGCGGAATAGGCCGGGGAACCGCAAGTCATAGCAGATTGTATGGCCGATCTTGCCGAATTTCGTGTCGTGAACAACCGCCTGCGCGCCAGGCTCGACTGTATCGCTTTCCCGATAAACCGCACCGTCCGCGAGATCGACGTCAAAGAGGTGGATTTTGTCGTAACGACCCGTCACCTGACCATGGTCGTCGATCATATATCCGCGATTGATGATCCGCCCTTCGGGTCCATCGACCGCGATAGAGCCGACGTTCATCCAAACGCTTCGGTCCTCCGCAAAGGATTGAAAAGCCGCCAAAACCGGGTGTGACGCCTCGGGCGCCGAGGGTGGGCGGATACGTTGCCCGTCCGAAACCAGCCCGCCGCAATACTCCGGCAAAAAGATCATATCCGCGCCCGCGCTCACCGCTGCGTCGGCCAACGGCATGGCTTCGGCAATGGCCGAAATCATGTCTGGCTTCGGCCGGGTCTGCAGACAGGCGATATGTAACGGGCGCGGCATATCAGAACTTCATGTAAGCCTTTCTTAGCGTCACCAGCGGATGACGATCGGACATCTGGAATTTCAACAAAAGCTCGCGCGCAATCATGTCGCGATCCTGTTGGTTGTCCGGTAGCTCAATGCTGTCTGGTATCCGAACCCAACCGTTGTTGTTGCGATCGAAGACAGCGGGTTTGCCCTCTTCGTATCCCATGTGGATGTCTTCGAGCCAGTTGAGGTCGTCCCACCCCATAACTTCCATGTATTTCGACAGGAAGGGTGTGATGCGGTCGTAATCCGGGACCAAGTTCACATCGTAGCGATAGCCAATGTGCTGGCCGATCTCTTTTTCACGCTCCGATCCCAGACCGTCTGCGTCCTTCACAAATTGATCGACGTCCGTAATTTCAGACCCGCGATACTGTGTTCCAGCCATATCTCAAGCCCTCTCTTACAGGTGGTGATAGTCTTCGACGCCAACCGTGTGGTTGGTGCCAGCGAGCGGAACGCCGGCCATGGCGCTCGCTTCCATCGTGAGTGCCGCCAGGTCTTCCGGCTCGAGCGAATGCAAGTGCGTTTTGCCGCAGGCGCGGGCAAAAAGCTGTGCCTCGATCGTCAGCGTGTGCAAGAAGTTATAGACCCGCTCGGCCGCCGCATCCGGATCAAGACGTTGACGCAAAACCGGGTCTTGCGTTGCAACGCCGACCGGGCACCGGCCCGTGTGGCAGTGGTAGCAATAGCCCGGCTCGGCGCCGATCTCTTCCGGGTAATTCGCTTCCGGGATGTCCTTGTTGCAGTTCAGCGCCATCATGACCGAGTGGCCAAGTGCGATGGCGTCCGCGCCTAGGGCAATCGCCTTGGCGACGTCGGCACCGTTGCGGATGCCGCCCGCGTAAACAAGGCTGATCTCACCGCGTTTGCCGAGATCGTCGATCGCTTTCCGTGCCTGGCGGATCGCCGCCATGCCGGGAACGCCGGTGTCCTCGGTGGCCAGGTGTGGACCAGCCCCGGTGCCACCTTCCATGCCGTCGATATAGATCGAGTCCGGGTCACATTTTACCGCCATCCGAACATCGTCGTAGACGCGGCTTGCGCCCAGTTTCAACTGGATCGGAATTTGACCATCGGTTGCTTCGCGGATCTCGAGGATCTTCAGTGCGAGATCATCAGGGCCAAGCCAGTCGGGATGACGGGCCGGCGACCGCTGGTCGATTCCAGCCGGCAGCGAGCGCATCTCGGCAACCTGGTCAGTCACTTTCTGACCCATCAGGTGGCCGCCAAGGCCGACTTTGCAGCCCTGCCCGATGAAAAACTCGCAGCCGTCCGCCAGCACCAGGTGGTTCGGGTTAAAGCCATAGCGCGATTGAATGCACTGGTAGAACCACTTCGAGCTATAGCGCCGCTCGTCCGGGATCATCCCGCCCTCGCCCGAACACGTCGCCGTTCCGGCCATCGTGGCACCACGCGCAAGCGCGGTCTTTGCCTCATAGGACAGCGCGCCAAAACTCATACCGGTGACATAGACCGGAATATCCAGCTCCAGCGGCACCTTGGCGCGCGGTCCGATCACTGTCTTGGTCTCGCATTTTTCGCGGTAGCCTTCGATCACGAAGCGCGTCAGCGTGCCGGGCAGAAATGTCAGATCATCCCAGTGTGGAATCTTCTTGAAAAGCGAGAAGCCACGCATCCGGTAGCGGCCCAACTCGGCCTTGATGTGAATGTCATCCATGACATGGGGCGGAAAGATAAAGCTGTCCCCAATCCGGTTGACGTCCCGCGCCAAGGCGGGCTTTTTCGGCATATCTCCGTCAGCCATTTTTTCGTCCTTTCAGCGCGTCAGAGAATGAGTTTCTTCTCGTTTGGTTCCAGATTGTCGTAGTTCCAGAGCTGCTTGCCCGCGACGATCTTGGTGAAGTGGTCGACGCCCTTGTCCGGCATCAGGCCGTATTGCGTCAGCTTCCGCGTGAGCCAGGCCTTATCGAGATCTGTCAAATCTTCAGGGACAGCATCCACGCCTAGCGACTTGATTTCGCCGCCAACATAGATCGTGCCGTCATACATCGAGTCGCCAAGGTTCTTGCCGGCATTTCCGCAGACAACCATCCGACCGCGCTGCATCATGAAACCAGACAGCGCGCCGGTGTCGCCACCAACAATGATCGTGCCGCCCTTCTGGTCGATGCCCGTCCGCGACCCAACCGAGCCCCGGCACACCAGGTCGCCACCACGGATCGCCGCGCCAAATGTCGACCCGGCGTTCTTTTCGATAACAACAGTTCCCGACATCATATTTTCGGCGCAGGACCAGCCGACGCGGCCTGTGACGCGCACGTTCGGTCCGTCGATTAGTCCGATGGCAAAATAGCCGGTCGAGCCTTCGATGATCAGATTGAGGCGGCTGAGAATGCCAACGCCAAGCGAATGCATGCCGCGCGGGTTCTGCAGCACAATCGTTCCAAAGCCTTCGGCCATCAGATCCCGGACTTTTCGGTTGACCTCCGTTGTGGTCAGCCCGTCGCAATCCACTTCGGTTCGCTTGTTAAAGTCGACGTCTGGCGCCCAAGGATAGGTGAACCGCTCGGTCGCCTCGGGATCAAATTCGATATAAAGCGATTTTCCGGTCAGCTGTTCGGTCCGCATTCCAAGCGCGGTGACACGCTCTTCCTGCGACATTGCCTTTAGGTCGGCATCGCTCACGCTTGCCATACGCGGACCTCCTCATCGTAGGGATCGTAGGTTTCGATTTCTTCTGGAAGGATCGCGCGGATCGCCACCTCTTCCGAGGCCATTACGATCAGATCATCCGACTCGTATAGAACCAACGGTTTGGCCGCCATCGTGTCCTTGGCCATGCCAAGCTGATCTTTGGTGCACACCAGATAGGTGAAAACACCGTCGATCTCATCGATCGAACGTTTCAGGCTTTCTTCAAGGCTGACACCGTTGGCAAGGTTGTGCGCGGTATAAACCGCCAACAGCTCACTGTCGCAGTTGGACATGAACCGGTGACCCTTGCGCTCCATCTCGCGGCGCATGATCCAATAATTGGTGATCTGGCCGTTATGAACGACGCTGATATCGTTGTAGGGGAACGCCCAATACGGGTGCGCCGATTTGATATCGACGTCCGACTCTGTGGCCATGCGGGTGTGACCGATCCCGTGCGTGCCCTCAAAGTCGCCAAGACCATAAGCTTCGGCCACTTCGGCGGCATCGCCCAGGTCCTTGATCAGCTCCAGACCGTTGCCCATCGACAGGATCTCGACGTCGTCAATCTCTTCGATATGGGCTGCCATCTCACCGGTATCGCCATCGTGGCTGACCAGGTAACGCAGCGCATAGGGCCGAACGCGGTCCTTGGATTTCACGGTTGCGCCGTGTTCTGCCAGGATTTCGTCGACCTTTGCGATTCGTTCGTCCAGCACCGCGTGGATGCCGCGGCCACGGGCCATGTCTTCGGCCTCGGCGATTTTCAGGCGCATAATATATTCGCCCTCACTTGTATCGCCATATACCGCGTAACCTGTTGAATCCGGCCCACGGTGTTTCAAGGCCTGCAACATGGCGGTCATCTCACCGCCGACGTTCGAGCTTTTGCCCTTATGAATTATTCCAGCAATTCCGCACATTTACGATGCGCCTCCTCCTGACTTGCGAGACCAAGGCGGTTATGCCGCCTTGCATAGTACGTGAGTGTCGAGAGCGTGCCTTTACGGCAAGCACTCCATATAGGTTTCGTTGTCCCACTCGGTGACCGTCGCCATGAATCGAGCATATTCGTCGTGCTTGTATTCGTGATACAGCCGGTACATCTCGCCCGGCAGGCCGCGCCGGACAACTTCGCTATTCTCAAGAAAGTCCAGCGCTTCGCCCAGGGACATCGGCAGTTTTTTAACCTGTTTTCCGGCCTTGATCGCTTCGTAGATGTTCCGCTCTTCCGGCTCGCCTGGGTCCAGCTTGTTGTCGATGCCGTCGTCCATCGCCGCCAGCAATGTGGACCCCATCAGATACGGGTTCACCATCGAGTCGACCGAGCGGTATTCAAACCGGCCCGGTGCGGAGACCCGCAGACCCGTGGTGCGGTTTTGAAACCCCCAGTCAGCAAAGACCGGCGCCCAGAAACCCGTGTCCCAGAGACGGCGATACGAGTTCACCGTGGACGACCCGATCGCAGTCAGTGCCTGCAGATGGTGAACCACGCCACCGATTGCAACGAGACCTTCCTTGCCCGGCATCTGCGGGTCGTCATCGTCCGGCATAAAGGTGTTTTCGCCGCCTTTGACGTACATATAGTTGTCGGCCATGCCCGGCAGGTCGTCGGGGTCGTTGCCACATTTGACGAGCTCGTCCTCACCACCCCGCCAGAGGCTCATGTTGTGGTGGCAGCCCGATGCCGACACGCCCTCGAACGGCTTGGTCATGAAGCAGGCAAAGATACCGTTTTCGCGCGCCACCTGTGCGCAAATCTGACGGTAGGTCGTCAGGCGGTCCGCATTTCGGAGCACGTCGTCGAACATCCAGTTCAGTTCCAGCTGACCCGGCGCGTCCTCGTGGTCGCCCTGGATCATGTCGAGGCCCATCTTTCGGGCATACCGGATCACCTGCATCGACACCGGACGCAGCGATTCAAACTGGTCGATATGATAGCAGTACGGCTTGGAATAACCGTCCTTCGGCTTGCCGTTCTCGTCGAA
>CAJHYP010000002.1_pt1 | contig 10950 bp, 13 predicted proteins | sample 9198731 | NCBI WGS metagenome assembly CAJHYP01 (sample SAMEA7708363, study PRJEB35096) | sediment metagenome | biome: marine neritic benthic zone biome [ENVO:01000025]; feature: sediment [ENVO:00002007]; material: shallow marine sediment [ENVO:03000034] sea grass bed [ENVO_01000059] ...
GACGTCAGACAATGTGTATTTCTTCTACACGACCTGTCCAAAGTGCGCGAAAGCCTACTGCGAGAACTACGTGGTCGGCGTTGCGCAGCTCTGAAAGCTGACCGCAGTTTGTGAGTCAGTTTTCAGCGATCATCTTCGCCTGTCGCACGATCACCTCAGCCTGCCGTACGCTCGCGATGTCCACGAGCCGCCCTTTGTAAACCGCCGCACCGGCGCCTGTGCTTTGGGCATCTTCCATTGCCGCGAGTATTTCCCTGGCCTCAGTCACAGCCTCATCAGACGGCGTGAAAATCTCATTCGCAAGCGCCACCTGCTTGGGGTGGATTGCCCATTTCCCGACCATACCCAAAGTCGCCGATCTTAGCGCCTGGGCGCGAAACCCGTCGTCATCGCTGAAATCACCGAATGGCCCGTCGACGGGCAACACGCCGTGCGTCCGGCACGCGGCCACGATTGCCGCTTGTGTCCAGTGCCATGGGTCGGACCAGTATTTCTCGCCCGCACGATGCATATAGTAATTTTCTTGAGTGCCGCCGATGCCGGTTGTCTGCATTCCCATCGACGCGGCAAAATCCGCCGCGCCCAATGACATTGCCTGAAGCCGCGGCGAGGACGCCGCAATTTCCTCGACATGGGAAATCCCGGCGGCGGTCTCGATAATAACCTCCAGGCTGATCTGTTTGGTCCGGCCCTTCGCGGCCTCGATCGCCGATACAAGCGCGTCAACAGCGTAAACGTCCGCCGCAGAACCAACTTTCGGGATCATAATCTGATCCAGCCGGTCCGCGGCATTTTCGAGCAAGTCCACAACGTCGCGATACCAAAATGGGGTGTCCAGCCCGTTGATCCGGACACTCAGATATTTCGCGCCCCAGTCGACGTCATTCGTCGCGGCAATGATATTTTTGCGGGCTTCGTCTTTGTCTGATGGAGCAACAGAGTCCTCAAGGTCGAGGTTGATCACGTCCGCGGCGCTCGCCGCCATTTTTTCAAAAATCGCCGGTCGCGATCCCGGCCCAAAAAGCTGGCAACGATTTGGCCGGGCCGGAGCAGCGGGTTGCGGGCGGAAGGACATAGTTCAGCAACTTTCTTTCGTTTTTGCTCGACAGGCTGGTATTATGTTGCATTGCAGCATTCAAGTCCGTTTCGCTTGCGCAGAAAAGATGAATGCCGGCGCATTGTGCACAAGATAATTCGAAATACGCGGATATTCTGCGAAGAAATGTTCGACCAGAGGCCGAATTGAGAGCGATCTTGCAAATACATTCCCAATCATTTCTTGCATAAACGCGCGAATACGTAGGGGGGACATCATGATTCGAACACCGTACCTTCTTTTCCTCGGGGACGCTCACGATAACCTCGCCGCCAAAGTGGCGCAGGGCATCTATGATTGGCGGCCGGAGAATGTTGTGGGCCAGTTCCGGATGGAGGGCTGCAATGCCGACGTTGGCGCGCCTGACCTGTCACTGCAACAGGCATACGACAAGGGCGCCCGAACGCTCGTTGTCGGCGTCGCAAATCGGGGCGGTGTGATCTCGGAAGCTTGGCTAACCGTGTTGGCCCAAGCGATGGAGATCGGCTACGACATCGCAAGCGGATTGCACAATCTGCTGCGCGACGAGGACATCCTCAATGCGACGTCGGCCCGCTCGGGCGGGACACTGCACGACGTGCGTGTGCCAAGCGTTGCCTATCCAATTGCCAACGGGAAAAAAAGATCCGGCAAGCGCTGTCTGCCGGTGGGCACCGATTGCTCGGTTGGCAAGATGTACACCGGCCTCGCGATGGATGCAGAGATGCAAAGGCGGGGTCTGAAATCCACATTCCGCCCGACCGGGCAGACCGGCATTCTGATCACCGGCGCCGGCGTGCCGCTCGACGCTGTGGTCGCTGATTTCATGGCCGGCGCGGTCGAGTGGCTGACACCCGAGGCCGATCCCGAACACTGGGACCACATCGAGGGCCAGGGCAGCCTTTGGCATGTGTCTTATTCCGGCGTCACCATGGCGCTGATCCATGGTGGGCAGCCCGATGCGCTGATCCTGGCCCACGAGCCGACGCGCACGCATATGCGCGGCTTGCCGGACTACCGACTGCCATCGCTCGAAGCGCTGCGCGATCAGGCGCTGCCGCTTGCGCGCATTGCGAACCCGGATTGCCAGGTCGCCGGAATATCGGTGAATACCAAGGCGCTCACGGACGACGAAGCCACCAGCGTCTGCGCCGAGATCGAGGATCGGATGGGCTTGCCGACGATCGATCCATTCCGCCACGGCGCCGCGCGCCTGGTTGACGCGCTACAAGCGATCTAGTGCCCGTTTCCGCCACCCCCGAAAGGTTTCGCCTCGCCGAGACCTTCACGATCTCGCGCGGTTCGCGCGACGTGGCCGAGGTTCTGACGGTCAACGTGGATTGGCAGGACACGAAGGGTCGCGGCGAATGCGTGCCCTATGTGCGCTACGGCGAAACGATGGACAGCGTCCAAGCCGAAATCATGTCGGTTGCCCCGCTGTTGGAGAATATGAGCCGGGCCGACGCTGACGAACTCGATCTTCGCGGCCACATGCGGCCCGGGGCGGCAAGAAACGCGCTCGATTGCGCGATCTGGGATTGGCGGGCAAAGTCGGCCGCGCGGCGAATTTGGGAAATGATGCCGGAACTGACCGCGCCAAAACCGATCACAACGGCCTACACGCTTTCGCTCGACACACCTGACAACATGCGAGCGAGTGCCGCCAAGCATGCCCATCGCCCGCTTCTAAAGATCAAGCTCGGCGGAGAAGGCGACATGGTGCGGCTCGAAGCGGTGCGCGCCGGGGCGCCGAATACAGACATTATCGTCGATGCCAACGAAGGCTGGACGGCGGAGGCCTATTCCGAACTTGCGCCGCATCTGGTGCGCCTTGGTGTCCGGCTTGTCGAACAGCCGCTGCCAGCAGGCGACGACGATCTTTTGGCCGAAATCGCGCGGCCATTGCCCGTTTGTGCGGATGAAAGCTGCCATGACCGCGCATCGCTTTCCGCGCTGAAGGGCAAATACGATGTCGTCAACATCAAACTGGATAAAACTGGTGGGTTGACCGAAGCGCTTGATCTCAAAGCCACGGCCTTGGCCGAGGGTTACGGCCTGATGGTCGGATGCATGGTCGGTACCTCGCTCGCGATGGCGCCGGCAATGTTGGTGGCCCAAGGTGCGGCGTTCGTGGATCTGGACGGTCCGTTGCTTCTGGCCGAGGATCGCGATCCGCCGCTGCATTACGATACTGATGGCGTGCACCCGCCGGTTGCGGAGCTTTGGGGTTGAGCCATTGACCTTCATATTGGCCAAACCCGAAATCTTGACGCTCGGCCCGACTCCGGGCAACTGACACGAACATTCGAAGGAGCCCGCAAATGAGCCGCATTGTCTATGTTAACGGCGAGTATCTTCCCGAAGATCAGGCCAAAGTTTCGGTCTTCGATCGTGGGTTCCTGTTCGCGGATGGCGTCTACGAAGTCACCAGCGTGCTCGATGGCAAGCTCGTTGATTTTGACGGCCACGCCCGCAGGCTCGAGCGGTCCCTTAAAGAGCTGAACATGGCCGCGCCGGTGACAATGGACGAGCTTCTTGCCATCCACCGCGAGCTATTGGCGCGGAACGATCTGACCGAAGGGATGATTTATCTTCAGATCACGCGCGGGGCGGATGCGGATCGTGATTTTGTTTTCCCCGACGCGAGCAAAGTCCCGTCGACGCTTGTGCTCTTCACCCAGAAAAAAGCGATTGCCGACAGTCCGGCGGCGAAAGTTGGGATGAAGGTGATCTCGATCGAGGATCAGCGCTGGGGGCGGCGCGACATCAAGACGGTGCAGTTGCTGTATCCGTCGATGGGCAAGATGATGGCCAAGGCCGCCGGGGCCGCCGACGCCTGGATGATCGAAGACGGATTTGTCACCGAAGGCACGTCGAACAACGCCTACATCATCAAGGACGGCAAGATCGTCACCCGGCACCTGTCGAACGAGATCCTGCACGGGATCACCCGGGCTGCGGTGCTCCGGTTCGCGCGCGAGGCGCAAATGGACGTCGAAGAGCGCGCGTTCACCATCGACGAAGCGAAATCGGCCGATGAGGCGTTTATCACATCGGCGTCGACATTCGTCATGCCGGTGGTTGAAATTGACGGTCAGGCGTTGGGATCCGGTGCGCCCGGCCCAATTGCCCTGCGTCTGCGCAAGATTTATTTCGACGAGAGCCGCAAGGCCGCCGTCTGAGCGTCGACCGCGCCTACATGAAGAGCCGCAACGCCAGATAGGGCGTCAGGTTCAGCATGATAATCGCAATCTTGTAGGCGCCCAAATAGTGATACCAAATCTCGGCCGCGCGGCCGGGGTCGATGCCAAACATCCGGCCGTGCATCTTCGTGCCGAAGTCTCGAAAAACCATCGAAAAAACAACCGATATCAAGAACAGCACAAGGTTGATCAGCGTCATCCAGCCGAAAAATTGGGTCAGAACTTCAATCGTCATAACCATCCTCCGTTTCGAAAGATGCCTTTCTAATAAGATGGTTATTTCACCGGCATTCCACAATAGCGGCGAATTTACACGGAAACATTGAACAGCAGTAAAATCTGCCTAGACGGGCATATTCTTGTGGGCTTCCTCGAAGGCGTCCTGTTGTTTTTCGGTCGCCTCGGTCTGATACTTCGCTTTCCACTCGGAAAAGGGCATCCCGTAATAAGCTTCTCGGCCTTCGTCCTTCGACATCTCGATGCCGTGCTCGGCTGCGGCTTCTTGATACCAGCGGCTCAGGCAATTCCGGCAAAAACCGGTAAGGTTCATCATGTCGATATTCTGCACATCGACGCGATCTTCCATTAGGTGTTTTTGAAGCCGGCGAAACGCTGCGGCTTCGATTTCAGTTCTCGTTTGCTTGTCCATTTATATGCTCCTCAGGCTTCGGCCAAATCCAGCGCTTGCGGCAACAAGTTCGCGAACAGGTCCGCCCATTCGGTCTGACCTGCGTCGTCGCCAATCAGATCGTTCCTGATCTCAATCAAGGTATTTTGTCGACCGGTTGCAATCCCGTGCCTGTCGATCGTGTCGCCCTTCAAGTGGCCGGAGTAGGGTTGATTAGCCCCGACAACGAGACCGTGTTGCTGCTGAAGCAGCTTGATAAGGGGTAGCGACAGCCGTTCGTCGTCGGCGAAAAGTAAACCGGTGTGCCATGGCCTTTCGGGACGTCCGCGAAACTGTGATGTGAACGAATGAACTGAAACAAGAACGGTGTCGTCACGGCGCGCGGCCATCTTTGTGACCGCATCGTGATAGGGCCGGTAGCACCGTTTTAGGCGTTCTTCGACACCGCTGCGGCTCAGTCCGCGATTGGCGGGAACAACTGTGCCGTCATAGAGTTGCATGACCAATGTTGGGTCGTCTTCGCCCCGGTTTGGGTCAATGATCAGACGCGAGAAATTCGACAGCACCACCGTCGCGCCCAGCTTCTCGGCCAGTCGAATTGCAACGCCGGATGCCCCCACATCATAGGCGATGTGTCGTGCCATATCTTCATCTGCGATGCCCAAAGTGCCCCCCGCAACCCAGTCCGGCACACGGTTGGTCGCGTGATCGCATATGACAAGCCAACGGGAGGCGCGTTCTGCACCCAAAATGTGGATCGGCGCCCAATCAATATCTCGCGCATCGCCTTGCATCGCGCGTCTCTAACCGACCGCGCCGGTTTGCGCCAGTTGTCACGCGCTAACATTTGCGGCAATACGGGCGCATAGTGCCGGTCGCAAGGGGGAACATGACGCATGCCACGACAGCGCAATGTCAAGATTGTTGCCACACTTGGCCCTGCTTCCGACGATTACGAGACGATCCGGGCACTTTTTGACGCAGGCGCCGATGTATTTCGCCTGAATATGAGCCACGGCACGCATGCCGAGATCGGCGAGCGTCATCGGATCATTCGAGAGATCGAAAATGATACCGGCCGTCCGATCGGCATTCTCGCCGATTTGCAAGGGCCAAAGCTGCGCGTCGGTGTATTCGCAAAGGGCGAAGCGGAGTTGGAAGAAGGGCAGCAATTCCGGCTTGATCTCGACAACGGCGAAGGCGACGGGGCGCGGGTGCAGCTTCCGCACAAGGAAATTTTCGAGGCGTTGGAGCCAGGCTCGAATCTTCTTGTAAACGACGGAAAAATCCGGCTGATCGTTCAGGACTGTGGCGACGACTTTGCAAATTGCGAAGTTGAAGTTGGCGGCACGATATCCAACCGCAAGGGTGTGAATGTCCCTGATGTCGTTCTGCCTCTGGCCGCGCTCAGCGATAAGGACCGCAAAGACCTCGAATTCGTGTGCAGGCTTGGCATCGATTGGCTGGCGCTTAGCTTTGTGCAGCGCGCAGCCGATGTTTCGGAGGCGCGTGAGTTGGCTCAGGGTCGCGCAGCAATACTGTCAAAGATTGAAAAGCCCGCGGCAGTCAAAGCTTTTGATGACATTCTCGCGGCGTCCGACGGCATTATGGTGGCACGTGGCGATCTGGGTGTGGAGTTGCCGGTTCAAGACCTGCCGCCTATCCAGAAACGCCTTGTACGAAAGTGCCGGCTTGTTGCCAAACCGGTGATTGTCGCAACGCAGATGCTGGAATCGATGATCGAAAGCCCTGTGCCCACACGGGCCGAAGTGTCTGACGTGGCCGCTGCGATCTATGAGGGCACCGACGCTGTTATGTTGTCGGCGGAAAGTGCGGCCGGCAGCTACCCTGTTGAAGCCGTCGCGACGATGAACAACGTCGCGATCGAAGTTGAAAGCGACCCCACATACCGGGAAGTCATCGAAGCCAGCCGCGGTGGCCCAAAGCAATCAGTGGCTGATGGCATCGTTTCCGCGGCGCGCGAAATTGCCGAAACCGCCGATATCCAGGTCATCTGCTGCTATTCGCAATCCGGCAAAACGGCACTTCTAGTGGCACGTGAACGCCCGTCGGTGCCAATCATTGCAATGACGTCGCTCATCGGTACGGCGAGGCGCATCTCTCTGACTTGGGGACTGCACTGCGTCAAAACCGACGAACTGGACCGGTTCAAAACCGCCGTCATCAACGCGGCCAGGGCTGCCCGGACCGAAGGATTTGCCGAACCAACCGACCAATTGGTCGTCACTGCCGGTGTGCCGTTTGGCCAATCTGGCACAACGAATATTTTACGTGTCGCACCTTGCGACGAACGATTGATTTTGCCCGCCGATCCTGACTAATCTTTGCCAAAAAGATTTGAGGCAAAGCATGGTCGCATATACCGACACCTTCATGATCCTGGGGATTCTGGTCTTTGCGGCGGCGTTTCCGGCCGCTGTTGGCGCATTTTCACGTGGATCGCCGCCGCGCGCGGCGATCATTGCCTTTGTCATTGGCGGCGGAATGATCGTTTACGCGCAATCGTCGCGTCCGGGCGGGTATTCGCTGGAGGAAATCCCGCGGCTGTTTTTGAGCGTCTTCGTCGGCTAACAAAATATACGTTTTCACTTGCCAGACAGTCCGATCCCGGCTACTTGCCGCACTTCGACGGGTCCGCCGGCCAAAGAGGCATGCCGAGTGGGCCTATGCACCGTCCGACTGAAGGAGATGGAAATGCCCAAGATGAAGACCAAATCAAGCATGAAAAAGCGCTTCAAGGTCACGGCGACCGGCAAGGTCCTCGGCGGATCGGCCGGCAAACGGCACGGCATGATCAAGCGGTCCAACAAGTTCATCCGCAATGCGCGCGGCACGCGAGTGCTCAGCGAGCCGGATCAGAAGTTGGCCAAATCCTACATGCCCTACGACCGCTGAGAGGACCTGAGAGATGTCGAGAACCACAGGCGGCACCGTCGCCCACGCCCGCCACAAGAAGGTCATCAAAGCCGCGAAAGGTTACTATGGCCGTCGCAAGAACACCTTCCGCACCGCCACCCAGGCGGTCGACAAGGCGAACCAGTACGCAACCCGAGACCGCAAAGCCCGCAAGCGCAATTTCCGCGCGCTTTGGATCCAGCGGATCAACGCTGCGGTGCGCGCGCATGACGAGGCGCTGACTTACAGCCGCTTCATCAACGGCCTGGCACTCGCCGGGATCGAGGTTGACCGCAAGGTACTTGCCGATCTTGCCGTGCACGAGCCGGAGGCGTTTAGCGCCATCGTCGATAAGGCGAAGGCCGCGCTCGCGTAACACCTCCTTCGAGGAACAGTTTTATCGAAGCCGCGGACCTGAACGGGTCGCGCGGCTTCTTGTCTTTTGTCGCACTGCTGGCTAGCACGGCGGGAAGAATACCAAGGGGGTCCGAATGGACGATCTGAGGCAGAAATATCTGGAGGCGATTGCGGGCGCCGCCGATGAGGCCGCACTCGAGGACCTGCGCGTGGCCGCCGTCGGCAAGAAGGGCGAAGTGAGCCTGAAAATGCGCGAGCTGGGCAAGATGACGCCCGAGGAACGCCAGGTTGCCGGGCCGAAACTGAACGCGCTGAAAGACGAGCTGAACTCAGCCCTTGCCGCCCGAAAATCGGCGCTGGGCGACGCGGCCCTTGATGCCCGCCTGAAGGACGAATGGCTCGATGTGACACTGCCCGCCCGGCCCCGTCCGCGCGGGACCATCCACCCTGTCTCTCAGGTCACCGAGGAGGTCACCGCGATCCTCGCCGACATGGGGTTCAGTGTCGCCGAGGGCCCGCAGATCGAAACCGACTGGTATAACTTCGATGCGCTGAACATGCCCGACTGGCACTCGGCGCGGACGGAAATGGACACGTTCTACATGCACCGAGACGAAGGCGACAATCGCCCGCCGCATGTGCTCAGAACCCATACGTCGCCAGTGCAGATTCGGTCCTTGCAGGAACATGGCGCGCCCATTCGGGTGATCGCGCCGGGGCGGGTTTATCGCGCCGATTACGATCAGACCCACACGCCGATGTTCCATCAGGTCGAAGGGCTGGCGATCGACAGGGATCTCTCGATGGCGAACCTGAAATGGGTGCTGGAGGAATTCTTTTCCGCCTTCTTCGGCACCACCGTCAAAACCCGCTTCCGCGCCTCGCACTTCCCGTTCACCGAACCCTCGGCGGAGGTCGATATCCAGTGTTCGTGGGAAGGTGGTTCAGTGCGCGTGGGCGAGGGCGAGGATTGGATGGAGGTTCTGGGCTCCGGCATGGTCCACCCGAACGTGCTCTCAGCCGCAGGGGTGGACCCTGCCGAATGGCAGGGCTTCGCCTTCGGCATGGGCATCGACCGGATGGCGATGCTGAAATACGGGATTCCCGATCTCAGGGCATTTTTTGACAGCGATCTCAGGTGGTTGCGGCACTATGGGTTCTCAGCTCTTAGCGTCCCAACCCTGCACGGAGGTCTTTAGGGTGCGAACCGTTCAACCGATCCGCGGGCCGTCAGCCCCGCATCGCGCCCGACCCCGCCCCCGTTTCGCCGAAGGCGAACCTCCGGTTCGACGCCGGGCGCGATTGCGCCCCCATATCGGGCCGGGCTCGGCGACGAGAATTGGAGTGCCGTCCTCAAAATTGGGATTGTTGCGATGACCTTCATTCAATGGCTATCTTCAGCCGCACTGGCGGCGATCTTTGTCTCAATTTTCGTGTATCCATGGCAACGCCGATTAGAGCACGCCTTCCTGCTGAAAAAAGAAAAGCGTGAACTTTACAGGCAGATTGTCCGAAAGGTCATTATTGTCCGTGACGCTATTGGCGAGGCGAATTTCGATGGAGAATTGACAAAGCTAAGAAGCCTAAAGGACGAAGTATTTTTGGTGGCGCATAGTTATGGCAACGAAATCAAACTTGTGGCGAAGATTGAAGATCTAATCGAAGTCCTGTGCTCCGTAAACGACAAGACATTGGCCGATCAGAGGATCGGAGGCTTGATGGGAGAAGGAGGAGGAATTCTCGGGGAACTGCTCGCCAATATGAGAACCGATCTTGATGAAACGACGCAACGGATTCCTGGGTGGATCAAAGATCGTTTTTCTGACCGGAGAAGAACATGAAATTAACCCTCTCCTGGCTCCGCGAGCACCTCGACACCCAGGCCTCGGTCGATGAGATCACCGAGACGCTCACTGACCTCGGCCTCGAGGTCGAGGAGGTCGTGAACCCCGCCGACCAGCTCGGGGCCTTCACCATCGCCCGGGTGATCGAGGCGAAACAGCATCCGAACGCCGACCGGCTCAGCCTCTGCCGGGTCGAGGCCTTCACCAACGGACAGCACGAAGCGCCTGAAGAAATCCAGGTCGTCTGCGGCGCGCCCAATGCCAAGACCGGCATGGTCGGCGTTTTCGCACCCGTTGGCACCCATATCCCCGGCACCGGCATCGACCTGAAACCCGGCAATATCCGCGGCGAGGCATCGAACGGCATGCTCTGCTCCGAGCGCGAAATGATGCTCTCGGACGATCACGAGGGCATTATCGAATTGCCCGCTGATACGCACCTGGGCGGACGTTTCATCGACTGGCTGGAAGCGAACGACCCCTCCAAGGTCGACCCGGTCATCGAGATCGCGATCACGCCAAACCGACAGGATGCGCTGGGCGTCGAGGGCATCGCCCGCGATCTGGCCGCGCGCGGCATCGGCACCAAGATTGATCGGCCAATTGCGCCGGTCAAAGGCAGCTTCGAAAGCCCGATCAAGATCAGCATCGACGATGACACCCTCGACGGCGCCCCCTATTTCGCGGGCCGAGTGATCCGCGGCGTCAAGAACGGCCCAAGCCCAGAATGGCTGCAGCATCGCCTCAAAGCCATCGGCCTCCGCCCGATTTCCACGCTCGTCGATATCACCAACTTCTTCACCTACGACCGCAACCGGCCGCTGCACGTTTTTGATGCCGACAAGGTTGAGGGCGATCTGCGCGTCTACCGCGCTGAAGGCGGCGAAGAGATCGCGGCGCTCGACGACAAGAGCTACACCTTCGCCA
>CAJHYP010000141.1_pt1 | contig 10947 bp, 12 predicted proteins | sample 9198731 | NCBI WGS metagenome assembly CAJHYP01 (sample SAMEA7708363, study PRJEB35096) | sediment metagenome | biome: marine neritic benthic zone biome [ENVO:01000025]; feature: sediment [ENVO:00002007]; material: shallow marine sediment [ENVO:03000034] sea grass bed [ENVO_01000059] ...
ACGTGGGCGACTTGTTCTGCCGTCAAGACAGTTCCGGCACCAATCGTCGCGTGATCCCTATGGGCTTCGACCATGCGGCTGATCGACTCTAACGGGTCTGGTGAGTTCAACGGCACTTCTATTCGATCAATGCCGGCATCAATCAAGGCTCCTGCAACCTCAACCGCCTCGCGGCGTTCGATGCCACGAAGGATGGCGATTAGCGGGCGGCTCATGACGATGTCTCCTGGATAAATTCTCGCGCAACGCCAAGACCGACGAGCGTCGCGGTGGTCGCGTCGATGTTCTTTGCCGGGGCGCCCTGAAGATCGAGTGCCGCGGCATAAAGCTGCACCAATTTCTCATTTCCTATCAATGCTATACGCTGGCCCAGCCAATATGTGCGCGCCGCAGCCAGTTCGGCACCGATCAGCAAACCCGAAAGCCGCGAACGAGATTTGCTTGGCGGCGTTCCGTTTAGCAGATCGTCTGCCCGAATTTTGAACATCGATGCAGCCAATGTTTCCGGCCGTGCGATCGCATCCTCAATCGCGGCAGCAAAGGCGGCTGTGTCCCAGCCGCCACGAACGGAATGACGCAATACTGAATTCGTCGACATGAGATCGAACACTTCGCCTGTCATAAACGTTCGAAAGCTGACAATCTCGCCTGCAGAGATCTGCACCCACTTCGTGTGGGTGCCAGGAAGGCAAAGAACACCATCGAAGTCTGGGTCCGCCTTCAGAAAACCGGCAATTTGCGTTTCTTCGCCTCGCATGACGTCGGGTGGCTCCAACTGTTTGATCCCGGGAATAACGTGTACGGAAAGTCGGGGATCGCGAGAGCCGGCACGCGCCAGATTGCCGTTCAGAGGCTTTGTCGGTGTGGTCAAATAGGGGGCTTCAACCCAACCCTGAAGAGACCCCACCATCCCGCAGGCAATTATCGGCATCGTGCCAGCGACCAGCCAAGGCTCGACAACCGCTGTCAGCACAGGCTCAAATTCGGATCTCTTCAGCGCGCCCATACCGTCATCGGTTGATACTTCGGCGATGGGTCGGTTCTCATTCATTGCCCAAACCCTGAGCTTGGATGTTCCCCAATCAACCGCGATCCAATTCGCTTGTTTGGCGTTCGACATCACCCCGTCACCACAACCCCACCGTCGACCACCAACGCCTGTCCGGTCATAGCGCTGGAAGTACTCGACGCCAGGAAGAGCGTTGGACCAACAATATCGTCAGGCTTCAGGTGCACTTTGAGACACATGCGGTTCATGTGCGCCGCGAGCGCCTCTGGCGTTGCCCATTTATCCATCTGCTTGTCGGTGAGCACCCATCCGGGCATCAGGGAATTGACCCGTATCTGGTTCGGTCCGAACTCGCGGGCCAGCGAGCGCGTCATGCCATTGATCCCGGAATTTGCAGCGGTGTAAATCGGGTATCCGGCATTACCCATCATATAACTAATTGAACTGAAATTGATAATTGATCCGCCGCCGATCTCTTGCATGCCCGGAATGACAGCCTGACAGGAAAAAAAGTATGATTTCAGGTTGATCGCTTGCGACCAGTCGTAGAATTCTTCGTCTACTTCCAGCGTTTTATGTCTTTGGTCATTCGCGGCATTATTGACAAGTACAGTAATCGTTCCATGCTGTTCAGAGGCTTCGGCGACGCAACGTTCCAAAGCGGAAACATCGGTAATATCGCACGGAAGATAAAGCGGGCGATGGCCTGTGCTTTCGGCCATCTCTTCGACAAATGGCGCCGCATCCGAGCGTTGCACGAAGGCGACTTTTGCGCCTTGCCGAAGGAAGCCTTCCGTGAGTGACGCCCCGATGCCAGAACCCCCGCCGGTTATGAATACGGATGTATCCTTGAGATCGGAAAAGGTAGCGGTGTTCATGGCGGATCCTTTGTCGGAGTTGCGTCAGTCGATCATCGTAGGAATGTAGTACATCGTTGGCCGTCGACCTTCGAGTGCAAATGACGTTCTGGTTTTTGCTGCTGGTAAGCAGCACTTATCGCTCGACTGGCGTTGTTTCCAATTCTCTGATTGAACGCGAGTATGGGTGTGGACGTCATAGTTGAGGAGGATCGCTGGCACGGCGTAGATTTCAGTGCCTTGGCCAACCAGGCTGTATTCGGCGCGCTGATCCATCTGGATGTGGATCCCGCATCCTGGAATATCACGATCCTGGCGGCAAATGACGCAAAAATCGCGCAGCTCAACCTTGAATTTCGGAGCAAAAACCAGCCGACAAATGTCTTGTCCTGGCCGTCGGCTGAAAGAAGCGCGTCAAATCCTGGTGAAATACCGCCGCGGCCGACCGGAGACCCTGACTTGGGCGATATCGCATTGGGTTTCGAGACTTGCGCCCGGGAGGCCAATGAGGCAGAAATGCCGCTCGAGGATCATGTTTTGCACTTGATCGTTCATGGGTTGTTGCATCTTTTGGGATACGATCACCAACACGATTTTGACGCTGACTTGATGGAAGCCACTGAAATAGCGATACTTGCAAAGCTTGGGGTACCGAACCCATATGTTCGGAGTGATGCGGCGGGCAAGATTGACGATGGAAAGGATTAATGGACCAAACCGGCGAAGGGTCCTCTAACGCGGCGCAAAGCGCGCGTGCGGATGAGGATGACGACAGTTCGAAGAGCTTTATTGGTCGGCTTTTCGAGGTTTTGAGTGGCAGCGACAGCGAAGGCGGTGAACCTTCAGCCATGGTGGCCGCTGTTGGCCGCCCGCAAGGCGGGATGGCAAACCTGACGCGTTTGCGTGTCGAGGATGTGATGCTCCCGAAAGTTGAGATCGTGGCAGCGCCAATCGAAATTGGCCAGGGCGAACTAGTCGAAGTATTCCGTCAAAGCGGTCTTACCCGACTGCCGGTCTACAAAGGCACGCTCGACAGCCCAATGGGAATGGTGCACCTAAAGGACTTTGCGTTGCGGCACGGTTTTAATGGTAAAAGCGAAGATTTCGATCTTTCCAATATGTTGCGGCCACTTCTTTATGCACCGCCGTCAATGCCGATTGGCGTTCTGTTGCAGAAAATGCAGACCGACCGGATGCATCTGGCCTTGGTGATCGATGAATACGGCGGCGTCGATGGTCTGGTGACAATCGAAGACCTGATAGAACAGGTCATCGGCGAAATCGAAGACGAACACGACATTGCCGAGGGCCATTTCTGGACGTTGGAATCGCCGGGTTGTTATGTGGCACAGGCACGCACGCCGATTGAGGATTTTGAGGCCGAGATTGGCGTGAAACTCGTTGAGCCGGACGAAGAAGAAGAAATTGACACGCTCGGTGGTCTTGTCTCGATGCTGGCGGGGAGGTTACCCGCGCGGGGCGAGATCGTGAAGCATCCAGCTGGATTCGAAATGGAAGTTGTGGATGCCGATCCACGGCGGATCAAACGGCTCCGCGTTAGGATGCGTGCGGCGAATGCCGCTGAGTAGGAACGTGACCAACAAAATGACGATGGTGTTGGCGTTCGCGGCGGGTGCAGTCGCGGGTCTGGGACACGCGCCATTTTCGTTGTGGCCGCTTGCGCTTCTTGGTTTCGGTGGCCTTACTTACTTTGTGACGGCATCCAAAGGTGCTCGGCAGGCGGCGCTGCTGGGGTGGTTCGGCGGTTTCGGCTATTTCATGGTCACGTTGCATTGGATTGTCGAACCATTCCTTGTCGATATTGCGCGGCATGGTGTGTTGGCACCAATCGCCTTGATTTTGACGACTTGCGGAATGGCACTGTTTTGGGGCCTCGCGGGCGCGATTGCTGCAAGGATTGGCGGCGACCGGGCCATCAGCTGGGCCGTATCTCTTACGATCTCGGAGATGGTTCGCGCTCATATATTTTCCGGGTTTCCTTGGGCCCTTCCGGGATACATCTGGGTTGACACAACGGTTCGCGAAACCGCGGCGCTTTGGGGGCCGTTCGGCCTGACCTTGATTACACTCGTGTTGGTCGCGCTTGTCGTTGAGTCCTTTCGCTCCACCGGGCGAGCGCGGTGGTTGGCGATGGCCGGGTCTGGGTTGGGAGTTCTGGCGATATTTGCCTATGCGCCCTTACGCAATCCCGACCAAATTCTCGGAAAGCAGTTTGTGCGCCTGGTTCAACCGAATGCGCCGCAAAACGAAAAGTGGGATCCTGAAAAGGCGCTTGCTTTCGTTGAGCGCCAACTTGCCTTTACAGCGGCCATCGGTGCGCCCGAAAAATCACCCGACTTGGTGATCTGGCCGGAAACTGCGATCCCGATCCGACTGGATCGTGCCGGACCTCTCTTGGCGCAAGTTGCGGCCGCGGCCGCTGGCGTGCCAGTGATCACCGGCATCAACCGAAGCGAAGCGGGGCGAAATCACAATTCCCTGATCTCGCTCGCACCGAATGGGCTGGCGACGGAGATCTATGACAAGGTTCATTTGGTGCCTTTCGGCGAATTTATCCCGTTTGGGCGCGCCGCACGGCTCATCGGCCTGAAAAGCCTTGCTGCGCGCGATGGCTATGGGTTTTCGCCCGGTTCCGGCGTCCGATTGATCGAAACACCGCTCGGTCGCGCGTTACCGCTGATTTGCTACGAGGCGATATTCCCCCAGCACGGTCACTCACTAAAGGAACGTCCGGATTTCCTTCTGCAGATCACCAACGATGCCTGGTTCGGCAAGTTTTCGGGGCCTTTTCAGCATCTGGATCAGGCGCGCTTCCGTGCGGTTGAAGCGGGCTTGCCGCTAGTTAGGGTTGCCAACACCGGTATCTCGGCTGTGATCGGCCCGCGGGGGTCGGTACAGGACTCGATACCACTCGGGGTCGCGGGCTACTTGGACGCTGCGATGCCGGGGCGTTTGGCTACGCCGACGCTCTATGCTCGAACGGGCGATTGGCCCGTTGTTGTGGTGCTTGTCGTAGGCGTTGCCGGGTTGTTCCTGCGCCAACGGCGCAATCCCATTGCAATGGCTTCGCGAACCGAGTAACGCGTGCTGACCGCCACAACGGCTTCCTGGCGTGGCGGGGAAGAAACAATGGAGCACCTCCAATGAACAGGCAAAATTACACCTTCACTTCGGAAAGCGTTTCCGAGGGACACCCCGACAAAGTCTGCGACCGAATATCGGATGCAGTTCTCGATGCGTTTCTGACCGAAGATACAGAGGCGCGCGTTGCTTGCGAGACATTTGCGACGACCGATCGGGTTGTAATCGGCGGTGAGGTGCGTGGTCCCGCCGAGGTCATTCGCAACGTCGAGGACATCGCACGCGAATGCGTGCGCGACATCGGCTACGAGCAGGAAGGCTTCCATTGGGCCAATTTGAAAGTTGAAAGTTATTTGCACGCCCAATCCGCTGATATTGCCCAGGGTGTGGATGCCAGCGGCAACAAAGACGAAGGCGCCGGTGACCAGGGCATCATGTTTGGGTTTGCCACCACTGAAACGCCGGAACTGATGCCCGCCCCGATCCTTTATTCCCACGCAATGCTGCGCCGCCTAGCCGAAGTGCGAAAGTCCGGAGAGGAACCCACGCTGCGGCCCGACGCGAAAAGCCAGCTGTCTTTGCGGTATGAGAACGGAAACCCCGTCGAAGTTACTTCGATCGTTTTATCTACCCAGCATGAAAGCAAGGACCAGACATCTGAAGACATCCGCGCAATCGTCGAACCGCACATACGCGACGTGCTGCCGGACGGCTGGATAACCGACGCCACCGAGTGGTGGGTCAACCCAACCGGGTCTTTTGTGATTGGTGGTCCCGATGGGGACGCTGGTCTAACAGGGCGAAAGATCATTGTTGATACGTATGGCGGGGCAGCCCCCCACGGTGGTGGTGCGTTTTCTGGTAAAGATCCCACCAAGGTGGATCGCTCTGCCGCCTATGCGGCGCGGTATCTAGCGAAAAACGTGGTGGCCGCGGGAATGGCCGATCGCTGTCTTATCCAGTTGTCTTACGCAATTGGCGTTTCAAAGCCGCTATCCATCTACGTCGATACATCCGGAACAGGAAATGTCGCGCCTGTTGATATTGAAAAGGCGCTGCAGGACGTGATGGACCTAAGTCCTCGTGGAATTCGTAAGCATTTGTCGCTGAACCGTCCGATCTACCAGCGCACCGCCGCCTACGGACACTTTGGCCGCACTCCCGATGCCGACGGAGGTTTCTCTTGGGAGCGTACAGACCTCGTAGACGCATTGAAGCGCGCAGTCTAAGATCTCATCGGTGTGATCGGAGGCAACCTGCTAGGCTTCGAGCCGGTACCGCAGGATAGATTGGGCCAGAAATGGAGGCTCTTTGCAATTCACGGTCGCGATTGATGGACCAGCTGCCGCTGGAAAGGGCACGATCGCACGTGCGATTGCGACTGAGTTTGGATTTGAGCACCTCGACACCGGACTTCTTTACCGTGCGGTGGGACGGCGGGTTCTTGACGGTGTGCCCACTGTCATTGCCGCCTCAACACTAAGATTGCGCGACATTGCACGGTCGGATCTGCGGACACCGGAAGTGTCGAATGCGGCATCGAAGGCGGCGGTCATCCCCGAGGTGCGGGCTGCATTGGTCGGATTTCAACGAGATTTCGCACGTCGCAAAGGCGGTGCAGTGCTTGATGGCCGGGACATTGGGACGGTGATCTGCCCCGATGCAGAAGTGAAGTTGTTCCTCACTGCAAGTGACGCAGCGCGCGCGCATCGGCGATGGTTGGAGCTTGTCGCGGAAGGACACGATGTAACCGAGGATGAGGTTCTGGCCAACGTCCGCGACCGCGACGCGCGGGATGCCGGGCGCGATGCCGCACCAATGGTTGCGGCATCGGATGCTGTTCTGCTCGACACCTCTGACAAGACGGCCGAGCAAGCAATTGCATTGGCGTTCGACGTCGTCGAGAAAACGCTGGACAGAGCCGGAAACTAGCCGACATTTTTGATCGCTGCAGATATCCGACGAGATCGGCAAACACTAACTGTTGCGCTTTCGATCCATCCCGCCTATAGAGCGCGCGTCAAAGCGGCGATCACAGCCGTGGACTAAGAGACTGAGCAGGGTCGGTGATCACCGACCCTTCTTATTTTCAGTCCGCAAGATCGCCAGGGACCAACCCGAAGACCGGCGGAGACAACCGCGCGGCCAGTCAAAACGTAGATGGGAAACGAAAAACGCATGTGCGCTAAAGCAACTATGGAGGAATTCGAAGCCCTCCTGAACGAAAGCTTCGAAATTGACACCCCCGATGAGGGTTCGGTTGTCAAAGGCAAAGTCATCGCAATTGAAGCTGGACAAGCCATCATCGACGTTGGCTACAAAATGGAAGGCCGCGTCGAGCTTAAGGAATTTGCAAATCCAGGAGAGGCGCCCGAAATCGCCGTCGGTGACGAGGTCGAAGTCTTTCTTGATCGCGTCGAAAACGCACGCGGCGAAGCAAGCATCAGTCGCGACAAGGCGCGCCGTGAAGCGGCCTGGGACAAGCTCGAAAAGGCTTATGCCGACGACGCTCGTGTCGAAGGCGCAATCTTTGGCCGCGTAAAGGGTGGATTTACCGTCGACCTCGGCGGCGCCGTGGCCTTCCTGCCGGGTTCGCAGGTGGATGTACGCCCGGTGCGCGACGCCGGCCCTCTGATGGGTATGAAGCAGCCATTCCAAATCCTAAAAATGGACCGCCGCCGCGGCAATATCGTGGTTTCACGCCGCGCCATCCTTGAAGAAAGCCGCGCCGAACAGCGCGCCGAAGTGGTCTCGAAGATCCAGGAAGGCGATGCAGTGGACGGTGTCGTCAAAAATATCACCGAATACGGCGCGTTCGTTGATCTGGGTGGTGTCGATGGTCTTTTGCATGTCACCGACATGGCGTGGCGCCGGGTCAACCATCCGTCCGAGATCGTGACGATTGGAGAGACGGTCAAAGTCCAGATTATCAAGATCAACAAGGAAACCCACCGCATCAGCCTTGGCATGAAGCAGCTTCAGGACGATCCCTGGGATACTGTTGAATCCAAATACTCGCTGGGCAGCACCCATCAGGGCAGGGTCACGAATATCACCGACTACGGTGCGTTTGTTGAATTGGAAGCCGGCGTCGAAGGTCTTGTGCACGTCAGTGAAATGTCCTGGACCAAGAAGAACGTGCACCCCGGAAAAATCGTATCCACCTCGCAAGAGGTTGAAGTCATGGTGCTTGAGATAGACAGCACCAAGCGCCGCGTGTCGCTTGGCCTGAAACAGACTCAGCGCAATCCGTGGGAAGTCTTTGCCGAGAACAATCCTGTAGGGTCGCACGTCGAGGGCGAGGTCAAAAACATCACCGAGTTTGGGCTGTTCATCGGGCTCGAGAACGACATCGACGGTATGGTGCACCTTTCAGATCTGAGTTGGGATCAGCGCGGCGAAGATGTCATCCAGAACTTCCGCAAAGGCGACGTGGTTAAGGCCGCTGTCACCGAAGTGGACGTCGAGAAAGAGCGCATCAGCCTCAGCGTCAAGTCGTTGGACGATAGCTTTACTGGCGCCGTCGATGGTGTGAAGCGAGGATCGATCATCACCGTCGTCGTAACCTCGATCGAAGACGGCGGGATCGAAGTGGAATACGAAGGCGCGAAATCCTTCATTCGTCGTTCCGACCTCAGCCGTGATCGCGCCGAACAGCGGCCGGACCGGTTCTCGGTTGGTAACAAGGTTGATGTGCGTGTCACTAACGTCGATGCCAAATCCCGCCGCCTGGGCTTGTCGATCAAGGCGCGCGAAATTGCTGAAGAGAAAGAAGCGGTCGAGCAGTATGGCTCGTCTGACTCAGGCGCGTCTCTTGGCGATATTCTGGGTGCCGCCCTCAAAGGTGACGAAGACGAGTGACCCTAAGTCAATTTGAAGACCATGAAACCCGCGGCCACGGTCGCGGGTTTTGTTTTGCCAACTGAAATTCAGTCGGCAGGCCGACCGAATCGCTTGCCAAGCTGCAGCGCAGCATCGGCCTTGCCGCAAATTCAACCGAGCTGCAATCCGCGCAACCGTCCCGATTTTCCACACATTTCAGGGTGCTAGACCGCAGATTTCTCAAAATTCGTTCACCAGATGTGTTTTTCCCGGAGCGCTTTGCGCATATAGTCGTGCGAAGATATGACGGCAAAATCGCCGCGACACGACGACAATTTATCCCGGGGGGACACATGATCAGATCCGAGCTGGTCCAGAAAATCGCCGAAGAAAACCCCCATCTTTACCAACGCGACGTTGAACGAATTGTCTCGACGATCTTCGAGGAAGTGATCGATGCAATGGCGCGTGGGGATCGGGTGGAGCTTCGAGGCTTCGGTGCCTTTTCGGTCAAGCAGCGTGACGCTCGCGTCGGCCGCAATCCCCGGACAGGTGAAAGCGTTCAGGTCGACGAAAAGCATGTGCCGTTCTTCAAGACCGGCAAATTGCTCAGGGATCGCTTGAACGGCAAATAGGACAAGGGTCCATGCGTTTCATTCGGTATGCCATTTTGGCATCGCTGGCGATTGTCATGGTGACCGTCGCCATTGCCAATCGCGGGCCACTAACGCTTCGGTTGTTGCCCGAAGAACTTTCTGGTCTGTTTGGATACACGTGGCAGACTACCCTTCCGATATTCATCGTTTTGCTGATCGCGGTGCTTTTTGGCGTTGTGCTGGGGTTCGTCTGGGAATGGATCCGCGAGCACAAGCACCGGGCCGAAGCGGCCACCGAGCGTCGTGCACGCCAGAAGCTGGAAAGCGAATTGGGGCCGTCACGCTCCAAGGAAACCGGCGGCGACGATGTGCTTGCGCTGCTTGAGGGTCGCTGAGTCTCGGGTTAGACCCTCTACGCATGATTGGAAAAACACGCGTAAAGATTTGCGGGCTTACAAGTCGCGAAACGATAACCGCCGCGGTTCAGGCGGGCGCGGCATATATCGGCTTCAACTTTTTCCCGAGATCACCGCGGTATTTGACGATTGAGGCCGCGCGCGCCTTGGCGATTGATGCTCCGGAAGGCATCGCGAAGGTGGCACTGACAGTCGACGCTGATGATGAACTCCTGGACGAGATTACCGCGAATGTGCCGCTGGATATGCTTCAACTTCATGGAACCGAGAATGCCGAGCGCGTTGCAGCGGTAAAATTGCGCTATAAATTGCCAGTTATGAAGGCGGTTGGGATCGCCGATGCTCCAGACGTCGATGCAATTGACACCTATTCCAGTGTCGCGGATCAAATACTCGTCGATGCCAAGCCGCCAAAGAACGCGGCTCTACCAGGTGGTAATGGATTGACGTTTGACTGGCGGCTGATCGCCGGGCGGCGTTGGTCACTACCCTGGATGCTGGCCGGTGGTCTGACGCCTGACAATGTCGGCGAAGCTTTGCACCTGACCGGAGCGCGACAGCTTGATGTTTCGTCGGGGGTCGAAAGCGCCCCCGGCGTGAAGGATGTCTCTGCAATCCGTGCGTTTATCGAGGCGGCAGGGTGAACGTCACATTTCGCGAGGCGCGCCGTGACGACGTTCCGGCCGTGGTTACATTGTTACGGGACGATGTCCTCGGGTCAGGTCGCGAGGCCCAGGAGATTGACCCCTACTTCACGGCATTCGACGATATGACGCGCGGGGGCGGCAACGTTTTGATCGTCGGCGAAGTCAACGGCCGGGTCATTGCAACCTATCAGATGATCTTGATTGCCGGCCTTTCGCTTGGGGCAACGCGGCGGGCGCAGATCGAATCCATTCGCGTTTCCAGCGATCATCGCGGGCAGGGGATCGGTGTATTGCTAATGGCTGACGCCGAGGCCCGCGCAAAGGCAGGGAAGGCGGGATTAATGCAGCTCACCTCTGACAAGCGACGCACCCGCGCGCACCCTTTTTACGCACGTCACGGATTTGAGCCATCGCATGAGGGGTTCAAGAAACATTTCTGACAACTAATGTGCCTAGTATGTCCGCTGCAAAAAATCTGTTGATCATAATGTCTGACGA
>CAJHYP010000189.1_pt1 | contig 10850 bp, 11 predicted proteins | sample 9198731 | NCBI WGS metagenome assembly CAJHYP01 (sample SAMEA7708363, study PRJEB35096) | sediment metagenome | biome: marine neritic benthic zone biome [ENVO:01000025]; feature: sediment [ENVO:00002007]; material: shallow marine sediment [ENVO:03000034] sea grass bed [ENVO_01000059] ...
AGCTCGTTCTCAACGTAGGAAAGGACCCATAAATACTGCATGACCCGCGCGTCTTGGGCCACAACCGTTACCTCGAACAACACATCCTCGTCCATCTCGGAGACGCGCACAATTTCGTGCGAGGTGTGGTTGATGAGTGGCCGATACGCCGGTGTGTTCAACAGCCATTCGAACCGCCGCAACGAGCCAACGTACCGCCTGTTCGCTGGATGAGAAAATTTCCATGCTTGTCGGATACCGGCATTGCGAGCCGGCGCGTCGTTGTTTTGGAGTGCGACTAGTTGCCCATCCAGAGCCATCTCCGGTGACACCACCGGCGGCGCTCCGAAGGCGCCACTAACAGGAAAGGAGGCCGCGATCCAGAAAGCAAGAGCCGCCATAACTGGAGTGATTTTGTATACCCTAATCATGTAGTGGTTACGGCGACCCATGATCATCGGATCATATGAAAGCCTGCGGTAATGTCGTGGGCGGGTCGCTGCCGTTTCAGTACAGCGTTGCAAAGGCCCCAAGTCCAACTATTCGGTTCTTTGCTTGCTCCGAAATCTGCCAGGCAGACTTGGCGTTGTTCTGCTAGCCCTTTGTCCGCACTCGACTTCGGCCGCCATCGACGGCGACGATTTGTCCAGTCATCCAGCTGCTCTCGGGACTGAGCAGGAACTTCGCCATCGCAGCAACATCCTCGGGCCGCCCGAGGCGGGGTATTGCATGGAGGTCTGCGATTGCTGACGCCATCTTTTCATTTCGCGTTAGTTGCTCAGCGAGCGGCGTCTGTGTGAGGCTTGGCGCGATTGCGTTCACCCGGACCCGCGGCGCCAATTCGGCTGCTGCCGCACGGGTCAACCCTTCTATGCCGCCTTTGGCGGCGGAAATCACCGTGTGATTGGTGAACCCTTGAGCAACCGCGACCGTTGAAAACAACACAACAGCACCGCCGCCTTCCAGCAATGCACTGCGCGCAGCTTTCAACGCTAAGGCTGCGCCAACTACGTTCAGGCGGAATGCATCGATGAAGTCGGCCTCGGTTACCGTCTTCAGCGGTTTCAACACGATGGACCCGACGCAAAAGGCAAGCCCGGCGAGTGCGTTTGACGATGCGGCTCTTTGGACCGTCTCGTCAATCTGGGCCACGTCTACTACGTCACAAACTGCGTATGGTGCGTCGGCCTCTTGGGCCAAAGCTGCCAAGCGATCTTCGCTCCGACCAGCAAGAAAAACGGGTGTTTTGGCTTGCACAAGTTGCCGGGCAAGGGTTGCGCCTACGCCGCCGGTGGCACCAAAAATAAGAACTGGGGCTGTCATATTGACTAATGAAACAGACCTAGACAAGCGTTCACCAATTCAAACCGCAGGCCGATTAACTCAGTAGGTCGGCGTAGTAATGGGCATAGAGCCGGTGGCTGGAGGTATCTCCCCGGCGCTCTTGTGGGAGCTTTTGGTCTACCCGAAACACCTGCGATGTCCGATCGGTAGAAGCTTCTGAACTGCTGGTTTTTTCCAGGTTTGGATCGGTGTTTTTAGACGACAAACGCTTAAACATTTTGGCCTCCAGGTAACGATTCTACGCTACATGTCGTGGATTGGATCTTACCACCGGATCCTTGGGGTGCCCACTCTGAACCGGTCCTGGAGGCACCCTGGTGAGGAAGAAGGGCCGTCGCATTAATTGACGGTCCTTCCTTAGGCCGTATCGCTATACCTGGGGCTGAAGCTGGGGCGTAAGAAGCGAAGGTTTCTTCTGCTTCGGGTTTCCGGCTGTTGGAACCGTACTGGGGCTCTGACGGGTTGTCGACGAGCCATCACTAGGTCGATTAACCGGCTCGCCGCGCAGGATCGATTGCACCTCATCACCGGAGAGCGTTTCGTACTCGAGCAAGCCACCGGCGATCGCGTGCAGATCTTCGCTGTGCTCAGTAAGGATCCTTCGCGCACTCGCTTCGGCCTCCCCAATCAACGCGCGGATTTCCTCGTCAATGACAAGCGCCGTGGCATCGGCCACGTTCTTTTGCTGAGCCACGGACCGCCCCAGAAACACCTCTTCCTGATTCTCTTCGTACCGGAGAGGCCCTAGCTTCTCGCTGAAACCGAACTCGGTCACCATGCGACGGGCGAGACCGGTCGCTTGCTGTATGTCGTTGGCGGCGCCCGTCGTCACCATGTCTTTGCCAAAGATAATCTCTTCGGCGACTCGACCACCAAACATCATCGCGAGCTTGGCCTTCAATTCGAACAGCGAGTAGCCATAGCGGTCTTTTTCAGGCAGGTGCATGGTAACGCCCAGCGCGCGGCCCCGGGGGATGATCGTGACCTTGTGAAGGGGGTCCGAGCCTTTCGTGTGCAGCCCGACGAGAGCATGACCCGCCTCGTGGTAGGCCGTCAGCCGCTTCTCATCGTCAGTCATCACCATCGAGCGCCGTTCGGCGCCCATCATGACCTTGTCCTTCGCGGCCTCGAAATCATACATCGTCACGATGCGTTTGCCGGCACGTGCCGCCAATAACGCGGCCTCGTTGACCAGGTTGGCAAGATCAGCCCCGGAAAAGCCAGGCGTCCCGCGGGCAACCGTTTTTGCATTTACATCCGGGCCAGCGGGCACCTTACGCATATGGACTTTGAGAATTTGTTCGCGTCCCACGACATCCGGGTTAGGCACAACAACCTGACGATCAAAACGACCCGGTCGCAGCAAGGCGGGATCAAGTACGTCTGGGCGGTTGGTCGCTGCGATGAGGATGACGCCCTCTTTTGCCTCAAACCCATCCATCTCGACCAGCAGTTGGTTGAGCGTCTGCTCCCGTTCATCGTTTCCGCCGCCGAGACCAGCGCCGCGATGCCGCCCAACCGCATCGATTTCGTCAACAAAGATAATGCAGGGCGCGTTCTTCTTGCCCTGTTCGAACATGTCCCGCACACGGCTGGCGCCAACACCGACGAACATCTCAACAAAATCAGAGCCGGAGATTGTGAAGAAGGGCACGTTCGCTTCGCCGGCGATGGCACGCGCGAGCAGGGTCTTTCCCGTTCCAGGCGGGCCGACCAACAACACGCCCTTTGGAATGCTGCCGCCTAAGCGCTGGAATTTCTGAGGCTCACGCAGGAAATCGACAACTTCTTCCAGTTCTTGCTTTGCCTCATCTATGCCCGCCACATCTTCAAATGTAACGCGGCGCGCATCCTCGGTCAGCATGCGTGCTTTGCTCTTGCCAAAGCCCATCACGCCGCCGACGCCGCCGCCTGCCATGCGGCGCATCATGAACAACCAAAGACCGACAAGAAGGAGGATCGGCAGCAATACGCTAATGAGTGTTCCCAGTATGCTGGGCCCCGGTTCAGGGACAGCGGTGATACTGACGCCGTTCTCCGAAAGCTGGCTGACCAGATCCGCCCCGGACGGAGCAAACGTCCGGAAGGCTGAACCGTCGTCGAAAGTCCCCGACACAGATTGACCCTGTATCGTTACGTCAGCAACACGACCGGTTTCTACAAGCTCAAGAAACTCGGTGTACGTGACTTCCGTTCTCTGAGTACCGGGATTACTCTGCAGTCCGCTGATGACGAACGCTAGCAGGACGCCGCCAAGTACCCACAATACCAGAGACTTCTTGTTGGCTTTCATCGATAACCTCCTTGAGCGGTCAAGGACTAAGAAACACAGCGTGCGTGTTAATCTGGAACACGTTGAATATACGATCCAACCTGTTGCTTGGATTACCGGTTTTGCTCGCGGTAGGCCGGAGTCTGGGGGCGAAGCTTTCAACCTGTTGCGGGCTGACTTTGTCAGAAGAACGGCAATGCGCGCAGTGCGTACGCAAAGCCGACGACCGCCAGCACGCCGCCGCTCCAGAGCAACACGAACCAAAGCAAGCGCCGATATGGGCTGCTTGTTCGCCGCCGCATCAGTGATAACCCTCTTTGCCTGTCACCTTGCCCCGGAACACCCAGTACGCGTAGGCCGTGTATCCGAGGATCACGGGTAGGAGAATGGCCGCTCCGGTAAACATGAATGAGAGGCTCTCGGGCGGCGCGGCCGCCTGCCAAATCGTAACTCTGCGCGGCACAACAAAGGGATAAATGCTGACGCAGAGGCCAGCAAAGGCGACCAGAAACAGCCCCAACACCAAGAAGAATGGACTGGTCTCATGTCCGGCTCGAAGCGCGCGGAACAGTGCCATGGCCAATACGGCGATTAGCAATGGGATCGGCGACAAATAGGCGATCTGCGGCCAATTGAACCAGCGATCGGCTATTATGGGATCGAGCAATGGCGTCCAGATACTGATGACGATAATTGCCGCGATCACGACCGCGCCGAGGATTTGCGCTCCGCTGCGGCAGCGCGCTTGTAAGCTGCCACTCGTTTTTATGAGCAGCCAGGTTGCACCCAAGAGCGCGTAACCCGCGACAAGCGATACACCGGTAAACACGCTGAAGGGCGTGAGCCAGTCGAACCAGCCGCCTCCGTAGCCGCGATCAGCCACTGTCACGCCCTGAACGAATGCGCCGAGAACAATGCCTTGGGCCAGACCGGCTGTGACAGATCCGACGACAAATGCCGCATCCCAAAATCCCGCATTATGTGTCCGCGCGCGAAACTCGAAGGCGACACCACGGAAAACCAACCCCACCAGCATGGCGGTCAATGGTACGTAGAAGGCAGGAAGCAGTATCGCATATGCGAGGGGAAATGCGGCGAAGAGCGCTCCACCACCGAGGACCAACCAGGTCTCGTTGCCGTCCCAGACAGGTGCGATCGTGTCAATCATGATATCGCGCTCAGCCTTCGCGCGAGCGAAGGCCGTCAGCATGCCGACACCAAGGTCGAAACCATCGAGTACGACGTAAGCGATAATCGCGAAGGCGAGCAAACCAGCCCAGACAAGGGGATAGTCCACAATAAAGCTCCTACTCTGCCGCCACCAACGCGGGCCGTCTCGTCGCCGGAGCATTTGTCGGCCTCACCGCAACCACATCGGCGGCCGGCTCGCGCGGCGGGTGGCTCAGTAGCCGCAGGATGTACGAGGCGCCGGTGCCGAAGATAAAGAAGTAGGCAACAACGAAGACCATTAGGGACGCGCCAACGGCTGGCGCGGCCACGGGCGATGCTGACTCCGCGGTCGTGAGAAAGCCGTAGACGGTGTATGGCTGGCGTCCGACTTCGGTTGTGATCCACCCAGCGAGCACGGCGACGAAGCCCGCAGGTCCCATTGCAAGTGCAGCCAATTTGAGCCACCGCGATGTGTAGAGACGGCCACGCCAGCGCGCCACCAGCCCCGCAGCGCCGAGCGCCAGCATCGCAAAACCGAGGCCCACCATTACACGGAAAGACCAGAATACGATCTCTGCGTTAGGACGCTGCTCCGGCGGCCATTCCTTCAAACCTGCAACTTCGCCATCGAATTCGTGGGTCAAGATCAGACTCCCCAGGTAAGGGATTCCAATCGCGTGTCGGGTCTCCCCGGCTGCCATATCGGGTATACCGAAGAGAATAAGGGGGGCACCTCGCTGCGTTTCGAAGTGGCCCTCCATCGCCGCCACTTTGGCCGGCTGATGCTGCAACGTATTGAGCCCGTGCAGATCGCCTGCAACGATCTGTAGCGGCGCCACGATTGCTATCATCCAGAGCGCCATGGAAAACATGACCCGCGCCCCGCCATGGTGTGAGTTTCGTACGAGATGAAACGCGCCGACCGCGGCGACGACGAGAGCCGTCGTCAAATAAGCCGCCAACATCATGTGCACGAGCCTGTACGGAAATGATGGGTTAAAGACGATGGCCCACCAGTCTTCCGGAACGAACTGGCCCGCCGCATTGATCGAAAATCCAGCTGGGGTGTGCATCCAGCTATTGACCGACAGGATCCAAAATGCGGATGCGATTGTGCCGGCTGCGACCATGAGCGTGGCAAAGAAATGCAGTCCTTTGCCAACGCGGTTCATTCCGAAAAGCATGACCCCGAGAAAGCCCGCTTCGAGGAAAAACGCTGACAAAATCTCGTAGCTCATAAGAGGACCCAGGACGGGGCCGGTCTTGTCTGCGAACACGCTCCAATTCGTGCCGAATTGGTAGCTCATGACGACGCCCGACACGACGCCCATGCCAAAGGCGATGGCGAAGACTTTCAGCCAGTATCGGAAGAGTTGCAGGTAGACCTCGCGTTTCGTCCACAGCCAAAGGCCTTCCAGCACGGCCAAGAAGCTGGCCAAACCAATCGAGAACGCCGGGAAGATGATGTGAAACGCCACGGTGAACGCGAACTGGAACCGAGCCAGATCTGTTGCGCTCAACCCGTCAAACATAGCTTCGTCCACTCCTTTAGACTTCTTCTAAACAAGTGGGTAACCGCCTTTCAGTTCGCAAATAGGTGCGACAGTTTGCAGCCAATCACGAAGGCCGAAATATCGTGCGCATCTGTCAGCTGCCTGTGCACCAAGGCTGCTTCAGCTGATTGCGTTTTGAAATCATGCGAAACTAGCGGTGCTGATCGTCGCGCCCTGTCCGGCACCACACGTGGTCCGTCTCTCGCATCTTTGCGTAAGGTTGAAGTGGCAATGACAGACACATCAGAAGCTTCGCTGATGGGCACGGAACGACGTAGCCCGTACCCGCCTTGGCTCCTTCGGGAGCTACGATCGGACCACGCCGGCGAGACAGGCGCCGTCTGGATCTACCGCGGCGTGTTGTCAGTGACGCGCAACGCTCGTTTGCGCGACTTCGCCGAACGGCATTTGGCGACCGAGCAAAAGCATTTGGCACTGTTAAACAGCTTGCTGCAACACTCTGATCGCAGTCGGCTTCTTCCGCTTTGGCGCATAGCAGGGTTTCTCACCGGTGCCATGCCAGCTCTCGTCGGACCAAAGGCCGTTTACGGTACCGTCGCTGCGGTAGAGACGTTTGTCGACCGACACTATCTGCAGCAAATTGAGCAGCTAGAGCCTGACGGGTACTGGGGACTGCTGCGGGCCCAGCTCGAAGACTGCCGACTGGACGAAGTTAGCCACCTCGACGAAAGTCTACTGGTCGGTGGGCGACCTGACAGTGCTTTAGGGCGGATCTGGAATAGCCTCGTCGGTGCCGGTTCGGCCGCAGCCGTATCGTTAGCACGCCGCATCTAGCTCATCGCATGCAAACTCAGTTGTTTGAACCGCCTACGCGCGCAGAAGGTTTACGGCGATTGCAGGAGTTCGTGCCGCGTGCGGGCTATGACTACTCAAAGCAGCGCAACTATGACCGCGGACCGAACAACCGCCTAAATGTGTCAGTCCTGTCGCCATGGATTCGGTATCGACTCATCTCAGAGAGCGAAGTGGTGTCGGCAGTGCTGCAGAAGCACAGCGCCCGTGCCGCCGACAAATACATACAAGAGGTCTTTTGGCGAACCTACTGGAAGGGTTGGTTGGAGATCCATCCCTCTGTGTGGGTCACCTACAGGCGTAGCGTTGCAGACCTTATCAGGCGGCTTGACCGAGAGACGGTGCTGCGCAGCCAATGGGAAACAGCGACGCTCGGCCGGACCGGCATTGCTTGTTTTGACGCGTGGGTCGAAGAACTTTCTGGCACCGGCTATCTGCACAATCACGCACGGATGTGGTTCGCCAGCATCTGGATCTTTACACTGGAATTGCCCTGGGAACTCGGTGCGGACTTCTTCCTCCGTCATCTACTTGATGGGGATCCCGCCTCAAATACTCTGTCGTGGCGATGGGTGGCCGGCCTGCAAACGAAGGGAAAGACCTATCTCGCGCGCCCCGACAACATCGCGAAGTTCACCGACGGGCGTTTTCCCCAAAGCGCGCGCTTGTCAAAAACCGCGCATGCAGTGCCCGAGGCAACTCTCCATCCGGCTATAGATCCGCCTCAACCAGCTAATTGGCCGGAATCTTCTACTAATTGCTGGCTTCGTGGGTGTCCTTCTCGTTCATTTCTATATGGGAAAGGACTGGCGGTCAGGTACGCGCAATGAGGACTCTGATCACAACCGCTCCTTTCACTTTCTCTCGGAACCCAATGATGCTCGGCGTAATCGTTGCCCAACTTGGGTTGTTCTTGGCTTTGCCAACCATCTTCACATCAGTGTGCTTAGCGGTTGGCATTTGGGCCGTAAATGCTCAAACTCGCGTTGAAGAACGAGCACTCCGGGACCGGTTTGGCGCCAAATACCAGGACTATGAAGAACGCACACCTCGCTGGTTAAGGTTCGGCTGGAGGTCTATCGGGCTGTGAGCTGCAAGAAGGTCGGAATCAGGGTCGGCCGATCCGTTAGGTGGGTCGTCTTTGGCACTCTTCGCAAACGAATACTCGGCGCCCGTCAATCTCAAGTCTCCGAACCGGCTGGCGACATCTTGGGCATACGTCTTTCCCAAAAATATTTACCCTGTCACCAAACCGGCTCCGCGACCGCGAAGGCGCATCGATCGTTATGATGGCATTGCGCCGCACACCGATCGCCAAGAGTCGAGCAGCATCATTCCAAATTCGATCGAAAACGGCCCGCTCGATTTCACGTCCGGTGGTGTGCGGATGTACATATTGACGCCACAAGATTTCCGTACGATAGATGTTGCCGACGCCCGCCATAACCGATTGATCCATGATCAGTCGTCCGATCGGCGCCCGACTCTTGGCGATCCGATTGAAGGCGCGCGTGGGATCAGCGTCATCACGCAACACATCTGGGCCGATGCGTTCGAAAAGCGACGCAAGTTCGCTTTGGCTTAAGACTCGGCAGATTGTCGGACCATTTACGTCCACGACATGCGTGGCGCTGACCAGGCGAACACGCACCGCGCCGCGGGGTTCAACAAGTGGGAGCTTGCGTTTCCGTATCCGACCGAAGAGCCCGAGGTGGATATTCAGCGCGTCGCCGCCCGTAAAGCGGCAAATGAGATGCTTGCCCAGTGCTTCAACGCCAACGCATCTTTCACCGTTGAGACGGGCGGCCCCGTCCTTAAAGCGTCCCTGCGGCGAATTTACAAAGAGCGTCTGACCCGCGAGCATTGGGCCGATGTCGCGTGCCGCTCGGTGAATGGTGTGGCCTTCGGGCATGGGCGATATACGCGCAACCGAGCGGCAAGGACCAGTTAACGACGCAATCGCAACCTTAGGGAGAATACAGGCGTGAGTGCGCGCAAGACGTGCTGTCGCGTACTAGCACACCGCGTCACCGCGTCTTCAGCAAATGAGCTTGCTAAGCGCTGAACCGCTCAAGAACGCCGACTCCGCGTCGTTGCCCAGGCACCAATCACCAACTAGGCCGAGCCGAAGGTCACCGTTCCACATAGAGTCCTGTCCCAAAGGGGTTTCAGTGAATGCATAGCGCCAGCGATGTGCTGCGGTAGAAGATGGTGTTGGCATAGCGGCCCCGCAAAGCGCACGAAAACCCTCAATGAGTTCCATGGAGACTTCAGTCGGCTTGGCCTCGATATGATCCGCGCTCCAGTCGCTGGACGCGTGGATGACCCACTGATCGGCGTGCTGCGGTCGGCCTGGCTTGCTGCTATTTCGAATCACCCAGCTTATCCCGTTCGCGGTCGGCCGGCCGATATCGAACGCAAGCGGGACGGGCTTCCGAAAGACCGCCATAAGTGACCAACAGGGTGCCATAGTAAGCAACTTCAGGCCCGGCAAGGCATCTGAATATGGTCCTAGTAGACTGACAGCCTGCTGCGCCGGCACGGCCAAAACCAGAGCATCAAAAGCCTCGCTTTCGGTACCATCCTCACCAGAGAGACGCCACTGTGAGCCGCCCATGTTGACCTTCTCGATCCGAGCTCCGAGGCGGAGATCTATATTGTCGGTCAGGGGCTTCAGCAGGCCGCTCATGCCGGGCTGTCCAACGTAAAGATCGGCGGTCGACACATCCAGGCTGCGCGGGTGCCAGCGCACTACAGACCCGGCATGCTCCAATTCTGCTAGGAACTCCGTGAACGCCTGCGAGTTCGCTGTGACGGACGGCGCTCCGTGATCAAAGGAAAGGCCGTCCGCGCGACGCGTTGCTAATCGCCCACCGAGGCCGCGGCTTTTCTCGCAAACCGTAACCTCGTGGCCTTTCTCATGCAGTCCGCGGGCGCAAGACAGCCCCGCCATTCCGGCTCCCACGATTGCAATGCGACCCATGCCAAGCCCTTCAATCGTCCGCGTGCCAATTACTTAGCGGTTCGTTTCAATGAGGGAATCACCGCCCTCATAAAGCATTCCTCTCTTGATGCGTCAGTTTGAAGCAGCCAGAAAACCGTCAGCTAACGCGATCGTAAACCGCTGCAAAGCGTGACACGAATAGGACCACAAAATCGATGCAAGACATAACCGTCGGCCAGTACGAGCTGGTCTTTAACGCGTTTTCCTTCACCCTTGCCACTATGGCCGCGGCAACACTGTTTTTCTGGCTGGGTCGATCGCAGGTCACGAAACCTTACCGCGCTGCCCTAACAATATCCGGCTTGGTAACGTTCATCGCAGCGTATCATTATTGGCGGATTTTCGAGAGCTGGGACGCAAGCTACACCGTTATAGACGGGACAATTACTGCCACAGGTGTGGCGTTCAACGATGCATACCGCTATGTCGATTGGCTCCTGACGGTTCCCCTCTTGCTCATCGAGTTGATCCTCGTCATGCGGCTCTCTACCCGCGAAACCTGGTCGAAGGGTGCTCGCCTTGGCCTGCTCGCGGCGATAATGATTGTTCTCGGTTATCCGGGCGAAATCTCCACCGATGCCGGAACACGCTGGCTCTGGTGGGTGCTCGCGATGATACCCTTCTGCTGGATCGTGTACGAGCTGTTCGTCGGGCTCAAGGAGTCGATTAACCGGCAACCGGAAAGAGTACGCGGGCTTGTTAGCGCGGCGCGATG
>CAJHYP010000369.1_pt1 | contig 10829 bp, 6 predicted proteins | sample 9198731 | NCBI WGS metagenome assembly CAJHYP01 (sample SAMEA7708363, study PRJEB35096) | sediment metagenome | biome: marine neritic benthic zone biome [ENVO:01000025]; feature: sediment [ENVO:00002007]; material: shallow marine sediment [ENVO:03000034] sea grass bed [ENVO_01000059] ...
GAACGCCGGCCTCGTCCAATATCTCGGACAAGAATGTTGTGGACAGCGGAGATTGCTCTGATGGTTTCAACACCATCGTGCAGCCGGTCGCGATGGCCGGCATAACTTTAAGCGCCGTCTGGTTCATCGGCCAGTTCCACGGCGTAATCAGTCCGCACACACCAATCGGTTCATTGATAATGCGCGTATCCGGTGCATTTGGGCGCAATTCACGTTCGAATTCGAAGTCCTTCAGAGCATGGATAAACGCTTTGATGTGTGTGCTTCCGGTCCCCGCTTGCTGGGTTTTTGCCATATCAATCGGTGCGCCCATTTCGCGGCTGATGATCGCGGCCAGCTCATCCGAGCGGCGCAAGTATACTTCAAGAATTGCCTCCAGTAGTTCCAGACGCTCGGCCTTGGTGGACTTCCGCCAGCTTGGGAATGCCGCCATGGCCGCAGCGACCGCAGCATCGGTATCGGCCTGCCCGCCCAGCGAAATGGTGGCAAATGGCTCTTCGGTCGAAGGATCAATGACGGGAAAATCGCGCCCATCAATTGGTGCGACCCATTTGCCGTTGATGTAGAAATTGCGGGCGTCCTGCATGTGAGAATTCCTTGAGATAGAATGCGAGCCGATGTTTCGTACTCCGGATTGCAAAACGGATGAGTTGCGCGACCCTGCCTCCGGATCAAGAGCCACATTTTACTCGGTCGGCATATCGGTCAGATTTGAGGTGTGCAAGCAAGATTGAAGGCGCAAACAAGGCCGCGAGAAATCACATTCCAACTGCAATTTTGGTCAGACATTCGCGAGAAGGCCTAGTTGTTCGGCCTGACACGAGCGGCAGTCTTGTTTGCGAATGCTTCTAGGCGGTCACGGGCTTCGGCTTGCGTGTTGACAACTCCGGCAACCACGGCTTCGGCGTATGCGGCGTCAAGCGCAGACATGTTTTGCATGTGGCTTATCGCCGAGCAGATTGCAAAATTGGTCAGCGGCAAATTGGCCGCTGCACGTTTGGCAAGTTCCATTGCTGTGTCCTGGCTGGATCCGTCGACCAAATATTGCGCAAGGCCAAGATCGATTGCCTCCTGACCTTGATACACCCGCCCCGTCAACATCATGTCGATCATTCGCGACTTGCCAACCAGATTGGCAACACGGATCGTCGCACCGCCGCCAGTGAACAGGCCACGTTGACCCTCCGGCAACGCGAAATAGGTCGACGCATCCGCAACGCGAATATGCGCGGCACTTGCAAGCTCAAGGCCGCCACCGACGACAGCGCCTTTAAGCGCTGCAATGATCGGAACGCCCCCGTACTCCATTTTATTGAACTCTTCGTGCCAGCGTAGACAAACATGCATGAATTCGGGCTACGGTCTTCCTTGTGGTGCTCGACTAGGTCCAGGCCAGCACAAAAATGATCACCGGCCCCGGCGAGCACAATTGATTTGGCACCGTCGCGCGGGGCGGTCGCGAAAAGGTCGACCAACTCCTCAATGGTTGCTTCGTTCAACGCATTGCGCTTTTCAGGCCGATTAAGGGTGACAAGCCAAACACCATCATCGTCGGCGGTGATTGAGAGCATCCCAAATCGTGAGAAATCTGGAGTGGCGGGCATTTTGTTAGCTCCTTCTTCGTTTCTCAATGGCAGACGTCCTGAGGTCGGCTGTCATTCGAAAAAAGTTACTCATTTTCAGTTGGCTCTTTGGCGCGATCGACATCTTCTATTTCCAGAAGGCCTCTTGAACGATAGCCCTGCGCGGTCCGCCTAGCGCCTCTAGTCGCAGTTCTACTCCAGCTTCACAGTGCTCAGAGTCAATCATGGCAATCGAGACATTCGTTTGGAAATCCGGAGACCAAGCGGCGGAGGTAATTTGCCCGACACGGTGACCGCCGACAATCAGCGACCACGGCTCTCTCGGGCCAGCTATTGCGGGACCTTCAAAAGCAACCGGTCGAATCATACGTGCCGGGCCTTGATCGCGGATGCGCTGAAGCGCCTCTTTGCCAATGCAATCTACGTCATCAGCGAGTGTGCAATATCTCCCGAGCCCGCATTCGAAGGGATCGTTTTCTAGTGTCATATCGTTGCCGTAGCTTAGTAGCCCGCTTTCAATCCGTTCGATAAGATTGGGACAGCCAGCGCGGACATTTAGATCCTCGCCCGCCTCGAAAAGTGCCCGCCATAGCGGCATTCCATGTTCGCCGCCATCGACATAAATCTCGAATCCGCCCTGCTTGGAATAACCTGACCGCGCCACGACGAACTCGGTTCCGTTGAAGGGCAGAACCTGGTATCGGAAGAATTTGATGTCACGAACCTGGTCGCCAAAAACTCGCGCCATGAGCTCGGGCGCTTTCGGTCCCTGAACCGCAAGCGGCGAGACGTCCGGCTCGCGCACCGACACGTTCAGTTTCAATCCAAGCGCCACGCCTTTGACCCAAAACAGCAAATCGCTGTCAGCGATCGATATCCACCAGCGATTTTTTTCACGTTTCACCGCTACCGGGTCGTTTAACATGCCCCCTGAGTCATCCACGATGGGCACATAAAAGCACTGATCATCTTGCACCCCGCGCAAGTCGCGCGGCGTGAGCAACTGCATTAGCCGATCAGCATCGGGTCCAATCAGTTCGACTTGTCGCTCGCATGAAACGTCCCAAACCTGAACGTGATCTTTCAAGTGGCGATAGTCACTCTCAACGCTGTCGAATACAGTCGGCAAAAGCATGTGGTTATAATTTGTGTAGCCCTTAACACCTGCCGCCTCGACCCCAGCCGTAAAGGGCGTACTCCGAAGACGCCGAGAAAGAGATATCGATTGCATTTACGAATCTATCGACTTCGCGCGTTCGCGAAGAACAAACTTCTGGATTTTACCGGTCGAGGTCTTTGGCAGTTCTCCAAACACACAGGCCTTCGGCGTCTTGAAGCCCGCAAGATGCTCGCGACAGAACGCGATGATCTCATCTGCTTCCGCCGCTGCCCCGTCTCGAAGCTCAACAAATGCGCACGGCACTTCGCCCCATTTGGCATCTTGTAGTGCCACGACTGCCGCCGCCTGCACAGCCGGGTGGCGATACAGCACTGCCTCGACCTCGACCGAAGAAATATTTTCGCCGCCTGAGATTATGACGTCCTTTAGTCGATCACGTATCTGGATGTTGCCGTCTGGATGAACTACGGCGCCATCGCCGGACCAAAACCAGCCATCCCGAAAGGCCTCGGCAGTCGCCTCGGCATTCTTGTAGTAGCCTTTCATCACGACGTTTCCGCGGATCGCGATTTCGCCCTGAGTTTCGCCATCGCGCGGAACCTCTTGCCCCGTATTTGAGTTGAGCACAGTAACCGCCTCGACCATTGGCATGGCAATCCCTTGCCGCGCCTGAAATCGAGCCTGCTCTGCAGGCGGTAACTCTGACCATTCATCCTGCCAAAGGCATTGGGAAATGTGCCCGTAGGTTTCCGTGAGCCCGTAGACGTGTGTTACGTCCATCCCCATCGCTTTAGTTTTCTCCAGAACCGAAGGCGGCGGCGGCGCGCCCGCTGTAAAAACGTGGATCGGGGGATCAAACGGCTCGTTTGGTGCATCCTCGGCTTCGGAGAGCATCTGAAGAATGATCGGAGCAGCGCCAAAATGCGTCACTTTGTGTTCGCTGATGGCCTCAAGCATCCGCGAGGCGACCGGTGCGCGGGTAAAGACCGTTGTCGCGCCAACTATCGCCACCACCCACGGATGTCCCCAGCCGTTGCAGTGAAACATTGGCACCACTGACAGATAAACGGGATAATGCGGCATCGGCCACGCTGCCACGGTGCCAAGCGCTATGAGATAGGCGCCGCGATGGTGATAAACCACGCCTTTTGGGCGTCCCGAAGTGCCGGACGTATAGTTCAGTGCAATTGCCTGCCACTCGTCTTCGATTGGCGGCAGATCGTTCTGCGAGCCAGTCAAAAGATCCTCATAATTTTTGCCACCGAGGCTTGCCCCGCTGTCCGCCAGATCATCGTCAATTTCGATCACAGGGATTTTTTGATCCATGCGATCAAATGCCTGCGCGAGAAGTGGGGCAAATTCGCAGTCGACGATGACAACTTTCGCGTCGGCATGTTCGAGAATATAGGCGATCGTCTCGGCTTCGAGCCTGGTGTTAATCGCGTTCAAAACGCCTCCGGACAGAGGTACTGCGAAATGCAACTCAAGCAATTCCGGTATGTTCGGGCAAATCACGGAAACGGTATCGCCTTTGCCAATACCAAGCTGTCGCAGCCCGCCCGCAATTTTCCGCACACGTTGCGCGGTTTCGCTCCACGTCCGCCGAAGATCGCCATAGATGACCGCGGTTCGATCGCCGTGCAGAGCCTCAGCCCGGTTCAAAAAAGATATCGGAGATAGCACGACATTATTTGCGGCCGTCGGCTCAAAGGCTTCGAAGTGCTTGTCCATTCTATTCTCCCGTATCCGGTAGCGGATCGCCCGCCTGCCAGCCGCAATTCTGAAGCTCTTCGATCAGCTTCATCGTTGGCTTTCGGTCATCGTGCAAGAGCAACACCAGGAGGTCGCCCTGCCCTGCCCAACCGAGTGCCTTTTTGACCGCTTCGAATTCGTTCTCCGCCAAAAGCTTTTCGCCCGAATTCGCCCCAAGCCGCGTCAATTCATCATCAATGACCGCCGATAGCTCGCCCAGTTTTCGCCCTCGTAATTTCTTCGGTAGTTCTTTGATGACGACCATATCGGGCTTTGCATTCCAAATAGCCCGCGTCAATTCACGCGTATCCTCGTCGCTTCGGTCACCGGCCTGTCCGGCCAAAAATAGCCGCCGCTTGGCCGGCATGCCCCGGACAGCTTCGCTCAACGCCGCTACACCGTGCGGATTGTGGGCGAAGTCGACCAAGAGCGATATTCCACCCAACTCGATTAAATTACCGCGCCCGGGATTTTCCTCGGGTGATCCAGTGAAGGACGCCAGGCCCTCGGCCATTGCGGAAACCGGCAAATCCAGCGCATCGGCCAGCCCGATGGCCCCCAATGCGTTCGAGACATTGAATTTTGCCGCACCGCCCATTGCCGGCTTGAAATCTGAAACAGGCAAAACAATTGTCGCGTCACCGTCCCGTGCCAACATCATTTGGTCATCGGCTACAAATGCGGCACGCTCGCCTTCTCTGATCCATGTATTTCGAGCGGTCTCATTCATTTCAAGCCCGTACCAGGTGATGTCGCCGCCAAACCTTGCGCTTCGGGCAACGAGCTCTGGATCATCCGCATTCAAAACCAGCCGTCCACCGGGCCGCACTGCGTCCGCGATTTGAAATTTCGCATCGGCAAGCGCCGGAACATCGGTAATTCCGTATCCGCCAAGATGGTCGGCCGCGATGTTTGTCAAGAGACAGGCATCTGCACGTGGCACAGGCAATCCACGACGCATGAGCCCGCCGCGGGCAGTCTCGATAACGGCGAGGTCGACGCGCGGATCCCGCACCGCGAGCCGAGCGCCCGCCGGACCAGAATAGTCGCCCTCGTCAACGATATCGCTGCCCACGCGCACCCAATCGCTCGTCGACATCCCCACACATTTTCCGGCAGCCGATCCGATGGCAGCTGCCAGCCGAACCGTCGTCGATTTGCCATTTGTTCCGGTTACCATCGCGACCGGGATGTCGTGAATATCGTCCCAGGGCACAGTATCGACAGCAGGAATGTCGTTTTCGTCAAACACCCTAACGCCACGTCCGAGCCCGACTGATATCGCCCCATCGTGGCCTAGAAATGTCGCGTCTCGCGTTTCTGCCGCGGCGGCGAGATTGACAATTGCCGGGTTGCTCTCGGCATCGATCCTGCCCCGCAAACGTGTGGCTTCAGCGCCCCGGTTCGGCCCTTCCTTACCGCTCAGCAAGGCCTCGGTGGACGCCCAACTGGCTTCGACGATTTCGGTGGCGGCATAAAGCGCGTCCATCGGAGAACTGATCTGCAGCGTGGCGCCGCCATCGAAAGCGCGCATCGTGATCTGCTCATTTTCCCATCCAACCGCATCAAGAAGCGCGCGCGCCTCGCGCCGCCAGAGCGACATTGCGATACTCTTGACGGAATTTTCAATCTCCGCCTCAGCGGCCGCCCCTGTGCAGGGCATAAGAAAGTTGGCGCCCGTTAATCGACGGACATCATGCAACATGGCTTTGCACATCAATCGCCGTCCTCGACGTCGTCAACGGCCAGACGCACACCGCGGGAATCGCGGATCATGCGAATGCCGCCCATCAGCAGGCTTTCCGGCACTTCAGGCGCGTCTTCTACGGGCGTGGCGTCTGCCAGCGGATCGGGTTTGGTCTCCTCGGCAATAACCCCTGGCACCGGCTGTTTTCCCTCCGTTGTCTCGTCGGTTTCAGCTGACGTCTGCTCCGGCGGCCTGTTGAAGTAGATGATCTGTTTCCAGGTGCGCGAGATATTGTCGCCGAAGATCATCACAAGATCACCAACCTGGCCCATTTTCAGCGCCGAATCCACCGATGTGACTTCGTCGGGAATGATGACGATATCGCTTTCGGAAACCCCATTCTTGATCAACTCGTCCCGCAAAAGGTCGGGGACTTCGGTCTCGCCTCTCCCGCGACGGTTATCATCCGCCCGACAAATGTAATGATCGAAGTGACCCGCCACTATGCGGGCTGCCTCCGCAATATCCTCGTTCCGGCGATCGCCGGGTAGAGTGAAGACCAAAATGCGTCGCCCATCCGGCTCCAACTGGTCACAAAGCTTCGTCATGGCTTCGATTGCAGCGGGGTTGTGGCCGTAGTCCAGAATGACTTTGAAGGGATGTTCGTCGAACACATTGAGCCGCCCTGGTGCCTGGAAATACGTCGTGGCGAATGTTCTGAGGCCCTGGCGGATATCTTCCAGTGTCTTACCCATTGAATAGCAAATACCCGCGGCGAACATTGCATTTGACACGTTGTGCATGGCTTTTCCGTCCAACGTGGCGGGAATCAAATGGGTCCACATCAGCGGGATATGGGCCGAATTGTCGTAGATTGTGATCATATGCCCGTTCATGCCCTGTTCCAGCACCACAGCCCGTCCGCCACGCCGGACATGTTCCCGCACCAACGGGTGGTTGGCGTTCATCGTCACATAGCAGATGTTTTCGGCCTTGGTATGGGCCGCCATCTTGAGGCACAGCTCGTCGTCGGCGTTGAGAACCGCGGTATCTTTGGCGACCTCGACGACGATCCGCTTAACGCGCGCGAGGTCCTCCAGCGTGTCGACGCCCTTGAGCCCGAGATGGTCAGCATTGATGTTCAGGACCGCACCGGTGTCGCAGCGTTCATATCCCATACCGCGCCGCAAAAGCCCGCCACGCGCGGTTTCCAACACTGCTGCATCAATGGTGGGATCGCGCAGGATCATTTGCGCTGCTTGCGGCCCGGTCAGATCGCCCTTCACGGTCAAATTGCCGTCGATATAGACGCCGTCCGTTGTGGCCAGACCGACGGTATTGCCTGAGAGTTTGTAAATGTGTGCGACCATGCGCGACACGGTGGTTTTGCCGTTGGTCCCCGTGATCGAGACGATCGGGACGCGGCTTGGCGTGCCGGTAGGAAACAGCATTTCCATCACCGCGCCCGCCACGTCGCGCGGCTTACCTTCAGATGGGGCAACGTGCATTCGAAAGCCGGGGGCCGCGTTCACTTCGCAGATGCCGGCGCGGTTATCCTTGTAGGACTTCGATATGTCGGAAGACAGAAAATCCACACCGCCGATGTCGAGTCCGATTGCTTTCACCGCACGCTGCGCCATTTCGCGATTGTCAGGGTGGACTATATCCGTGACATCCACCGCGGTGCCACCAGTTGAAAGGTTGGCCGTTGAGCGCAAGAACACGACCTCACCTTCGTTCGGGATGCCATCTTTGTCATAACCAATATTGGCAAGGTGTTCGGTCGCTGTCTTGTCGAGCTCCAGCCTTGTCAGTACTTTTTCGTGGCCTACACCGCGACGCGGATCGGAATTGACAATGGCGATCAGCTCTTCCGCTGTATGCTTCCCGTCGCCCACGATATGTCCAGGGACGCGCTTTGACACCGCCACCAAAGATCCATTGACGACCAACATTCGGTGATCGAGACCCTGAATGAAAGATTCGACGATCACCGTGCGTCCACGCTTGTTGAATTTCAATGCCAGATCAAAGGCTTCCTTGACTTCTTCATCGGTAGTCAGATTTACAGAAATGCCATTCCCATGGTTGCCGTTTAGCGGTTTGACGACGACTGGGTAGCCGATCCGCCGCGCGGCCTGAGCCGCCTCAGCCGGAGTCTCGACTTCACGCTGTTGCGGCACAGGCAATCCCAAATCTGCGAGGATTTTATTTGTGGCCTTCTTGTCCGACGCAAGCTCGACCGCGATATAATCTGTGTCCGACGTGATCGTCGCCTGAATACGCTTCTGAAAACGCCCGTATCCCAATTGGATCAAGCTGTATTCGTTGAGCCTGAGCCAAGGAATATCGCGCTCCAAACCTGCCTTGACCAGCGAAGACGTCGACGGCCCCAGCGCCCGTCTTTGTGCGGCGCGAATGAAATTGTCCCGCTCGTTCGCAAAGTCAAAATCCACTTGGCTTTCGTCTTTTTCAGTTAAATTGTCCGGAAGCAGATTGTGTATGAAATCAAGGGCCAGCTGACTTGCCTGCAATCCGACCTCTTCCTCTTCATACTGAAATACCATGTTGTAGACGCCGGTTTCACCGGCGCCGCGTGTTCGCCCGAACGTCACGTCGGCCCCGGCGGCATTTTGAAGCTCGATCGACACATGCTCCCAAATATGGGCCATCCAGGTGCCGTCATCCTCGCGCAAGCGCCGAACAAAACCACCCGGCTCGCGATAAGAGCAGCCGTGTTCGTGAAGACCGGGCAACGCATCAAGCAAAGGATCGATGAACTCGGCACCAATTTTCGCGGAAGGCCAATCCTCTAGTACACCGATGTCCACGACGTGCCGGATAACAGGAAACAGAGCGTAAACATTCGGGCCGCGGTAAACTGACGTCTCCAGAATTTTCATCACAGTGTCCTTGTTGTCTTCTCAGCCTTGTCCGCTCCCTGGATAGGCGGTGTGATTGTGCAAATCGTATCGGTCCCCAGCGAGCAGAATATGAAGTCTGACACCAAGCATGCTGACCGGTTGCCCCTTACGGGCCTCGGCCATCGACGAGAACTCGAGCTGTGATGTATCCAGCACCGTCAGTCCGCCTGAGCCAACAACAACGATAACATCGTCGGGGCCGATAAAGGCAGCGGTATCTTCGTCGACGCCAAGTCCGGTGGCAAACGGATTGTAAGCCAGCGATGTCAAAAGCCGCCCGATGCGATCACGTTCGCGGAAATGTTGATCGATGATCACGCGGTTTGTCAGCCCCAGTCCGGGAGCAAGTGAGACCATGCCGCGCTTGGGTGTGGCACCGGTTTTTCCATCCGCAATCATGTGCTCACACATGAAGGCCGCACCTGCCGACGTACCGGCCACGTGAACGCCGCTCGCGTTGTTTGAGCGGATTAATTTTGCCGCCGATGTGCCTCCAATCGTTGTAGAAAGCCGCAATTGGTTGCCGCCGGTGAAGAAAATACCGGTCGCATTTTCGAGATGCTCAAGCAGGATCGGATCTTCGCAATCTTCGCGTGTGGCAAGATCAACGATCTGGATATCCTGAACCCCCAATTCGCGAAATACGCCCCGCGTTCGTTCGCCGGCATCCTCAAGTTGCGAAGCGGTCGGCACGATGACCATCCGCGCGTCACCGCCGCCGCTTAACTCCACCAGCTTTCGCAGGATCGGCGAAGAGCGCACTTTCTTTTCACCGCCCCCGACCGGAATAATCCAGCCGCGTTCGCCGCCATTTTCTACTTTTGCCGGGCTCATCCGCCGTAGCATCCCCATCATTCAACTATCGGCCAAATACTGGCGGCGGCGCCGAAATGTCCAGCCACGAAACCACCAAATCGAGAAAACGCGAATGAAAATTCGCCGCAAATGATGTCAACGACTGAAAGCCAGTCAAGAGCAGGCTTTTTAATGGAATCAAACGCTCGAATGCATTCGCTTTTTTCGCGCCCGTGTGATGGCCGTGCTGTCTTCGCTGCCATCGTGAAAGGTGCCGAACCACCGGTCCCATGGCATCTCTTGATTGCCATAGTTGCATTCGTAATACCGGTGATGGAGCTGATGATAGAAGGTTCCCAGCGCCAACCGTCTCCGATCCTTGATCAGCAGATCCTCGTAGCCGGCATGTGTCATTGCAGCACCCGGCCCGAGGTAGATGACGTGGAAATACAAGTGGATCGGGTGGCTCGGAACCACGCAGTGGATCAAAAGCGACGAGATATAGATGAAGTGTTCGACAGGATGCATCGACAGACCCGACCACGGGCCAATATTGACGTTGCGGTGATGCAGCGAATGAACGTGCTTGTAGATTATCGGCACATGCAGAAGCCGATGCGCCCAATAGAAATGAAACGCCGACCAGATCGGCAAAAGCACAAGTCCCGCGACAAACAGCAACGGGTTTGCGGCCAGAGTAATCGTTGGAACATAACCATTTGCCATCAGCCACATTATCGCGACTTGATACAGCGTCAGTTGCATCACGCCACTGCCTAGCGACCAGAACATGTTGTCATGGACCTGGTTGGAAAAATCCCAGAGCCGGTTGCCGCGTGCCTGATCGCGGCGATCGAATTTCAATGCCTTGCCCTGGCCCCGCCGCATATAGAAATACCAATGGAGCCCGCCGGCGATCACCACCATCAAACCCATGTTGACGAGCCACACCTGAAAGACCCAGCCGA
>CAJHYP010000021.1_pt1 | contig 10811 bp, 11 predicted proteins | sample 9198731 | NCBI WGS metagenome assembly CAJHYP01 (sample SAMEA7708363, study PRJEB35096) | sediment metagenome | biome: marine neritic benthic zone biome [ENVO:01000025]; feature: sediment [ENVO:00002007]; material: shallow marine sediment [ENVO:03000034] sea grass bed [ENVO_01000059] ...
TGACTATATCGTCTATGCGCCCACCAGCCGATTGCAGGATTTCTCGCCATATGTGCATTGCAAGGCAGTTCTAAGCCTTTGGGCCGGGGTGGAGGGAGTTGTTGGAAACGAAACGCTGACGATGCCGTTGGCACGGATGGTAGACCATGGATTGACCGAGGGCATGGTCGAATGGTGTGTGGGCCATACCCTGCGGCACCATCTGGGCATGGATCAGGATATTTGCCGCGATGACGCGACATGGCAGCCCCACGTTCCACCGCTGGCACGAAACCGGCACGTGGCGATTTTAGGTCTTGGCGAATTGGGTCGTGCCGTTGCCGTGGCGCTGGAGCGTCTGAATTTCAAAGTGACGGGCTGGAGCCGGACACCAAAAGCAATCAAGAAGGTACGGTGCCTTTCGGGTGAAGACGGGTTGCGCGAGGCGCTGCGTCAGGCCGAGATTGTAATCCTGCTTCTTCCCAAAACTCATGGAACTGAGAATCTGCTGAATGCCGAAAGGTTGTCGTGGTTGCCGCCGGGTGCGGTGATCATCAACCCCGGGCGCGGGCATTTGATCGACGACGATGTGCTGTTATTGGCGTTAGATGCGCGGCGCGTTGGCCACGCAACATTGGACGTGTTCCGGATCGAGCCATTGCCGCCCGAGCATCCGTTTTGGGCGCATCCGAGAGTCACGGTTACGCCGCATATCGCGTCCGATACACGCGCGGAGAGTGCAGCAGAAGTCATCGCCGAAAACATTCGGAGAGGCGAAGCGGAAGAGCCATTCCTGCACCTGGTTGATCGCGCCGCGGGGTACTAGCGCAATTTAGGTGGCCGATTGGGATCTGATCCAGTTATCAGCGAGGTCACGACCTCAGGCGGTTTTGGAATGTCGAAACGAAGGCCAACTTTCGCTAGCTGGTCTGTCACAGGGTCGGTAGCAGCAACAAAAGCGACGTCGATGTCACCTACGTCAAGGCCCGAGAAAGCCACCGCTTCCTGAATGGCCCGGGCGAGCGTCGGTTCGGCGCCAGCCAGCGGGTCGGTCAATGCCAGCAGGTGGCCGCGGCGCCCATCCTGATACGTTGCGCCAACGAGATAGGCACAGTCTGCCAGGCCCTCTGCCTGCGCAAGCCTCGCATCCAGACTTTGTACCAAATGCTCGGGTAAGCCGGCAGGTGCCCTTACTTCACGAGGCTCGGCGGTGGCTTCTAGTGGGCGTGAGGCGAGCACAGAGTTTAGCCAGCTCAGCGCTTCGGCGGGTAGGAGGAAAGAAGAGGGCGCGACGCCTAAATTTAGTCCTAGCCCGGTATCTTGCCCAGCAAGCATGGTGGCAACTTCGCGGCCCGATAGAGCTGCATAGGGTGCGGGATGCTTGGTGAATGCGGTCAGGCGCTCCTCGTTATCAAAGACAAGAACAAAATGACCATCTGTGGCTTCGAAGATCTCAGGCACGACTTGATCGCCATTTGGGTCCGATTTGAGCAGCAAGAACAACGTGCTTTGAGTAAGTCGCTCAAAGAAGCGCAGGCGAGCGATCTCGTCGTTGGGCGTGGCAGCCATCGCGGCGTGCGCCGCATCAAGTGGTGTTTCACTCATGCCAGCGCGTCGGCCACGCTGGCGCGGAGCTTTGGTAGCAATTCGGCTTCGAACCAGGGATGTTTTTTTAGCCACCCGGTATTGCGCCACGACGGGTGCGGCAAAGGATATGCGTTGGGTAAGTGGTCGCGCCATGCGGCAACGGTATCTGTCACACCTGTTCTTGTGGCGAGGTGCCATTTTTGTGCATAGCCGCCGATCAGAAGGGTCAATCGAATGTCCGAAAGTGCCTCGACGACAGGCTCACGCCAAGTCCTGGCGCATATCGGCGGCGGCGGCAGGTCAGACCCCTTGGCATTATACCCCGGAAAACAGAAGGCCATTGGAACGACTGCGATGCGCGATTGATCGTAAAACGTGTCCTTGTCGACGCCCATCCAGTCGCGAAGTCGATCGCCTGAGCGGTCCCAAAACGGGCGGCCATCCTCGTGCACGCGAATTCCCGGGGCCTGACCCGCAATCAGAATGCGCGCGGTGTGGTTGAACCAGACGATGGGTCTCGGTTCATGCGCGGTCTGCGTTGCGGAAAACCGTTTGGCACAGATCTGGCAGGCTGACAGCCGGGTCTTCAGTGCGTTGAAATCATCCGCCATGGCAAGGAATTAGCGGGAATTGCGGGGGCCGTCCATTGATTGGACTTGACTTTATTTCGATAATTCTAGAAATATCGAAATATGAAACACGATTCAGGCATAGATCTTGATCTGGCGCAGGCGGCCTCAACATTTGCTGCACTTGGATCCGAACAGCGACTGAGTGTGCTGCGGGTACTGGTGCGCGCGGGGCCGGAAGGATTGAGCATCGGGGAACTTGGAGTTCGGTCCGGGGTCAGCGGCTCTACCCTAACGCACCATATGAAAATCCTCGCCGCCGCCGGACTTGTACAGCAAATTCGCGATGGCCGTCGGATCATATGTATCGGGGCGGCGTATGACGAAATGCAGGCCTTATCCGATTATCTGTTGAACGAATGTTGTGCGGATAGCACCCACCCGCACGAGGGTCACGAACATGACTGATGTAACCCAATCCCAGGCGCCCGGCCGACGGATCGATCGCGTCTGGATTGCAGTTTTTGCGATGCCATTCGTCATTGCCCTGTTCGACCCGGCGCAGGCGATCGAAACGGTGCGGTTTGCCGGAAAGGCAATGGTGCAAACTGGCGCATTTATCACTTTTGCCGTCCTGGCGGTTGGTTATCTGAAGGCCAGTGGCGCTGAATCGCTTTTGGCACGTGCCTTTGAGGGGCGCGAGGTCCGCATGATCGTCATGGCAGCATTGTTGGGCGGTCTTTCACCGTTTTGTTCCTGCGAAGTGATCCCGTTCATTGCCGCGTTGCTTGCGATCGGTGCGCCGCTGTCGGCGGTCATGGCGTTTTGGCTTTCTTCGCCGCTGATGGACCCGGCAATGTTTGCAATCACCGCGAGCGCACTGGGGTTCGATTTTGCCATAGCCAAAACGCTGGCGGCTGTGTCGATCGGGCTCTTAGGGGGCGGCACCGTCTATGCTTTTAAGGCAACGCCGATTTTCGCCGACCCGCTAAAGTCACAAATCGGTGGCCCGGGGTGCGGCTGCGGACCGTCTCCCTTTCAGGGCGCACCTGCTTGGAAATTTTGGGGCGAGGCATCGCGGCGCGACGTCTTTCGCGATGCGGTGATCGACAATGCGCTATTTCTCGGAAAATGGCTGCTTTTGGCTTACATGATCGAGGCGCTGATGCTGACCTATATTCCGGCTGAATTGATCGCGACCGTTCTTGGCGGCGATGGTCTTCAGCCGATAGCGCTTGGCGCGTTGATCGGAATGCCCGCCTATCTGAATGGCTATGCAGCCGTCCCGCTTGTGCAGGCACTTTTGTCCCAGGGCATGGTGCAGGGCGCAGCAATGGCATTTGTATTGGCCGGCGGCGTCAGCTGCATCCCGGCGGCGGTTGCGGTCTGGGCGCTGGTCAAGCCCCGTGTCTTCGCGGCCTACCTCGGAATTGCATTGGCCGGGTCATTTATTGCGGGCACAATCTGGTCGATCGTCGCGATGTGAAGCAGGCGACTCTTGCCCCTTTTGGGTGGGTGGTCTAGATCCGGCGCACTAGCCGGAGGGGCCGATGTATCGCGTCTGGGATTTCGTTATAAACTATTCGATTTTGTTGATTGCCGGCGCGCTTATTGCATTGGTCTGGGCGAATACCGATGCAAGTTCGTATCACGATTTTGTCGAATTCGAGCTGATCCACAAATTCATAATCGGCCACCCGCACTATGACACGGCGGGGCTCGTGGAATATCGCTCGTTGACCCTGCAGTATCTCGTAAATGACGTGCTGATGGCGTTCTTTTTTGCCATCGCCGCGAAGGAAGTCTGGGAAGCCGTTATTCTGAAGAACGGATCGCTCAGAGGCCGAAAGGCCGCAACGCCGCTTGTTGCAACGGCGGGCGGCATGTTTGGCCCGATCGCGGTCTATCTAGGATTGGCCGCATTTCTTGGTTCAGACGTCTACGACGCGGTTGCCAACGGTTGGGCAATTCCGACGGCGACGGACATCGCGTTCAGTTATCTGGTCGGGCGGCTTGTATTCGGCGCAGGTCACCCAGCTGTGCGGTTCTTGCTACTGTTGGCGATCGCCGACGATGCCGCTGGCCTGATCATTTTGGCTGTGTTTTACCCTTCTGGTGAACTCGCCCCCGAATGGTTGCTTTTGTCACTGGCCGCGGTTTTTGCGGCTTACGTGATCTTTAATTGGTTGCCGCGCCGAATGGATCGGGGTGACCAGCTGCGAAAGCGATCTACCTGGGTCCGTGAGAAATTGGGTTTCTGGCCGTATCTGATCGGAGGATGCTTGAGCTGGTACGGGTTTCAGGAAAGCGGGCTGCATCCGGCGCTTGGTTTATTGCCAATAGTGCCAGCGATCCCGCACGCGGACCGTGCATTTGGCATTTTCAGTGAAGCAGAGCAATATCTGACGGACCTGCTAAACCAATGTGAACATCTCCTCAAACACCCAGTTGAGATCGTGCTCTTTTTCTTTGGCCTGATGAATGCCGGCGTCGAATTTTCGGCCATTGCTGAGCCGACGTGGTTGGTTCTGGCCGGGCTATTGATCGGCAAGCCTGCAGGTATTCTGTTGTTCGGTTGGGTCGCGGCGCATCCAATGAAACTTGGGCTGCCGCAAGGGATGCGAATAATCGATCTATTCGTTATCGGTTGTGTGGCCGCGATTGGATTCACCGTATCGCTGTTCATTGCCACGGTCGCATTTGACCCGGGACCTGTGCAGGATGCGGCCAAGATGGGTGCACTCTTTAGCTTTGTAGCGGCGATCATCTCGATCATCGCCGGCATAGCAACCAAGGTCGAAAAGCGCGAAAATTAGGTGTAACCGGGCGCGTTTGCGTCGGATTACACTACGCACGGGCGGAATATCGCGCTTGCGACCTTGGCGATTGCGTCTTACCCCGCTCATCGGCCATAATATTGACAAAGGACCGTGAAAGGTCTGGGAGGCCGGTATAGTTAATGACCGGTGCATTGAGGTGATTGCGAGTGATCGCATGATCGAGTTCAAAAACGTCAGCAAGTCCTTTTGGACGGGCGAAAGGCGCAAGGTCATCCTTGATCGCGCCTCTTTCCGTGTTGAACTCGGCAATTCGCTGGGCATCCTTGCGCCAAACGGCACCGGCAAGACCACGCTGATCAATATGATGGCGGGGTTGGAAAAACCCGACGAGGGCAGAATAGAGCGCCGCTCGCGCATTTCATTTCCGCTCGGGTTTATGGGTGGTGTCGTTGGACGACTGTCGGCCGTGGAGAACGCGCGGTATATCGCTCGGCTATATGGCAAGGATCCGGATTACATGGAGGCTTTCTGCCGGTGGGTTTGCGGCTTGGAAGAATATTTCGACATGCCGGTCGGGACGTACAGCGCCGGCATGAGGGCGCGGTTCAGCTTTTCTCTGCTTTTGGCGTTGGATTTCGACATCTATCTGATTGACGAGGGGATGCCCGGGACGACGGATGCAGAATTCAATCGCAAGGCAGGCACAGTCCTGCGCGACCGATTGCAAACCGCAACGGTCGTTGTCGTGTCCCATCAAGCAAGCACTCTGGAAAAATTCTGCCGCTCGGCGGCGGTTCTGAGGAATGGGCAGTTGGCGATGTTCGACACCCTCGAAGAGGCGAAGGAACTTTATGACTACGAAGCCCAAAGCGCGTAAGTTTCGCATTCGTCGCGACGTTGTGTCGGGCCTGGGGAAGACACCGGCGGGCGGCGACAACCTTTTCGCGAAATCCGAAGATGGATTTGACGACAAGCCATTTCCTGGCTCGGCGAAATCCGAGGCAACTCCCCAAGCAAGCGAAGAGGGCATTGCGGAGATTCGGCGTGAAGGACTGACAGGTCGGCAGCTTCGCATGGCGCGTCGGTTGGCGCAAAAAAACGGCATGAAGCCAAATTCGGATTTCGATGCCGTTCGCATGCTGCGCGCGAAGGGCATTGATCCTTTTGATCGCGCAAACATGCTTGAGCTCGTTACCGCCAGAAACACCGAGAATTCCAACGAAAAAAAGAAACCCGAACAGCAAATGCGGATCGCAACCGCGAAGGTTCCACCCGATCAGGTCGCCGGGGCGAGCCAACCGACGCCAAACCTGCCGCAAAAAGTTGATGCCGACCGCAACCTCCCCGGACCTCCGGCCAGTGATGCGGCCTTTCAGGCGCACGAGCTGGAACGCATTCAGCGTGATATCGTTCTCCGTCGGCGCAAGAATCTCGCATTCATGGTGGGACGGGTTTTCGCTTTCATTATTTTGCCGACGTTCCTTGCGTGGGTTTACTTCGCGTTTATCGCCACGCCAAGTTTTGGGACCAAGTCCGAATTCATTGTGCAGCAAGCGGAATCGTCGAACGTTCAAGCCGGGCTTTTGGGGAATACTTCCTTGGCGACCAGCCAGGATTCCATCATGGTCCAAGATTTCTTGACGTCGCGCGAGGCGCTGCAGCGGCTGAACGCGGATCACGACTATTTTGCACATTTCGCCGATCCTTCCGTTGATAGCCTGCAACGCCTTTCAGAAGACGCAAGCAACGAGGATGTTTTTGCGCACTACAAGAACAACGTAACGGTTGGGTACGATCCAACCGAAGGCATTATTCGAATGGAAGTCTCCGCGCTGAACCCAGAGATGAGCCGGACTTTTTCCGAGGCGCTGATCAAATATGCCGAGGAACGCGTTGACCAGGTAACAGAACGAAAACGGGCTGACCAAATGCGCGGCGCGCGCGAAAGTTTTGACGAGTCTGAGGCCAAGATGATTGCCGCGCAGGAACGCGTGCTCAGGCTTCAGGAGCAACTCGGTGTCGTCGACCCCACCGGAGAGACGACGTCGCTGATGGGGCAGATCAGCAATTTCGAAGTGCAGCTGGCCGAGAAACGGCTTCAACTCCAGCAGCTTTTGGACAATGCGCGGCCAAACCGGGCCCGTGTCGCAGGCGCTGAGGGTGATATCCGGCGCCTTGAGGACCTAATTGCGGATCTGCGGCTTCAGATGACAGAAGAGTCCTCTTCGCAAGGCTCGCTGGCATCGATGTCAGCGCAGCTGCGAATGGCGGAGGTTGATCTTGAGACGCGAACGATGATTATGCAGGAGTCGTTGCAGCAGATGGAAGCAGCTCGTATCGAGGCACTTCGTCAAGTGCGGTTCCTGTCGCTTGGCGTGGCTCCGATCCCGCCGGATGAGCCCACCTATCCGCGAGTTTTCGAGAATACGTTGGTCACGCTTCTCATATTCTCGGCGATTTATTTGCTCTTGTCGCTCACCGTGGCGGTGCTGCGCGAGCAGGTCTCGAACTAACGTCGCCGCGCCGTTTGGCAGCCGTCAAATTCAGGCATCAAGGTCTTGCAGACTTGCATAGCTGACAGTAAGTAACGCCAGCCTGTTGGGGTGTAGCCAAGTGGTAAGGCAGCGGTTTTTGGTACCGTGCATCGTAGGTTCGAATCCTACCACCCCAGCCAGCCACTCCCTTGACATGAGACTGATTCTCGGTTGTGTGAGATAGTCGCGTGAGTTCAATGGTTTGGGCGAGCGTGGCGTTTTGTGAGACGCCGAAGCGAGCCAGGAATGCTCCCGGATCCGGCCAAAGTCTCATAGAGCGATTTCCGCGATACGAGGTGTAGGAGAGCTCGGTCAGAGAGTTGCGATGAGCTTGCGCTGTTCGCCCCAGTCAGACGGCAGATCGTGACGCAGGCACCAGTCGGAGGTGAAGACAAGGGGCTGTTTGCCCTCGCTCACGTCCCGTACAACGTCGGGGGCCAGGAATGCCAGATCAAGCATCTGCTGAACCCGGCGCTTCGAGGTGCCGGCGGTTTCGGCAATCTCCGCACAGGTCTGACCGGCCTTGATCATCCCGAACCAGACATGCGCTTGGGCGACGTTGGTGAGCAGGACATTGTCCACAGAACGGGTGGTGCCTTGAAGAATGATCTTCGTCTCAACTCCACGCTTGCGGAGCCGGAACGGTGCATCGATCGCGGGCATATTGGGAGCAATCCGTTCAGAGCTGATCCCCAACATGGAGGCCAGCTCTGTCGCGCTGAGACTGATCGCAATGTTGCCGGGCGCCAGATCGACGCGTTCAACCAGCAGAAGGATCGGATCGAGCCGGCCGGCAGCCGCTGCATCCAGGTATTCCCGGAACATCCGAACCTCGCCAGCCTGACACTCCAGGATTGCTTCAAGCGCAAAGCCGGGCGCGCGCAGGTGGTTTCGTATCAGATCAGCAATGGTGTCCTCGAGCTCGGGCGCCGGCAGCCGCCAACCATCGGGGTTACGCTCGCCGCTCTTTGCGATCAGGCGATGCGAGACATAGTAGCGAAGTCGCGCGCCTGTCTTTGACTTTGAATGCGACGGAGTGAGGCGATCGCCGGTGTCATCAAAGAGCTTTCCCACCAGCCGCGATCTCTGCACCTTGCCCGATCCTCGAGGCCGGCCCTTTCGGGCTCGTGCCGCACCCTCCTGCATTCGGACTTGTAGCGCGTCCCAATTTTCGGTTGGGATGATGGCTTCGTGCTGACCCTCATAGACCTGGCCTTTGTGACGGATGCGCCCGGCATAAATCGGGTTGGTGAGGATCTGGTAGATGTGACCACGATCAAATGACTGGTCTCCGGAGACCTTGTCGTTAGGCGCCACTCTTCGTTTGGTTTTAAGCTCCAGTGCTCCGGCCGCCTCTTTTACCTGCCGGATGGTTCCGTGCTCCCTGTAGAGATCGTAGAGCGCCCTGACGGTCTCGGCCTCTCTTTCATTGATCTTCAACGTCCGGCCATCGGCGTCGTAGCCAAGCGGCACGTTGCCCCCCATCCAGAGGCCCTTCCGTTTGGACGCCGCAATCTTGTCCCGAATGCGCTCCGCTGTGACCTCACGTTCGAACTGGGCAAAGGACAAGAGCATGTTGAGGGTCAATCGGCCCATGCTGGTCGCGGTATTGAACGACTGGGTGACGGAGACAAAAGACGCACCGGTTGCATCAAGGATATCAACGATCTTTGCAAAGTCAGACAGTGATCGCGTCAGCCTGTCGATCTTGTAGACGATGATCTGATCGACACGGGCCGCGTCGATATCAGCGAGCAGGCGTTGCAGGGCAGGGCGCTCCATGGTGCCCCCGGAGATACCACCGTCATCATAGTGTTCAGCAAGCAAGACCCAGCCTTCGGCCTTCTGGCTCTGGATGTAAGCGGTACAGGCTTCGCGTTGTGCATGAAGCGAGTTGAACTCCTGTTCCAGGCCTTCCTCTGAGCTCTTCCTGGTGTAGATGGCGCAGCGGGTCCGCTTCATGGCTCAGGCCGCCCGCCTGTTGGTCAGTCCGAAGAAGCGCGGTCCCGACCAGTTTGTGCCCGTGATATGCCTGGCGATCGCCGACAGCGACGCCCAGGTCTTGCCGTCCATTCGGTAGCCATCAGCCAGCACCTCAACCTGATAGGTGCGGCCGTTCCATTCCCGGACCAGGCGGGACCCAGCCTGAAGGGATGTCGATATAGGTGCCACACGGGAGACATCCTCACCGGACGCGATCCGCGACAGATGTCGCTGGAGCTTTGCCGGCAATCCACCATGTGCCTTGCACTGGGCCTCGTAAGCCAGTGCCTTCTCCATGAAGCGCACCGAGAGAAACGGTGGCGGAGACGACCCGAAGGTCTCCTCCCAGGACTTTGACACCCGTCCACGCGCGGGGTCTGGCTTACCCCGCATTGGCAGCTTCCTCTTTGACGGAAGCATGCGCGGTCTTTTCGCGAGATGCTTGCGAGATGCGATAGCGCGCCCGATTGCCTGTCCCATCGGCGTCCCGGATCAGTGTGTGACCGTCTTTGCGCAAGCCACTCAGGGCCGCCCGGGTCGTATGTGGTTGCCAGCCAAACTTCTTGCCGATGGTGGCCACGTCGGCCCCGGCCTTCCGGTTCAACAAGCCGATCAGCTGAACTTTCCTGGTCGTGCGGCGGTCGCGCGCGCCCTCCCTGGTAATTGCGGCCACAGACGAATTGGTGGTGTCAGCGGAAATGGATTTGGGTTTCTTAGTCATCATCTCTTCTCCTCTCTGGTCGCACAGGATCGAATTAATCCTGCTACCGAGAAGAACCCGAAAGATCGGGCGGAGAAGGCGGCACCCTCGCCAGGTGCGTCGGTCTCGCCATTACCGCTCTCGTCACCCGCGAAGTCCAGTCACATTTGCAGAAATGAGTGAAAGGCGGACCTTCACAGCACGTTACTCGAATGTCTGCTGAGCGTGACAAAGCCGTCATCTGACAGAAATACTCAGATGTCGGCTTTGAGCCCGGAGCGGACTTTCGTCAGGCCGATTGGCGCTGCCCTGCAGCGAATGACGGATTTGAGCCCAAAGCGGTCCCATCAACTGGCTGATGTGGGCGCAGATGGCGAAGGCGGCCCAGGTTGCTCTTGACTCCGGTGCGAGTGACGGGCGGTCATGGCGCTGGGCGCCGCCGACTTTTGATCGCCTGAATGGGGATGCGATGACCAATCTTGCTTACTCCACCGGAATTTGTCTTCGGGGCGGGACGATGAGGACGTTGATGCGAGCAGCCTTGGCTGCCGCCTTTGTGGCCATGCCGGTGACATCGCACGGGCAGGAGCGCAGCGTGCGCGACCAGCCGAGATCGATTGAGATTTTCGATGGCGAGCCGAGGTGCGAGACGTTTTCGGTGGAGCGCTTATGCTTTCAA
>CAJHYP010000276.1_pt1 | contig 10619 bp, 9 predicted proteins | sample 9198731 | NCBI WGS metagenome assembly CAJHYP01 (sample SAMEA7708363, study PRJEB35096) | sediment metagenome | biome: marine neritic benthic zone biome [ENVO:01000025]; feature: sediment [ENVO:00002007]; material: shallow marine sediment [ENVO:03000034] sea grass bed [ENVO_01000059] ...
CGACAACACCGCAATATTCGCCACTGAATATTCTGGCATCACCCGCCGGCACGAGTGGGTCGATATCGAAGGCATCGACTACAAGGAGGAAAGCCAGGAATACCAATTGCGGTTTCGAACCGGGCGAAAGGCCCGTGTCTCGTCATTTTACCACGGCTTGGATGATTTGATCGTTCTCGCGGAGGGTAAATTGGAAGCTCATGCCCGAACTTCCTGAGGTTGAAACGGTTCGTCGTGGTCTTGTGCCGGTTATGGAAGGCCGGATTATCGCGCGTGCGGACGTTCGTCGCCCAGATCTTCGCTGGCCGTTTCCCAATGGCATGGCTGAGCGCTTGAGCGGGCAAAGAGTGGCGGCGCTACGCCGCAGGTCGAAATATATCCTCGCGGACCTCAATTCTGACGAGACGCTGATCATTCATCTCGGCATGTCGGGTCGCATTTTGATATCGGGTGAATGTATCGGTGGATTTCATCACGGCCACCCGGCGCCCGAAAAGCACGATCATGTGATTTTTGACATCGACGGCGGCGCGCGCGTCATCTTCAATGATGCCCGCCGTTTTGGAGCCATGGATCTGATGCCGACAGATGCGGTGCAAATTCATTGGCTTTTGAAAGATCTCGGTCCAGAGCCACTGGGCAACGAATTCAGCGAAAGCTATCTAGCATCGGTGCTCGGCGGGCGACGAGTTCCAATGAAGGCGGCGCTTCTTGATCAGAAAGTTGTTGCCGGCCTCGGCAATATATACGTTTGTGAGGCCCTTCATCGCGCCCGGATTTCGCCCCGCAGACAAGCCGGTAACCTGTCGTCGGCACAAATCGCCAGGCTGGTTCCGACCATACGGAATGTGCTGCAAGACGCAATTTACGCTGGCGGTTCATCGCTTCGGGATTACCGGCAAACCGACGGCGAGCTGGGCTATTTTCAGCATTCATTTCGGGTCTATGACCGCGCGGGGCAACCGTGCCAAACTTCTGATTGTAAAGGAATAATAAAACGAATCGTGCAATCTGGCCGATCTACGTATTATTGCCCACGCTGCCAAAGATAGCTTGAACCTTAGGCACAGACTGTTAAGCCTTGCCTCTGTTCGCAGGCCACCAAAGCGGGGACCAATGGCTTACAACACCATTATCGTCGATGTCGAAGACCAGGTCGCAACCATCCGTCTGAACCGGCCCGAGGCGCTGAATGCCCTGAATGCCGAGCTCCTGTCTGAATTGAGTTCGGCGGTCACCGAGGCCGATGCGAACGACAAAGTCCGGTGTCTGATCCTGACGGGCTCTGAAAAAGCGTTCGCGGCCGGCGCTGACATTACCGAGATGGCGGAAAGATCATTCGTGGATGTGTTTTCTAGCGACATGTTCAACGCTGAGATTGAGGCAATCTCCCGCTGCCGCAAGCCGATCATAGCGGCGGTGTCGGGCTATGCCCTTGGCGGAGGCTGTGAGATCGCGATGATGTGCGATTTCATTATTGCATCAGACACCGCGAAGTTCGGACAACCCGAGATCAATCTTGGCGTCGTTGCCGGAATCGGCGGATCACAGCGTCTCACGCGCTTTGTTGGCAAATCGAAGTCGATGGAAATGCACTTGACCGGTCGGTTTATGGAAGCTGAGGAAGCCGAAAGCTCGGGGCTGGTCAGTCGGGTTGTCCCGGCAAAAAAACTGTTGGACGAAGCACAGGCCGCCGCAAGAAAAATTTCTGAGAAATCCATACTTGCGACAATGGCCGTCAAGGAAGCCGTGAATCGGTCTTACGAAACCACGCTTCGCGAGGGGCTACTTTTTGAGCGCCGTCTTTTTCATTCGCTTTTTGCGACCGAGGATCAGGCTGAAGGCATGACGGCTTTTGTCGAGAAGCGTGAGCCGCAGTTTCGCGACAAGTAACACACCTGCCAACTTTGGACTTCCCTTTCCGCTGAAACTCGCTTATGCGGCCCGCCAGACATGCGCGTGCGGCCCGCTTCGGCCAGAGACAACCGGTATCTTGAACCCGGGGTTGGGCGTTCGCGCGAGATGAGATGTTAACGACCTGACGAAGGAAAAAGAGCCATGGCAAATTCGCCGCAATCCAAGAAACGGGCCCGCCAGAATGAGCGGCGCTACGCTGTCAACAAGGCCCGCCGCTCCCGGATCCGCACCTACCTGCGCCAGATCGAAGAAGCGATCGAATCAGGCGACAAGGATGTCGCCGCAGCCGCGCTCCGTCAGGCCCAGCCCGAGCTAATGCGTGGAGTGACCAAGGGCGTTTTTCATAAGAACACCGCATCACGAAAGATGTCGCGCCTGACCTCACGGGTGAAAGCTCTCGGTTGACCGCCAAAGACAAAAAAAATTTGCGCGCCCCTCTGGGCGCTTTTTTTTGTTTGCTGATTTTGGCATAGACGAATGCGCAACAGGTAGGGGCATGGGATTCGCTTCGACAATCGTAGAGTCAAGCGCAAAGGTCTGTTGCGAGAACGCTGTCTCAGCGTTTAGCGTAACCAAGCGATTCACATCGTCCTTGGGGGGACATGGTTAATGAGCGGGGCATCTGGCCCGCGCGTCGGCGAAGTAAATCCCGACGAGGCGTGGCAGATATTGGTGGAACAATCCACGTCCCAGCTTGTTGACGTCAGGACGCGCGCCGAATGGGGATTTGTCGGCGTACCTGATCTTGCGGAAGTTGGTCGATCACCTGTTCTGATCGAATGGGCCGGCTTCCCGGACATGTCTGTCAATCCGCGCTTCGCGGCTGAGGTGATGGAAGCGATTGGGGATGAACAACCCACGACGCTTTTGTTCCTTTGTCGATCCGGAGCACGGTCCTTGCGCGCGGCATTCGCAGTGGCTGATCGTCTCGAGAGTCTCGGGAAGACGGCCAACTGTCTGAATGTCGCCGAGGGCTTCGAGGGCGATCTGGATCCAGAGGGACACCGGGGCGGCCAGAATGGATGGAAGGCCCGGGGGCTGGCATGGCGTCAGTCTTAACAAAAACAACGAGCGCACGGGTCGAAGGCAAATGCATGACGAAACTTGGGGCACCATTCGCGAAGAACTTCTCAAATCTGTTGGCAAAAATAATTATGTAAACTGGATCGAACCGCTTGAGTATTCGGGCTTTGACGACGGAGTCGTGAAATTCCTGGTGCCGACTCAATTCATGGGCAATTGGGTGTCCAGAAATTTTGGCGAGCAAATTCTCCAACAATGGAAGAATGCCGGGATCGAGGTTCTGCGCGTCAAATTCTCGGTGCCGGAATTTGGTGTGAAAAAGAAGAAAAAGAACGGCCTTGCAAAACTGGGCCGAACGGCTGGATTTGGAGATCAACCCGGCGCGCCGCTCGATAACCGATTCACATTCGATTCCTTTGTTGTTGGCAAACCCAACGAGCTGGCACATGCCGCCGCGCGTCGTGTTGCCGAGGGCGGCACTGTCACATTCAACCCGCTGTTTCTTTATGGCGGCGTTGGACTTGGTAAAACCCATTTGATGCACGCCATTGCGTGGGAGCTTCGCAATCGCGACCCCGGTCTGCGCATCGTTTATCTATCAGCCGAGCAATTCATGTATCGTTTCGTTCAGGCGCTGCGTGACAAAGATATGATCAGCTTTAAGCAGCTATTCCGCTCTGTCGACGTACTGATGATCGATGATGTTCAGTTTATCGCTGGGAAGGACGCCACTCAGGAAGAATTCTTCCATACTTTCAATGCGTTGGTAGACCAAAACAAGCAAATAATTGTCTCGTCCGACCGCGCCCCGACCGAGATCTCCGGGATCGAGGACCGGATCGTCAGCCGCCTACAATCGGGCCTCGTCGTCGATCTACATCCGACCAACTACGAGCTGCGCCTCGGCATTCTCCAGCAGAAAGTCGAACAACACAGCGCCCAGTTTCCGAACCTTGAAATTGCTGATGGCGTGTTGGAGTTTCTTGCCCACCGCATTTCGACGAACGTCCGCGTTCTGGAAGGCGCGATGATGCGTCTGTTTGCATTCGGTGCTCTTGTTGGGCGCGAAATCACGCTGGAGCTCACCCAGGACTGTTTGGCCGACATTCTGCGTGCGTCCGATCGCAAGATCACTGTCGAAGAAATTCAACGGAAAGTCAGCGATCACTTCAACATCCGGCTTTCGGATTTGATCGGTCCAAAGCGTGTCAGAACGTTCGCGCGGCCGCGGCAGATTGCGATGTATTTGTCAAAGCAGCTGACGTCGCGATCGCTGCCGGAAATCGGCCGCCGCTTTGGTGGGCGCGATCACACGACGGTCATGCACGGCGTCCGGAAAATCGAAGAGCTGAAGCAAAAAGACAGCCAAATCGCCGACGATCTGGAATTGCTTCGCCGCTCGCTCGAAGCCTAATTTTGCGTGCCATCGATTGACCGCAAAACATTACCTGCGTTGCGGTGGGCGGAGGGTCGGCCCTTCGCGGTCTCAGAATTTTTTCTGCCAGGAAGATGAACCACATGCGGGCCATTTCCGACCGACTCTTGACGGCCTCTGTTGGTTCGACTCAAAGTTCCGGAAAACCATTTGCGGTCGGGCAGAAAACCGATAGGTTGTCGGTCCCGATTAGGACGGAGCGAGGGCTATGAAATTCTCGATCGAGCGCAGCGAATTACTGAAGGCTGTTGGTCAAGCGCAGTCAGTGGTTGAGCGTCGAAATACGATTCCGATCCTTGCCAATGTTCTGATCGACGCCGAAGGCGATTTGGTCAGTTTCCGTGCCACAGATCTGGACATCGAAGTTGTCGACCAGGCGCCCGCGAAAGTAGAGCGGTCGGGCGCGACCACGGTCAATGCTGTGACGCTGCACGAGATTGTCCGTAAGCTGCCAGACGGTGCCTTGGTCACGTTAACCGATGATGGTGCGGCTGGCAGATTGACTGTTGAAGCTGGACGATCGAACTTTTCTCTCGCAACTTTGCCGCGCGAAGATTTCCCGATTATGGCGTCCTCGGAATACGAGGCGAATTTCACGGCTTCGGCGCCAACGCTTCGGCGCTTGTTTGACAAGTCGAAGTTCGCGATTTCTACTGAAGAAACAAGGTATTACCTGAACGGCGTTTATATGCATGTTGCCGATTCAAACGGCGCACAAGTGCTGCGCTGCGTGGCCACCGATGGCCATCGGTTGGCGCGGATCGACGCGGATCTTCCCGATGGGGCCGGAGACCTACCGGGCGTGATCGTGCCACGCAAGACGGTCGGAGAATTGCGAAAACTGCTGGACGATGACGAAGCTGAGATCGCGGTCAGTGTCAGCGAAACAAAAGTGCGGTTTGCGGCCCCCGGCATTACGTTGACGTCAAAGGTGATCGACGGGACATTCCCAGATTACACACGGGTCATTCCAGGCGGTAATACGCGCCGGATGGAGGTGGATTCCGCCGAGTTTGCCCAAGCCGTGGACCGAGTGGCGACGGTGTCGTCCGAACGCTCCCGCGCTGTCAAAATGTCGCTTGATGAGGACCGACTGGTGCTATCGGTGAACGCGCCAGACAGTGGCGCGGCAGAAGAAGAGCTAGCCGTTGCCTATGCCGACGAGGCGCTGGAGATCGGATTCAACGCGAAATACCTGCTGGAGATTGCCAGCCAGGTTGACCGCGAAAACGCCGTCTTTATGTTCAATTCCTCCGGCGATCCAACGTTGATGCGCGAGGGAAATGACGAAACCGCAGTCTACGTCGTGATGCCGATGCGCGTCTGACATCCTGTTGTCGGCAGGACTGTTTTTCAGGAAGAAAGGCATGAAATGCCTGCCCTTGCCGTCTCCGCGCTGACGCTATCGCATTTCCGGTCGCATCGGTTGACGCGGCTTGCGCTGGATGGCCGCCCGATTGCTATCCACGGGCCAAACGGCGCTGGCAAGACCAACATTCTTGAGGCGATTTCGCTGCTGTCTCCGGGGCGCGGTCTCAGGCGCGCGACCGCCGACGAGCTGATCCGCCGACCCGAAGCAATCGGATGGAAGATCTCCGCCGAGGTTCAGACGAAAGACCAGATCCGCGAAGTTGAAACCAGTGCGGATCCCGGTGACCCCCGTCAGGTGCGGATCGACGGCAAAATTCGGCCGCAGGTTGCGCTTGGCAAAATCGCCCGCGTGGTCTGGCTTGTGCCGGCAATGGACCGGCTCTGGATCGAGGGCGGTGAGGGGCGGCGCCGGTTTCTCGATCGCATCGCCATGAGCTTTGAACCCGGCCACGCCAGCGCTGTCCTGGCCTATGAGAAGGCCATGCGCGAGCGAAACCGGCTATTGAAGGACATGGTTCGCGACGGCCACTGGTACACGGCGCTGGAGCGCAATATGGCCGAGGCCGGCACCCAGATCATGCGGCAACGGCAGGGCGCGCTAACGCGGCTTGCGGAGGCGCAAGAGGGCGCCGAGACGATCTTTCCAAGCGCTGCGCTTGCCTTGACTCACCCGGAGCACGACTTGCCTGATAGCGCCAACGACATGGCGGATGCATTTGCCGGCCACCGACCCAGCGACTTGCGCGCCGGGCGAACGTTGATCGGGCCCCACCGCGTTGATCTGGAGGCAATCTACGAGGCGAAGGGCATCGCGGCAGCTCAATGCTCAACCGGCGAGCAAAAAGCGCTGCTTATATCGCTTGTTCTGACAAGCGCCCGTGCCTTGGCCGAAGACACCGGCGCACCACCGCTGATCCTGCTTGATGAGGTGGCAGCGCACTTGGATGCCGCGCGACGCAGTGCGCTCTATGGCGAGATTTGCGCGCTTGGCGCCCAAGCCTGGATGACCGGCACTGGGCCAGAACTTTTTGACGACCTTGGCGACAGGGCACAAAACTTCGCAGTAACCGAGGTCAATGGCGTCAGTGAGGTCAGACCGTGACGATCACGCTCTTTGACTCCGTACTTTATGCTGGTGCGCTTTTCATCCTGTTCCTCACTCCGGGTCCGGTCTGGGTTGCGCTGATTGCGCGGGCATTCTCGGGCGGGTTTCAGGCAGCGTGGCCGCTGGCGCTAGGCGTCGTTGTAGGCGATGTGATCTGGCCGCTTCTGGCGATTCTTGGGGTGACCTGGATCGCCTCTGTTTACTCCGGTTTTATGGGATTGCTGCGCTGGGTTGCCTGCCTGATTTTCTTGGCGATGGGGGCGCTGCTGATCCGAAACGCCGGAAAGGCCATAGACAGCGACAGCCGTCTGACCCGGCCCGGTATGTGGGCCGGATTTGTCGCCGGCGTTGCGGTGATCCTGAGCAATCCCAAGGCAATCTTGTTCTACATGGGTGTGCTGCCGGGGTTCTTTGATCTGACGCGCCTCACGGTGCAGGATATCGCGGCGATATGCACGCTGTCGCTCGTGGTGCCCTTGATAGGAAACCTGTCTCTGGCAGTGTTCCTCGACCGCACGCGACGCCTGCTAACCACGCCTGCGGCCCTTCGACGGACGAATATTGTCTCCGGCGCGCTATTGATCGGCGTTGGTCTGATCATACCTTTGAGCTAGGAGTTTGCCCGTGAACCACACCGAGTTTCTCGCGGCGCTGCCTGATGACATTAAAACTGGCCTCACCAATCGCAGCGACGCGCCGGGCCTTGCACATCTCGCGGGGCATGTCGGCGCAATCCTAGTCGTCGGAAGCCTGATTTGGTGGCGCGTGCCGCTCTGGCCGCTGCTGCTGCCACTGCAGGGCATTCTTATCATCTTTCTCTTTACGCTTGAGCATGAGGCCACGCATAAAACGCCCTTTCGCACGGAATGGATCAACGAGTGGGTTGGCCGAATGTGCGGGGTGTTGATAGTATTGCCATTCACCTGGTTCAGATATTTTCACCTCGCACACCATCGCCACACGAATATTCCCGACAAAGACCCAGAGCTTTTGGTCGGCACAAAGCCCGAAAGCTGGCCGGCTTTTGTCTGGCATGTCACCGGGATCCCCTATTGGCAAAGTATGATGCGGAAGATGTTTTCGAATGCTTTTGGAAGAGAAATCGACGATTTTGTTCCCAAGTCCGCTTTCGCGCGCGTCCGCACCGAAGCTCGATGGATGATTGCGGTCTATGCCACGCTCACGGTGGTGGCAGTTGCAGGCGGTGACGGCCTGATCTGGGCCTGGATACTTCCCGTTGTCATCGGGCAGCCCTTCTTGCGGATCTACTTATTGGCGGAACACGGCCGCTGCCCGACTGTCGTGAATATGTTTGAAAACACGCGCACGACGTTCACCAACCGCATCGTCCGTTTCTTGACGTGGAATATGCCCTATCATACCGAACACCACGCCTATCCAAATGTGCCGTTTCACAAGTTGCCTGATTTGCATGATTTGGCCGCTGAGCACCTGGTTGAAACCGAGCGTGGGTACATCCGATTCACCGGTCGTTATGTGGCCGAGTTCTAGGCGAATTTGACCATGAGCCCCAATCGTCACTGACAGCGTGTATCTGCCACAATATCTAGGGGGTAAACCGTGACATCTTCCCCAAAAACCGCTATATCTTAGGCTGAAAAACCAAGGATAGACGGCATGGCAGAGGCCGCTGAGGCACAAGGCGAATATGACGCCGATTCCATTAAAGTTCTCAAAGGGTTAGAGGCCGTCAGAAAACGCCCCGGTATGTATATCGGGGATACTGACGATGGCTCGGGCTTGCACCATATGGTGTATGAAGTCGTCGATAACGGTATCGACGAAGCATTGGCCGGTCACGCGGATCGTGTCACGGTGACAATTCATGCCGACAACTCTGTTTCGGTTGCCGACAATGGTCGCGGAATACCGGTCGATATGCACCCCGAAGAAGGCGTCTCGGCGGCCGAAGTGATCATGACCCACCTGCACGCAGGCGGAAAGTTTGATCAGAACTCCTACAAGGTGTCCGGCGGTCTGCACGGCGTCGGGGTCAGCGTCGTGAACGCGCTTTCAGAATGGCTGGAAATGCGGATCTGGCGAAACGGAAAAGAGCATTTTGCGCGCTTTGAAGGCGGTGAGACCGTTGAGCATCTGAAGGTCGTCAGTGACGCTGGCGATCGGAAAGGAACCGAGGTTCGGTTTCTCGCTGCGACGACCACATTCTCGAACCTGGACTACAGCTTTAAGACGCTGGAAAACCGCCTGCGCGAACTCGCGTTCCTGAACTCGGGTGTACGGATTGTCCTTCGCGACGAGCGGCCAGCGGAAGCCCTGGAAAGCGAATTCCTATACGAAGGCGGCGTGCGCGAATTCGTCCGCTATCTCGATCGCAACAAGCAGCCGATGATCGAAGAGCCGATCTTTATTTTTGGTGAGCGAGACGGGATCACCGTCGAAGTCGCGATGTGGTGGAACGACAGCTATCACGAGACCGTCTTGCCGTTCACCAACAATATCCCGCAGCGGGATGGCGGCACCCACCTGGCGGGGTTCCGCGGTGCGCTGACGCGTACCATCAATCACTACGCCGGGTCGTCGGGCATAGCGCGCAAAGAGAAAGTCAATTTCACCGGCGACGATGCGCGCGAAGGGTTAACTTGTGTTCTGTCGGTCAAGGTGCCCGACCCGAAATTCAGCTCGCAGACCAAAGACAAGCTGGTGAGTTCCGAAGTCCGACCTGCGATCGAAAGCCTGATGAACGAAAAACTTGCGGAATGGTTCGGCGAGCATCCGCAGGAATCGCGATTAATCGTCGGCAAGATTGTCGAAGCCGCTCTTGCCCGCGAGGCGGCGCGAAAAGCCCGCGAGATGACGCGGAAGAAGTCTGCGCTAGATATTGCATCGCTTCCGGGAAAACTTGCAGATTGCCAGGAAAAGAACCCTGAATTTCGCGAGCTGTTCCTTGTCGAGGGTGACTCAGCCGGTGGCTCGGCCAAGCAGGGTCGCGCCCGCGCCAATCAGGCGGTGCTGCCGCTGCGCGGAAAAATCCTCAACGTCGAGCGCGCGCGGTTTGACCGAATGCTCTCCAGCCAGGAGATTGGCACGCTGATCACCGCGCTTGGAACCGGTATCGGGCGGGACGAGTTCGACATTTCAAAGCTTCGCTATCACAAGATCGTCATCATGACGGATGCCGACGTCGACGGCGCACATATCCGGACGCTTCTGCTGACGTTCTTTTTCCGTCAGATGCCCGAGATCATCGATGGAGGGTACCTGTACATCGCGCAGCCGCCGCTGTTCAAAGTCAGCCGCGGCAAATCCGAGGTCTATCTAAAGGACCAGGCGGCGCTCGATGATTATCTGGTCGAGATGGGCGTCGAGGGCTCCGTTCTGCGATTGGGCAGCGGCGAGGACCTGGTGGGTCAGGACCTTGCCCGTGTCGTCGACGAGGCACGGCAGGTGCGTCGTGTCCTGCAAGCTTTCCCGACGCATTACCCAAGCACAATTCTTGAACAAGCCGCCATCGCCGGGGCTTTCGTGCCGGGGCAGGTGGATGCCGATCTGCATGGCACCGCAAATTCTGTGGCCGCCCGGCTTGATCAGGTCGCAGTGGAATATGAGCGTGGCTGGCAAGGCCGGATCACGCAAGATCACGGGATTCGCGTGTCGCGTAGCTTGCGCGGCGTGGAAGAAGTCCGGACGCTCGACGGCCCGGTTCTTCGATCAGGCGAAGCGCGCCGTTTGGGCGGGTTCACTGAAACATTGCAAGAGGTTTACGGCGCGCCGGCAAAACTTCTGCGA
>CAJHYP010000231.1_pt1 | contig 10596 bp, 7 predicted proteins | sample 9198731 | NCBI WGS metagenome assembly CAJHYP01 (sample SAMEA7708363, study PRJEB35096) | sediment metagenome | biome: marine neritic benthic zone biome [ENVO:01000025]; feature: sediment [ENVO:00002007]; material: shallow marine sediment [ENVO:03000034] sea grass bed [ENVO_01000059] ...
CTGCTGGATACAATGCGCGTCGATAGTTCCGACGAAGAAATTGAGATTCGTATCCGGCTTCCAGAGAAGGACCGGGTATTGTCCACATTGGATACTCTCAAGGTTCGCACTCGTGACGCCTTGGTGCCGCTATCAAATTTCATCACGCGCGAACCTGTCGCCCAGCTCGCTCAGATTAACCGGATCGACCAGAAGCGATTTTTTGACGTCAAGGCGGATGTGACTCCAGGCTTGATGAACGAAGATGGCACGCCAGTTAACGCAAATGAGAGGATCTCGGTTCTGACGGAATGGCTGGAAACAGAAAAGCCATTGCCGGCGGATCTAGACTGGGAATGGACCGGCGATCAAGAAGAGCAGGAAGAAAGCCAAGCCTTTCTGCAGGTTGGTTTTTCGGCCGCACTCGGGCTGATGTTCATCATTCTGCTCGCGCAGTTCAATTCGTTCTACAATGCCGTGCTTGTGCTCTTCGCTGTCGTCTTGTCGACAACAGGGGTTCTGATCGGAATGCTGGTTATGGAGCAGCCGTTTTCGATCATCATGACCGGCACCGGCATTGTCGCTTTGGCGGGGATTGTGGTGAACAACAATATTGTTCTGATCGATACCTATCAGGAATACTCACAATACATGCCGAAAATCGAGGCTATCGTTCGCACGGCAGAGGCCCGGATCCGGCCCGTTCTTCTAACGACGATCACCACCATGGCCGGTTTGGCCCCAATGATGTTCGGGCTGAGCCTTGATTTCATTGGCGGCGGATTTTCCGTCGACAGCCCGACCGCGCTTTGGTGGAAGCAACTCGCCACCGCAGTTGTGTTCGGACTAGGGATTGCAACCGTTCTGACGCTTATCGTCACACCGTCGATGCTTGCCATTCGGGTTTGGTTCTGGACTGGCGCTTACAAGTCAGTCGCGTCCCTGCGAGCGCTCAGCCATGGATCGGGTTCAAAAACGGCGCGTGACCTGGCGCTGCGCAAAGCCGCCAAAATGGTGAAAAATCCGGAAATCATTTGGGACGTTGATATAGAGCCGCCCACAAAGCGTGCGACAGACGTATCGGGACTGAGAGCTGCGGAATAATTGAAACCGTCAGGCGGCTTCTTCTTCGGAGGCCTGACGATGCCAGAGCGACGCGTAACGGCCATTTTTTACGAGCAATTCCTCGTGGCTTCCCTCTTCCGCTATATTGCCCTCTTCAAGCACAACGATTCGGTCAGCGTGGGCAATCGTCGACAGGCGGTGCGCAATCGTAATGACGGTTCGGCCCTCTCCCATCTCCTGCAGCTCGGTCTGAATTTCGGCCTCGGTCTCGGTGTCGAGTGCGCTTGTGGCCTCATCCAGCAGAAGGATGGGCGGGTTCTTCAGGAGCGTGCGGGCAATCCCGACGCGCTGCTTTTCGCCGCCAGACAATTTTAGCCCACGCTCGCCGACCGTTGTCTCATAACCGTCCGGCAGGCTTTCAATAAAATCGTGTATTTTGGCCGCTTTAGCTGCTTCTATGATCTCGCCGTGGGTCGCATCAGGTCGACCGTAGGCAATGTTGTAAAAGATTGTGTCATTAAACAGCACCGTATCCTGCGGCACGACACCAATCGTCGCATGCAGGCTGTTCTGGCTGACATCGCGAATGTCCTGTCCGTCAATCCGAAGCGCTCCCGCCGCGACATCGTAAAACCGGAAGAGCAAACGCCCGATCGTCGATTTACCGGAGCCCGACGGCCCGACAATCGCGACGGTTTGGCCAGCGCCAACATCAAGCGACACACCTTTTAGGATCGGTCGCTCTGACTCATAGCCGAACACGATTTCGTCGAACGTCACGTTTCCACCATTGACCACAAGCGCGGGAGCACCTGGTCTGTCTTCGACTTCCTGGGGTTGCTCAAGAAGATCAAACATTTCGCCCATATCCACCAGGCTCTGCCGGATTTCACGATAAACAGTTCCCAGGAAATTGAGCGGCATCGTGATCTGGATCATGTAGGCGTTGACCAGGACAAAATCGCCAACTGTCAGTCGGCCATCGGCCACACCAACCGCCGCCATCACCATAACGATGACCAAACCAGTGGTGATGAGAAGCGACTGCCCGAAGTTCAAAAACGCAAGCGAGTAAGAGGTCTTTAGCGCCGCGCGTTCATATCCAGCCATTGCAATGTCGTATCGCGCGGCTTCGCGGCCCTCTGCGCTAAAGTATTTCACCGTCTCAAAATTCAGCAGGCTGTCGATTGCCTTTTGGTTGGCATCGGTATCCTGATCGTTCATTTCCTTGCGGATTTTCACACGCCATTCGGTGACCTTGAACGTAAACCAGATGTAGATCGCGATCGTCACGGCGACGACGGCGACATAGCTCACATCAAAGACGACCGCGAGAATTATGCCGATCATTAAAAGTTCAAGCAAAAGCGGGCCGATGGAAAACAGCATAAAGCGAAGCAGAAACTCGACACCCTTGACGCCGCGCTCAATGACCCGGCTCAAACCGCCTGTTTTGCGGGTTATGTGATAGCGAAGCGACAAATTGTGAATGTGCGTAAATGTCTCTAGCGCAAGTTGCCTGAGGGCTCGCTGCCCGACCGCTGCAAAAACCGCATCTCGGAGTTGCTGGAATCCAACAGACATCAAGCGGGCAAATCCATAGGCGACAGTAAGCCCGATGGCGCCCAGTCCAAGCGCCCACGCAAGGTCGAGCCCTTCATTCGCCAATGCGTCGACGGCTGCTTTATAGAAAAAGGGTGTGATAACGCTGATCAGTCGCGCCAGAAACAGCACGGCAAGAGCCAAAACGACGCGGCGTTTTACCCAGGGATACTCCTTAGGCCACAGGTACGGACCGACCTTTTGGATCGTGCGCCATCCGCTTCGACGCTCGTGCTCTGCAGAGAAGGTTTCGCTCATATTCCCTCGCCGTCGAGCGTCCTACCTATGCATTTCTATTAATAATTGCCAGACGCCAACGGCACGGCTGCAATGCCGCGACACCTCGAATCCGTTACTAGGTGACCAGTGGAGAATTCACCTTAGTCTGGAACAGTGAATATCTGCCCGGGGTAGATAAGATCAGGATCGCGGATACGATCGATATTCGCCTCGAATACCCGGACGTAGAGAATGCCCTTGCCATAATTCCGACGGGCAATGCCCCAAAGCGTATTGCCGGGCTGAACTGTGATCAGCGCAACGGGCGCGCGTTCAGTCGCATTTCCGGTATCGAGGGATTGAATGGCCTCAACAGGTTCGCGCCTGAAGGGCGTCTCGGCGCGGGACACCACACTTCCCGACTCATCGACTTCGTCTACGCGTAATGTGTAGGTGCCTGTGTCGACTTCCGGAAGCTCCGCACGCCATTGACCATCCTCGCCAATGTCCGCATCGAGAACTGGGCGGTTGTCGAGATAGACGCGCACCGAGCTTTGCCCGGTGGCCCGGCCTGACAGGGCGACTTCGCCCTCGCTGTCGTAGCTGATCGAGTCAATTGAGACATTGGATAGCACCTGCGGAGCGTCGCCGCCGGACTGAAGGATCTTAACGCCTTCGCTATCTGCCAGAAGCACTGTTGGCGCCATTGCTTCGGGCGGTGTCTCGGTTGCATCGGTGGTTGATTCTATTGCCGCCGTTTCGGTCTCAGCAGAGGCTGAATTGGTGTCACCCGTGGTTTCTGAAACTGTCTTCGAAGCCACGGTCTCTTCATCTGTCGTCGCGTCTGCTGCAGCCGCTTCGGAGCCGGCAGAGACCGTTTCAGTAGCGCCCGTGTCGTTAGTAGCCGTGTCAGCGGCCTCTGTCGTTACATCGGACGATCCAACTACACCGCTGGTCTCATCGTCTACAGCGGCACCGACATCTGCAACCTCTGTGCCATTGCCAACTTCGGACCCTGTCGTTGCCGCAGAGTCGTCTTCTAGATTTTCATCCGCTATTGCATCCGTAGCGACAGCCGCACTTTGTGCGTCGCTATTAGTGTCTTGCGCAGTTGTCGCCGCCGTTCCGGCGTCGCCGGTATCCGTCATCGCAATCTTCGGACTGGGCGCAAGAATGACAGACCCCTCGGCGACCAATTCGGTCCCGTCGCCGAGAACCTCGGTGAGGGTAATAATACGTGGCCCATCGGCGGTGCCCAACGACAACAGCGCGACAAATCCACCCGAAGCGTCGACAACCGCTTCGCCGACGGTGACACCATCGAGGTTAAGCTTGATTAGAGAGCCTGGTGCAGCACGGCCGGCAACGACCGTTTCGCCATCCGGTTCGACGCGAACGATATCAAACTCTGCTGCACTAGTAGTTGTAGGCACGGATTCAACATCTTGTGATGAATCTGTGGTGCTTTCGTCAACGGTCTCGGTGCTTTCTGCGTCGTCGGGTTCCTCTTCAGTAGCATCTGTAACTGCATCATCTGTTTGGATTTGACCGCCGTCATCTAAAGCCGCGGTGGCATTCGTCTCAGCGTTGACATCTTCGGTGGTGTCCGTCGCGTCATCTGGAATATCTGTTGCGGCAGCAGCAGCGACCTTCTCCTCTTCGGTCGCAACCTCCTCGACACCGCTTTCCTCGACTACGATTTCGGAGTCTGCGTCAACTTGGCTGTCGCCCTGTGGGGCACTCGCCACGTCATCTACCCCGCCGCGAAGTCCAAAGAACAACGCCAACGCAATCGCGATGACAGCCAAAACGGCTCCACCAACCCAGGTCGCTTTCACCAGCTTTTCTCCTGACTGCCGGTTACATCCCCAACGCGCCGTCTGCTTATCGTGCTGGCGCTTGAGTGACCATAGCAACACCGCTATCAGGGGTCAAAACACCTTTGGCCTTAAGGTTTTGCCCGATGTCGCAGTATTTGTATTCGGTTTGCGTATATTGCGGATCCAGATCCGGTTCTGATCCCGCATATCATACAGCGGCGCGAGACCTTGGCGCATCGATCGCGGCAAAAGGCTGGCGACTTGTCTATGGCGCCGGAGATATCGGACTAATGGGCGCCGTTGCTGAGGCCGCCGCAAGCAACGGCGCAAGAACCTTGGGTGTCATCCCGACGCATCTTCTCAGCCGCGAAGCACCTCGCGGCAACAATGGTGACCGCATAGTTACCGAAACGATGCACGAGCGAAAAAAGGTCATGCTCATGAATGCCGATGCGGTGATTGTTCTGCCGGGCGGCGCTGGGTCATTGGATGAGTTTTTTGAGGTGCTGACGTGGGCTCAACTTGGCTTGCACGCGAAACCGATTCTTCTCCTGAACGTAAACGGCTTCTGGGACCCGCTGCTGGCGCTTGTCGACCACGTCATTGCGAAGGGCTTCGCCGACCCGAACCTCGCCGGGTTTGTGGCCGCCGCGGCGACGGTCGATGATCTGGTGGACGTGCTCGCCGCGAAATCCGGGGACTGAAACCGGCCTCAGCCCTCGCTAAGCGTTTCCTTCAGAATTTTTTCGATTTTGGTCAGCGGGTGATTGGTCAGCGTTTTGGCGATCTCAGCCACGACCCGCTGCGACACTTCGGGCTTCAACTTCGTGCGCAACTCTCCAAGCACTTGTGGAGGAGCGACGATCACCAATTGCTCGAAGTGGCCGCGATGGGCGTGTACGTAGAGAAGATCAGCAAGGTCATCGGCAAACCGCATCTTCTCAAGATAGTGCCAATCCGCTTCGCCGTATGCGCGGCTTGTGCCGGATTGGCTTTGGAATACGCGGCCGGGCGCACCCGCCGCCTGTTCGCGCGTTGGTGGATTGTCTTGCTCTTTCAAGACCCGCACTTGGAAATTCGGGTTCTGGGCGCCGGTGATATTCTCCAGAAATAGGGCTTTCTCTCCGTCGGCCACAAGCACCCAGGTTCCGGTTTCAAGCTGCGCCATGGCTCGCTCCTTTTCAGGCTATCGGCGACATATTAGTCCGAGCCCGCACTCCTTGCCTTGATCGCTGTCAAACCAAAGGAAAAGGCCCCATCGCGGGACGGGGCCTGTATTCTTTACGCGCGGCCGGCTTACATCCGGCTCGCCACGTTTTCCCAATTCACGAGATTGTTCAGGAAATTTTCAAGGTAAGCCGGCCGTTTATTGCGGAAATCAATGTAATAGGAATGTTCCCATACATCACAGCCCAAAAGCGCCGTCTGACCGTAGCAAAGCGGGTTGACGCCGTTTTCAGTTTTTGTCACCGCGAGCGATCCATCCGGGTTCTTCGCAAGCCACGCCCAACCGGAGCCAAATTGACCGGCGCCGGCCGCCCCAAACTGGGATTTGAACTCATCGAACGAACCAAAGTTTGCGTTGATCGCGGTTTCCAGCTCGCCCGGCATTCCGGAGCCGCCGGGGCCCATCATCTCCCAAAACTGATTGTGGTTCCAAAGCTGGCTAATGTTGTTGAAGATACCGTTTTGCGCCACAGCGCCTGTATCATAGGTGCCGACGATAATCTCTTCGAGGCTTTTGCCATCCCATTCGGTCCCGGCGATCAATTTGTTGCCGTTGTCGACGTAGGCCTTGTGGTGCAGGTCATGGTGATATTCGAGCGTCTCGGCGCTCATACCCTGCGACGCTAATGCATCGTGCGCATACGGAAGATCGGGAAGTTCAAATGCCATAGGTCAGCCCTTCTTAACTGGGATCACGAATTCATGCACCTTTCCTGTGCTGCAACCGGGTGCAGGTCAAGGTGAATTCGGTGTTCCTATGCGTCCACAATAGCGTCAAATGCCGAATATTGCGCAAGAGACTTTATGAGAGATGTGACCTGCCGTTCGGACAACCTCCTGGCGGGCTGCATTCGGTATGGCTCAGAAATATCCGACCCGGCTGCCCGATGCTGACGACTCTTTCAGAAGGTCGAATGCATATTTGGCGACTGACCGGAAGCAAACAAGTTGCAGTTTATCATCTGCCTCAAACCAGAATGCCGCCGCAACCTGGGCAATCCGAGTCCTTCGAACTTCGCCCACTGGCAATGCCGCGACCCGCATATCCGCCGGTGTTAGCTTGGCCATAACTTCGCGAATGGCTCCGCCGTCACCTGACAATGTAAACTGGCAGCGTGCATCGGAGACATTTGCGATCAAGTAATGGTGCTTTTTTAACGCCTCTGTTAGCACCTGAATCCGGGCTTCGACTTCGTCGTACGGGCAAAGTAGCATCAGCTCATCAGGCGACATCCACAGCAATAGGTCGCTTCGCACCTCGGTTGATTGTCTCGGCAGCGGAACATCCGTTCCCATCGCGCCTGCGATCGCAGTCAGAATACTTAGGTCGTCAAGATCACCGCGAATAGTGATCATGCCCTGAAGCCCGGTTTCGGTGACTTCAACTAGTCCGGAAGACCGTGAACCCGGCAGGGCGGAAATTGCCTCAGACATTCTGCTTTTCACCTTCGGGATCAAAGAAAACCGGATCTACAATCTTGGCCTTTACAACGCTTCCATCAGTTTTCGGGAACTCCAATTCTTCGCCCATCCGATCCGGTCCACGAACGACAAGTCCCATCGCAATGCCACGTTCGAGAGTTGGAGAGTGGTAAGTCGATGTCACCCGCCCTTCTGTTCCGCGTTGCCCGTTTTCGTTCTTACCCGGTTCGGCGGCGTACGCTCCGTCAGGAAGAACCGACCCATCAATCGTTTCCAGCCCGACCAATTTCCAGCGCAGCGGGTCGGTCATGTGAGATCGTTCCTGTGCACGTTTGCCCAAGAAGTCGTCCTTCTTCTTTGAGATCGCCCAATCAAGACCCAGATCCTGCGGGATGACCGTGCCGTCTGTTTCGTCGCCGATCATTATGAACCCCTTCTCGGCCCGCATGATGTGAAGTGCCTCGGTGCCATAAGGAGTGATTCCGAATTCAGCACCCGCCTCCAGCAACGCATCCCAGAACGCGCGACCCTGGCTAGCCGGCACCGCGATCTCATAACTAAGCTCGCCGGAAAACGATATTCGGAATGCGCGCGCCGGAATATTTCCAATTGCCCCATCGGCCCATGCCATGAATGGCATTGCCTCACGCGACAAATCGATGGTCCCGCCGAGCTTTTTCAGGACTTCACGCGACTTTGGACCAACTACGCCGATTTGCGCATATTGTTCGGTCACGTTCGCAACGTAGACCTTCCAATCCCACCATTCAGTCTGGAGCCATTCCTCCATGTGAGCATGAATGCGGTCGGCCCCACCTGTCGTCGTATGACAAAGCCATGTACTCTCGTCGATCCGCGCCACTACGCCGTCATCGGTCAGGAAGCCGTTCTCGCTGCACATCAGGCCATAGCGGCACTTACCGACTTTCAGGGTCGACATCATGTTGGTGTAAAGCATGTCGAGAAAACGGCCGGCATCTGGGCCACTGACGATCAACTTGCCGAGGGTCGAGGCATCGAGAAGGCCAACCGCGTTTCTGGTTGCATTCACCTCGCGAGACACCGCGCCGTGAATGCTTTCGCCAGCTTGAGGAAAGGCATACGGCCGCCGCCAATGGCCGACAGGTTCCCAATGTGCGCCGTTTTCTTCGTGCCACTCGTGAATTGGCGTCCTACGGATTGGCTGAAATAGTTCGCCTCGGGCTTCGCCGGCGATCGACCCCATTGTGATGGGAGTGTACGGCGGTCTGAACGTCGTCGTTCCAACGTTCGGAATATCATCGCCAAGCGCCCGCGAAAGAACAGCCAAACCGTTAATATTGCTGAGTTTCCCCTGATCTGTGGCCATCCCGAGTGTCGTATAGCGTTTCGCGTGCTCGACGCTTTCGAAACCTTCGCGGGCCGCCAATTCGACATCCGTGACCTTCACGTCGTTCTGGTAGTCCAACCAGGCCTTCGAGCGAAGCTCATAAGGCGCGTTCTCAGGCATTTTCCAGACAGCTTCCATTGGCCTTGGATGCTCATCAGTCGTTTTGGGCGCCTCGCCGGACTTTGATTCGTGTCCGGTGTTCTGAGCCGCACGCGTCCCAACGTGATGCGCATCTTCCAGAACGGCTCCGGTCATCAACTCGCCATTTGCGGATCCCGCGGCCAAGACAAAAGCTTTCCCATCGGCACCAGTTGGGGCGCGATCTGAGTCCGGCCGGAAATGAGCGTCTGTATCGTTCCAAACAAGCTTGCCACCGCAATGGGACCACAGGTGCACCACTGGCGACCAGCCGCCGGACATCGCCACGCAGTCCGCCTCGATCTTCTCGATTGCCGCACCGTCGCCTGTCTGGTTGCAGGCGTGCACGGCCTGAACTCGGCTCTTGCCCACCACTTTCGCAATGCCACGACCCGGAGTGATGCGAATGCCCATTTCGCGCGCTCTTTCAGGCAATTCACCAATAGCCTCATCGCGCGCGTCGAGCACAACCGGGACGTTCAATCCAGCGGTCACTAACGCAATAGCGGTCCTGTACCCGTCGTCGTTGTTTGTCACAACAACCGTGTTCTCGCCCGCTGCAACGCCATAGTTCGCCACATAATCGCGCACCGCCGATGCCAGCATTACGCCAGGCAAGTCATTGCCCGCAAACGACAAGTTGCGTTCGATGGCGCCCGTGGCAGTGATTATTTGGCTAGCCCGAATACGCCACAGGCGATGCCTCGGCACATTTGCATCCGGCGCGTGATCGGTGACCCGCTCATAGGCGAGCAAGTAGCCGTGATCATAAATGCCCGCACCCATCAAGCGAGTTCGCAGCGTCACGTTGGGCATAGCCTCGAGTGAAGTCAGAGTAGCGTCAATCCATTGATCGGCTGGCTTGCCGTCAATTTCGTAGCCATCGACCGCTGCTCGCCCACCCCAATGCGCCGTCTGCTCGAGCAACAAAACCTCTGCGCCCGCCTCCGCCGCTGCTTTCGCCGCAGTTAAACCAGCGATTCCGCCACCAATTACAACAACATCCGTTGTGATATTGAAGTGCTCGTAGTGATCTGCGTCCCGGTGTTTGGGCGGTCTGCCCAGGCCAGCAGACATGCGGATGATTGGCTCGTACAAATGCTTCCAGAACGAACGCGGCCACATAAACATTTTGTAGTAAAAGCCGGCCGGAAGGAACCGAGCGAGCATTGAGTTGATCTCGCCGATGTCGACCTCAAGGCTGGGCCAGTGGTTTTGACTTTCTGCGGACAGTCCGTCGAATATTTCCGTCGTCGTCGCCCGGGCATTTGGCTCGAACGTTTTTTCCTTGCCAAGGTTGACAAGAGCGTTCGGCTCTTCGGCGCCACTGGCAACGATGCCTCGGGGACGATGGTATTTAAAGGACCTGCCAACCAGAACCTGCCCATTCGCTAGAAGCGCCGATGCCAGAGAGTCACCCTGAAACCCACGCATCGATTTGCCGTTGAAGGTGAAACCGCGCGATTGAGCGCGATCGATCAACCGGCCGCCGGTTTCAAGACGTCGGCTCATGCCAGATCCCTCCAAGTCCATCCAGGTCGTTTCTTGCTGATCACGTCCCGGATTTCCTGTGGCGGCTCATATGTCTGCGCCAGGTAGGTCCCGAAAACCTCAAGCGTCACAGTGTCCCGTGCGGCGTGAAACCACTTGCCGCATCCATTGGCGTGCCGCCAACGCTCGAAATGAACACCATGCGGGTTTTCCCTCTGGAAAAGATACCCTTCAAACTCCTCGTCTGAAGACTCCGGACCGAAG
>CAJHYP010000103.1_pt1 | contig 10500 bp, 7 predicted proteins | sample 9198731 | NCBI WGS metagenome assembly CAJHYP01 (sample SAMEA7708363, study PRJEB35096) | sediment metagenome | biome: marine neritic benthic zone biome [ENVO:01000025]; feature: sediment [ENVO:00002007]; material: shallow marine sediment [ENVO:03000034] sea grass bed [ENVO_01000059] ...
ACCGATGAGCCTTTCGATTATCGGCTGTGTGGTGAACGGCCCCGGTGAGGCCTTGATGACCGACGTCGGGTTTACTGGCGGTGGCGCGGGCCACGGCATGGTGTATCTGGCCGGCCAGCAAAGCCACAAGCTGTCGAACGAAGAAATGATCGAGCATATCGTCGAGCAGGTGGAAAGAAAGGCGGAGGAAATTGAGGCCCAAAAAGCGCTCGAAGCCGCAGAATAGAGCAGACTTTTGAAATCTCAGCTTTGATCTTGCCGAATGGATTGGACGATTGCACGCATCTGATCCAGTTCGACAAAGCCCCGAACAAAGTTGTCGCCCATAATAAAGCTTGGGGTCCCCTGGATCTCCAGGCGATGTCCCAGCGCTCGGTTCGTGTTGATGATCTCGGTGATGTCGTCCGATTCCATTTCTGCGACGATGGCAGCGTGGTCAAAACCATTCTGATCCGAGATCCGAGACAACGCCGCATCGTTGAGGTTGCCGCGTAATATCATCAGTGCATCGTGGGCCGCTTTATAGGCTAGGTCGCCTTCGACCCGCTTGGTCGCGATCGCATAGCGCGAGCCCAATACAGACGCGTCCCCCAATATCGGAAATTCCTTTACGATAAAGCGGATGTTGCCATCACTTGCGATCAGCTCTTCGACTGCCGGAAAGGCGCGTTTGCAGAAACTGCAGCGATAATCCAGGAATTCAACAATTGTGACGTCGCCATCAGGGTTGCCGCCGACGTAACTATAGCCGTCGTCGAAAATATCCTGGCGGTTGTCTTCCAGCATCGCCACTTCCGCGGCTTGAGATTCCTGATTGCGGCGTTCTTCAAGCACCGCAATCGCTTCCATCAGAACCTCTGGATTTTCAAGAAGATAGGTACGGATCTCGGAACGGAATACCTCGCGCTCGGTATCAGACATCGCGTCAATGTCGAACGCTGCTGCCGGCAACGCTGCAAGAAAAGCCAAAATTCCAGCCAAGATCGACAAACGAAACATATTACACTCCAAACAATTTCCGACGGCCATCATCGCTTGCTATATTGCGAAAGCAAGAACTTCACCAAGAATTGTAGTGTGCCGGGGCATTGACGTCACGTGTCCCGATTGGCAGTGAGTGTGGACTTGGCGGAGGTTGCACATGCACTTGTCGAGGCGGTCCAAAGTCGATCCTTTCATCGTCATGGATGTAATGGAGGCGGCCGCGAAAGCCGAAGCCGCGGGACGGCGGATCATCCATATGGAAGTCGGTCAACCAGGAACTCCAGCACCGAAGGGCGCGCGCGCTGCTCTGTTGAAAGCGATGGAGGCGGGGGCCCTGGGTTATACCGTCGCTCTTGGTCTGCCCGAATTGCGCACGCGGATCGCAAGACACTATGGCGACACATACGGCGTGGATCTGGCGCCGGAACGTGTGATAGTTACCTCTGGGTCTTCTGGCGGCTTCTTATTGGCATTCACGGCGCTCTTTGATGCTGGCGATCGGGTTGCCCTTGGAGCACCAGGTTATCCGTCCTATCGACAGATCCTATCGGCGTTGAGTTTGGAGCCCGTCGACATCGAAACGCGCGCCGAAGATAGATTTCAACCTGTCGCAACCGGGTTGCCAGATGACATTCAGGGGCTGATCGTCGCGTCCCCCGCAAACCCTTCGGGCACAATGCTCGACAGCTCCGTGCTGGGATCGTTGATGGAAGCGTCAGCAAGCAGGGCAGCGGCCTTCATCTCTGACGAGATATACCACGGGATCGAATATGAGCGCAAAGCGGTCACGGCACTTGAAATCAGCAATGACGCCTATGTCATAAACTCATTTTCCAAGTATTTCTCAATGACCGGCTGGCGGGTCGGCTGGATGGTTGTTCCCGACGCACACATCCGCGCGATAGAGCGGCTTGCTCAGAACATGTTCATTTGCGCGCCGCACGCCAGTCAGGTCGCGGCACTCGCGGCGATGGAGTGTCAAGACGAGCTGGAGGCCAATGTGGCGGTCTACTCCAGGAACCGTGCCCTGATGCTTGAAGGTTTGCCTGCGGCGGGAATCACAAATGTCGCGCCGCCCGATGGTGCGTTCTACGTCTATGCCGATGTCTCGGAGTTCACCGACGATGCCCAAGCCTTGGCACGAGATATTCTCGAAAAGGCCGGGGTTGCCGTTACTCCCGGTCTTGATTTCGACAAGGCAAGGGGAAATCAAACGCTCAGGTTCTCTTACGCCCGTTCGACCGAGGATATCGAAGAGGGTCTCCAGAGATTGAAGCAATATTTGCACGAGCGACGCTAGACATTGGGAAATCGGTTGGCCCCGGCGCCCGGGTTGCTATAAGCTGATTTCAAAAGAAAAGACCGAGGCGATGTCGAGACTCCTATTTATTGCGTGCGCCGCGTTGGCGGCGCTTACAACCGTGTTCGGCGAGGTGTCGGCGGGTGACACCACACGTGACTTGGCACAAACGACTGATAAAGCTGCGGTGATTTTCGACGACGGCGCGCATGTCGAGCTATCGATTGGATTAAACAAACCGCTGCCTTGGCGTGTCTTCGCCCTGGACCAACCGGCAAGGCTCGTCGTCGAAATTTCAAATCTCTCGTGGGAATTGCCGCCGGAGGTGAATTCAGACAGCGTCTCCAAGGTGAGCGTCGGGCAACACCGGCCCGGGTGGTCTCGACTTGTCGCAGTATTGACCGAACCACTTATCGTTGAAACCGCCGAATTGTCGGCCGCTGATGGGTTAAGTCAGTTAAAGATCCGGTTGCTGAGGGCATCTGCTGAAGATTTTCGCCAATCGGTCTTGGACGAGAGCCCAGATGCTGAACCCGTTACCTCATTCAAGATCAATAAAGACAACCAATTGACTGTCGCAATTGATCCCGGACACGGCGGCATCGATCCCGGCGCGGAGGTGGGTGGTCTGGTCGAGGCGGAAATAATTCTGAAGTTTGCACGCCAATTGAAAGAAACGCTAATAAGAAGCGGCCGCTTTAACGTTGTTTTGACCCGAGAAAACGACGCATTCGTCCCGCTTGAGACGCGAATGACACTGGCAAGGGCTGCTCGTGCTGATATCTTTTTGTCTCTTCATGCAGATGCCCTTGAGGCGGAGTCCGGCCCAGCATCCGGCATGACTGTATACACGCTTTCCGAACTGGCAACTGACGCCGCCGCACTGCAACTGGTGGAAAGGCACGCAAGGAACGATATTCTCGCCGGCGTCGATCTTGGGGCGGCGGAAGATGACATAGCATTTGCGTTGCAAGATATTGCACGACGGGAGGCAAATCCAAGGTCCGAAGCGCTTGCCGGATCGCTGGTTCAGGGGTTTGAGCTAAAGTCTCTGGCAGTCAATTCCAAACCTCATAGGCGCGGGGAATTTGCAGTTCTCAAGGCCCCGGATATCCCGTCGGTCTTGATTGAGCTTGGATTTCTTTCCAGTGCAAAGGATCGCGAGCGATTGGTATCGGAAAAGTGGTTGCGGGATGCCACGGAAGCAATTCGACTGGCCCTTGAACTTTGGGGCGACGCTGATTTTCTTAGATCACAAGAATTGCGCCATTGAACATCGTTGCTGTGCTGGCAAGCGGGATCTCTGGCTATTTCCGGCCGAATTGGCGCAACGGCATTTTGACCCTGCTTGGGCCAGCCGATATATTGATGCGCAGCGAGTGAGAACAAATCTGTGACCCGGTTCATTTTTTCATTCTTTGGCGCCATCTTTAGTATGGTCACGCTGGGCCTTGTTATGGCGGCGGTGACCATAGGTGCGGTTTTCTGGGTCTACGGGCGAGATCTGCCGGATCACGAACGCCTTGCGAATTATCTGCCGCCGACAATCAGCCGGATCTATTCGACCGAAGGCCGGATCATCGACGAATTCGCGGAGGAACGGCGCATCTACGCGCCGGCAGAGGAGATCCCCGATCTTGTCAAACACGCATTCATTTCGGCTGAAGACAAAAATTTCTATCTCCACCAGGGGTTCGATCTCAGGGGCATCGCAGCCGCAGTGTACGAGGCGATTGAAAGCCGCGGCGCGTCTATCCGGGGCGCGTCAACTATTCCCCAGCAGGTCGCGAAAATCAGCTTTCTCGGCGGCGAACGCACGATCGATCGAAAGTTGAAGGAAATCATTCTTGCCAACAGAATGGTCAATTCGCTTGATCGCGAAAAAATCCTTGAGATCTACCTCAACGAGATCGATCTTGGATTTCGGTCTTTCGGCGTCGCTGCCGCGGCACAGACGTATTTCAACAAGACTTTGGCCGAGCTGGAGCCACAGGACGCCGCATACCTCGCGGCATTGCCGAAGGCGCCGTATGACTATCATCCGGTCCTTCAACAAGAACGAGCAATCGAACGGCGAAATTTTGTCCTGCGCGAAATGCGTCAAAACAGGTACCTTAGCGAAGCAGAGTTCGAAAACGCCCGCATCGCTCCGCTTCTGACCGTTCAGGCCAACGATTTTGAAGCGTTTAGGAAGAAACTCCCGCCGCGCGATTACTTTACCGACGAAATCCGACGGCAACTCAGCCGGGACTTTGGCGACACCGGATTCAAAAGTGCCGGTTTGACTGTGCGCGCAACCGTCGATCCGGAAATGCAGACAATTGCGGCTCGAGCGCTTCGCGACGCACTTGAGAAATACGACCGGGCAACGGGTGAGTGGCGCGGCACCGGCGTCAACCTCGACCCCGAGAGCTTGGCTGGCGAGATCGATGGTCAATCCGCGTGGCGGGCTGCGTTGTCCGAAGCCAGTGTGTCACGGGATGTGCCCAAGTGGTTCCCGGCAGTTGTGCTTCAGATCGGGGGGAGCTCCGCGCGCATTGGTGTTGAGGGCTGGTCGGATGGCGCCGACGGGCACTGGATTACGCCAGAGGATTTGCGGTGGGTTCGCGGCGCGCGAAGTGCGGGCGATATTTTGAATGTCGGAGATGTCATCCATGTCCGGCACGAGGGCGGATCCCAACAGGATCCGGTGTTCTCGCTTCGACAGATTCCCGGTGTTCAGGGTGCATTCATGGCGATGGATGTGAACAACGGACGCGTGATCGCGATGCAGGGCGGGTTTTCGTACCAGCACTCCGTGTTCAACCGCGCGACGCAGGCAACACGGCAGCCCGGGTCGTCATTCAAACCGTTTGTTTATGCCGCCGCACTCGACAGCGGGTTCACTCCGGCGACGATCATCATCGATGCACCGATCGAGGTGGATGTCGGTGGCGGACGGGTTTGGCGACCGAGGAACGCATCAAATCAGTTCTATGGGCCAACGCCATTGCGCACTGGGATTGAGCGTTCGAGAAACCTGATGACCGTACGTCTGGCCGAAGAAGTCGGCATGCGCACAGTTTCGGCCTACGCCGAGCGATTTGGTGTCTATGACCGGATGCAGCCCTATCTCGCCAACGCTCTGGGCAGCCAGGAAACGACGCTGTTCAGAATGGTGGCGGCTTATTCGATGTTTGCTAATGGCGGGGAAAGGGTTCAACCGACGCTCGTTGATCGGGTTCAAGACCGTTGGGGAACAACGGTCTACCGCCACGATGAGCGTATCTGTGAAAATTGCAGCCAGCCCGAGTTAGCAGCCGGAAAACTTCCGATAATCACTTCTGATCGAAACCGCGTAATGAATGGAATCACAGCCTATCAGCTTACGTCGATGTTGCGCGGCGTCGTCCAGCGCGGCACGGCTTCGGGTTCCGTCCGCCTGCCGGTTCCAACCGCAGGCAAAACAGGCACGACCAATGATGCCAAGGATGTCTGGTTCGTCGGATTCACGTCAAACATCGCGGCCGGTTGCTACATAGGATACGATTTGCCCGAGCCGCTTGGGCGCGGTGCATCGGGCGGAAGAATGTGCGGCCCGGTGTTCCAACAATTCATGACTGAAGCGGTAGAAAAATATGGCGGCGGCAGATTCAAAATTCCGCCAGGCGGCCGGTTTATCAAGATCGACCGCTTCAACGGTGCGCGACTTCCTGACGGCGCTTCTGGTGACCATGTCGTGGCTGAATATTTCCGCGAAGGCGAAGAACCGATATTTGGCATAACCTTCGACGGTGGCTTCGCGATGGGTGCAAACCTGCCCTTGTTTACTGATTCTGAGCTTGGCCGAAACACCCAAACCGTTGAAACGGGGTCCGGGCAGACCATTATCATTCCGGACCAGGCGACGGCGGGAGAGATCTCCTCGGGCGGATTATATTGACCGCATTCATTCCACTCTCGGTCGAATACCCAAGCCGTGGGAGTCCGATGAGCTAATGGACACCGAGGCTCGGCGCCGCCAACTAAAAAACGCGATGGAGGAAACGCAGCTCGAGCTGGCTCATACCAGTGGCTGTGTCTTGCTGCCGGACCGGTTCTATTTGCTGGACCGATTACCGAAGGGTGCCAAAGTTGCCGAAGTGGGCGTCGCGTTCGGTGAATTTACGCAAGAGATCTTGAATCGATGCGCGCCGGAGAAACTCTTTCTAATCGATACCTGGAAAACAGCGCGATATCGCGATGGCCTAGAAGCAATTAAGCAAGAATGTGCGCAGAATATTGCAAACGGGCAGGTGGAAATCCATCAGGGGCCGTCTGTAGAAGTATTACGCAAAATGTCACCCGGCGCCTTTGACTGGGTCTATATTGATACGAGTCACACGTACGAAACGACATTGGCGGAACTTCAGTTGTCCGGCGAAATCGTTGGCGAAAATGGGCGAATATCCGGCCACGATTTTTGCACAGGCAATGTTGTGCGTCCGGTTCCCTATGGCGTGGTGGAAGCTGTTACCAAGTTCTGTAAAGATCGCGATTGGCAGTTCGAATTTCTAACGGCCGAAAGCAACGGACATTTTTCCTATTGCCTGAAAAGACTGGGCGCGCCCTAGCGAAATCGAAAATCGACTTAGCACGCACGGTGCTCATTTGCGGCAAAATCTTGCAATAATTTAGGCGAAATTAGGTCGACGGTCTAAAATAGTTCCCGGTTACCTAGTTCAAGAATTGGGTGTGGGTTAATGAGTATATTTTTCTCTTTGAGTACAGGCACTTCTGCCTATTCGAATCCTGACGATCCGCTTTCGCAGCTCGCATTTGGTGCTAGATATTCCAGTTATCGAAACGTTGATCGTTTCCTGGAACAAACCGATGATGCCAATCTGGGATTGATTGTTTGGCCAGGCGGAACACTCGCAGAAACCCGGGATGACCGTTTCGGATTCGAGTTCGACGGCCTTTACAATCCCGACACTGGCAAGCCGACCATTACCGAAATGATGCAGATCGCGAACGATGAAAACGCCGCACTCTCGGTCGTTTTGCCGACGGCGCGCTACTCAGACGATCCAAGTTCGATTGTTGCTGAACTTAGAGCCTTTCTTATTGACCTGCTTTCCGGCGACCTCGGCCCGTTGCCAGATACTTTGATTTTCGAAATTGGCAGCGAGTACTACGCCAATTTCTCGGACGGCCTGGTTGAGAGCGCCGCAACGCAATATGGCACCATCGCCGAGTTAATGGTGTCCGAAATTGCCGCCGCGCTCGGCGATCCCGCGGTCAATATCGTTGAGGCCGACATCGATATTGCCGTGCAGGCGGGCAAGACCCTAGATGACGACACGTCGATCCGGGCGGAACTCTCGACACAAACGATCCAGCACACAGACATGGTGATCCACCACCGCTTTGCTTACTCAGCCGAGGGCATCGACCCGCGAATTGAAGAACTTGATGCGATCTTGGATGGATGGTCAGCTGCCGCAGAAAGCGATTCCCCTGATCTCTTTGTTTCGGGGTGGAACACGGTCACGCTCACCCGGGAGGGCGTGCTCCAAGACTACATCGCCGAAGAAGGGGCGGCGGGACGTGAGGTGACCGCGGAGGATGTCGATCTTGACGGGCGGTCAACGACCGCGTTTGAGACCTACTGGCAAGCGCGGCTTGACGACGTGGCCTACGGTCAAGAACACGCCGCTTATATTCTCGAAAGCTTTTCCAGCTACGCCGAGGCAGGCATGGATGCTGGCGCAATCTACGGCGTTGACCTGATCCATCCCGGGCGTATCAGCTTCAAGGGTGACGACCAAACACACTACGATTTTGCCGGTGCCGAAATGATCAAGATGATCTACGAAAGCGTCAGCAATACGCATGTTTTGTCCAGCGGCGAGGATTATTCCCGGGACGATCCGGTGACCGCATACGCATTTGAAAACGAAGATAAATTGGTGGTGTTTTTGGCGTCGGGGGCCGCCGCCGCAGGAGATGTAGAACTGCAAATCGACGGTTTTGGCGACACCTACAAAAGCGTTTGGGGCGACAGACTTGCGTCTGAAACATTGGCTGACTGGATGTCGATCTTTGGTATCCCAGACAATGCCGATGTCGACGAAACGGCCGAAGCCGAAACTTATGCCGTGGGTGTCCGCGACGCCGCAAGCGTCGAACAGGAAGATGACGCCGTTACCATTGCGCTCAATGAGCCATTTGAGGTTGTGCGTTTGGCGTTCTCAAAGACTGAGGCTGGTGCCACAGAGATTGAATCATGGTCGGACGGAGCGGGACTTGATCTTGAGCTGCCGGATGTGCTGCCACCAATTGTGGACGACGATGATACCACTGACGGCGACGGATCGATTGATGATTTTGCAATGGTCGCCGAAGCGGCCTCGATGGGCGGGGGAGGGATTTTTCTGTTACTGCTGTTGCTCCTTGTCTAACTGATCTCAGCTGGTCGCCTTGAAGCGCGCCGAAGGCGTTGCTATGACCCGGGCTTGAATTCTTTGCTATCTGGAGAGGCCGATGCGCGCCGATGCCGAAAATCGGGTTGCTGCGATCGAAAAGTCGCTGAATCTGCTGGCCCAGCGGATGGACTGGGGGACGGCTGCGCACAGGCTGGAGGAATTCAATGCAATGACGGAGGACCCCAAGCTATGGGACGATCCGGAAAAGGCGCAGAAACTGATGCGCGACCGCCAGATGCTCGTCGCCGCTATGGACCGATATACCAGCATGCGGCAGGAACTTTCGGACAATGTTGAACTCATTGAACTCGGCGAAGTCGAAGGAGACGACGACGTCGTGAACGAAGCCGAGGCCGCCTTGGCGGTTCTAGAGGACCGGGCCGCTAAAGCCGAACTCGAGGCGCTGCTAGACGGCGAGGCCGACGGCAATGATACGTTCCTTGAAATCAATGCGGGCGCCGGGGGAACCGAGTCCTGCGATTGGGCCTCTATGCTCGCCCGTATGTATGTTCGTTGGGCCGAACAGCATGGTTATTCCGTTGAATTGCAATCAGAAAGTGCCGGCGACGAGGCCGGAATCAAATCTGCCTCATACAAGATCAGCGGTCCTAATGCGTATGGCTGGCTGAAGTCGGAATCGGGCGTGCACAGACTGGTTCGGATCAGCCCCTACGACAGCGCGGCGCGGCGCCACACGTCGTTTTCGTCCGTCTGGGTTTACCCGGTTGTGGACGACAACATCGAAATCGACGTGAATCCAAGCGACATTCGCGTGGATACGTATCGATCATCCGGCGCAGGTGGCCAGCACGTTAACACAACGGATTCGGCCGTCAGAATGACCCATATTCCGACCGGGATCGTTGTCACGTCCTCGGAAAAGTCACAGCATCAAAACCGCGACATTGCGATGAAGGCTCTCAAATCACGGCTCTACCAGATGGAGCTGGAAAGGCGAACTGCGGGTATCCAGGAAGCACACGACAGCAAAGGCGATGCCGGCTGGGGCAACCAAATCCGGTCCTACGTGCTTCAGCCGTATCAGATGGTCAAAGACCTGCGGACGAACTTTGAGACCAGCGACACGCAAGGGGTGCTCGATGGCGATCTTGATGGCTTCATGGCCGCCACACTTGCATTAGGCGTATCCGGCATGAAACGTGACGAGGCCCGGGCAGACGATTAGCGGCTAGCGTCGGTTTTGCGCGGTTCGCGCGCGTTGTGTCCTGCCGCATTATTCAAAGGAACTCGCACGCCAAGCAGCGTGCGAGACTATCAAATCTCGGAAATGAGTGTTTACTGCGCTTTCGCTTCTGCCGGTTTTGGCGCAGACGGTGCTGGAGATGCCGACGCAGATGGTGTCACAGGCGCCCCCTTTGTCCCGTTCAGGGGATCTTCCTGACGCTGCACAGAACCTTCGAAATGAGCACCGGATTCGATCGCGATCGTCTTGTGGATGATGTCGCCCTCGACCCGCGCAGTCGCCGTTAGGCGAACCTTTAGACCTCGGACTTTTCCCACGACCCGACCATTGACCACAACGTCATCAGCGATGCATTCGCCTTTCACCGTTGCGCCTTCACCGACGGTTAAAAGATGTGCACGAATGTCGCCTTCGACATTGCCCTCGATATTGATGTCGCCGGTCATCTTGATGTTGCCGGTAATGTTCAGATCCGCCGATAGTACCGACGCCGGCGGCTTCGCCTTTGGCGAAGACGGGGTGAAATCGCTGCTCGCTTTGCTGTCACTCATTTTGGGGGCCTTTGC
>CAJHYP010000395.1_pt1 | contig 10440 bp, 9 predicted proteins | sample 9198731 | NCBI WGS metagenome assembly CAJHYP01 (sample SAMEA7708363, study PRJEB35096) | sediment metagenome | biome: marine neritic benthic zone biome [ENVO:01000025]; feature: sediment [ENVO:00002007]; material: shallow marine sediment [ENVO:03000034] sea grass bed [ENVO_01000059] ...
CACGCACCAGTAACAGCATGGCTGCCAGTGCAGCTCCCCCAACGCTTGGAGCCGCCGCAGTCGCCAGATTCCAATCATCCAAAGTTACTTCGAGTGCCGGTAAGTTGCGTGGACGGTACGCCTCAAGATCCGATAGGTCCAACAGACCATCATTGGCTTCCATGTCGCGGGCAATCAATCGCGCGATATCGCCTCGGTAGAAAGTATCTACGCCCTGCTCCGCTATGGCTGCAAGGCTCTCGCTGAGCCGGTCGATGTAGATCATATCTCCGGCACGTTTTAACACACCGTGCTCATCCTGTAGCGGACGCAATGCGCTAGGGTTCCAACCGAAAATGCCAGCATGGGTATGTTTGATGTAGCGTTCGGATGCTGAAGAAAGTGGAAACCCATTCTTCGCAAGCAAGTAGGCAGGTTCTACGAGAACCTTCCACGGTATGCTGCCGTACCGCTGGGCAGTGTATGCATAACCCGCGAGCGCGCCAGGCGTGGCGACCGATGGATATCCCACCGTTGTGGGCGTGCCGCCACCGTATGCGAGAAGCACGTCCAATCCACCGCGGGCCAGTTGGTCGGCCGATGCGTTGCGACCCGGCATTTCTGACGTGCAATCGATCATTGCGGGACGCTCGTCTGGTGGCCAAACGACGACAATTGCGCCGCCCCCAAGCGACACGATGCCGGGCTCGGTCACTAACTGCACCAGGCTCGCAACGATCGCTGCGTCAACAGCATTTCCGCCGGCCTCCGCCATCTCGGAGCCAGCGTCCGCTGCAAGCTGCGAACTCGAAGCGATGGCGAGATTGGTCATTTCGCAATTTTCATAAGTAGTTCAATTACATTGTACAAGGAACCGGGCTTAGTGAAAATGCAATGCGCTCTGATCTCCAAAGTTGTTGGCGAATCCTATTGTATTTCGTCCTCTGAACGACAGTGTTTCCACTCAAAAAGCCTTGGCAACATGGGCACAATCCAGCCATCCGACGAAGCGCGCCCAATGACCGCTTTGCGGAAAAACCGCCACTGAACCACTTAGGGTATTTTCGAAAGTTCGGCGGACAGCTGGTTCTGGTCCATGGATTCAAAAGGCAGGTCGAGCAGCGCACGCGCACGAGATTCCAAGATCGAATAGGCGAACTCAAATGCTTCTTCCTGGTCCTTTTCCGAAGCGTCAGCCGGGTCGTCTATTCCCCAATGGATGCGAACAGGTGTGCCGGGCCATATCGGGCAGACCTCTTTCTCAGCGTTCCCGCAAACGGTTACTACGATGTCCATCTCGTGTGCATCTGGCGTCACGAATTCGTCCCAGCTTTTCGAGCGCAGTTGTGAAGTTGTGTAGCCGAGCCTCGACAACAGGCGAAGTGCCATCGGGTGCACCTGACCCACCGGTCGTGACCCAGCAGAGTAGGCTTTCAAGCGGTCACCGCCCAGCTTGTTCAGTATGCATTCCAACAGAATTGAGCGCGCCGAATTTCCTGTGCAAAGAACAAGAACATTCATTTCTGCCGGTTACTCCTGTTGCGTTACATTTTCATGACTATCTTTGCGCACGCCGAGACTACTGAACATCTGCACTTCGCGCCGGGCGCCGCGCTGCTCACCAATGGCGAGTTTGGGCTCTGAACCGTCATCTAACAGATTTCCTCAGATGGCTGGTATGTCGTCCTGACTGGCCGTTCGTGATCGCCGGATCGAAATTCCAGCACCGAAAGTCGGCTTCCGCAAAGAGCGGACGCTGGCCGAAACCTCGCTGAGGACGGCTCTGCGGACAATGTGGACATTCGCGTCATTATTTCCTGCTTCGCGGACCCAAACTGCGCTGGTGCAATGGCTATCACGTGACCTTGGACGTTTGGTTGAATAGACCTGACGGCGTGTTTCAGCTATTCTGCGAGCCATAAGTGAAATTAAACGGGGGAATTTCTATGTTCATTCGTTTGGTACTTGTAGTGATCCTAGGTCTCGGCATTTCTACGGGAACGCCGCGTGACGCTAAGGCCGCATCTATTCTCCTTGATGCAGGCAACATCACTGAGCTTACGACATTTACATTCAGCCAGTTCGAGGGAGGGTTTTCGATTAACGGCTCCACGCCGACCTCGGGCGGGTCATTCACATTTGGCGACGGCACACAGCTAAATTTCACCGGTCAGTGGCTAGATTTGGGTCAAGCCACGAACTTTTCGCGAACGGTTTATTGGCTTGATTTCCTGTATCCCGGTGCCTTCGTTGGTATTTTGAACTATTCAGTAACGGCTAGCGGTGCTTCCGGATTGGCCACGATATCGGGGTTCTTCAATGCTGAAGATGATGGTGGCGTTGGGCTATTGCCCGGTGGTGTTGACCCGGCCGACATTATCGTCATGGACACGAGCCTCAGTCATGATCCATTCGCTTTTTCGGCGCCGTTTCTGACCGGTCAAGTCGTAATGGGGTTACCCAAAGCCAATCCTCCAACTGGCGTGATTCCACTTCCGGCAGCGGGACTACTGCTACTCAGCGCCTTTGGCGGCATGGCCGTATTCGCACACAGGAATGGGCAAAAGCGGAGACTGAACGCTTAGGCCCAAAAATATCAAGGAACCACGCTAGCGGGTGCATTCTGGCACGACGCACTTCCAGACTGGTTTAATGCCGGTGCGATTCCATTTGGCGTTTCACATTGACCACATGAGCGACAATCCAATCCAATGTGATTTTTTCTTCGTTGGGCAGTATTGGGCTCGCTGCGCTGAGCACAAACGGCGGCTTTGGGCTCGAAGCTGCCGTTCGGCCAAAACTGCCTAAGCACCGCCTTGCGGACATACCGGACTCATGCGGATGCAGCACGATCCGTAGAGCCAGCGAGGTCTCCGCAACATGCAATTCGCCGCGGTTCGGCTCAACTTCCGAAAGCGGTCATTCGCTACAGGCTTTTTGGCCGAAATCCAATCCTGTCGTTTGCTGCACCCGCGCGGCAGGTCCGAGATGCGGACAAAGCGGACAAAGGACGTCTGCTCGCGACTGAAGGCACCGACCGGAATCTAGAAAATGGCCCGTAGAAGCCTGATTTTGGTCAATCTCAGGCCTCCCTTCTTGTATCAAATATCTGAATAACCCTATGGTACAATCAGTTACCTCTCGGAAAAATGACCAATGAAAGAACCAACACCGACCCGTGATTTACCGTCGTGGTTCGATGAAGTGAGTTCCTCGCTTGCCTATTCAGATCATCTGGTATTCTCGGGAAATGTCGGCGATCTCTACCCGTCGCCAAACTGGCCCGATGGAGGGTTCCAGCCGTTTGAAGACACGCTGTGGGCACTGATGCGGGACGCTGGAATTCGGGGCCTCCTGCGTTACAACCCCGTGCAAGGTCTCTACATCTCGAACGCATGCGGGGAGGCCGAACGCGAGTCACTGGCCACGCACTTCGAGCTGAATACGCGGCCTTTTACACTGTCCGAGCTTGCCGCAACTCATGCGCTGGTAGCCGTGTTTTCAGAGTTTCGGGTCGGCTTTGTGATCGACTACGCATCGCATCTCGGTGGCCACACTGGCGAGTCAATTGAGGAGTTTTTTGTCAGGATCGACCTGAACTCTTTGGCGCAAAGACGAACCGACCCAGCCAAGGGGGTCAACCCAACAATTTGGATGGTCGATCATCCAGCGGACTTGCCCGACTGGTTCGTTTTGAACAATGCCTCGCTTCGCGAAATTCAAATCGAACGTCCGAACCTCGAAGACCGCTTTGCTTTCGCACAGCACCTTGCCGGCGTCCAGGGATGGCTCGGGTCGATGCCCGAGGACGAACAGGAGCGACAACTCCAACAATTCGCGCTGGAATGCGATGGCAAACCGTTGCTGGCCATGGATGCAATTGCGAAAGTCGCACAGGCCGAAAACCTCAGGCTGGCGCATATCTCGGATGCCATTCGGGTGTTCAGGACCGGGTCGCGCCGCAACCCGTGGACGTCTCCGGTTCTTCGGAAACGGATGCAGCAGGCAGCGGACATCCTGCAGGCTAGGATCAAGGGGCAGCCTTTCGCGATCGAAAAATCGCTAGATATTCTGGCGAGGTCGATACTGGGGTTGTCCGGCGCGCAATCCGGCGCAATGCACACGCGCCCAAGAGGCGGTCTGTTCTTCGTCGGACCGACGGGCGTCGGGAAGACGGAGCTTGCCAAGTCAATTACCGAGCTACTATTTGGCGACGAAACGCTGTGCCACCGCTTCGACATGTCGGAATTTATGGAGGAAAGCTCGGTCTCGCGGCTTATCGGGTCGCCGCCCGGCCATGCCGATCATGAAAAGGGTGGCGAATTGGTCAATGCCGCTCTTCGGCGGCCATTCAGCGTTTTCCTGTTCGACGAAGTCGAGAAAGCGCACCCTCGCGTGCTCGACCTTTTCTTGCAGATTCTGGATGAGGGCCGATTGACGGACGCACGCGGAGCGACTGCCTACTTTTCCGAGGCATTGATCATCTTCACGTCCAATATCGGCATTGCTCAGGGGGCCCGGGAGACCAACATGGGAATGAGTGTTCTGCCGTCAGACACCCATTTCGAATTGTCCCACAAGATTCGGCGAGCCGTAGAAGAGCACTTCCGGATGGAACTGAAGCGGCCGGAACTTCTGAACAGAATTGGCCAAAATATCGTTGTCTTCGATTTCCTGTCTCCGGCCGGAATGTGCGCGATTTTCGACTCGATTCTTGATCGGGTCGTGCGAACAGTTGAAAACGAACAGCACGTCAGCATCAGTTTGAGGCCAGAGGCCCTCAACTCGCTCAGGCAGCTATGCACTCAGGACTTCTTTGACGGCGGACGAGGCATTGCGAACCGGATAGAAACGCATTTTATTAACCCGCTGGCGCGCCACCTGTTCCCGGCGGGTGCGAGCGCGGATATCTGCATTGCGGTGATCGAGGAAACCAAAGGAAGAACTGTCCTGCAATTGGATACCGCCAAGGAGGACACGGCTCGCGGAGAGCTCGTCCACCCTATCCATCCTGAAGTCCGCGATAAGAACAAGGTGCGACGCGTGTATCCGTCACAAGAAAAGTGGCGTTCTCGTTTCGAAAGCCCCTAGAAGATCAACTTCCGCCGCAGCGTCACCTTTCCAGTGTCGGGAGCGTTACGAACCGAGCCTAGCTTTCGACCGCGCGAAATGCGTTTGCGATGATCTGAGCGCCCTCGTGCTGCATCATGGCTGTCGCAAGCGAAACGGCGATGTCGGTGCGTATGCTCGGTTGCCGGTCTTGTACCTCGGCGTTCGAGGTCGCGTCGCCCAACCAATTAGGGGCTAAGTTTGATGGACGTAGGTTCCAGGAGCCTCGCAGATTGGACGCAAGCCCTTCGATGGGGCTCCGATACTCGGGGGCGAAACGCGATCGCTGCTGCATTTCGCGAGCCATCCGCTCAACTCGGGCCACCATGAGCCCTCAAGCGGCGAATGCGCGTCGAACCACGGGTCAGGGCCGGTGTAGAGCGCGCCAATGCGACGCCGTCCAATCCTGTAGTGACGTCCGGCGTGTCCGGGTTCGTTTACAATCCCGCCGTTGTGCCCACTGCTGGACAACACAAACGTCAGGTCGTTGTCGGTAAAAAGGTTCGCTTTGTAGACCGAGCGCCACGGCGCGATGTGATCTGTCTCGGTCCCGACAACAAACATCGGCGCCGAAATGTCCTTTAGCGCAATTACCCGACCGTCGACTGCAAAACGCCCAGCCGTAAGTCGGTTTTCCAAAAAGAGACCGCGCAGGTACTCCGAATGCATACGGGCTGGCATCCGGGTGGTGTCTCCGTTCCAGACGCCCATATCCGTCGCCAAATCTTCCTTGCCCAGAAAATACCTGCGATTGGCGCGCGTATAGATCAGGTCCTCGGCGCGGATGGCCGCAAACGTGCGAGACATCTGAGGCCGGTCCAGATATCCCTGATCCCACATCAGGTCCTCAAGAAAAGCTATCTGGCTTTCGTCCAGAAAGAGCAGCAGCTCGCCCGCCTCGGCGAAATCCACTTGTGCGGCCATCAGCGTCACGCTCGCCAGTCGGTCGTCGGCGTCTCTCGCCATGGTCGCTGCGGCAATAGCAAGCATGGTGCCGCCAAGGCAGTAACCATTCGCGTGTATCTTTTCGTTGGGGACGACCCTTCCGACGGCGTCAATGGCCTCCATGACGCCACGCAGGCGATAGTCTTCTAGCGACAAGTGCGCCTGATCGGCACTCGGATTGCACCACGAAATCGCAAACACCGTGAAACCCTCATTCACAAGATAATTGATCAGAGAATTGTGCGGCGACAGATCCAGAATGTAGTACTTCATGATCCATGCCGGGATGATCAAGATGGGTTCACGATGAACTTCCTCATTCTGCGGCAGGTACTGAATGAGCTCGAAAATATCGTTGCGATAGATGACCTGACCCGGCGTGCAGGCCAAGTCCTTGCCAATTTCATACCCCTCGGGCGCTGGTTTGTGTTCTTGCGTAACGGTCTGAACATAGTCCTTCCAGAAGTGTTGTGCGCCCTCGGACAGGTTTCTTCCGCCGGTCCTGATCGTTTCTTCGATAATCGCCGGGTTCATCCACGGGAGATTGGACGGCGACGCGACATCCAGCATCTGCCGTGCCAGAAACTGCAAACGTTCGGAATCACCCGTGCCCATTCCCCTCAAGTCGCTCGTTGCTTTGCTCCACCAATCCTGTGCGGCAAGGAAACTCTGCTGCCACAAACTGAAGGGAGGGCTGTTCCAGCCAGGATGGTCGAAGCGCGGATCACGTTCCTTGGGAGGAAAAGGCGCCTCTGGGGCAGCCCCAAAGGCGCTTGCAGCGGCGAACTCAGAGACCTGCTGCACATTCTGAACTGCCTGGCCGAAAAGTTCGGCTTGACGGCCAGGCGCGCGGGCGGTGTGGATCGCCCAATCGCTCCAGGCCTGGGAGATTGCATAAGGCGAAACACCGCCAGTCAGGCGTGCGATGGCAGAGTGGATATGCCGGTCGAGATCCGAATAGTCGCTGCCTGCGCCAGCCTTGGGTATAGTAGCGGGCAGCTGGCATTTCCCGGCGGCCAAAACAGGCAGCGTCGCGGATTTGTTCTCAACTGGCATAACCTAGATCGCTCTCAATGGCGCACGCCCTTTTACATAGCAGAAGCTGGCGAAATGGATTTGACCTATCTCAATCAGGCGATGCCTCAGCTGTTGTTTTGCCAACGGCTGGTTTGTCCTCAGCGCGGTCATAGCGTCTGCACGGTTCGCTGCGGCGCGCACGAATGTCCGCTTCTACCGCTGCACGGCAGCGAAGGCGGACGGTCTTGGCGTCTAATGTAAATGCTGCGGGCGCGAGACGCGGGGTAAATACAGGTCCGCTCTGGCGAGGGAGCCGTTACGTGCTGCGCGCCGCAGTGCAGGGCAACATACCGAAAGCGGACGTTCATGCCGGGCTAAATACTATCGACCGGAACCGGTCATTCGCCGTAGACGTACCAGAGGTCCGAGATGCGGACTTTGCTGCCATTCGAAATCACGGGCCACATCAGCGCTCGCAGTCAACAGCCGGCGTTGTCCCGGATTCGGACACGCCGCACTGCAGCGTGAATAGCCGCCGTTGGTACACTGCGCAGCTTTTTGAGGTCTGGAACGACCGCTGAGCGGATTTACAGACGTGCCACATGACCACGGAACATTTTGCGTCCGGCCCAGAGAGAGCCGTGTCAAAGGATCCCAAATCCTTTCATTAGCCACCCAAAGCGGCCATTCGATGAAGCAAACGTTCGTAGTCGTGGCCCACGGCATGCAAGACGTTCACCCGAACATGACATAACAACTCTATGCGGCCTGCGGCCACATGGTAACGGGATCTCATAGGATTGAATCCGCTGGAGCCGTAACTGCCACCTCTGTATTCGATTCGAATTGACGGAAAACACTTCGCTGCCACCGGCAACAGGTGAATTTTGCGCAGAATAGTCGGGGCTTGATGCGGTCGTATGTCGCCAGCGATGGGCAAATGCCCCCAACGTGGCGCGTTCCGGCACCTTTGATAGGGCCATGGGGTCGCCGAGACCCCCCAAGGACATCTTATCGATGCGATTGACCATGCCCGAAAAGCTTCGCCGCTTTTATTCCGCTTCAACTCCGGACCGTGAGCAGATCAAAGTCGACGAAACTCACGCGCGGCCAGGTGAGCAGCTTGCGCTGCGCTTTCGCTTTGGCTCGGGCGGGTTATCCTGGCAACCTATCGGAGTTTTGGGAGGCGATCCGGTGATCCATGCCGTGAAGGACTGGGCAAGCTGGGTGTGTCTTGGTTTGATCGGAGCGCTGGCGTTTTTCCATTGATGCATTTGTCTCACTCTACACTGGTCGCTCGGTATGTGCTGTTCGCAGTTTTCGCGACGCTCGCAAATCTTGGCGCGCAGCGGCTCGTGCTGGCGCCAGACCCAGACGGGCTGCGCTATGCTCTTGCGGTCGGAACCGGCACTCTGGTCGGGCTGGCGGTGAAATACTTGCTCGACAAGCGCTGGATCTTTTTCGACGCCGACACCGGGTTCAGGGCGCATAGCCGCAAATTCACGCTCTATACTATGATGGGTATCCTCACGACCGCGATCTTCTGGGGCTTGGAAACGGCATTCTGGTTGATATGGGGCAACGACGCGATGCGCGAGCTTGGCGCCGTGCTGGGACTCACTATCGGCTACGTGGTCAAGTACCAGCTCGACCGACGCTTCGTCTTCAATTCCCGTTAAGCAATTTTCGGCAGAGTTCCGCCTGTGGCGGCCGCCGCGGCTACCGACATTTGCAGATTCAGGTTAGTTGGCAGGTTGCCGCGCAGACGGATGAGGGACCTAATGAAACTACTGGCATATGCCGCGTGTCTTGTTGGCTTGTTCTCAGCTACTTTGGGCAGCTCTGCAGTGGCTGCAAGTACCAAACGTTCTCCCACGGCCTGTGCGTACGACTACTTCCAGCCTTTGCCGCCGCGACCCGCTAAGGCGTTGACTGGTAGCGCCTTTGTCCAAGATGTTTTGCGACTTGGCGGCACGGCTCGCGACGCCGCGGTGGCAGCGCAATTGCTGGCCGGCAATATCCCGGACTTTCTGCGCCGGCTCATTCCGGTGACTCTCAGTCTGACGCTGTCCGATGGCGAAAAAATCGATGTCACGATATGCGTCACGCCGGACTACCTGGCTGTGGGACGCGACAGCGATTTCGTGCGGGTCCCGATGGGTCTGCCAGCAGCCGCCCGTATAGCGGCCCGGTTGGGGTTCTTGCTGCCCACCACCAAGATGGTCGATACGATCTACGACCAGGCCCAGGTCCGACTGGCGCCGTCACCAATGCCGCCGACGGCTCAAATGGCCTCGACCGACTATTTCTGGCGCCACAACCGAACCGTGGAGGAGCAGCGCGGCAGGACCGGGCATTCGTTGACCGCCCTGATCGCGGGGCAGAAGAAAGACATAGTTCTGTCGAATCGTTTGCGATCGAAGCCAGGCCGGGTCGCGATCTATGGCTGGCATCGGCAGAACGGCAAACCGATCCAACCGCTAAGCACGGTGCACGGCAAGAATTACGCCGACTACAGCCATGGCGTTCGGCTGGTGAGCACCACAGCCTTCGTGAACGGCAGGCCGAGGTCGCTCGCCGAAATCCTGCAGGATCCGCGCCTTTCGCGGATCGTCAGCAGCGAGGGCCCGATCCCGCAGCCCGACCGACTTTTGAATTCGCTTCGCTGAGCTCGCCGCTTAGTCGACGGTTTTGCAGCAGCGAAACCCGAGGTGATAGTTGGAATGGCTGTTGGAGGCCATTACACGGCTGCCATGCCAATAGGGCGCGCGCCAGCGGCACCAGTCCTGATGTGCGTAGTACCGGTCGAAGATGAACCAACTGCCCTTCATTTCCGTTACGCCTAGCTTGTTACTGCCATTGCTTGCCATCTGATCCGGCGCGAGCGGCAGATTCATATGCTCGGCCGCATTGCCGTGCTGGTCGTAGACACCGAGTTCGCTGCGGCAAGATGGGAAGGCGCCGGTCGGATAGGTGTTAGAGCCACAGCGATTCCACCCACCGCCGGAACAACCGGGGCTTTTTTGGCTGGCGGCGGCACAGACGCCCCTCTGATAGGCCGGCCCATAGGCCCAGTTCTTGGTCGCCGAGTATTTACGGTTGTGCGCCTTGGCCACTGCGGACACCGATCCCGGTCCGATGCCGAAGCGATAGTCGGGCGCCTCCAGCGCCCCGGCACAGGCGCCTTCCCATTCATGCGCGTCGCAGAGCCGCTTTCCCATCGCTGTGCAGATCAGCGCCGCCTCGCGGGCACGGACCCAGGTGACGGGATAGGTGCAGGGGATATTCGGAAATTCGAACTGGTCAATGCAGGCCTTGGCGTCCTGCGGTCGTTCCCTGCGCGAGTCGTAGAGCGGCGCCATGAATTTCGCCCCACAGATGCGCTCGAAC
>CAJHYP010000265.1_pt1 | contig 10382 bp, 13 predicted proteins | sample 9198731 | NCBI WGS metagenome assembly CAJHYP01 (sample SAMEA7708363, study PRJEB35096) | sediment metagenome | biome: marine neritic benthic zone biome [ENVO:01000025]; feature: sediment [ENVO:00002007]; material: shallow marine sediment [ENVO:03000034] sea grass bed [ENVO_01000059] ...
CACGCACTCCAGCCCCTTGGCGCTCAAATTCGCGCCTCCCAGACGATAATCCTCGAACGCGCCGTAGGCAAAGGGCACCCAGTCTTTGACCAGCTTGCACATTTCCTCGGCGTAAACCCGGATCTCGTATTGCGCGTGCGCGTCGGCCCTGAGCCGCAGAAAATGAAAGAGGTTGTGCAGGTCCACCTTCCAATACCACTGGGTATAGACATTGGCGGGCAGGTTCATCCGCGCCAGTTCGCGGGCCAGCCCCTCCTGGCCTTTGTCGCTCAGCATTTCCTCGTAGTGGTCGTAGCATTGCATCGAGTCCTTCATCAGGAAATCGAGCACGCGTTCGGCCTCTGCCCCTTCCAGAACCGCGCCGCGCCCCTGGTTGTTGATCTTTGATTGCGACGCGAGTGCGTCGGGTGCGGGGATGTAGAACTCGCGATCCAGGATCGAATAGCGGGCGGAGTATTCGTTCACATTCGCTGTGCGGTGGCGGATCCACTGCCGCGCGACGAAGACCGGCAGCTTGACGTGGAACTTGACCTCGCACATCTCAAACGGCGTCGAGTGCCAGTGGCGCATCAGGTAGCGGATCAAGCCTTCGTCGTTGGACACCGCCTTGGTGCCCTTGCCGTAGGAGACCCGCGCGGCCTGGGTGATCGCGGCGTCGTCGCCCATGTAGTCGATGACGCGGATATGGCCGTGATCGAGCACCGGATAGGCGGTGTAGAGGTGGCGTTCCATGCCCTCGGCAACGGCCCGCAAAGTGGGGCGCGGCGTGGCCCGAAGTTCGTCGATTTCGGCCTGTTGTTCGGATGTCAGCATGGGGGTGCCCTGTTATTGTTCTGAGTCGCTCAGACACTCTATCTATGGGCGGCGCCGGGGTGAACCACAATATCAAGGAATGCGTTGCGAAAGGGGCGCACTGAACGCGTGCGGCGGGCGCGATTGGCGACGATTGTTGACATATCCACAGGGATTGGCAGGATTTCGCCAACAACTCGGACGAGGGCAATCTACTGATGAAACTTAATATTATTCTGGCGAGCGCGTATTTGGCGCTGGCGGCGTGTAGCGGAAGCCCGGTGGGCCTTGGCGGCGATGATGAAGAAGAAGGCGGTGGTGTGGGCGGCGGCGGCGGCGGCGGCGGCGGCGGAGATGACACATGTGCTGGTCCGTTTGTCTGCACAGGCGACGTACTGACTGTGACCTTTGATCCCGGCGGACCAGGGACCGGCGACGACGTTCTTACCATCACTGGCCTTCCGTTTGATGACGATCCAGGTGCGGCAGTCTATGCCTTCGACCAGACCGTCAACGGGTTTAATGTCTACGAGAACACCGATCCCGCAACATTCAACCAATATCTGGCGATCTATCAGCCCTCGGCTGGCGGCGAAGTTGAAGCGGGCGCCGTTGGGGTGGCCGGCTACAACGACTTTGGATACGGCGGCACCTATATGCTTGTGAACTCAGCAGCAAGCGGATTGCCAGCGGCAGGGCTGGTTGAATATACCGGATCGGTTGCAGGTGTGATGACATATGACGGTTCTGGCGCCCTCGACCTGACCCGCGGCGATTTGACCATGGAGGTCGATTTTACCGACAGCAAGATCAAGGGCTTTGTAACAGGCCGGATGATCGTTGGTGGCGGCGCTCTCTTTGATCTGGTTTTGAACGACACCGACATTGTGGCCGGAAGTTTTGAGGGCACCGCGATTTCAAGGGACGGAGCGGGTGACCCCGCCGAGACCGGAACTTACAATGGCTTATTCGCCGGAGCGGGCGGCGGAACCGTCGCCGGCTTCTACCAGGTCGTCGATCCTGAATTTGCGACAGATATCTCGTCTCAGGACACGAGCGTTTTCATCGGGACCGACTAAGGCATAGAACGCAACTGATGTTTTCATCAGACCGAAAATACCGAAGCCGCCCGAATCTGGCGGCTTCGTTGCTCTGCGCCGCAATGATCTCATTCGCGTTGGCTTGGCCGTCGTTATCGCAAAATGCGCCGCAATCATTCGAGTTGGATGTTGCGCAGGCGCGGGCGTTGGCGCAGCAGGCTGCGCTTCAGGGCAACCTGCCGCTTGCTGATACATTATCGTCTGCACTGCTGGTGCAAAACCCGGACGATCCGCAGGCTTTGCTTGTCCGCGCGGTGATCGCGCGCAGGGTTGGTCAGTTGAACGTCGCGCACGAAGCCGCGGTCCAAGCATATCACAACAGCGACAACCCGGCGCTGCGATTTGACGCTGCCATGCTGGCGGCGGACACCCAGGCAAGACGCGAGAAATTCACCAGCGCCCAAATCTGGCTCCGCCGCGCTGATCAGGTGGCACCCGACGCGCCCCGCCAACAGCTTGTCGCGCGGGCCTATCAGCAAGTGTCGCGCAGAAATCCGCTGCGAGTGCAGCTGCGCTTTTCAGCCCGGCCTTCGAACAACGTCAACAACGGCGCGGAAACGATCGAAATCGATATCGGCGGGCTGCCGTTTTTTCTGGATCCGTCCGGTCAGCAGCTAGGCGGGTTCGAGGCCTCGGCGGGCGTTTCGCTCGGGTATCGATTGTCGGAATCCGAGACCCACATAACCGAAGCACTGGGCGAGTTTTTCTATCGCAATATCTGGCTATCGTCGGACGCCAAAGCCAAAGCACCCGGTGCAACGGGTTCGGACTTTGACTATGGCGTTCTTATTGGCGGTGTCCGGCACCAGCGCCTGATCTGGCCGGAGATCGGCATTAGCCGTATCACCGGATTGGCCGGGCACAGCTGGTACGGCGGCGATGCGCTGGCGCGGTGGGGAGAGCTGCAACTAGGACAGACGGTTGAGCAGGGCGACAACAGACGACTGAACTTCGGAACCACTCTGCGGACGGAAAAGCGGTTGGACAATGACATCAATTCGGCTAACTCGCTGGCACTCTCGGCAGAAGCGTCCCGTCCGGCAGCCAGCGGCGGACGATATGCGATTGGCGGCGCAATCAAAAACGTTTGGTCGGATTCGGCGACCGTGGATCATTTCTCGGCAAAGCTATTTGCGAGCCGCTCTTTCGACAGGATTGGGCCCGTGCGTCCGTCGCTTCGCGCGTCGGTCGAGCAGCGAAATTATCACAAATTCAGCACAGCACCAGACGGTCGCAAGGATCTGTCCGTGAGCTTTGGCGTTGATATCGTTTGGCCGGAAGTAAGCTATTACGGATTTCAGCCGCAGCTGTCGCTTCTGGCGCGCCGCACGATGTCAGATGTCGATATTTATGACCGAAATGAGTATTCAATAGGCTTGACCGCCGTCTCGCGATTTTGATCGCTGCATCGGGCCAGAGCCACCTCTGACCCTCGCCAAGTCGATCGCTTGCGCCTATCGTTCGCAAATGCCCCGAAACACGGGCCAAAAAACGATCGGACGGGAGCGACGCATGAGTATCGAATATCTGCACACAATGGTTCGCGTAGAGGACCTTGAGAAATCCATGGCCTTTTATCGGCTTTTGGGGCTCGAAGAAACGCGCCGGAACGAAAACGAGGGGGGCCGCTTTACCTTGGTTTTCATGTCCCCGCCGGGCCAGGACAACGCCCATGTTGAGCTGACGCACAATTGGGACGGCGATGACGGTTTGCCATCTGATAGCCGCCACTTTGGCCATCTTGCCTATCGCGTCGATGACATCTACGCGACCTGTCAGCATCTGATGGACAATGGCGTCACGATTAATCGCCCACCGCGCGACGGGCATATGGCTTTTGTCCGGTCGCCAGACAACATTTCGATTGAGCTTTTGCAGCGTGGCGACGCGCTTGCGGCACAGGAACCTTGGGCCAGCATGGAAAACACCGGGCACTGGTGATGCGCCGTTGGTGTATGGCCATCCTTGTGGCGGCGACTTTGGCCACCCCGGTACCTGCGGCCGCCTGTCGTCTTGCACTTGTCCTGGCGATCGACGTCTCAACATCGATTGACCAGCGCGACTACACACTTCAACGCGACGGGCTGGCTCAGGCGCTTCGAGCACCGGAGGTGATCAGCGCGTTTTTGGCGACGGGGCCGTCTGTGGCGCTTGCCGCCTATGAATGGAGCGGCCAGCACAATCAGCGGATCCTTCTTGATTGGACGCTGATAACAAGCTCGGACGACATGTATGCCGCCGCCGACAGGATCGAAACCTTTGTTCGATACCAAACCGGCTTTCCGACCTCGCTGGGCCGCGCGCTCAGCTTTGGCGGCGACATGTTGGCCGCAGCACCAATTTGTGCGCGGCAAACGCTGGATCTGAGCGGCGACGGGCGAAACAATGACAGCTATCCGCCCGAGGTGGCGTATCAGGACGAAATATTTGACGGTGTGACCGTGAATGCCCTGGCCGTCGGAGGCGGCGAGCCGCTGGATTCACTGGTGCGCTACTTCGGCGAAACGGTCATTCGCGGTCAGGGGGCTTTCGTGGAGGTCGCGAGCAATCATGAGGATTTCCAAGAGGCGATGCGACGAAAACTGGTTCGCGAAGTGACATCGCTTGTCATCAGCCATCTGGATCCCGAACAATGAGGGCGTTCGTTCTGGCAGTCTGGCTGTTGGTGACGGCCGCCCCCGCAGACGCCGCGTGCCGGCTTGCGCTTGCGCTGGCGCTGGACGTCTCCGGGTCAGTTGATGAATACGAATACGTGCTGCAAATGAACGGGATTGCCACGGCGTTGGCGGATGGGGACGTTCAGGCCGCGCTGTTTGCGGTCCCCGAGGTGCCGGTCACGGTGGCGATTTACGAGTGGTCGTCGTCTTCGTATCAGCGCATGATCGTGAACTGGCGACCGCTATTCGACGCATCGGACATTGACGATATTCGTTCCATTTTGCTGTCATGGCGTCGCGCGCCCGCGCCCGAGGCCACCGGGTTGGGGGCGGCATTGGAATTTGGCGCGAACTTGTTCCAGAGCGCGCCCGCGTGTTGGGACCAGACGCTGGACGTGTCGGCCGATGGCAAGAATAACGACTGGCCAGTGCCGACACGGCTGCGGGAAGAAGGGCGCCTGGGCACGATGACCGTCAACGCTTTGGTCGTGGCGAAGGACTTTAAAAGCACGGTGGACATGACGCCGGATGGCGTTGCCGAGCTCACGGCCTATTACCATGCGCGCATCATCCACGGGCCGGGTGCATTTGTTGAGGTCGCGCAAGGCTACGAGGATTATGCGACCGCCATGAGCCGGAAGCTGCTTCGGGAACTCTCAACGCTGCCGCTTGGGCAATTGCCGGTCGCACCCAATACAGGCGAGAAGTCTACCCGAACGGCATTTGCCCAAGCGTTGGATCAGTAAATGTAGCGGATCTGATCGGTCCAATACCGTTCAATACGACCAAGTGCTGTGTTGAACGCCTCAATCTGGGTCGCCCCCACGGTTGTGTCGTCCTCAAGTCCGCCGGCATGGCGCGCAAAGAGATCGTCGACGATCTTGCGGACCTCGCGGCCTTTTTCCGTGAGCCGCACGCGCACCGAACGGCGATCAATCTCGCAGCGCTGATGGTGCATGTACCCCATCTCGACCAACTTCTTCAGATTGTAGGAGACATTCGATCCCTGATAGTAGCCGCGGGATTTAAGCTCGCCCGCCGTCACTTCGTGATCGCCGACATTGAAGAGGAGCAATGCCTGAACCGCATTGATCTCGAGAATGCCGAGCCGCTCGAACTCGTCCTTGATGACGTCCAGAAGAAGCCGGTGCAGCCGTTCCACCAGGCTCAGACTTTCGAGGTAGTCTTTTTTGTAGAGTGGCGCCGACGCCGTCTCAATCATTTGCTGATACATGCTCACTTTCAGGTCTCCGCCCTTACTGCTCGTTTGTGCGGAGAAATCGCAGCAAAGTGCGAAGATTAAGTTAAAACAGCCAAAATTCGCGGCGAGTGCCATCAATGACATCTATGCGGACAAGGCGGACCCTGACAGGCAGTCCGCATTGGCACCTTTTTGACATTTTAGTTGCCCTAACCTGCGTGGCGTGTGAACCTTCCCCATTCAATTTTGGAGGAAGACGTCATGCCGAGGCTAATTGTAACGCACGAAGTTGATGATGTTGCTCACTGGCTTTCGTCTCCAAAACGAGAAGAGGTATTCGCCGGAATTGCCGCGGACCTTCGGACGTACGTTTTGCAGGGAGATTCAAACCGCGTTGCTTTGTCCATGGACGTCGCGGACATGGATGCACTTGACGCCATGATGAAAAGCGACGCAGGCGCGGATGCTATGAAGTACGATGGCGTGCGGCCAGACACCATCGCGATGTACTTCGAGGGTTAGACGGCCGATCCGGGCGAGCTAACTCTTAAAGTGTGCCCATCCATTCCGGTAAGCGTCCGCTTTGTGGACAAAGCGGACGCTCGCGCATTCTGAAGTCCTGTATTACTATGTGCCGTCCGTCGTTTTGGACGGAGGTCAGACTTGACCGTGTTTATTGTCGAAATGGTTAATGAGCGCAGTCAGGGCTTTGTCCCGCAACCCAGCTTCCACACCTTCGCGGGCCAGGTCGGCAAACAGCCTAGGCAGGGCATCAGGCGCGCCAAGATGGGTGAATGTGCTCAGCACGTCGTCGAGTGCAGCAGAGTAGGTCTGCATCGAGGCCTCGTCGCTTTCAAAGTCCTGCGCGATAGTTTCGGCAAAATACTGGTGATAGTTCGAAACCATGTCCAAGGTCTTGGGCACTTGGGCCGAGAACGTCTCGATCGGAATTCCGGCCTTGCGGCAGACCAGCGCGCCGAAAATCATGCCGAACATGAAGCCCTGGCGCGTCGTAAATAATGCGGCGAACAAGGCGGCCAGCATGCCAGGCTGGTCCCCGACACGTACCGACGCGCCGCCAAGTGTCATCACGATATTGCGTGTCCGGTTCCACACGTCGTCAGGTGCGACCATGAACAGTATTGTCTCGCCCTTGCCGACGCCGCTGGGATAGGCGCTGATCGTGCCGATCATCCAGTCGGCGCTATTGTCCTTCAGCAATGTCACCAGCGTCTCGGCATCCGCGGCACCGCCGGTGCTTAGTTCGATCACCGTCTTGCCGTCCAGAGCAAATGCGCAGCCCCTCAACAAGGCAATTGTCTTCTCATGCGACTTGACGCAGGTGACGGTGACCGGGCTGGACGCCACAGCTTCTTCAACCGTTTTGGCAACTTGGGCGCCGTCTGCGGCCAATGGCATCGCCTTGTCGGCACTACGGTTCCAGACGGTAATCGCAAATCCCGACCGCAGCAGCGCGCGCGCCAGTGCGCTCCCCATGTCGCCCAAGCCAATCACTGAAACATCGGACATCGGTCGCTCCTCCGGAACCGGAATTGACCTGGTATGTGGCCAATAGGATAATCACATTTAGAGAAAACTCGGCAAATCATTCTTGCCCAAGGCAGCGTAGCGTTTGGATGGCAAATCGTCCATCGTCGCCTTCGGATCTTATCTTCGAGGTGCTTTGCCGCACGAAGATACGGCAGATTTGGGCTCTTTGCCGCTTTTATCGATCTGCCGGATTGGATCCAGTCCCGAAAGCGCCTGCGTGCGTCTGGATCGCTTCGATCAATTCCGAGTATTTCGGTGGCGGCGGCATTTGACCGCTGACCCACAGATACAGATCCTGGTCGTTTTCGCCCAACATGGTCTCGAACAGATCAAGTTCAGCCGCGTCCAGCGACGCGGCTTTTTCGTCGGAGAAGGGACCGAGGATCATGTCCATTTCGCGCGTGCCGCGCCGCCACGCCCGGATTTTCAGGCGCTTCAGCCGAAGCGCTTTGTCGGCGGTCATTCGACCGCGTTGACCATCGCAGATTTCAGTCGTTTTTCCAAAATCCCAATGCGGTCAGCAGTCTGGATTATCTGCGTGCGCAGGACCCGCATTTCGGCCATCAGATCGCCAATCTCGCCATTGCCCGATCCGGGGCTCGCTACGTCGACGCCGGTGCCTTCACCTGTCAGAAGCCATGGGATCGAGACATTCAGAACGCCGGACAACATCTGCAGCTTGTTTGACCTGGGCTCGGACATATCGTTTTCCCAGGCATCAAGTGTTTTCGAGGAAACCCCTAACTTCTTCGCCAACGCCGTGTTTTTCAGCCCTTGGGCTTCGCGCGCGGCGGCGACGCGGTCGCCAAATGTCGCCGCTTCGTTGGTATACCAGTTCAATTCGGCAAGTTCTGTCATCAACACGGTCCTAATAGCTTGCGGGTGTAATAGCGGCTTTCTATGACACTCTTACGTTAACGTCTTGCCGAGGACGACCATGCCTTTTCTGTCTGCGACACTGGACCGCGTAAAACCATCACCTACGGTCGCTGTGACCGGCCTTGTGGCAGAGCTGAAAGCCGCGGGGCGCGACATCATCAGCCTCGGTGCGGGAGAGCCTGATTTTCCGACGCCAGAAAACATCCGCGAGGCGGCCAAGCGCGCGATTGATGACGGGAAAACGAAATATACGGCAGTCGATGGAATTGCCGAGCTAAAGGAAGCGATCGCCGCCAAATTTGCGCGAGACAACGCGCTTGAATATTCGACTGCGGAAATCACGGTTGGCACGGGCGGCAAACAGGTCTTGTACAACGCGCTGATGGCAACGCTGAACCCCGGCGATGAGGTGATTATCCCCGCACCCTATTGGGTCAGCTATCCGGATATGGTCCTGCTGGCCGGTGGCGAGCCGGTGATCATCGAAGGCGCTGTCGCCAATGGCTTTCGCATTACGCCGGAACAGCTCGAAGCAGCGATCACGCCGAAAACAAAGTGGCTGATCTTCAATTCGCCCTCAAATCCGACAGGGGCCGGATATCACGAGGAACAAATCAGGGCGCTGACGGACGTGCTTGAGCGGCATCCCCATGTCTGGGTCCTCACCGACGACATGTACGAGCACATCGCGTTTCCGGGCTTTGAGTTTTGTACACCGGCGCAAATCGCGCCTATTTTGAAGGACCGAACGCTGACCCTGAACGGTGTCTCGAAGGCCTATGCCATGACCGGGTGGCGCATTGGTTACGCCGGCGGGCCTGCGCATTTGATTGCGGCAATGCGCAAAATCCAATCGCAATCCACGTCAAATCCCTGCTCTGTCAGTCAATGGGCAGCCGTAGAGGCCTTGAACGGGCCGCAGGATTTCATACTCGACAACGTTGGAATATTCCGCCGCCGACGTGATCTGGTGGTTCAAAAATTGAACGACGCCGAGGGGATCGAATGTGCGACACCCGATGGTGCGTTCTACGTTTACCCATCCATTGCCGGTTGCATTGGCAAGACAAGCGCCAGCGGCGCATTGATCGATAACGATGAAGCATTTTCGAAGGCTCTACTTGAGGAAACCGGCGTCGCAGTCGTGTTCGGCGCGGCCTTCGGTCTATCGCCGGCATTTCGCGTTAGCTACGCAACCTCGGACGACCTTTTGACCGAAGCGTGCGATCGCATCCAGTCTTTCTGCGCGGGGCTATCGTGACCGGAGCGCTGCCTGAATATTACTTTCGCGTTCGCGAAAACGGCGCGATGGTGTTTCGCGTCGATACCGAAAACCGGCATCGCCGGATTGAAATGGATCAGATCGCCGTCGTCAATATCAAGAACGGCGAGATCAAACCGCATGGAGACCGGACGCTCAGTGAAGATGACCGATCCGAGATCGAACGTTGGCTGGAGGCCCGGCGCACCACGCTGAAGGCCCGCGAGATCGAGAATATCCTGCGAACGGTGGATCACTTGAACTTGACCGCTGCCTGGGCGCAGCAAAAAGCATCTCCGGATGAGCTTGAGACGGTGACAGACGCGCTGTTGTTGGCCATGCACGATTTGCGCGCGGTATTGGTACGCAAAAAAGCCGACCGTTTGCAGGATTCGGACAAAGACTGAGCCAGCTTAGCCGGGCATCAAAGGCGTGACGTTACCGGCCACGCCTTCCCAAGCGCCGGGCGTCAATTCGCGTCCGAGCACACGATCGGGGTTCGTCGGCGGTGGCATGACGACGCCCGCCAGACGCGAAAACCCAAAGCGGCCGTAATACGGTGCGTCGCCAATGAGAATGACGCGATCCCAACCCATTGCCCGATCAAGGCCTTCTTCGATCAACAACCCACCTAGCCCTTCACCTTGCCGCGTCGGGTGCACCGCCACCGGCCCCAAGAGAAGCGCTGGCGTTCGGTCAACGTTCACGGGCCAGAATCGTATCGCGCCGGCGAGAATTCCCTCTGGATCTCTTGCCACCAGACACAGATCGACGGCTGCCGGAATTCCGTCGCGAAGCCGGTAGGATGACAGCGCTTCGCGGCCCGGCGCAAAGGCCAGATCGAAAAGCGCTTCGACCTCCCACCAATCGTCATCCGTTTCGCGGCTAAACAGATACATGCCCGCCTCTTTTCGGCTGGAATCGCGCCTAGCACGGCGCTA
>CAJHYP010000108.1_pt1 | contig 10380 bp, 11 predicted proteins | sample 9198731 | NCBI WGS metagenome assembly CAJHYP01 (sample SAMEA7708363, study PRJEB35096) | sediment metagenome | biome: marine neritic benthic zone biome [ENVO:01000025]; feature: sediment [ENVO:00002007]; material: shallow marine sediment [ENVO:03000034] sea grass bed [ENVO_01000059] ...
CGAGCCCGGAGCGGACGTTCGTCAGGCCGACGGGCGCTGCCGCGCGGCGAATGACGGCTTTGAGCCCGAAGCGGACATTCATCTAGCATTATCGTGCCGCGAAGCAGCGAACGACCGCATTGAGCCCAGAACGGACATTTCCCGATCGCCAATCTTGCGGTCGCAGCGAATTGGTCGCCGCAGTTGACCCGAAATACACGCTGCGCCGCGGCCGGGAAAGCGGACGTTGGTTGCGCCCGCAGCGAGTTTCAAAACCTTGCTGACCGCTCATCGGACGAAGCTAACGGTATTATTGATGTCGATTAATTCCGCGGAATTCGGCAAGCGGAGTGATCTCGATCAAGGAATCTTCGGTGAGTTCAATGTTGTAATTTGCTGCAGGACGCTTAATCTGGGAGCCTTGTCATGTTAGGATCTGACTCAAAGAAGTCCGCAGTTTCGTTGATTTCGTTCCTCTGTGTGGCTGTATTCCTTACAGGATGTACCGAGGGCAAGTATCCTTTGTCCGGCAAGGATTGCAGTCCCGAGGACCCTGTGCTTGAACTTGATGCCAAGGATTGCATTCCTCCGGTCTAAGTGTTGGGCTCGCACTGAGGCATTGGGCAGGTGCAAGGGGCCTTGCCTGCGGTTTTGGGACCATGAGGAATCAATGGCGGACTGGCGGCAAGACAGTCGCCCGAGTCTCAATTCATTTGAATCGCTTCAGCGATATCACCATCCTGCGTCTTCTACTTGCCAGGAGCGCTCTCGGGAGAGTTGCTGATTACCTCGGACTCGTTGTTTTTGACGTGCGAAGAGATCCATTCAACGCCGGCGGCCGGGTCATCGGTGAGTAAGACAATGTCCAGCCTTTCTTCATCGATTAGGCGGGCCTTGCTCAGTTCGCCTCGAAGCAGGTCCTCGAATGGTTTGAAGAACTTGCGGTTCATCACGACCAATGGGAATCGCTTCAGTTTGCCCGTTTGGATCAGCGTGGCAACTTCGAAGGCTTCGTCCAGTGTGCCATAGCCTCCCGGCAGAATGACGAAAGCACAGGAATACTTAATCAGCATCAGTTTTCGGATGAAAAAATGCTCGAACTCCACAATATCGTCGAGATATGCATTAGGCATTTGCTCGTGCTGCAGCCGAATGTTGCATCCGACACTATAGCCGCCTTCTTCCTTGGCACCGCGGTTTGCAGCTTCCATCAGTCCTGGCCCACCGCCCGTCATGACTGAGAACCCAGCTCTGGCCAAAGCAGCTCCCATGGCCCGCCCAGTCGCGTATGTGGGATCGTCCTCCGGAATGCGGGCCGACCCAAAGACCGTGACACAGGGCTCGGGCACGTCAAGACGCTCAAAGCCCCGCAGAAGTTCAAGGAACATTCCCACTGCGGCCTCGACATCGTCGGAACGTCGACCTCTTCCCTGCAGAAACGCGGTTTCAGCACCTTCGATAAGACTCAGCAGCACTCCTTTTTCTGAGTTGTTGTCATTCATATCGAACAGTATTTGCCGGCATCTTGCGGTGATTTTCGTGCGGTTGAGGCACTCTGACCATGACGCAGATCAAGCGCGCGAGGCACCGGCCTGTCTGCCCGCACAACTTCACGAGCAGTAGGTTCCCAGGCCCGAACGGGTATTGATCGAGGTCATTCCAACCCCTGCGGGGTTCAAGATAACCTTGCCGATAGGACGACGTAATACCTAACTCACGATGTCGAAAGGGCTCGGATTGCTCGAAGCATTCTCGAATTGGGTCCGTAAGAAAAGCGAACTGGAGCGCGTCGCGATCGCGGCAGCCATCGGAACCATTCTTGCCTGGCTGACTTACGAACTGATCTTCTACTTCAATCCGCTGGAACCGCGTGCCACTTCCAGCTGGACTATTGCCTTCGTTGTCGGCGTATTCAGGCAGCATCACCTTCACCGAACTCTGTCTTTCCCCAATTCCAGGCGCAGTTATTCCGGTTCTCTCTGGCGTGAAGGTGCAGCTGCGCTTGTAATCCTCATTGTTAGCGCTTCCTTGAACTATTGGCTCACGCAGCACATCTTTCTTCATCACCGCGTTGCCTGGGCCAGCTGCCTTGTCAGCGTTGCCGCGCTTGAATACGGCCTGATGAAGTTCTTTGTCTTCTTTGACCCGAAAACCGTAGGGCGGAAATGAAAGTCGGCGGGGCAGTCCAGTATCTGGACGTCGGTCCACTTGTTCGGTTCTATACGAACTACCGTCTTTCACAGCTTAACCGACTTGATCTGCGTGCAGCTCAGAAACGCGTGCTGCTTCGTCTGGTAAGAAAAGCCAGGTCAACGCAGTTTGGGAGGGCTCACTCGTTTTCGCAGATTGCGACCGTTCAGGAGTACCAAGAGCGAGTGCCTCTGCGCACCTATGAGGAGTTCTGGCAGGATTGGTGGCGACCGAACTTCCCCTCATTGATCGACGCGACGTGGCCGGGAAAGATACCATTCTTCGCCAAATCTTCGGGAACGACGACCGGAGAATCCAAGAACATACCTTACACGCCTGCCATGCGCCGCGCCGCCGTGAAAGGGTTTCTAGATCTGATCAGTTTCCACTACACGTGCCGTCCCGGCAGCGCCGTACTTGGGGGTGCGGCGTTGACCCTGACTGGGCCCACAGTCTTGGACCGCCAGTACGATAATACAATTGCCGGAGCCGTCAGTGCCATCGCCATTGGAGCGGTTCCCAAAATTCTGGCGCATCGTGTGCTACCACCTTTCAATATAGCCAACATCCAGAATTGGAACGAAAAAATTCGGCGGCTCGCTGAGATTGCGCCGGCAATGAACGTCCGCTTGCTTGGCGGCTCACCGAATTGGATGCTCATTTTCTTGGAGGAACTTGCGCGGCAACATGGTGGAGACAGATTGGCTGACTGGTTTCCCGATTTGGAACTTATTGTTCATGGTGGCATCAACTTCGCCCCTTACAGAGACCGTTTCGCAGCATTGCTTGGAAGTAGTCACGCCGAAACCCGCGAGATGTATTCGGCAAGTGAAGGTGTCTTTGCCGTTGCGGACCGCTGTGACGGTCAAGGTCTTCGACTTGCCCTTGATGGGGCGGTGTTCTTTGAATTCGTCCCTGTCGGCAAACTGGGTAACGCGTCGACCCGTCGGCATACCATTGAGAATGTCAAAATCGGGCGGGATTATGCGGTTGTCATAACGACTGCTGCCGGGCTTTGGTCTTACCTGGTGGGCGATGCGGTTCGGTTCATAGAACTTGACCCGCCGCGGTTGATCGTTGTTGGACGGATTGGCAATGCACTATCTGAGTTCGGCGAGCATCTGATCGAGTTCGAAATCGCAGAGGCGGTGGGCGACGCAGCGCGCGCAATTGGGTGCCGTGTACAAGACTATTGCGTGGGCGCGGTGCACGAGAAAACAGGTGGTCATCATCGCTATCTAATCGAGATGAAAGACAAAACGTGCCCGGAAACCGTGCGCCGCTTCGCTGAAGAAATTGACTTGCGCCTCAAGGAACGCAACGCTGACTACAGGGAGCTTCGCACAGATAATATGGCCATAGGCCCGCCTGAAGTTGTTCTTGTCCGGCCGAGCGGGTTCCAAGATTGGATGCGGCTTCGACGGCAACTCGGGGGCCAAAACAAGCTTCCGCATATCGTCAAGAGCAAGGCGCTATTCTTGGACATTGAGAGCGTAGCAGCATCTACGGATAGCCCGAGGATTTGAAATGACGAACGAGGAAGTCCTTTGGCAAGACGATCAATTCGGGCAGGTTATAAGCCGATCAACCAAACCCTCGGATCAGACCTTGGCGCTGCTGAAAGCCGCGGTCTGGGGCAGCCGAGAGACACGCTACCGAGTGCTCGGAATCGCAGAAAAGCTTGCAAGATTGCGGGATCCTAGTTTTTTCGTTCTATCCGAGAACGGCACCGAGATTTGTGTGTTCGTGATGGATCACTGCCACAAGGACGTCGCAGGCACGCGGTGCGGAGGCTATCATTTCGTTATGGCGGCAACCCTTGAAAATCGCAGAGACGAAGGATTTGCGACACGCTTGATCGAAGTGATCCGGCCCTATGCGGAACAGACTGTCGGCCGTCTAGGGTTCGGTTTTGCCTATATTGAAGAAACCACGGAAATCACGCTAAAAATCTCCGAACACATCGGGCATTCGATCGAAGCAGACATTCCGCTGCAGCTGTTCAGCCGCTTGATGCCAAGACGCGATGAACGCGCTGGTCAAATTCGTGAATCCGAACTTCAACCGGTGGTGCAGGGTTTAGAGCGGCTGTACGCCAACCATGAGCTGGCGGATTTCCATTCTTCTATTAAGCCGGAAGAGACTTACGTCTATCACCGTAACGACCGGGTTACCGCATCTGTTCAGGCGGAACTGCTGAATTGGGAGATCGTCTCTATGCCCGGCCTGTTTGGCAGGTTGCTGCTGGATGTGATGCCCTGGCTGCCGGGTTGGAATAACATTTTGAATCTCAAAGACCTGAAAGTCCTGCGCTTCGGCAACATCTTCTTCGAAGAAGACCTGACGGCGGACCTATTCTCACTTGCTGAGGCGTGCCTTGCCGCCAACGGCTCAAGGGTTGGGCTGATCATGTTGGACAGCAAAAGCAATGTGCTTCAGACGCTTCGGTCTTATGGAAAATTTGGGCTGCTTTCCCGTGCCCTGAAAGGCAATGTAAAACTGCACATTGAAGCCGCCAATATGAGCGAGCACCTTCTGTCTCGCCTCAAAGAGAGACCGCTTCTGGTAAGTCCGTCGGATGTTTTCTGATCTTGTTACTGGACGATGCGCCGACCGATCGCCGCCGGCATTAGTTTGAAGAAAACTGCAGTCGCTTTGTTGAAAAGCCCAGGAATGCAAACCGCGCGGTTGCCTTCAACTGCATTGAGTGCCGCCTGGGCGACCGTATTGGGCGAAGTCCACAGCCATTTGGGGACTGCGACAGATTCCACAGTACCTCCGGCAGCCTTCTGGAAATTCGTCTCAGAAAAACCGGGACAGACCGTGATGACCCGAACACCCTCGGATTTCATTTCGGCTCGAAAAGCGAGCGAGAACTGATAGAGAAACGATTTCACTGGATAATAAAGCGTACCGCCTGCATGTGGAGGAAGGATGGCCGACAGAGAGGAAACATTGATGATTGATCCTCCGCCGTCAGCGGCCATCTCAGGAGCGAAAATGTAGCAGAGTCTGACGGGTGCGGTCGCCATCACTTCAATGCATCTTTGGTGCTTCACCCATTCGACGTCGCACAAGTTGCCTGGCACTCCGAAGCCAGCGTTGTTAACAAGAATTCTGACTGCGATTTCGTTAGCTACAGCAAAATCATGCAACAGTTTCGGTGTTTCAGGCTGAGCAAGATCAGCAGGATATAAAAAGACCTCTGCCCCGTACATTGAGAAAAGATCGGAAGCGAGCCGTTGGAGGGGCGCTTCGCGCCGAGCGACCGCAAGAATCCCATAGCCCCTCTGAGCAAGACATTCTGCGAATGCCCTGCCGATGCCAGAGGATGCCCCCGTGATCAGTGCGAAACTACGGGCGGAATGTTCATCCATCGCCACGCCTCAAAGCTTGAGTGCCTTTTTTTTCACTTCCACCAGGCAGGATAACAGCCTGTCGATCTGCTCGCGTTCATGTTGACAGGTCATGACGAAGCGGATGCGGGCTCGTCCAAGTGGCACCGCTGGGTAGCGCGCGTGCGGCGCAATGATACCCCGATGCCGGAGGAGCTTGGTGACCTCGCCCGCCGCGAGTTCGTTCCCAATGAGCGCAGGAACGATATGCGCCTCGCTGCCCAAAGTATCGTATCCCAAAGACTGGACCTCGCGTCGGAAATAGAGCGCGTTTTCGAGTGCTTTCTCGCGGCGCCAGGATTCCCGGTCAGCAATGTCTATGGCTTCGGCGACACCCGCAGCAATTGCGGGCGGCAAAGGTGCGGAGAAAATGTAGGAACGGGCCGTAATCCGAAGAAAATCAACGACATCCCTGTCTCCCGCGACGTAGCCGCCGATTCCTCCGAATGCTTTCGTAAAAGTACCCATCTGAAGGCCCACACGCGACGTATCAATGCCGCGATGTTCAAGGCTACCGCGTCCATTGGGGCCCAGCATCCCCACGCCGTGTGCATCATCGATCATCAGCAGGGCTCTGTGTTTTTCGGCAAGATCGGCAAGTTGTGGGATCGGAGCGATGTCGCCGTCCATGCTGAAAACCCCATCACTGACAATAAATTTTGACTTGGCTTTCGAGACTTCAAGGAGCTTGGCAAGATTCCCAGTATCCTTGTGCGGGTAACGACTCACCCGAGCTTTGGCCAGCCGGATGCCGTCGACAAGGCTTGCGTGATTAAGCTCTTCGCTGAAAATCTCCCAACCGCCGGACCCGGCCAATTCGCCCGCATCGGGCTGTTCGTCTTGGATCAATGCTCTTGCGATCGCTTCCAGGAAGTCAACCTTCATCAAGGCAGGCACAGTACCAATATTCGCCATGTACCCGGTAGCGAAACAGATGGCGTCCTCTTGTCCTAGGAATTCGGCTATCCGCCTTTCGAGTGCACGATGCACGTCGATATTTGCCGCCATTTGACGCGATCCGCCAGATCCGAGACCGTAGCGATCAAGCGCTTTCTTCGCCGCATCCTTGACGTCAGGATGACTGGAAAGGCCAAGCAGGTTGTTTGAACAAAACAGAAGATGCTCTCTTCCGTCGACCCAAATCGCCGGCTCGGTAGTGGCGCTGTTAACGACAGGGTTGTTTGGATAAAGCAGGTGCTTTTTGGCCAAGGCCACCAATGACGAAATCCGTTCAGTCGGTTGTGTCTGATTATTTGTCACTGCAATTCACCGAATTGATTGACGTATGAGCTGAATATACTTGGATAGGCGCGTCTCGGAATTGACCTGCATCAGCCCACGCAAGTGCTTTCCCCGGCCATTGTGATTCCTGCACAAACTTATCTTTACGCCTAAGAAGGTCAGTGGGGGTCACCAGAGAATGACCTCCTTCTCCGCATCTCGGACCTCTTGCGCGTGTGCAGCGAACGACCGGTTCGGATTTCGGCCAAATAGCCTGTAGCGAATGACCGCTTCGGGGAAATTGTGCTGCAGTGCGAAATCGCGGTCGACATCTCGACCGGAGATTGGTTGCGAGAATTGCCGCATCTGCATAAGTCAGCTTCGTCCGCAGAGCGGTCGTTCAACGGGTCAGTGAGCGCCGCGACGCAGCGAATGTCGGCTCAGAGCCCAGAGCGGACTTGTACTTCCGCCGCGCCTTGCGCCTGCAGCATATCCATCAGATGCCAGGACACCACGGCATCGCCGCCCTGCAGCGGCGAAAGCGGACGCTTGCCGCAGCTAGCCCTTCAGACGCTATGACCGCAACGCGGGACAAAGCCGTCGTTTGCTGCAACGGCAAAATTCGAAACGAGTAAACCCAGTGTACTGATAGTATGGCAATAGAGCTGCCGCTCACTACGCGAGCAATTGGTGTGTCTAATAGGAGGGGTCCGCTCAATTGCAAATTTGATGGGTAACCGATCAGGTCTCAAAAGCTAGCTCTGGCTTGATCAGTGAGAGCGATCGCAGCCTAGCGCATCGAACCACAAACTTCCTCAGCCGCGCCGAACTTGGGACCAACAGTGTCATAGAACTCTGCAACACCCATGCCTTCGGGTAGAATGCTATCAAGGCTGCTGGGATCGAGCTGCCATCTCATCGTTATCTCGAAGAGGCTCGGCGTCATAGCTTTCTGCAGTTCGCCCATTGAGCATGAGCAGTTTGCAATCGCCTCTGATCCTTGAGCCCAATTGTGCCTCTCGGCCATTATTGCGCATAGCGATGCAGGATCATTCAAATCTAAGTCGCTTGCGTGGACACTGCTTGTGGCAAGTGACGCAGCAAAAACCATCACCATCTGGCGCATGTCAACGTCCTGAATACAATCGATTTGGTGCCATCATACCGCTCACACGATTGTTAAGCCAGCTGTGCGTTACGTATCGCGTTGCTGCGTCCTCACTCCTTGAAAATGGAACCTGTAGTTTCTCACGCACGGAGTAAGCCGAGTTTGACGTAAGTGGCTTTGATGTTCAGGACGCCTACCGGCAAGTGCCTTCCCACTCCTAAGTGTACGGCCTGTGTAAGCTTAATGATTGGCACCTGGAACGGTTGGGCAGGCTGCTGTGTGTCTGGTTGCCAATGTCTGCATTGCAGACGAACGCGACGTTGGCAGCAAGTGCACCAAAGGATGAGCTTCCAATGTCTGCTCTGCGAAAAAGCGGCCACTGGCGCCGAAGATGCTAATTCAGCGCTGCCTCGGACAGAGCCGCAAAATCGACAGTCTCAAGATGCATAGCAACAAATTCGCCAAAGCTGGTGCAATAGACAACCACATCACCGGGCAGAACTGCAAAGCACTCTCCAACGATCACGCTGAAATCGACGTTGGCGACCTGCACCGTTTGAATGGACTGCTCCGAGTTGCTCATCCCGTCAATTAAGGCGCGGATTTTCGTAGCTTCAGCCGCGTCAACTGTGAAGCTTAGCAAAAACGTCCAGTCATCGCCGCGGTAGACGTACCCCGCCCAGAGACCTTGATCCGGTCGATCAAACTCCATGGAATCGGTCACAAACCCCGGCAAAGGCTCGGGAAGAAATGAGGCCAGCACCGTTTCATCGAGTTCGCCAGCGTGAGCCGCTGCCACCCAAACGAGGCCTGCGATGGCCCAAACACAGATCGACCGCATCCACATGCGATACTCCTGATCAAATTGACTGCTATTCCAGGCGCAAGATGGAGGTCGCCTGGCTAGCCGCCACAGTTGTCCTCAAGCCATTCCTGAAGAATGATGCGCTCGGCACCATGTGCACGCAGTTCGGTCAATGCCAAGTTGCTCGGGTGATTGACCCAACGAACGAACCCCTCCGGGCCATGATCTTCGATCTTTTTCTTACAATCGACCCTATGTATTTCTTCATGCTTCATGATCGCACTAATTTCGATCGCTGTACGGCATTTTCCAAAGTAATTGCGAGCTTTGGGAGGAGTAATCAAACAGGTGTTTCCGTCTGTACTTGCTGCCTCACCTGTGCCGTCGCTGTCAGTCTCTGTAGTACCCGGCTTCATGTCCTTGTCGATGTGTTTGATCAACAACTGGCTTCGATAACTTTGATCGTGGTGATCGGTCTCGTAAACCATGCCAAGGTCGTCGCTGCCGTCCTTGCTCGCCATGTACTCGGTCGACACGGCCGGGCGATTAACACTTTCCGCTTTTGCAATAAGATCAGTATCCGAATACGCGGCGATGAAATTATCGACAGTGGAGATCCTTTTGCGGACCAGATTGCACATCTCCTCGGGTACCTGCCCAGACCCGCCCTCGCGACGGAACATCAGCGTCGGCTCCATGACCTCGTTGGCTGCCGCCGGCATTTGCCCCGGGCGTACCACGATTACATTAAATTCGCTGACCATCGACAGCCCGGTCGGAATCTCTCCATTTATCCCAATATAGCCGCCAGCCAGCGCCCCGATCACCCCGGCCGGGATTCTTGAAGGCTGGTTCATCGGTTGCATGAAGCCGGTGAAGGCGCCATCAGGCCGGCATTCCAGCGCCAAGCTGCCGCCCGGTGCACTGGCGGTGATTTGGGTCCCGAGAAAACCGTCAATATTCGAGACCTCGACCAAGGCGCCGCCAACGCCAGGCCGATCGGCCTTTTCGGGAAAGTCGATCCGGTAGCTACCCGGATAGGGCACGACACGGTTGCAGCCACATATGTCCTGCGCAACGGCGATTGATTCCTGAAATGAGAGGGCCAAAGTCACCAAACCAACGCCAAGAGTACGAATGAAAAGTGATTCTCGCTTACACATAAGCCTCAGGATAGCAGACAATGCGCGACTCTCCAGTTCGTGTGCGGCAGGAGTGAGCATTTGTATTGCCACGATGGGGACGTTCTGTGGAAGGGGCCGGCCTGGTTCAACCTCATCAGCCAGACCGCCGTTTGCTGCGGCGACCTAGATTTGAATGTGGTGCCGCCTGCGATGATTGAGTAGCAAGGATTGCAACGCAGAGAGCCTAGCTGAAGGGCCAACTCTCCGGCGCACACTCATCGGACGGTCACGATATGCCTAAATCGCAAGGTCGACTCTCAGGACTAATCTTCGCATCAACATTTGCGTGGTTTGCCCTCATTCCTCTTCTACAAAGCAGCATTCCAGCTAGAGCGGCCGACGAAACCACGCAAGAATATGCTGGCCCGTCCCTCGAGATCGAGAAGTGTCTTGCCATGCAATCTATGAGCGCTCTGTGCCTTTGGGCCGAGGCCTTGCAGGCCATCCAAGGGATTGAGCGCGAATCCACTCGGTCCCTGGCTCTAGGGTATGTCGCGC
>CAJHYP010000157.1_pt1 | contig 10216 bp, 9 predicted proteins | sample 9198731 | NCBI WGS metagenome assembly CAJHYP01 (sample SAMEA7708363, study PRJEB35096) | sediment metagenome | biome: marine neritic benthic zone biome [ENVO:01000025]; feature: sediment [ENVO:00002007]; material: shallow marine sediment [ENVO:03000034] sea grass bed [ENVO_01000059] ...
ACGACGCCCGAAAGAACGATCCCATCGTTTGCCGTCCGCACTTCGATTGGTTCGCCGGGAATAATCTGGCGAAGCCGTTCCTTGAACTCGGCGATATCTGGCGTGACCTGAACTTCAACGTTCGTGATCAGGCGGCCATCAGGGCCAAGAAGAGTTAGTGTTGTTCGGCCCGGCGCTTTGCCGAGCACATATATTGTACGATCCGACAGCGTGGAAATATCCGCGATCCCGGGGTTTGCAATACTCAGTTCAGCAAAAGGCATTTCGGCCTCGACCACGACTGCGCGGTTCATCGGAACCTGCAACGCGGACGACACCTGTCCCTGCATCACTGTAAGTGACTGGGCCCCAACGTGGGACGCAGTCGCGCCTAGAACGGCGAGACTAATCATCGCCGCCTTAAAATACCTATCGAATGTCATGTGACCTGCCTTTCCGATCACGCCTCAGTTTCCGGGTCTCTTCGCCCGTATGCCGGGCACGATGCGGCAGCCATTAATTTATTGCAACAATCAGGGCGTTAATTGCAAAACCTGATGTGGACAACCCGCAACACACAACCCATCGATTGCGCCAAAAAGAAAACGCGCCACCTCATATGGTGGCGCGAAAAATTCTTTCTGACAAGTCTGAGTTAGTTTGTGCAGGGAATTGGGATGACGACGACCTCTTCGCCGTTGCGGCGACGAATGGTGCACACGCGCTCTTTTGGCGCTTCGACAACCTTTTCTTCCACGATACCAAGCAGGTCTTTTTGGTCGATTTCGACGGCGTCGGATACCAGAACGTCATCAGCACCAACCAACGACAATGACAAGCGACCCGTGGCCTGTGCTTGCGCAAGCGCGGCAACTTGGCGTGGATTTACTTCGACGGTGACGGTTTTCGCGACGGTCGGAGCGTTCCGGTCCTCGTCAGCCGATTGGTTGATCGCAACCAGCCGGATGTTTGCGTCGATCAATTTGGTTACGCCGCGGTTGTTCACGGTGCCGGTCCAGTAGATGTCCACGCGGTCTCCCGCCCGGAGAAATCCGGATACGCCGGAGGTGACATCGGTGCGAATGGCGAATGCGCGCATTCCGGCGCTTAGACGAGATGAGACCCCGGCATCTTCCCCAGGCTCGGTAACCTTGATGGCCATGACGGCTTCATCGGGTTCCATGGTGCGGAGAATTGACCGCAGCATTTCGGTGCCTTTTGGGAATAACACTTCTTCCGAGACAAACGCGCCCTCAGGCACAGCAGCCTCTGGCCAACGAACTTTTTTGACGTCTTCCATCGTCAATCGTTGGCCGTAGCGCATCTGCTTGTTGACGACGTAGACTTCGACGGTTGGAACGATCGCCTTTTTCGCCAGTTCAGCTTCTGCGAGCAAGGCCTGCTGCTGACCAAAATAATCCCTCGCCATGTATACGGCGGCACCTGCAAGCGCCAATCCTATAAGAAGGACAAGTCCAAACACCAAACGCATGACATTTCCTCTCTGGTTCTTGGCCTGGTCGTGTCATACGGCCTTGCCACCCTAATCAGTCATAGATTCCTATGGCGCCAGATTGTGGCGAAACCGTGGATGGAAATGGGAGATGTCGTGCAATGTTGATCGTATTGAGCCCATTGGATTGGATGTAGGATCAATAGGTCGTCGTCACGTCCGCATTCAGCAGGTGCGAATTCAGGCCGCTCGAGTGATCCAACGCGCCATTTGCAACCGTAGTGATGACTACGACGCCCATGCCGACAATTGCAGCTGTTAATACTACCCAGTCGACGGTTACCGCACCGTCCTCGTCCTTGCGGAACCGGTTAAAGATGTTACCCATTTTTAGTACTCCATTCGGGCCACGTGTTAACGACGATATTCATTATATTCATTGAATTATGGCCGAACTCGGGCGAAAACCGCACTCAGACCGTTGGAAACAGTTAGTTTTTACTGCGTTCCAAATGAAAGGCCGCACCATAGGCGCGGCCCCTCAATTTTTCAGGCTAGTGCCTTTGACCTTAGTAAGTGGTCGTGACGCTCTGGTTCGACATGTGGCTCGACACTTTGTCAGCCAGCGTGGTTGTGCCCTGTCCAACCGAAGTCAGAACAGCAATGCCGAGGCCAACGATGGCCGCGGTCAGAACAACCCAGTCAACCGTTACGGCACCGGATTCGTCTTTAAGAAAAGCGTTGAACAGTTTCATGTGTCCCTCCATTCGAGTACGCTCAGTTACAAATCACCTTGACGACTGAGCGGACCGACCTCTCACAAACGATCCTTTGCCGTCTTGGCATGGGAGGTATATGGGGGGTTAATTGGGGCGAGAGTTTGACCCCGCTCGTACAATTTTCGTGCGGATCGCCTTAGGCAGGGCAATTCGCGTAAGTACTTGAAACCAAAGAATAGAAAAAAATTAACTATATCCAAGCTGGCGAAAATGCTGCTTCGCAGGCATCACTTTCCGCGCCTTGTAAACAATCCGCCCAAAAGCACTGGCTAAAATCCCTTGTTTTTGCGACATATGCGGGCATGAAACCTGCGTCGGTGGACGAAGCGTGCGAATAATACCAATAAATGTGACCGCTGGCGTATTGATTGCCCTCTTGGCTGCGCCCGTTAGCGCGCAAACATCGCAGGTCGGAGGCGATTTTACCTTTCGCCGCGTTGCAGTGCCAGATTCCGGTAGCGGAAAGCGCATTACCGTCCAGATCGACCCCGAGGAAGAGGTTTACCGTATCACGCCGGGATCGGAAACACGTCGCCCCGGCGACCCTCCTCCTGCGGCAGCGACGCGTCTGCCGCCCGGTCTGGCAACCGACGGACCGTCTGATTTCGCGTGGTATTGGGACGTTGTATCTCCGGCCATCGGCGTCGATGGTTCAAAGCGATTCCAGGCGGCTCTGACCGCTGTCCAGAGGGGTGCAACGAAGGTCGGCACGCCGCGCCTGCAAACGTTGAAGTCGATCGCAGAACGGCACGGTGTGGATATCTTGACATCCACAATTGGTACTGACGTGTCGCCGGCGCTGGTGTTGGCCGTCATTTCGGTCGAAAGCGCAGGCCGCACAGATGCGATTAGTCACGCCGGTGCAACCGGGCTCATGCAGCTCATGCCCGCGACGGCCGCTCGTTTTGGTGTCGGTGACATGAAGGATGCGCGCCAGAATATTCGCGGTGGTGTTGCCTATCTCGATTGGCTCTTGAAGGAGTTCAACCGCGACCCGGTTTTGGCGCTGGCAGGTTATAATTCTGGCGAAGGCGCCGTGACCAAGCACGGCGGAGTGCCACCATTTGCTGAAACGCGCGCCTATGTGCCTAAGGTGCTGGCTGCCTGGAGCGTCGCGCGCGGATTATGCCTGACACCGCCGGTTCTGGTGACAGATGGTTGTGTGTTTGTTGGGCCGACAATTGCCAGCAGCGGTGGTTAAACGAGACCTCGCAACCTTAGCGTTTTGCAAGTCATAGCGACAAATGCGCCCGGATTTGACCTGCGCCGTCTCGTAATTTGCCCGTTTGCGGCGGCGAAACCGTTATATTTGTAGCTTCTTGAAAATTCTTTCTGGGATGGCGCGGATAATTGTCATGACGGGCCACCAAATGAAGGGCGTATATATAATGTCTTTCTTTCGATCTATGGCGCGAAAAATATCATCGACCACTTTTTCAGGCTGAGCGAGGAACGGCAGCTTGTCCATGCCCCAAGTCATTGCCGTGTCGACCGTGCCAGGCTTGACGGTAATCACATGTACGCCGTTTCTGCCCAACCGATTTCGCAAACCCGAGAGATAGGCGTGAAATCCGGCCTTCGACGCCCCATAGACATAGTTGCCAAGTCGCCCACGGTCGCCCGCGACAGAACCGACACCGACAATTGTCCCTGAACCGCGTTGCTCGAGTAAAGGCGCAAGTGCCGTCAGAAATCGAGCTGGACCGGTGAAACTGTCGGTAATGGTCCCGTCTATCAAGTCCGGGTTGGCATCAATTTCTTCCTGCGGTGGCATCGAGCCGACAAAAACCGCGGCATTTAGCGTGCCTTCGGCTTCTTCAGCGCGCGCAAGTATTGGCGCAAACGACTTGGGATCGCGGGCATCGAATGCCATGGCTTCGGCAATCGGCGCGCCGCGGGCCAAACAGTCTGCTGCAATTGTCTCGAGATCGTCGAGGTCGCGCCCGGCCAGGATAACGCCTTCACCGCGTTCGGCGGCACGGCGCGAAAATGCCCGCGCGATGGTCGAGGTGGCGCCGAGTATGATCCAGGTCTGCGACATCAGGTTGCCCTCAATTTGAGCCTGCGGATAAGATCCGTCTCATAGGCGCCATCTGGATCGGCCATTTGAACGGCCTTCAGCCAGTTACCATGCTCGGGATACATCTCGCGGATTGTATCGGCCCCGGCGAGTGAATCTTTGGCAAGATAGATACGTCCATCGGCCGCCGAGGCCGCGGATTCCATCTCGCGGATCAGCTGCTCTGCGGCGTCGGTGTTCCGAAAATCCACTGCAAGGGTATAGCCCTCCATCGGAAAAGACATGTATCCGGCCCGACCTGGACCCATTCGTTTCAGCACCGCCAGCGGTGATGCCAGCCCTGAAGCGGCGATCTGTTCAAGCATGGTGCGCAACTGGTTCGCGGCGTCGATTGGAACGACACATTGAAATTGATGAAAGCCGGATTTGCCGTAAAGCCGGTTCCAGTCGTAGATCTTGTCCAGCGGAAAGAAAAAGTCGTCGATCGGCATGACGACAGTGCGACCGGACACTGGAACCTGCCGCCAATACGCCGCGTTGAAGGCGCGCACCACAGGCGCTGAAAGGCTGATTCTCGGTGCGTCAAAAGGTATTCGCTTGCCGCGTTTGGCCTTGGGCACCAGGCCGCCGCCGGTTTCTGCTTCTTCAAGTATGCCGCGGCCGAGGTCCGGTCCCCGCGCGGTCGCGTCGATCCAGCCGACCGAGTAGGTGGCGTCCGAGGCGTCGAGAAGCGTCAGGAATTCGTCCCACCCGTCCACGCGCCGTTTCGTCACCACCATCACGTCGCCCTTGGCCTTCAGCATTTTAATCTTGGCACTGACAATCGGGCCCGTCTGGCCAAGCCCGCCAATCGTGGCTTTGAAAAGCCCCGCGTTCTTGTTTGGCGTCAGCACATTGATGCCGTTCGTCGTCATCAGCGAAATCTCGGTGACGTGGCATCCGAATGATCCCGCGCCATGGTGGTTCTTGCCGTGAACGTCCATTGCGATCGCGCCACCGACCGTGGCAAATCCTGTGCCGGGCATGACGGGTGGCAGCCAGCCTTTCGGCGCGAAAACTTTCAGTATCTCGCCGATCTGGGCTCCGGCTTCGACATGGACCACTCCATTTTCCTCGTCGAAGTCCAAAATGCGATCCAGACGGGTCATATCAATGGCTGCGCCACCGTCGTTCAGGCAGGCATCGCCATAGCTGCGCCGCATTCCAATCGCCGGCGCTGGGCGCTTCGCGGATATGTCGCGCAACGTCGATATACGCTCGGGGCGCGACAATTCGCCTTCTGCGCGATGAACGCGGCCCCAGCCGCTATATTCTGTTGTTTTCCAGGTCATCTGCCGTCTTCTGTGAAATTCTTTCGGCCACCGGGAACACCAAAAGCCCGATCCCGATCGCAAACCAGAGCGTTGTTACGCGAATAATGAGCGTCGCGGGAATTGCAATATCGAGGGCCACGCCATTGATGACCAACAACCCGACCATCGCTGCTTCGGCCCCGCCAAGTCCGCCAGGTGCCCCAGTCAGGCCACCGGCCAGCGTTGCGAAGAAAAATATCGCCATTGCCAGCCATAGTCCGATCCCGGCATTCATCCACGCCAGCAACAAATGAAAGGCATAGGCTTCCGCCAGCCATCCGACCACCCCAAGCGCACCAGCCAGCATGAGCAAACTTGGGCCGTGAAAGGCCTGCAGCGATTTTGCAGCGCGACGGACACGCGCAAAGAGGCGCGGCAAACGCTTGGCCGTCATCCGATGGCCCAGATCCGCGACACCGCGCATGAGGTTCGGGCGCGTTGCAATGTAGGCCGCCAAAAGCGCCAGTATTGCGACCGGCGCGCCGCCCGCAATGCCGCTCGCCGAAAGCGCCAACGCGACGGCCAGCAATACCGCCATGGCCGACAGGTCCGCCGCCCGATCGATCAACACAAGCGGCGCGGTTTTTTCGAACGCCCAGCCGGTTTCGCGGCGGATCCAGCGCATACGCACCAGTTCACCGACACGCCCCGGCGTCACCGACATGGCAAAACCACCCAGGAAGTGCCGGAAGTTCGAAAGAAATGATGTCGGCAATCCAAGCCGACCGGCAAAGAGATGCCAGCGCAGGCCGCGAAACCCATAGTTGCAAAGGCTCAGGGCCAGCAACACGCACACCTGTGCAATTGTAAGACTTCTGAGGCCCGCGAGCGTGTCCTCCCATCCCGTCGCAACGGCAAGGCCCGCAAGTCCGGCCAGAACCAGCCCAATAAGTCCAATAAGCAGGACGCTGTCACGCCAGCGCCGCGACGATGTCGCGGCGCTGGGAACACGAGGGGAATGCAATGAATTGCTCATAGCCATTGGCTGCCGATTAGCGACAGAATGGGGCAATAATATGATGCTGTTTCGATATAATAAACAGTCTTTCCGGCGAATTTGTGCATCCGCCGCGCAGGCTATTGACGCGCGATAGATGCCGAATACCAGGCGTCAAACAACCGTCGCTTCGGTCGCCGCACGAATGTCGTCGCGGGACACGCCGTCAGCGGTTTCAAGGATGTGCAGCCCCTTGTGCCCCACTTCCATCACGCCAAGATTAGTAATGACTAAGTCCACAACGCCTTTGCCGGTCAGGGGTAGCGTGCACTCTTTGAGCAATTTTGACTCGCCGTGCTTGTTGGTATGATCCATCACTACTATGACCCGGCCGACACCGGCCACGAGATCCATGGCACCGCCCATGCCTTTGACCAGTTTGCCGGGGATCATCCAGTTCGCCAGGTCGCCTTTTTCGCTGACCTCCATGGCCCCCAGGATCGCCGCGGCAATCTTGCCGCCCCGGATCATCCCAAAGGATTGGGCACTGTCGAAATACGCGGTGCGGCGAAGTTCCGTGATCGTTTGCTTGCCGGCGTTGATCAGGTCCGGATCCTCTTCGCCTTCAAAGGGGAAAGGCCCCATGCCCAGCATGCCGTTTTCGGATTGCAGCGTGATGTCCTTGTCGCCGACATAGTTGGCCACCAGCGTCGGGATGCCGATGCCAAGGTTCACATACATGCCGTCTTCAAGCTCTTCCGCCGCGCGCTCGGCCATCTGATTGCGGTCCCAGGGCATCAGGCGTCCTCCTTCTGGCGTAGCGTAAGCTGTTCGATCCGTTTCTCATGCTCGCCTTGGATCAACCGGTGAACATAAATGCCGGGCAGGTGGATCGCGTCGCCGTCGAGACTTCCAATGGGCACGATCTCTTCGACTTCCGCCACGCAGATCTTTCCACACATGGCCGCCGGAGGGTTGAAATTGCGTGCCGTTTTCCGGAACATCAGGTTTCCGGTTTCATCCGCTTTCCAGGCCTTCACGATCGAAAGATCGGCAAATATGCCTTCCTCGAGGATATAGGTCTCGCCGCCGAAGTCTTTGTGTTCTTTGCCCACGGCAATCACCGTCCCCACACCGGTCTTGGTGTAAAACCCCGGAATACCGCAGCCCGCCGCGCGCATGCGTTCCGCCAAAGTTCCCTGGGGATTGAACTCCAGCTCCAATTCGCCGCTGAGATACTGCCGCATAAATTCGGCATTCTCACCGACGTAGGACGACATCATTTTCTTTACCTGGCGCGTTTGCAGCAGGATGCCGATGCCAAAGTCATCAACGCCGGCATTGTTCGAGGCAAATGTCAGGTCCTTCACACCGCTTTCCTTGATCGCCTCGAGCAGCAATTCGGGAATACCGCAAAGACCAAAGCCGCCGGCAGCGATCAACATCCCGTCGTGCAGAAGCCCGTCAAGCGCCTCGTTTGCGTTGGCAAAGACCTTCTTCATGGAAACGCCCCCTTCCGGTGATGGCGAAGGTTCTGACGCGGCGCCTTCGGAGAGTCAATCGCCGCACCGCGGCATCGGTGCGGGTATCCTGTATGACCGATTTTCTTGATCGAGGATTCCGAGGAAATCTCAGGACGCCTTTTTCCGCCGCCCGCCTTTCTTACCGCCCCTTGCCTGCTTTGCCGCAATCAGTTCGATGGCCATTTCCATTGTCACGTCTGTGGGCTCGGTTTCCTTTGGCAAGGTCGCATTGACCTTCTCCCACTTCACGTACGGGCCATAACGCCCGTCCATGACATTGACCGCGCCGCCACTATCCGGATGCTCTCCCAGTTCTTTCAACGGCGTCGCCGCCACGCGCCCGCCGCCGCGCTTGGCGGCCTTCTTGGCAAGTTCCTCGACCGCGCGATTCATGCCGATCGTGAACACCTCGTCAACTTCCGCAAGGTTCGCGTAAAGCCGCCCGTGCTTCACATATGGACCATAGCGGCCGATCCCGGCCTCGATCATTTCACCGTCATCGGGATGCGAGCCAACTTCGCGCGGCAGGCTCAGCAAAAGAAGCGCTTTCTCGAGATCAATTTCGACCGGATCCCATCCCTTGGGCAGGCTTGCGCGCGGCGGTTTCGGCTGATCGTCGGTCGGCTCACCGCGTTGAACATAAGGGCCGAACCGGCCTTTCATGACCCGGATGGTGTCGCCCGCGTCTTCGCCAAGTATTTTGCCGTCCGGGCCGATTTCGGAACCATCGTCCATGCCGGGCGGGCCGAATGGCCTTGTGTACCGACACTCTGGGTAGTTCGAACATCCAATGAATGCGCCACCCGACCGTGCGGTCCGCATGGCAAGCCGCCCCGCGCCGCAGTTCGGACAGAGCCTGGGGTCGGTGCCCTCTTCGTTTGGCGGAAATAGGTGCGGTTCAAGCACCTCATTGATCTTTTCCAGAACGTCGGTGATGCGCAGCTCGGAGGTCTCTTCGATCGATGCTTTGAAGTCCCTCCAAAATCGCGCCAGTACATCCTGCCAGTCGCGTTCGCCGCTGGTGATGTCATCGAGCTCGTCTTCAAGTTTGGCGGTGAAATCATAGCCCACGTATTGGCGGAAATAATTGAACAGAAAGGCAGTCACGAGCCGCCCCTTGTCTTCGGGGAAAAGTCGGTTCTTCTCTTTGCTCACATAGCCGCGGTCCTGGATCGTGGTGACGATGGACGCGTATGTCGACGGCCGCCCGATCCCCAGCTCTTCCATCCGCTTGACAAGCGTCGCTTCGGTGTAGCGCGGCGGCGGTTGGGTGAAGTGCTGCTCCGGCAAGATCGACTTCTTATTCGCGGCTTCGCCTTGCATGATCTGCGGCAGCCGTTTGTCGTCGTCGTCAACCACTTGGTCGTCGCGGCCTTCTTCGTAGACGCGGATAAATCCATCAAAAAGGATGACCTGGCCGGTTGCGCGCAAGACGACCTGGGCATCACTGCTCGTCACATCCACGGTTGTGCGTTCCATCCGCGCCGCCGCCATCTGACTTGCCAGCGTCCGTTTCCAGATCAGATCATACAGCCGGGCCTGATCACCGTCGCGCAATTTCAGGCTCTCGGCATCCGCAGTCATCTCGGTTGGGCGAATGCATTCGTGCGCCTCTTGGGCGTTCTTGGCCTTGTTTTTATACATCCGCGGGCTGTCGGGCACATAATCGGCGCCATAGCGGTCTTTGATGGCATCGCGGGCGGCATGAACGGCCTCAGGCGCCATATCGATGCCGTCGGTCCGCATATAAGTAATGTAGCCGGCCTCATAGAGGCGCTGCGCCGCCGACATGGTCTGCCGCGCGCCGAAACCAAACTTGCGGCTCGCTTCCTGCTGCAGGGTCGAAGTCATGAAGGGCGGCGAGGGGTTGCGGTTGGCGGGTTTCGCTTCGACGCGGAGCACCGAAAGGTCGCGCGACTGCACGGCCTGCACCGCCAGCTCAGCCGCGGTTTCGTTCGCGAGGTCGTATTGTTCGAGCTTCTTGCCGCCGAGGACTGTCAGCTTCGCCTCGAAGGTCTTGCCGCGGGGCGTCTCCAGAACGGCCTTGACGTTCCAATATTCCCGAGCCCGGAACGCCTCGATCTCCATTTCACGCTCGACGATCAGCCTGAGGCAGACCGACTGCACCCGCCCAGCGGATTTGGCCCCCGGCAGTTTCCGCCAGAGGACCGGC
>CAJHYP010000351.1_pt1 | contig 10170 bp, 8 predicted proteins | sample 9198731 | NCBI WGS metagenome assembly CAJHYP01 (sample SAMEA7708363, study PRJEB35096) | sediment metagenome | biome: marine neritic benthic zone biome [ENVO:01000025]; feature: sediment [ENVO:00002007]; material: shallow marine sediment [ENVO:03000034] sea grass bed [ENVO_01000059] ...
CTAATCGCCCGACCTGAAGCACCCGAATTGCTTGAAAAAGAGCTTCGCGCCAAATCGTATCACCCGGACACGATTGCGATCGGCACGAACACCGACCCATATCAGCCGATCGAGCGCGATCATCAGATTATGCGCCGCATCCTTGAGGTCTTGCGCGATTTTCATCACCCCGTTGCCGTCGTCACCAAAGGCACATTGATCGAACGCGACCTCGATATTCTGGGCGAGATGGGGCGTCAGGGGCTGGCTCGGGTGGGAATTTCGGTGACGACGCTGGACCCAAAACTCTCACGGGCGATGGAACCCCGCGCGCCGTCACCCGCGCGTCGACTTCAAACAATCCGGAGACTATCTGATGTCGGTTGCCCGGTGCGGATCATGGCATCACCAATGATCCCGGCGCTGACTGACCACGAGTTGGAGGCGATCCTCGCCGCCGGTGCCAAGGCGGGCGCCGTCGCCGCCAGTTGGATTATGTTGCGGCTTCCGCGCGAAGTCGCACCGCTTTTTCGTGAATGGTTGGCGGCGAAATATCCAGATCGCGCGGCGCGCGTCATGGGCCGGGTGCGAGATACGCAAGGCGGACGCGACTACGACCCAGAGTGGGGGCGGCGCATGACCGGCCAGGGCGAATTTGCCAAGCTGATGGCGCACCGCTTTGGTGTTCAGACAAAGCGTTTGGGACTGGCGCATCGACTGCCGCCGCTGCGCACCGACCTTTTTCAGCCCCCTGTCCGGTTCGGGGACCAGTTCTCGTTTTTCTAATGATTTGCCAAATGACTGCCGCATTTGGGCGATATCCGATCGCAAAAGGAGTTGGTCATGAGCCTGCCGCTCTTGTTCGGATGTGTTTGGGTGTTGCTAGCAGCCGTCGTTGCCACACTTCCGATGCGCCGACAGTTTCAGCCAGGAATCGCGTTGTTGATAGCTGCGCCAGTGCTTTTGGGCTGGATTGCTTGGGAGCACGGCTTCTGGATATTTGGTGTCGGGCTGTTTGCCCTTGTCTCAATGTTTCGCCATCCGCTGCGGTATTTGTTGCAGCGCGTGAGGCGTGACAAAGCGGAGATTTCCAATTGACAACGTCGCTGCTACTCGCCTGTGGTTGGGGCGTTCTCGCCAATATTATAGGCATGCTGCCGTCAAAGCATCATCACTGGCCTTCGGCCTATGCGCTGATTGCAATTGGTATTCCGCTGCTTGCATTCGTCATTCTGGAAAACGGCGTATTTATCGGGCTTGTGGTTTTAGCAGCGGCGATGTCGATCCTGAGATGGCCGGTGAGGTATTTGCTGCGGTGGTGTCGCAGTGTTCTTGGCGTGCCGGTTGGGGACTAACGACCCAACCGTTCTCACGAGTCAATGAAGACTACTGGTCTTGCCCTGGGCAGGATGGTAGCCGGACGCAATGGCAGGCATTCGCAACATCCAGGTCAAAGGCAGGCTGACGCCAAACTATGATTTGTCGTCGCTGACTTGGCTGCGCGTCGGTGGCTCAGCGGACTGGTTGTTCCTGCCCGCGGATGTCGATGACTTGGCCAACGTCCTGCGCCAGCTTCCCAAAGATGTACCGATTTTTCCGATGGGCGTCGGATCGAACTTGATTGTGCGCGATGGCGGTCTTCGCGCCGTTGTCATCCGGCTTGGTCGTGCCTTTGCCGGGATCGACATCGATGGCACGCGTGTTACGGCGGGGGCAGGGGCGCTTGATGCGCGTGTTGCGCGAAAAGCCGCCGAGGCCGGTCTTGATTTGACCTTTCTCCGAACCATCCCCGGTGCGATCGGGGGCGCCGTTCGGATGAACGCCGGGTGCTACGGTACGTACGTGGCGGACCACTTTGTGTCGGCAGACGCGGTGACGCGGCAAGGCGAGCGCGTGACGTTCGCCGCAAGCGACCTGAATTTTTGCTATCGCCAGACCGACGTGCCCGACGACTGGGTGATCACAGCGGCGACGTTTGAGGCGCCAACGGGCGCGCCGCAGGTGCTTTTGGAGCGGATGGAGGCGCAACTAGCCAAACGCGATGCCACGCAACCGACGAAATCACTGTCGGCCGGATCAACGTTTCGAAATCCTGCCGGGTTCAGCTCGACCGGTCGCCCCGATGACAGCCACGAGCTCAAAGCCTGGAAGGTCATTGACGATGCCGGTATGCGCGGCGCGACGCGTGGCGGGGCGCAGATGTCTGACATGCATTCTAACTTCTTGGTCAATACCGGTGACGCGACGGCGGCGGATCTGGAAGGTCTGGGCGAAGAGGTGCGAGAAAGGGTGTTCGAGCACGCGGGAATCAGATTAGAATGGGAAATCATGAGGGTTGGCGAACCGATCCCAGAGGCAGACAAGCAGTCCAGCACTGGACATAAAACATAACAAGGGCCGTCGAGGTCCGGCAAAAGGCAAGTGGCGGGTATGTCGAGCAGGTCTCCCCGCAACGTGGCAGTACTACTAGGCGGCCCCTCGGCTGAACGCGAGGTGTCGCTGTCGTCGGGGCGCGAATGCGCCATCGCGTTGCGGGAATGCGGATACGAAGTGACCGAGGTGGATGCGGGTTCTGACCTGGCCGCGCGGCTGGCGGATTTGTCGCCCGACGTTGCCTTCAATGCGCTGCATGGCCGCTGGGGCGAAGATGGTTGCGTCCAGGGCATATTGGAGTGGCTCCGCATTCCCTACACGCACTCGGGCGTGCTGGCCTCAGCCTTGGCAATGGATAAAGAGCGGGCCAAGGCAGTCTTTGCCGCGGTTGGAATTCCTGTCACGACCAGTGGGCTTTATCCGCGCGATCAAATCGCGCGTGCCCACGTAATGGAACCGCCTTACGTCATCAAGCCGAACAACGAAGGATCGTCGGTTGGCATTTATATTGTACCCGAAGGTGCAAACGGTCCGCCTGCCATCGCAGAAGACATGCCGGAAACGCTGATGGTCGAGGCTTACGTTCCGGGGCGCGAGCTTACGGTTTCGGTGATGGGTGATCGCGCGCTTTGCGTGACCGAAGTCGTGACCGATGGCTGGTATGATTATCACGCAAAATATGCCCCGGGTGGCTCGACGCACGTTCTGCCTGCCGACATTCCAAAGGATATCACCGACGCCTGCCTGTCGCATTCGGAAACGGCGCATCTCGCACTTGGCTGCAAAGGCGTCAGCAGAACAGATTTCCGCTGGGACGACAGCCGAGGATTGCCGGGGCTCGTGACGCTAGAGACAAACACGCAGCCCGGCATGACGCCGACATCGCTGGTGCCCGAGCAAGCAGACTACTGCAGCATATCGTTTGCAGAGCTCTGTGACTGGATTGTGAAGGATGCGTCATGCGACCGCTAAGGGATCCGGCACCTTCTCGTCTCGCCTATCGACTGAACCGGCTGATGCTCACACCTGGAGTTCGACGCTTGTTGCTATACGGCCTACCGGTTCTCCTTGCCGTCGCTGGTCTCGCATTCTGGATCTCGGATCCAGTGCGGCGTGATGCGGCAACCGACAGATTGGCCGAGTTGCGGCACCAGATCGAAGAACGGCCCGAGTTCATGGTACATATGATGGAGGTGGACCAGGCTTCGGAAAGTGTCGCCGAAGAGATTCGTGCAAACCTTTCGATCGACTATCCCGTCTCCTCGTTCGATCTTGATCTCGATGACATTCGTGTCGAAGTGGAAACCCTCGATGCCGTTGCGAGCGCTTCGGTTCACATCCGGCGCGGCGGTGTGCTGAGCGTCGACGTGCGCGAACGCGTGCCCGTTCTGATATGGCGCCGTGGCGACACGCTGGACTTGTTGGACGCTGAAGGCCACAGGGTGGCGTCGATCGGTGGTCGTTCCGACCGAGGCGATCTTCCTCTCGTTGTCGGCGAAGGTGTCGGAGAGAATGTTGTGGAGGCGCTGGCCATTTTTGCGGCAGGAGGCGCAATATCCAAGCGGACCCGAGGGCTTCTTCGGATTGGCCAAAGACGCTGGGATGTGGTGCTGGACCGCGACCAGCGGATCATGTTGCCGGAGGCCGACCCGGTAGCCGCGCTGGAAAAAGTCATCGAGCTGAATGAAGCGCAGGATCTCCTGGCGCGCGACATCGCCGCAATCGATTTTCGAAACCCCCGACGCCCTGTGCTGCGTCTCACGACCAGCGCCATCGAGGCGATGTTGGACAGTCAACTAACCGAGACGAAGGATTTGTTCGCTCAATGACCGACCTTTACCAATCCCAGCGCGCCATGCGCGCCATGCGCCGTGCTGCAATGCAACGTGGCGTGATCGCGCTGCTTGATGTCGGCACATCGAAAGTCGCCTGCTTGATATTGCGATTTGACGGCGACGTCGGTTTGCCCGAAGGCGATGGGATCGGCAACATGGCAGGTCAAAGCCAGTTTCGCGTGATTGGCGCCGCAACGACGCGGTCGCGCGGTGTGGAGCTGGGCGAAAGTTGCGCCATTCAGGAAACCGAACGTGCGATCCGGACGGCGGTTCAATCCGCGCAGAAGATGGCAAATGTGCGTGTGGATCATGTGATCGCGGCGCTGTCGGGCGGGCAGCCTCGGTCTTATGGCCTGGCAGGGAAGGTGCTGATCGATAGCGATGTTGTCGATGAACAGGACGTTGCTCGTGCGCTCGCGTCCTGCGAAGTGCCGGATTATGGGCTTCACCGGGACATCCTTCACGCGCAGCCGGTTAATTTCGCCCTCGATCATCGCTCCGGTCTCATTGATCCACGCGGGCAGATCGGCCGGCGACTGGCCTGCGACATGCATATGCTGACCGTTGACACCGCCGTCATCCAGAATCTGATTTACTGTCTCAAGCGCTGCGATCTCGAACTCGCAGGGCTGGCTTCGACGGCCTATGTCTCGGGGCTCGCGGCGTTGGTAGAAGATGAACAGGAATTGGGTGCGGCGTGCATCGACATTGGTGGCGGCACCACTGGCCTTTCGATCTTTATCAAGAAACACATGATTTACGCCGACTGTATCCGATTGGGCGGCGATCACATTACTCAGGACATTTCAAAGGGCCTGCAAATCTCGTCCTCAGTCGCCGAGCGCATCAAGACTTTTCATGGCGGCGTTGTGGCCACCGGGATGGATGATCGCGAAATGATCGAGGTCGGCGGCGAGACCGGCGACTGGGAACATGACCGCCGTGTGGTCAGCCGTTCTGAACTCATTGGGATCATGCGCCCACGCGTCGAAGAAATCCTTGAAGAGCTCCGTGATCGGTTGGACGGCGCCGGGTTCGACCACCTCCCTAGTCAGCAAATTGTGCTGACAGGTGGCGCCAGCCAAATACCCGGGCTCGACCGTCTTGCACCGAAAATCCTCGGCCAGAATATTCGCGTTGGTCGCCCGCTCCGTGTCCAGGGCTTGCCGCAAGCCGCCACAGGTTCGGCTTTCGCCAGCGTCGTCGGTCTCAGCCTTTTCGCCGCGCACCCGCAGGATGAATGGTGGGATTTCGAAATCCCGGCCGACCACTACGGATCGCGCTCGTTCAAGCGCGCGGTGAAATGGTTCCGGGATAACTGGTAGGCGATCGATTGCGCAGAAGCGAATTTTCGAAGACGCCCATCCGCGAATCTGTTAAGTTATCCACAAGGTTCGGAAAGAACCGCAAGAGAGGCGGAGCAGGCCCCTCATGATCTGGTTTTCAACTCTGAGATGTGCCAACAGGCGCGTTTTTGACCGGATCTGCATGAGGTAATTGGGCTATACCATTGAGGTTCCACATGATCTTGCGGTTCGCGCAAGATGCTGGGTATGGCGGTCAAAAAAATGCCATATTTGGTGTCTTTTAGGCGCGAATCGGGGTGACCTGACGTCGCTCTCGCGGTAATGTCCGACCATCCAGCAGGCGGCCCTAAGGGCCGGATGAATGCGCCTTGAGCCCGGGGCGAGCACAAAAAACGACAGGCGGACAGACGAATGACATTAAATTTGACCATGCCCTCCAAAGAGGACCTCAAGCCGAAAATTACAGTATTCGGCGTTGGCGGTGCCGGCGGAAACGCCGTCAACAACATGATCGAGAAAGAGCTTGAAGGCGTGGACTTTGTCGTCGCCAACACCGATGCGCAAGCGCTCCAACAGTCCGTAGCGCAGATCAAAATTCAGATGGGCGTCCGCGTTACCGAAGGCCTCGGCGCCGGTGCGCGACCTTCGGTCGGTGCCGCCGCCGCCGAGGAGACTATCGAAGAGATCGTCGACCAACTTGCTGGCGCACATATGTGTTTCATTACTGCCGGAATGGGTGGTGGAACCGGCACCGGTGCGGCACCAATTATCGCGCAGGCGGCGCGTGAATTGGGCGTATTGACCGTGGGCGTCGTGACGAAGCCGTTCCAGTTCGAAGGTGCGAAGCGTATGCTCCAGGCCGAAGATGGCATCGACGCGCTCCAAAGAATGGTCGATACACTGATCATCATCCCGAACCAAAACCTGTTCCGTTTGGCAAACGAAAAAACCACGTTCACCGAAGCGTTTTCGATGGCCGATGATGTGCTTCACCAGGGCGTAAAGGGTGTGACCGATCTGATGGTTCGCCCCGGATTGATCAATCTCGACTTCGCCGACGTCCGTGCAGTGATGGACGAAATGGGCAAAGCGATGATGGGCACCGGTGAATCCACTGGAGAGGATCGTGCGGTGCAGGCCGCCGAAAAAGCCATCGCAAACCCGCTCTTGGACGAGATCAGCCTCAAAGGGGCGAAGGGCGTTCTCATCAACATCACCGGTAGCCATGATCTTACGCTTTTCGAACTGGACGAAGCCGCCAACCGCATCCGCGAGGAAGTTGATGCCGATGCCAACATCATTGTCGGTTCCACGCTGGATACTGCGATGGAAGGAACGATGCGTGTCAGCGTCGTCGCCACAGGCATCGACGCTGCGGCCGACATAGAAGCACCCGTCCAACGGCGCAGCTTGGCCGAGCCATTGGCACCGCAAGCGACAATCCCGGCGCACAGCGAAGAGCTCGAGCCGGGCCTCGTCGCAAGCTCGGTCGAGGCGCCCGAGCCAAGTCTGTTCGAAGGTTTCGAACCCGCCGCTGCGACAGCCATTTCCGAAGACGGGCTGCCACCCCCAGCCTATCAACCACAACCCGAGATAGCTGCCGAACCAGTGCCGACTTTTGTTCATGCGGCTGATGCGCGACCTGCGCCGGGCACGCCAACGCCCGAGGCGCTTGCGCGCCTTGAACGTGTTACCGGGCGGGCGCCTGGGTCAATGGCGGGTCATGTGCCGGGAGAAGCACAAGTCAGGATCGAACCGGTCGCGCCCGAGCCACCATCAGAGCCGGTCGAAGAGCGTCCGCGATTTGGTATCAACAACCTGATCAATCGGATGTCCGGTGCAGTACCAGGCGCCGATCAGCGTCCGCAACCTGTGCGGCAGCAACCACCAGTTGCCCGGGCGGAGCCGATAGAGGAGCCCTCGCCGGAACAGGAACGGATCGAAATCCCAGCATTTTTGCGACGTCAGGCGAACTGACACGCGTCACAAGTTCACTCCACTGGGGTCGGTGAAAGCCGACCCTTTTCTTTTAATCTCATAGCCTTACCTAAATCACCTTAGGGCCTAGGCGGCTTATCGCCGAAATGTAACGACCATATTTCACTTTGTTGCAATGATTGTGTTGAGCCTAGTCAATGCACTGCCTAGCTAAGGCACGCCGGTGGGTGAGGCACGATCGGCGGAAACACTGGGTGAAGTCCTTGCAAACGACCCTGAAATCTTCTGTGACCTTTTCGGGCACTGGCCTTCACACAGGTGCGGAAGTTCGCATGTCTGTGCACCCTGCATCGGCTGAATATGGCATCTGGTTCCACCGAACCGACGTCGAAGATAAAAACGCACTCATCCCGGCCCGCTGGGATGCAGTCACAGATACCCAATTGTGCACACGGATTTCAAATGCTGACGGCGTGTCCGTCGCAACGGTCGAACATCTGCTCGCCGCACTCGCTGGCTGCGGTGTCCACAACGCGCTGATCGAGGTCGACGGTCCCGAGGCGCCTTTACTTGACGGTTCAGCCGCACATTTCGTCTCGGCTTTTCTGGCGCGTGGCCTGATGGTGCTCGACGCACCCGTCTATGCCATTGAAGTTCTGAAGCCCGTAAATGTCTCGACGGACCAGGCATTTGCATCGCTGCAGCCAGCCGATCATCTGACCATTGAGTTTCATATCGACTTTTCGGACACGGCGATCGGGCGGCAAAACAAAACTCTCAACATGGCGAACGGCGCGTTTGTTCATGAGCTTTGCGATAGCCGTACTTTTTGCCGCAAGTCCGATATTGGAGCCATGCGCGACCAAGGCCTGATTGTTGGCGGCGATCTGAGTTCGGCCGTCGTCGTTGACGGTGATAATGTGGTTACGCCGGGTGGAATGCGGCATGCGGATGAACCCGTTAGACACAAGATGCTCGACGCACTAGGCGACCTTGCACTTGCGGGAGCGCCGATTCTTGGACACTACACCGGACATCGGGCAGGCCACGGCATAACAAATCGTTTGCTGCGGGAGTTATTCTCGGATCCGTCCGCGTACCGGATCGTCCAGTGCGATCGCGACAAGGCGGCTGCGCTTCCAGGCGCTGGTCTGCAACGATCTGATCGGCCCGAGTTTGTCGCTTGACCCTCTAAGACCGCAATTCAAAACCATTTTGTCCCGGATTTTTCTGTGCTACGAACCGCTTCGTAGTCGAGGCGCGGAATTTGTGGAATGACATTGGGTGGGGCACATCGGCGAGTAATTGCGGCAGCTGGTCTGGCGCTTCTGCTGGCTGCCTGCAGTGGAACGCAAGAACGTCCGCTCGAAAGCTATTCTGCCGAAGAGCTTTACCGGCGCGCCGAATTTGATTTGAACGACGGCAATCCCGACGAGGCCGCCGAGCTTTTTGGCGAGGTTGAACGGCTTTATCCGTATTCGGAGTGGGCAAAACGCGCCTTGGTGATGCAAGCATTTTCATATCACCGGGATCGCGACTATGAATCCAGCCGCGGCGCGGCTCAGCGGTATCTGAACACCTATCCGGCGGACGAGGATTCTGCGTATGCCCAGTATCTTCTGGCACTCAGTTACTATGACCAGATTGACGAAGTTGGGCGCGATCAAGGCCTGACATTTCAGGCGCTCCAGTCGCTTCGCGATGTGATCGAAAACTACCCGGAAAGCGATTATGCGCGCTCGGCGATCCTCAAATTTGATCTGGCATTTGACCATTTGGCCGCGAAAGAGATGGAAATTGGGCGGTTCTACCTGAAGCGGGGGCACTTCGTTGCGGCGATCAACCGTTTTCGTGTGGTCGTGGAGGATTTTCAGACAACTACACAGACGCCAGAGGCGCTACACCGGCTTGTGGAAAGCTATCTTTCTCTCGGTTTGACCGACGAAGCACAGACGGCCGGCGCCATTCTCGGACACAACTACCTATCGACCGACTGGTATCAGGACAGTTTCGTGCTTTTGACCGGGCAGGGGCTGCGTCCCGAACCTCAAGGCGACGGTTGGCTCCGCCGCGTTTATCGCCAAGTCGTCCGTGGCGAATGGCTCTGACCGGTTGATCCATGCTTGTTAGTCTCGACATCCGGGACATGTTGATCATCGACGCACTGCGGCTATCGCTGCGTCCTGGTCTGAATGTGTTGACCGGCGAAACAGGCGCCGGGAAGTCGATATTGCTCGACGCACTTGGTTTTGTGCTCGGTTGGAGGGGTCGGGCCGAACTGGTTCGCGCAGGCGCCGAACAGGGCGAGGTGACAGCCGAATTTGAGCTCGCTCCAGACCATCCGGCACGCGATATTTTGCGAGAGGCGGGTCTGCCGACCGACGACACACTGCTCCTGCGGCGTGTGAGCAGCCGCGATGGCCGCAAATCTGCGTGGGCTAACGATCGCCGCGTCTCGGCGGAGGTGCTGCGTGCACTTTCTGACACATTGGTTGAGCTTCACGGTCAGCACGACGATCGGGGTCTATTAAACCCTCGCGGCCATCGGGCGATGCTTGACGACTTTGGCGACCTAGAGGATCTGGTTGCGCGGTCGCGTGCTTCGTGGCGCGATCTTCAAGCTGCACGCGCCGCGTTAGAAGATTCCAAATCACATGTTAACGCGCTGAAAGAAGAGGAGGATTTTCTTCTCCACGCAGTCGATGAATTGAACGCACTTGCGCCGGAACCCGGCGAAG
>CAJHYP010000289.1_pt1 | contig 10156 bp, 8 predicted proteins | sample 9198731 | NCBI WGS metagenome assembly CAJHYP01 (sample SAMEA7708363, study PRJEB35096) | sediment metagenome | biome: marine neritic benthic zone biome [ENVO:01000025]; feature: sediment [ENVO:00002007]; material: shallow marine sediment [ENVO:03000034] sea grass bed [ENVO_01000059] ...
AATTCCAGGACGACGATCCGGTCTGCTAGCGTCATTGCTTCGACCTGATCGTGAGTAACGTAGATCATTGTGGTATTCAGCGTCTGGTGCAGTTTGGCAATTTCGTAGCGCATCTCGACGCGCAGAGCGGCATCAAGGTTTGACAGCGGTTCGTCAAAAAGGAACGCAGTTGGGTCACGCACAATCGATCTGCCAATGGCGACCCGCTGACGCTGACCGCCAGAAAGATCCTTGGGGCGGCGATCCATATATTCGTCGAGTTTCAGAACGCGGGCGGCTTCAATAACTTTGCTGTCGATTTCGGCCTTGGGCAGGCCCGCTGATTTGAGTGGAAATCCAACGTTGTCGCGCACCGACATATGTGGATAAAGTGCGTAGCTTTGAAACACCATTGCCAGGCCGCGTTTGCTGGGTGGCTCTGCTGTCGCGTTGCGATCGCCGATGAGAATTTGCCCACGCGAAGTTTCTTCTAGGCCTGCGATCATCCTCAGAAGCGTGGATTTCCCGCAACCCGAGGGGCCAACAAAGATAATGAATTCGCCCTCTTCGATGGCCAAATCTACGCCCTTGATCACTTGCGCCTGACCAAACCATTTCTCAACCGATTTCAGTTGGATCGACGACACTACGCAGCCCCCTTTGCTTGTTCCAGGTCGTTGCCTGCCCATGTCAGCCAGATAGCGGCTGTCCAGGAAAAGTTGCTTCCACCACATGGTGTGGCGTCAATCGGATCAAAATACTCAAAGAACCCATGCTGTTTGATTAGAGCCGCGGTCTCGGTTCTCAGCCGGGCTTCAAGGTCGTGCCGGCCGGCATCCCGCAATCCAATGGCCAGAAGCGCGTTGATCACAGGCCATGACGGACCCCGCCAATAGCGGCGGGGATCGAATATCTCGGTCTCTGGATCAGCGGAAGGAATTCCGTACTTTACGGCATCCCAGACGCGCATCAGTTGCCCATCCAGTTCCGGATTTCCAGCCTCGGCCAGATACGCCAAAAACGCACCTGATCCCAGAATTCCGGCAAACTCTCCAGTACGCAAATTCTTGGCGTCATAGGCCTGCAACTTAGGATTCCAGATCAAGGGCAGAGCATTACGCAGTGCCAGCGCCCAGCTTTCGATTTCTGAAACATCCTCGCCAAGCGCGCGGCCGATCACGGCCAGATCTTGATGAGCCCGCAACAAAACAAAGGTGATGCCGGGATCAGCCATTAAGAACGGGCCGTCAGAGACGATCGTAGCCTGATCCCAACCGGCTTTTACGCCAAACTGTACCATGGCAATGTAGCGGTCGTAGTCTTCTTTGCTTGGCCGCATCGAAGGGTCAACATGGCCTATGTCGCGTCGCTTGTACTCGCCCACGCCCGAGCCATCGACACCGGCCATGCCGCTGTCCCAGTCCGGGCAATTGTCACGTCCGCTCTCCCAGGGATGGGTGATGGCGGCCGGTCCAGCGGAGCAGCGGTATTCGTGCCACCAGCGATGCCACCGCTTAAGGAGGGGATACAGCATTTTCAGATGCGCGCGCCCGGCTTCTTTGTCAGATTCCCAAATGAGACGTGCGATAATCGCCGCAACCGGTGGCTGGGAAATGCCCGACGTCTGTGGCGTTTGCCCGGTTGCCCAAACGTCGGGGCCTGGGAAATAGCCGGGGTCAGATTGGTGAAAGATGATGTGCGGCACCATCCCGTCGTCCCACTGCGATGCCATGAGAGTTTCAAGTTCTTGCCAAGCGCGCGGAAGATCGAAAGTTGAGTATCCCCAGGCCGCAAAGGCACTGTCCCAATTCCACTGGTACGGATATAAACCATCAGTTGGAATAGTGTATCCGCTACGATCGTTATTGCGCAGGATCGCGCGAGCTTCGTTGTCAAGCGACGTCATTGCACTATCCTTTCACTGACCCCGCGGTCAGGCCTTTGGTCATGAATTTTTCAAGTCCCAGGAACAGCGCCATGATCGGGACGGTCGCGATGACCGAGCCTGCCATCAAGTGTTGGCGGGGAATCTCTGATGAATTGAGCGACGCGATGCCGCGTGTCAGCGTAAATTTCGTCGGGTCATCAAGCAGCATGAAGGCAAGCAAGAACTCGTTCCAGGCGATCATGAAGACGTAGAGCGATACCGACGCCAATGCAGGCAAAGACAGGGGAAGAGTAATTTTCCAGATCACTTTCAACCGCGAAAGGCCGTCCATCAAACCCGCTTCCTCGATCTCGGCCGGTAGGCCCCGGAAGTAGCCTTGCAGCATATAGAGAGCCACAGGAATGGTCGTGACTGGGTATATCATCACGATGCCCCAGAATGAGTTGCGCAAGCCCGTTATCGAGAAAGCGATGTAGATCGGCAGCGCAAGCACAATCATCGGCACCATGTAGATCAACAGAATTGAACGCGAGAATGCCGCTTGTCCGCGAAACCGGAGACGGGCGACCGCATAGGCACCGGGGATCGCGAAAGCGAGCGTAATGAACACGGTCAGAACCGAAATGAAAAAGGAATTGAAGAGATACGTGCCGAAATTGAACTGGCTGAAAAGCTCATCGTAGGAGCGGAACAGATCAGCGCCTTTTGATAGATCAATCGAAAAATCGAGCGGGTTCTGGATCAGCTCTGATTGGTTCTTCAGGCTGGTCATCACCATCACGTAGAATGGAATCAGGACGATGGCTGTGAAAAAGATATAGCCGAAACCGGTCAAAAAGCGGATTGCCGCGCCCTCAAATTCGTGCCGGGTCAATGAACCAGGTGTGATCTCATTCAAGATGGGAAAAAGCGACGCCGCGAAGCCGCCTCCCAGCAAAACCGCGCCAATCAAACGCGCCCAGGTGCTGGTTGCCGGCCCGGTTATGATTGGACCGAGCCCCACCAGCATTAGAACAACCACAGCAATCAGAAGGCAGGTTTGAACAGGGCGCAACTGCCCGAAGGCCACAACTGCCGCGCCGCCCAAGGCTCCCCACAAGAGCGACCAAAGAATGCCAGGACGAAACGCCTCGCCGGTTATGAAGGACATTGTGATCGCGACTGCGATGGAAAGAACGACCATCCAGAGAGCGCCCAAAAGTGGTCCTGTCACGTATCCGAAACGCAAGTAGCTCATAGCCCTTCCTCCTGGCTGATGTACTTCAGGAAGAAGATCGAGAAAGTTAGCAGACACCCAAAAATCACAACAGCCACCGCCGCGCCTGCTCCGATGTTCGAGATTGCGAAAGCCTGTTCATAGACGTTCACAGTCAGCGTCCGCGTGCCGGCGTTGCCGCCTGTCAGAAGAAAGATGTCGTCGAACTTGTTGAACGTCCAAATAAAGCGGAGCAAAAAGAGCACGCTGAGGATGCCCAATAGTTGTGGCACCGAGAGATACCAAAACTGTTGGAATGGGCTGGCACCGTCCATGTCGGCGGCTTCGTACATATCGCTGTCGATGCTTTGCATCCGCGCAAGAATGAAGAGGAATGACAGCGGGAAGTAACGCCAGATTTCGAATACGGTGACCATGATGAGTGCGAGCGGGCGCTCACCAAAAAAATTGATCGCCTCGAATGTAACGCCCATCTGAACCAACAGCGCGTTGGCCGAACCCGAAAACGGATCGAATAGGATCAGCCAGGCGAAGGCCACTGCGATTACAGGGGCAACATACGGGAATAGATAAAGGCCTCGGAGAACGCCTTGACCCTTGAAGGATTTGTTTAGCAGAAGCGCTGCAAAAAGACCGACCAAAAGTGCACCTACCGTACCAAAAACCGTGTAAAACAGCGTGACAAAAAGAACTTCGATAAACTCGTCGCCGCTAAAAATGCGGGCGAAGTTGTCGAGCGTGAATGTGCTGTTCGTCAATACGTTGGAGGATTTGCCGGTAGTCCGGGCTGGGCTGTCCTGCGGGCGTTGTCCATTCTCCAGGTAAGCCTGTTCGACAACGACCGGAATCATCAGGCTTTCCCGATATCCTGGCTCCCAATCGCCGAAGTCACAGCTTAGATCGCGCCCATCCAGCACACAACGATCGTCCAGATCGGTTACACGCAGCCCCTCGGGCAGTGTATCGGTTAGAGTGACACCGGTGATCGGCTGCTCTTGCGACGAATTGCGCAGACGATAGCGGATGTTGGCCTCGTCCCCTGCCGCCTCGTCCTCCCCCCGGATGTCTTCACGCAGCACCACTTCTGGTGCTCTCAAATCTCCCAATTCGACCGGTTTTACCGAAATCCAGAAAATCGCAAGCAATGGCAAAACAACGACCAGCGCGACGGACGTGATCGTGGGCATAAGTAAACCCCATGCAAGTCGGGCTTCGCGCTTGGCTAGCGGTCCGATACCAACTGGAGGAGATGCGTCCGCCATTAAGGCCACCTTGATCCGACAATTGATGAGGAGTTACCGGGACACGCACGAATGGCGCGCCCCGGTAGGGAGGGGGGCTTTAATTCACCCCTGCAATCGCGTTGTTCAGTGCAGCGACGGTGGCCGCAGCGTCGCGTTCGCCGTCGATATACTCACGCACAAGACGGTTAATGACCTGGCTATTGATGATCTTGGAGGCAGCTGCCAACTGGCCGTCCGCCACGCCCCAGCGCTGGGCGACATCAAGACCGCTAACAATCTCGTCAATCATCGACGCTTCATAAAGATCACCGAGCGGCGCTTTTCGGTCGACACCAACATCAAGTGTAGCCCATAAGTCAGTGAACTCTGACGGATTTTCAGCCGTTCCACGACGCACCGGGAACTTGCCTTCAGGCGCAATAGCCAGCGTCGAACCGTAGCCTTCGTTCATCGAATATTCGACAAACTCCATGGCTGCGTCCGTGGCCGCGTCCGAGGTGATCCCAAAGTAGCGAACGTCACCCCACGCCGCCCCATCAGGGTTCGACGGGCCTGCGAAGTTGGTGACAATCCCGGTCGCTGCCGCCAGATCGCGGCTCATGGGATCGTCATTGATTGTTGGAGGAGCGCTGTCGCGAAGACCTGCCAGTTCATCCAAGATAAATGGCGACCAAATGATCATTGCCGCGTTGCCGCTAAAGTAAAGTGTTCGCGACTGATCCCAGTAGAGATCTCCCGGCGGGGATGCTTCCGCAATCGCCTTGTAGAAATCTAGAACTTCGATCGTGGCCGCCTCGTTAAGCGGTTGAACGCCACCCGAACCAACGGGCGATACGCCATTGGCCAGGAATACATGCTCCAGTACCTGGCTCATGAAGTTCTCGTCGATCTTAGTCGCAGCAACGAAACCGTACATCTCTGGCGGATTGTGCAAAGCCTCCACCGCAGCCAGCACATTGGCATAGCTATTGGGCGGCTCCAGCCCCTTCTCGCTAAAGAGATCGGCACGGTAGACAAGCATTTGCGTCCAGCCATCAACCGGCACCGAGGCGAAACCGCCATCAACCGCAGCCATGTCCAAAGCGCCGGATGCAAATGTGCCCGCACCAAGCGATTCAATCACGTCTGTAGATGCTTCCGTGTCCAAAATGCCGGCCTCTGCCCAGGGGGCCGCGTATTGCAACGGGTGATAGATCACATCGGGCAGGTCGCCAGCGGCAAAGGCCGCGGTGGCCCTGGTTCCAAGGTCATTTTCGGTAACTGGGATAACCTGAACCGTGTGCCCGGACGCCGCGGCAAACGCCTCGGCCATTGCCTCCTGACGGGCCAAACGCTCTGGCTGCTCCTCGGTTGTCCAGAAGCGCAGTTCTTCCGCCTGTACCGCCAAGGCGGACAGGATCAGCGCGGTGGCCGTTCCGGCTTGCAGGATCGCTTTGGTTTTCAATAACATTTTCTTCCTCCCATTGAAGTTCATTTGACTAATTTTTTGAAGTCAGCAACGGTCCTGTGGACCCGCGGTCGACAAACGTGGCCGATGCCGTTTCGCGCAGATCTGCCAGCGGCTCGCCCCGTATGCGACGGATCAGAAGGTTGGACAGACGTTCTCCCGCGGCCTTGGTGTCGACCGAAAACGTCGTCAGCGGCGGCTGCGCATGAGCACCTTCGGGAATGCCGTCATAGCCAACGACAGACAATTCATGCCCGACGCGAAGTCCCCGCGTTGCCGCCGCCTCATAAACTCCGAGTGCCGCGAAGTCGACTGCACAGACAATCGCAGTTGGTGGTTTTGGCCGTTCCAGAAGACGCGTAGCTGCCCGCCGTCCCGCGACGCTGGTCACCGCGTCCTTGGCGATCAAAGTCTCGTCAATCGTAAGACCAGCCTCGTCCATTCCATGGCGAAATCCGCCTACACGCAAAGCAGCATAGGCATATTGCGTCCCTCCGTTGATGTATCCGATGCGCGTGTGACCCAGTTCTGCCAGATGCATAACGGCGTCTCGCATTGCAACCTCACCCAGGATGTCGAACCAGGCGCATCCTGCATCGTCGTCCTGCCGACCAAAGAGAACAAAAGGCACATGTTCATCGCGCAACAGACGCACGCGCGGGTCATCGCACATGGCACGCGGCAGAATAAAACCGTCTGCCTTTCCATCGCGTTCAAGCGCCCGGAATGTCTCGATCATTTCATCGTGGTTGTCAGCCGCTGCAACTGTTAACGTCCAACCTTCGGCATGGGCACCTGCTGACAGCCCGGCAAGAAACTCCGCAAGAAATGGACGCTGTGCGTCATGATCAGAGAGCTGCAAAACCAATCCAAGCGACCGCGTACGACCGGTCTTAATCGCCTGAGCGTGACTCAAGGGTTGATAGCTCATCCTTTCGGCCATGCGCTTGACGCGCAGCTGGGTCGATTCTGAGATATCGGAGTAGCCGTTCATCGCACGCGAGATTGTGGATTTGGTCAAACCCAATGCCTCCGCCATGTCAGAGATCGTGACCCGATTTCTCCTGCGTCCCTGCGATAATTTTGCAAATGCTCCAGTCACAACGGCCTCCCGCGACTCACCGTGACCTCCGAAACCGGTTTCGGCAAGATGAAAGTTTGAGCATGTCGGACGCGCTTGGAAAATGCAGTTAGATCGGCCTTCACGGACGGCGAATTCCCACCTCGTCAAGTAACTCGTCATTTTGCAGATGACGGATGCTGCCAAGCGGCCTCGGTTCCAGGTGTATGCCCGCTCGGAGCCGACACGGTGACATTAGCTCCGCGCCAGCAGCAGTCTTCAGGCAAATTCTCACTAAAAAATGCTCAAAAAGGCAGAAATCCTATGCATCAAAGGCTTGGCGCGGAGTTTCAACTGGACCGCGAATTTGTAAGGCGATATGCGCCGCGCAAATCCCTTAAGGAACAGATCATGGATCTTCGCAATATCGCGATCATTGCACATGTCGATCATGGCAAAACCACGCTGGTCGATGCTTTGCTTGGGCAGGCAGGGGCTTTTCGCACGGGCCAGACGGTGAACGAGCGCGCAATGGACAGCAACGATCTAGAGCGCGAGCGCGGCATAACAATTCTTGCAAAGGCAACTTCGGTTGAATGGCATGGCACGCGGATCAACATCGTAGATACACCTGGCCATGCCGATTTCGGCGGCGAGGTTGAACGCATTCTGTCGATGGTTGACGGGGTCGTTCTGTTGGTTGATTCCGCAGAAGGACCGATGCCGCAAACCAAATTCGTCACAGCAAAGGCCTTGGCGTTGGGCCTGCGACCCATCGTTGTCCTGAACAAAGTTGACAAACCCGACAGCGAACCTGATCGCGTGCTTGACGAGGTCTTTGACCTTTTCGTTGCCCTTGGAGCCGATGACGATCAGCTTGATTTTCCAGTTCTTTATGCCTCCGGGCGGGCCGGCTGGGTAGACGTTGAACTTGACGGCCCACGCGCGGACTTATCAGCGCTGTTTGCGAAGGTAATAGTGCATGTGCCGGCGCCGTCTCAGATTTCGCGGATCAATGAACCGTTTAGAATGTTGGCCACAACACTTGGAGCCGATCCTTTTATCGGCCGCATTCTCACAGGTCGCGTCGAAAGCGGGCGGCTGAAGACAGGCGATACACTTAAGTCGCTGACCCGCGATGGAGCGTTGATTGAACGTTTCCGCGTAACAAAGATGCAGGCGTTCCGCGGCCTCGGATACAAGGCGATTGAACTGGCCGAGGCGGGTGACATCGTGACAATAGCTGGCATGTCGAAGGCCACGGTTGCCGACACACTGTGTGACCTCTCGGTTGAAACTCCACTCCCTGCGCAGCCAATCGATCCACCTACGATTAGTATCACGTTTGGGATCAACGACAGCCCGTTTGCCGGTCGCGACGGGAAAAAGGTCCAGTCGCGTGTGATCAGGGAACGGTTGTTACGCGAAGCTGAACAGAATGTCGCCATCAAGGTGAGCGATACCCCTGGTGGCGAGGCATTCGATGTTGCAGGCCGTGGCGAACTGCAAATGGGTGTGTTGATCGAAAACATGCGCCGCGAAGGGTTCGAACTGTCGATTTCGCGCCCGCAGGTAATGACGCGCAACGTTGATGGCCAGCGACTGGAACCAATTGAGGAAGTCACAATAGACGTGGAGGACGCCTTTTCAGGCGCGGTGATTGAAAAGATCACCGGTCAGCGTCGCGGCGATCTAGTGGAGATGCGCCCCGCGGGGGCCGGCAAAATCCGGATTGTCGCACACATGCCGTCGCGTGGGTTGATAGGGTATCACGGCGAATTCCTGACTGACACGCGTGGCACGGGTGTGCTGAACCGGGTCTTCCATGACTGGCAGCCCTGGCGTGGTCCAATCCCAGGGCGCCGCGCCGGTGTATTGGTTTCAATCGAGGCCGGCCAATCGGTCGCCTTCGCGCTTTTTAACTTGGAAGAACGAGGGCGCATGTTCATCGGTGCCCAGGAGGACGTCTACGGCGGCATGATCATCGGCGAGCATTCGCGCGAGAATGATCTTGAGGTGAATCCGCTTAAGGGCAAAAAGCTGACCAATATCCGTGCCTCGGGAACAGACGAAGCGGTGCGTCTGACTCCTCCAATAAGGCTGACGCTAGAACAGGCGATTGCGTATATCGACGATGATGAATTGGTCGAAGTCACTCCCAAAGCGATCCGGATGCGTAAGCGATTTCTTGACCCGCACCTACGCAAACGCCACGCCCGCGCCGCCGGTTAGGAAGGACCGCCGTTCCGTCATCGTTTATCGATATTCGAGCTGCAAATCGGTACTGAAAAAGTGCAGGCTGTATCTATTGGGCGGCAGTTTTGCTCTCAAATCGGTTCTCAGCTTCTTAGCAGACACTGCCGATTTTTTTGTCGGAATGCGCGTTATTGACGGTAGCCCCGCGACCGCATTTGGACGGCATCCAACCCGGTTAGATCCCCGGCGGGTATGACGTTACCTCTTGGGAAGGGCGGGCCCGGCTGCGCGCCGATTAGTATTCGGACGCGGTCATCCTGATAATAGCAGTCATACACTCTCAAGAGCAGCTCCTCGAATTCCTGGGCGTAGTCCTTGGCAAATCTGTGCACGACTTCGCTACGTTCGGCCAGAGACTGCTCCGCGAAAGCATCGTCGATTCTGTCCAAGACCCGTGGCAGAATTTCCAGGAAGTCACCTGCCTGTTCGTTCAGGTAGGAGACGAAGTCCAACGCAGCTGCGCTCGGCATCTTGCCATTCTGGCTGGCGGGCAGGATCGTGTCCGCCAGCGCAGACAACTTTCGCAGTTGGGTGTCGTTCAGTAGTTGATCAACGGATTTCGCGTCAGTGATCACGGCGGTTCCTCGGATTGTCAGTCAAACAGATTGGCGAGATTTCTTTTTATCGCATCACCGATATAGAGAGCCACCGCCTGGATCGTACTGGTCGGGTTCACGCCGCCGGCTGTGACAAACACACTGCCATCGACGATAAACAGGTTCTTCACGTCATGCGCGCGGCCCCATGAGTTGACGACCGAGGTTTCAGGGTCATTTCCCATCCGCGCAGTCCCGAGATGATGCCAGCCCGCAGCTCGCAATAGATCGGTTTTGATGATTTCGTTCGCGCCGGCCGCGCGCATAAGCTCCTCTCCCTTCGCCAAACCGTGTGCCAGCATATTCTGAGTGTTTTTGCTCAAGCGATACTTGATCTTCGGTGCTGGAATGCCATCGGAATCGACCAACTCCGGATCGAGCGTCACCTGGTTGCACTCTTCCGGTAAGTCCTCGCACATCGCCAGCATGTTCGCAGTCCGGTCGAAGCGACTCGCGAATCTCTCGTGATG
>CAJHYP010000013.1_pt1 | contig 10064 bp, 8 predicted proteins | sample 9198731 | NCBI WGS metagenome assembly CAJHYP01 (sample SAMEA7708363, study PRJEB35096) | sediment metagenome | biome: marine neritic benthic zone biome [ENVO:01000025]; feature: sediment [ENVO:00002007]; material: shallow marine sediment [ENVO:03000034] sea grass bed [ENVO_01000059] ...
GGCGACCACGGCCTTTACATTCTCGTACGCTATCCCGAGTTCCTCGGCGGCGACCAGTGACAGCGACGCGCGCGAACCGCCCACGTCGACCGTGCCCACGGCCAGCGTCACCGTCCCATCTTCATTGACGTTCAGATCCGTGCAAGTCTGACCGCCGAAATTAAACCAGAACCCGCAGGCCATACCCCGTCCTTGGTTCGCCCCAAGCGGACCGCGCATGTGCGGGTGGGACTGCGCCGCCTCCAGCGTCGGACCGATACCGATTGGGCCATAGACCGGGCCGTAGGAAGAGCGGGTCCCTTCACGGGCTGCGTTCTTGATCCGGAACGCGACCGGGTCCATGCCGATCTTGTGCGCCAGCTCGTCCATTGCACTTTCGACTGCGAATGCGGCCATCGGCGCTGACGGGGCCCGATAGGCCGCCGTCTTCGGACGATTGACCAACACTTCATACCCCACGGTCTTGACGTTTTCGAGATCGTAGCAGGCGAAGGACGTCATCGCGCCGAGCTCAGCCCAGATGTCGATGTAGGGACCACAGGAATAGCGCAAGGTCGCCGTGGCCGCGGTTATGGTGCCATCGCTTCGGGCGCCGATCTTGACATCGATCGACGTGGCACTCGTCGGCCCCGAGGCGCGGAAAACCTCCTCGCGGGACATGACGAGCTTGACTGGCCGGCCCGCCTTTCGGGAAAGCGCAAGTGCCACGGGTTCTGTCCACACATGGGTCTTGCCGCCAAAGCCTCCGCCGATTTCAGACGATGTGACCCTGAGTTTTGAGACGTCCAGGCCTAGGAGCGCGGCGCATTTCTGTCGGTAAACGAAGTGTCCCTGGGTGCACACCCACAATTCGGCCGTGCCGTCAGGGTTGAAATTCGCGACGCAGGCGTGCGGCTCAATGTATCCCTGATGGGTCTGCTCGGTCAGGTAGCTGCGCTCAACGATTGAATCTGCCTCGGCAAATCCAGCCTCCACGTCGCCGTGACCGAACTCCGATCGACTGGCTGTATTCGAGGGCGTATCTGGCTTGGGATCGACCCCCTCCGTGAAGGTGGTTTCATGAAGAACGGGGGCGTCGGCTTTGATCGCCTCATCAACATCGACCACGTGCGGCAGAACCTCGTACTCGACCTCAATTCGCTTCAGGGCCGTCCGCGCCGTCTTGGCATCGATCGCCGCCACGGCAGCGACAGCATGGCCGTCGTAAAACACTTTGGTCCGCGCCAGGCAATTGTCGAGCGTATCGTAAAGAGACTGATCGCCCTCGGTCAGGTCCGGTAGATCGGCCGCAGTGATCACGGCCTTGACGCCCTGCAGGTCCTCTGCACGAGACGTGTCAATACCAACGATGCGGGCATGCGCGTGCGGGCTGCGCAGGACACGGGCCACCAGTTGCCCAGGCATGCTAAAATCGGCCCCGTAGCGTGCCCGTCCGGTGACCTTATCTACGCCGTCGGGGCGAACGGGCCGGGAGCCGACCGCACTGAATTTTTGGTCTTGGTACGTCGCATCGAAACTCATGATCAGCCTTCCCGCATTTCTCGTGCGGCGTCCTGGACCGCACGCACGATCTTGTCATATCCGGTGCACCGGCAGAGATTTCCGGCAAGCCAGAACCTGATGTCCTCTTCCGTCGGATCCGAGTTCGTATCCAGAAGCGCTTTTGCAGCCATCAGGAATCCTGGTGTGCACACGCCGCATTGGAGCGCCGCATGCTCAAGAAACTTGGTCTGCAACGGGTGCAGCACATGACCGTTGGCCATCCCCTCGATCGTCTCGATGCTGCGCCCCTCTGCCTCCGCACCCAGGATCAGACAGGAACAGACGACGCGGTCATCCATGATGGTGCTGCAGGCGCCGCAATCACCAGTTCCGCAGCCTTCCTTGGCGCCGGTGAGGCCAAGGCGGTCGCGCAGAACGTCCAGCAGGGTTTCATCCGCCTGACAAAGAAATTCGACGTTATCACCATTGATTGTCGTGGAAACAGCTATCGATCCCATCACGTCCCTCCCGCGCGGTCGTAGGCGATGCGGGCTGCACGCCGGGCCAATACGCCCGCGACCTTTTCCCTGAATGTGACGGTTCCGCGCTTGTCGTCGATAGGCCGGCAAGCCGCCGTGCACGCCGCGGCCATTTTTTCAAGTGTGGTTTCGTCCGCCTTGGTGCCCACAAGGATCTCGGCGGCCGGCTCTACCAAAAGCACCGTCGGCGCCACGGCGCCGAGCGCGACCCGTGCAGACTGAACGACCCCCTGGCTATCAAGCGTCAAACTGACACCGGCGCCGACGACCGCGATGTCCATCTCTGTGCGCGGAATAAATCGGAGATACGCATCTCCTGAGTGGGAGGGGCGTTTGTCGAGAACGATTGCCTCAACGATCTCACCTTGGTCGAGCGATGTCTTTCCCGGACCGACCGGCACGTCCTCAACCGCAACCCGGCGCGTGCCGTTGGGCCCGGTGATCACCGCCTTGGCTCCCGCCGCCACCAATGCCGGCACGCTGTCGGCTGCTGGCGACGCATTGCAAAGATTGCCGGCGATGGTGCACCGCCCCTGGATTTGCGTCGATCCGATGAGATTGGCCGCTTCTACGACACCGGGCCAGGCCTTTCTGAGCGCAGCATTCTCGCCGAGCGCTGCGCAGGATACTGCGGCACCAATCGTGTAGTGTTCGTCAGTTTCGACGACTTCCCCCATACCGTCGATCGATTTGATGTCGACGACAAGATCCGCTTCGAATTCATCGCTCTTCATTCGAACCAAAAGGTCGGTACCGCCAGCCAAAACAAAAGCCCTGTCACCGGCCTCCGCAAACAGGCTCACGGCGTCCGTTAATGAGTCCGGCCGTTCATAGCGCACGGGTTATTTCCTCCCTGTCAGGTTCGTCACGCCGTTGGGGCGCAGAGATATTGAGAATGATGGGCCCACTACCCGGCGGGACGCAAGGCGTTTGCGGGAGATTTCGCACATTGGCCTTTGCGGCGCCAGCTGGTGCCCGTGGTTGTCGTTTGGGGGACACTGCCGGTTCGGACGTCGATACGCATGTGCGCAGATACCGCCTTGGCCGCATTGAAAACATTCCTCCCGGGATCAACTGGTGCCCGAGTTGCGGACAAAGCCGACGTCGGTTTGTAACAGTTCGCCATTCGAACGTCCTTCCACTTTTCTCAAATTGGCCAGCCAACGCACCATCGATTGTGTGACTTCAGAAAATTTCCGGTTCCGGCACAGGGCCGCCGAAATTGGTTCTGAGAAAGTCAAAATCGCATCCTTTGTCGGCCTGTTCTATGTGCCTGAGGAACATCCAGCCGTATCCACGTTCATAGCGTGGTGGCGGCGGCGACCAGTCCGCGCGACGATCGGCAAGGTCTTCGTCTGACAGCCTGACATTGAGCCCTCGGTTTGCCACGTCCACCTCGATGATATCGCCCGTCCGGATAAGTGCGAGCGGGCCGCCGATATAGGCCTCCGGCGCGGTGTGGAGGATGCAGGCGCCGAAGCTCGTACCCGACATGCGCGCGTCTGAGAGCCGCAACATATCGCGATGTCCATCCTTCAGAAGTGCCTTCGGCATCGGGATCATGCCCCACTCCGGCATGCCGGGGCCGCCCTGCGGACCGGCATTCCTCAGAACCAGGACATGGTCCGGCGTCATCGGATAATCCGTGTCATCGATGATCGTCTTCAACTCCGGATAACTATCAGCGACAATGGCCGGTCCGGCGTGCTTGTGGAACTTGGGATCACAAGCGGCCGGTTTGATGACCGCCCCGTCGGGTGCGAGATTGCCCCTGAGAACCGCCAGCGACCCTTCATGATAGACCGGGTTCGAAAGCGGACGGATGACGTCGTCATTGTAGGTTTCCGCACCCCCGATGTTCTCACCGAGCGTACGGCCGTTCACAGTCATGGCTGAGAGGTCCAGCTTTTCTTTTATTCCCTTCATGAGTGCCCGCAGGCCGCCGGCATAGTAGAAGTCCTCCATCAGGTACTCGCTGCCCGAAGGCCGGATGTTGGCGACCACTGGCACGTCGTGGCCGATGCGGTCGAGGTCATCTAGCGTCCACGCGATGCCCGCCCGCCGTGCCATGGCGATGAGATGGATGATCGCGTTGGTCGAACAGCCTGTTGCCATGGCCACGACCGTGGCGTTGGCAGTAGAAGCGGAGGTGACGATCTTGTCAGGCGTCAGGTCTTCCCAGATCATGTCGACGATGCGTCGCCCGCAAGCTGCCGACATTCGCTTATGCGCTGAATCTGGCGCGGGGATCGACGACGCACCTGGGAGCGTCAGGCCCCAGCCCTCTGCAATCGACATCATCGTTGAGGCAGTTCCCATGGTCATACAGGTGCCGTAGGAGCGCGCTATACCGCCTTCCACGCCGTCCCACTGCTCTTTCCCGATTTTGCCAGCGCGGCGCTCGTCCCAGTATTTCCAAACGTCGGTACCCGAGCCGAGTTTTCGTCCGGCATAGTTGCCGCGCAGCATCGCGCCCGCAGGCAAGAATATGAAGGGAAGGCCCATGGTCAGCGCCCCCATGACCAGCGCAGGAGTGGATTTGTCGCAGCCGCCCATCAAAACGGCGCCGTCGACCGGGTGCGCGCGCAACGTTTCCTCCACCTCCATCGCCCCCATGTTGCGGTAGAGCATCGACGTCGGCTTCAGGAACTGCTCGCTGAACGAATGCACCGGCAGCTCTACAGGCATTCCGCCCGCTTGCAACACGCCCTTTTTCACATATTCGGCGCGATCACGAAGGTGGTGGTGGCAAGGCGAGAGGTCTGACCAAGTGTTGATAATCGCGACGACCGGCTTGCGGTCCCAGTCCATGTGGTCGAGACCCATCTGCATGGCACGGCTGCGGTGTCCCATCGAGCGTAAATCGTCGGGTGAAAACCAGCGGGCGGAGCGAAGGTCTTCCAGGCGTTTCATGAGCGGACGCACGAGGTGAGGGTCGCGGTCTCGAGCACGCTGCAAATTGGCGAAACGGCGTATGTTGCGACCGCTTCAATTCTCGTTGTGGTTGCAACCGCGAACGCGGCGTCAAGAATATTGAAACTCATACATTCCCCTCCCAGTGAGGTCGTTGCCCGACGAGCCGGCCCTGCGCAAGTCCTCTCGCGAACGCTCCAATCACTATATTAGTAGACTTGTGGGATCGGTAGTGTCGGAGAGATTTGCGCTTCCCCACCTGGCGATCCGAAAGATAGATGACCGCTCTGGGCTCGTAGCAGTCGTTCGCTGCACGGCAGCGCCCATCGGCCTGATGAACGTCCGCTTTGGGCTCAAAGCAGCCGTTCGACCACAAGCATCCAATGACTGCTTTGCGGCCGCAGCGGCCATCTGCCCAACTTGGGTCAATACTTGTCTAATCAGGTTTTTCTGCTTCCGCCGGACCGGGGAATGGTCCGAGGCAGCTGGCGCGGTGAGAAACCTGGAAGACGTGGTTATAAAGTTGTGACACCCATTGCTTACCTTCCATTGTCTGCTCCAGGTGTCTTAGCGCAGGACCGATCAGTGGCTGGACCTGTTGCCAAAAGAACTTTGGGAATTGTTCCATTAAGTCCATAGGTGTCTTGTAGCCAAGCTTTTCCGTGAACCCAGTTTCGGCAAACTCATGGTAAAGCCCGCCGATCTTCCGGTGGTAGAACGGGTCGGCAATCTGGCCGATCAGGTCCGCAGCGCGCACGAGAGCTGGTTCGCTTTCGGTGCAGCCATAAGACGGATCATCCGGAACGGGGAACCGGGTGTATTCGACGGCCTTTGCAATCCTCTCTTCGTCGATGAACTCTGATTGCGCGAAGCGCTGGCGGACGTAAAGTTTGCCGCGGTCAATGTGGTAGGGTGCGAGAAAAGCGTCCGACGCTCCGCGTGGCGGGCAAATCATATCTCCGGCCTCATTGACGACGACCTCGCTGTCAGTGTCCTGGTCACAGATACTGCGGCAATATCCGATGTCATGAACCAAAAGCGCTACCATGAAATGCAACCAGTCTTCGGGTTGCACGGCGCGGGCGACCAACTGACCACGGATGATCTGCTGACCGACCAGTGTGACCATCATCGTATGTTCGGCATTATGGTAGAGAGCGTCGGAATTGCCTAACCGCTCAAGTGTCATTCGGGCACAGCCGCTCAGGAAAGCTGCATACTCAGCATTACGCCCCGAGAAATATTGCAGGTAGGTGTCCGCGATATGATCTCCGAACTTTGCTGCAACCACAGCAGTTGGATTGAACATGGTCGTCTCCCAGCCCGCGAAGTCCGAGATTTGTGGTAGCGCATGTCAAATGAATTGTCAGCTTCGGGCTCGAAGCAGTCATTCGCTGCATGGCGGCACCAGAAGAGCGGGTGAATGACCGCTTCGCGGACGAAGCTTCCGTTCGCTGCAGAGCGGCACCGACCCGACTTTTGAATGACTGCCCTGCGGACAAAGCAGGCGTTCGCTGCAATTGCACCAATGTCGGATTTGGGGGAGCATTGAACATAAGGTCGTTTTTTATTCTGAATAGTGTGTTGGCCTACCTCAATACAGTAATCCCGTTGCACTAACCAAGCTTCTGGAAAGGAACACAGTGTGATTGCCTATGTAACTGTCGGTGCCGATGAAATGGCCCGCGCCAAACGGTTTTACTCGGCATTCCTGCCAACCCTTGATTACGAACTCAAGGAGGGTCCTGAGGGCCTAAGCTACGCGCTGCCCTCAGAACCGGGCCAGTCTCCCGTTTTGCCGGATTTCTACGTTAAACCTCCATTCGATGGACGCCCGGCGGCGGCCGGGAACGGTGTCATGGTCGCGTTCGAGGCTCGCTGTCAGCAGCAGGTTCGCGACCTTCATTCCGCCGCGCTTGCCGCAGGCGGCTCTGACGAGGGCCAACCGGGTTTCCGTGACTCGTATGGACCTCACTTTTACGTTGGCTACCTACGCGACCCTCAAGGCAACAAGATCGCACTGTTCTCCAGCGATCCGAACGAACCTGGGCGCGACGGATAACGCGGGCGACAGGGGCGACACCAGTCATTCGCCGCGTTGCAGAAGATCGGTAATGTGGGCTCAATGCAGATGACCGCAGCAATGAAACTGATGGCACGCACAGAAGGGTTGATCTTCGATCCTGTTTACACGGCCAAAAGCTTTGCGGCGATTCCGGCTTTGGTCGCGTCGGGCGATATTCCAAAAGGCGCCTAGGTCTGCTTCATTCACACTGGTGGCCTGGCTGCTTTATCTGCATACGAGGACACAATCGCAGACCTGCTGTAAACGGCCTTGCCGAACTCGGCGATTGCACCATCATCAACAAAACGTACGACTGGCAGACAGCGGACAGTAAGGACATACGCGGCCATTTCCGCTTGGGCTGAAAGCCGTCATTCGACCAATATTGCTAAATGACAGCTATGCGGAAAAAGCCATCGTTCGGCAATTGGCTGGAAATAGTGGTATCCGGTCTGATGTGGCAGAATAAACTCGGGTAGACATGATCAGAAGCCCTACAACCATCGCCAAGAATTCGATGAACTCCTCGGAGCTCTCAAAAATTGGCGACGGATGGCAAAATGTATGCTTGACCCGATCAAAAGGCGACCACAATTGAAGGTTAAGGCAATATAGCCGAACTACCCGCCGAAAGAGGATGATATGGCAGCGCCAACACTCGAAAACTGGGAATTGACTGCGGCGCTAAAGGATCTCACTGATTGGTTGATACGGCAGGGCCTTGAAAACACGCCTGTAGAGATTTGGCTTGAAGCCTGCTGCAAACGGCTGGTTGCGGCGGGCATCCCTTTGCAGCGTGTGAATATCACCATGCGCGCCCACCATCCTGAGATTGGAAATGTAGCCTTTCGCTGGCACCGTGATGGTGGCAACGAGCGCCAAGACTTTCTGCGCAGGACCGATGCTCCGGAAGAATATGTGCGCAGCCCAATCTACTATCTTCTCAACAACAATATTGAAGAGATCAGGCAAAAGCTGACAGACCCTGAACCTGTGTTGAGTTTTCCGATTTTCGATGAACTTCGCGACCGCGGTGCTACGGACTACTATGCCGTAAAGAGATTTTTTCTTCGTCAGGATGACGCGACCTCTGTCAACCCGATGCAGGCCGAAGAAGGTGTGATCATTTCACTGACCACAGACGCGCCAGGCGGTTTCACGGACGCCCATCTCGACGGGTTGCGCCAATTGTTGCCCTCTCTTTGCCTGACCCTTAAATGCGGGGCAAACCGGCTGATGGCCGAAGACATCACTGCCGCGTACATGGGCCGTGACGCCAGCAAGAGGGTACTTTCTGGTGATATCACGCGTGGTTCATCCCAAACTATGTCGGCGGTAATTTGGTATTTTGATTTGCAGGGTTTTACCAAACTCTCGGAAACCCTGCCCGGCAACTCGATCATCGAAATGCTCAACGAATGCCTTGCCGAGGCAGTGGATGTGGTCGAACGCAACGGTGGTAATGTATTGAAATTCATGGGCGACGGAATGCTTGCCATTTTCGACATGGATCAGATACCCGAAGCTCGACGCGTCGCAATTGAGGCCGCGCTGGAATTGCGCGACGCATTTGTCTCTTTGAACGAGCGGCGCGCAGCGGAAGGATTGGCCACCACAGGCTTTACATTGTCTTTGCACGCTGGCGATGTCCTTTACGGCAACATTGGCGGAAAAACCCGGCTTGATTTCACAGTGATTGGCCCAGCGGTTAATACCACCTCACGTATCTTGGGCATGTGCAGCGCTGTCGATCAGGCCATTGTAATATCAGCCAAGGTCGCGGCCCCATTGTTGGACAGCATTCCCGAACTGGTGTCTCTAGGCCAATATCGCTTGCGTGGTGTAACCGAACGCCAAGAACTTTTTACACTGGACTGAGTGCGCGAAATCTAAGTGGGGAATCTCGCATAGAAATTGAATGACGGATTTGTCCACTGAGCCGACCTTGATTCATCGCAAGTCCAACGACCGCGACGCGGATAAACTAGCCGTTCGCTCCGATCAGGATGTTGCCTCGCCACTACTTTAGACTTGAGCGCGTCAGGCCGAGCCGCTCGTCTACTTGTCTTTGAAGTGGAAATGTCGACTGTGATGTGCAGGGCCCAAAACCAGCGTTGAAGAATAGACCTGGAGCCGATCTGGCAGACAAGAGGCAGGAGGAAGCCACGTTGATGTTTCAGAGGCTAAAGAGACTCCTCCTATCAAGTGTACTGATGACAACGGTAGCGGCCGCTGAAGAAAGTCCGGACATGTCCTTGGAGTCGTCATTCGAAGCTGTTCGAGGCTGGTTGCAGAGTAACGCACCTGAACTCATTGATCTGCTCAACCCGCCTGCAACCGACAAGAGTTTTGCCGATTTCGAGAACCAGACCGGTTTCGTGCTTCCCCGTTCGGTTCGTGCTGCCTATGCGATCCACAACGGTGAAAAGGGCTCGTCCCAAGGAATGTTTGGAGCTTGGCGTTGGCTTCCATTGTATGAGGTGATTGCGATTCGGCGCCAGCCAACCGAATTTGGCATCAACCTGACAGACACCATGATACCTATCTTCGTGTCGGGCGGCGGCGACTACTACTATGTGGAAGCTGTGCAGACACCATCCGAAGATAGTGAGGTCATGGAGTGGTGGCACGAAAATCCCACGCGAGATGTCAAGCACTCAAGCTTTGCTGCGATGCTCAACGATTTTGTCACGGCTCTGAGGAGCGGTCAGTACGTCTACCTAGCCGATGGGTTTGTCGGGTTGATAGACTAGGATGACCTTTGAGCAGATGGAGAACAACGTCTTTGGAGCCTCGCTATGCGTCTCCAGATACTCCGATCGCGTCGCCAATCTTAAAGGTCTGCTCCGGGCTCAGAGCAGTCACCTGAGTCTTTTCGTCGGATGACCGGTTTGGACCGCTAACCCGCCATTGGCAGTCGTCGACGCGGCATTTCGGACGCCAAGGGCAGCTTCTGCCGATAGCAGACGTTCGCCCTGTTGCATTCGAACGGCTGCAACGCGGACGAAGCAGCCGTTCGCTGCAGAGCAGCACCTGAGAGTCGTCTGAACGACCGCTCTGCGGAC
>CAJHYP010000223.1_pt1 | contig 10028 bp, 8 predicted proteins | sample 9198731 | NCBI WGS metagenome assembly CAJHYP01 (sample SAMEA7708363, study PRJEB35096) | sediment metagenome | biome: marine neritic benthic zone biome [ENVO:01000025]; feature: sediment [ENVO:00002007]; material: shallow marine sediment [ENVO:03000034] sea grass bed [ENVO_01000059] ...
GCGCGGTCGCGTGCTTCGTGGCGCGATCTTCAAGCTGCACGCGCCGCGTTAGAAGATTCCAAATCACATGTTAACGCGCTGAAAGAAGAGGAGGATTTTCTTCTCCACGCAGTCGATGAATTGAACGCACTTGCGCCGGAACCCGGCGAAGACGCCGAGCTTGATGCAAAGCGCCGTCTGATGCAGCAGGCGGGGAAAATTCGCGATGACGTTGTGCGTGCGCATACTGCTTTGGGCGTTGACGGCGCTGAAGGATTGCTGCGAGACGCCTCACGCTGGCTCGAGGACGCGGCCGCTATGGCCGACGGTCTTCTTGACGAGGCTATCGCAGCACTCGCCCGGGCAACCGTTGAACTCGGTGAAGCCGAGCAGGGTGTCGCGCGCGGTCTGGACGCTCTGAACGTCGACCCGGCAGAACTGGAGCGGGTGGAAGAAAGGCTATTTGCAATTCGCGCTCTGTCACGGAAACACGGTGTACCGCCGGACAACCTCGCCAAACTCGCCCAGGACCTCGGACAGAAACTTGCCGAACTAAATGCTGGAAGTGACGAAATCGCCGGACTGGAACGTGTGGTGGCCGACGCCGAGGCACTTTTTGAAGATGCAGCGGACAACCTCGGTGCCGCACGCGCCGAAGCCGCCGAGGCGCTCGATGCGGCGATGGGCAAAGAACTCGACCCGCTAAAACTTGACCGGGCGACTTTTGCAACTGAAATAACCGAAGGGGACGCTGGCCCGGACGGCCGCGATGTCGTGGCATTCACTGTGTCTACGACCCCCGGCGCGCCGGCGGGGCCATTGAACAAAATCGCATCAGGCGGGGAATTAAGCCGGTTTCTTCTTGCACTGAAAGTCTGTCTGGCGTCTGGCTCTCCAGGGGTTACGATGATATTTGACGAGATAGATCGCGGTGTCGGGGGGGCGACTGCGGATGCTGTTGGCCGCCGACTGGAAGCGCTGGCGGCGAATGCCCAGATTCTGGTTGTCACCCATTCTCCTCAGGTCGCGGCACGAGGTGCGCACCATTGGCGGGTCGAAAAGGAAGTGACCGGGAATGAGACGACTTCTGCCGTCACAGCACTCAACGATCGGGCGCGAATAGACGAATTGGCTCGGATGCTGTCCGGCGACAAAGTCTCTGACGAAGCCCGTGCAGCGGCTGAGGCGCTATTGTCTGCTTGATCAGCCGCGGCGGCGACGCCGCGTTCGAACAGGCGCTTCGTCATCATCCTCGGTGCCGTCTTTCGGCGACGAAAATGCTCCGAGTGCATCCGTGATTTGGTCCAAAGTCGGACGTTCGCCGCGCGGCCGCGTTTCCAGGGCCTCGCGCATCAAACGCAAGTGATCCGGTGTTGTGCCGCAACATCCGCCGATGATCGTTGCACCTGCGTCGCGCGCAAGTGCCGCATAATCCGCCATCAGCTCAGGTGTGCCGTCATAATGGATATGACCATCCACATACTTCGGGATCCCGGCATTTCCCTTAGCGATCAAGGGTCGCTCAGGCCCATTTGCCGCCATGCCCAGAATTGTCCGCAGAAGATCCGAAGCACCAACGCCGCAGTTGGCCCCAAATGCAATCGGCGGGTGCTCAAGTTTGGTCACAAGATCGGCCAGGCCCTGGCTTGTCAGGCCCATCATCGTTCGACCCGCTGTGTCAAAGCTCATCGTCCCGCACCAGGGCATTCCCGCAAGCCCGGCCGCTTCGGAGGCGGCCTGATATTCCTCCGGTGCGCTGATAGTCTCGACCCATAAAACGTCAGCGCCTCCCGATTTCAGCGCCTCTGCCTGCTCGTGAAACATCTCGACTGCGCTTTCGTATGTCAGCGCCCCCATCGGCGCCATGATTTCGCCGGTGGGTCCGATTGATCCGGCAACGATGACGCCGCGTCCGGCTTTGTCAGCGACCTCGCGGGCAATCCCGGATCCTGCATTGTTCAACTCAAGAACACGCGACTGACCATCATGCAACTTCAGACGCGCGGCATTGCCGCCAAATGTATTGGTCAGAAAGATATCTGCGCCGGCGTCGACCGAGCCGCGATACAGTGCTTGAACGCGATCGATTTGATCGACATTCCAGAACTCCGGTGCATCTCCGGCGGAGAGCCCCATGTTAAAAAGATTCGTGCCCGTCGCACCATCGGCAAGCAGCCAATCACGGGCTTTCAGAGCATCGCTCAAGCGGTCAACCATCGGCCTCTCGATTCGTCGCCAGATACGGGGCCCCATGCCATGCATCGAGCACCGGCGCAAATGAGTTGTCCTCACAATAATTATGAGGCCGGCGACAAACCAGAGTGCGCTTTGCGAAATTGGGTCGGTCGGTTTGAGAATTAGAGTATGACGTTGTCCGGCGACTTCGGATGATCCGTCACTTGCTCAAACCCGTCTTCGGTTATGATGAAACTGTCGCCCACCTGCGCTCGAAAGGTATCAACTGTGACCGATCCGTCTACCGCAAACACCATTCCCGGTTGCAGGACTGTCTTGTCTCCGGTCACTAGCTGAGGTTTTTCTAGAAAGCTGAAGCCCGTGGCCCGTCCGCAGCGAAACGGGTACTCAAAGCCCTCGCCCTGAATGACCTCGGCATAGGCCGCATGCACATTTTCTGCGGTCACACCTGGACCCAGGACTTCTAACGCTGCTTTCTGACTGGCCACTGCTACCTCGTAGACAGCTTGCTGTGATGGGTCGGCGATTTCGCCAATCCAGAATGTCCGGTCAAATCCGAGCTTGAAACGGTGAAAATTCGTCATCCCGCAAAAGCACAGAAAAACGGGCTCGCCATGTTTCATCACGCGGGTGGAGGCGCGGTGATGGGTTTGGGTGATCTCGTGGCCGGACGCCATGATCTGTAGAAAATGTGTATTCGGTGACATGGAGGTATTGCCGTAGTGGTCTGCTAGCAATTCAGCCGCCTTGCGGGTTCCCGCCTGCGACGTGGCAATCGCCACTTCATACTCTGGCACGCCATCTCCAATTGCGTCTCGTCCTGCCACCATCATGGCATTGGCAACTTGACCTGCGTGGCGAGCCAATTTGAGCTCTTCAGCGCTCTTGATCATCCGCATCTCTGCCAGGATTGGCGAAACACTCTTCAACGTCCCGGCAATCGCCAGGCCGTCCAAAAAGGCTCGCACCACCGGCGGCATGTGGTCTGGTTCGATTCCCACCCGTGCGGCAGAGTGCACAGCATCTGGTAGTTCCTCGCGCCACTCATTGCCAATGCCGTCATTCCAGGCCGCAATTCGCCCAACCGATGCTGTCGCGTGGGCCGAATTTGCATCAAGAGTGGGAGTGATCAGCAGTGTATCGCCGTCTTTCGGAACAACCAGAATAGTGGGTCGGCCAAACTCCATGTGCAAATAGTCGTAATAGCCGGTCAGGTAATAAACATTGTCGTCGTCGGTGATCAGTGCAACGTCGATGCCTTCAGCTGCGATGCGTTCACGAAGCGCCGTTATTCGGGTTTCGAACAAGATCGCTGCTCCCTGATCTTTCCAATTGGCATCGGTCTTTCACAGCTCAATGGGATCTCTCGTTTTGATCAATGGTCTCCAGCATCAGAAAGAGCAAAACCAATCCCACTCACGCTCTTCAGGGCGACTTTTTTTCAATGCGACCATGCTGGAATACATACATCGTATGTAGATCCAATTATAGAGCGCTATTGGCAAGATCGCCGACGCCAACGCCGGGGGTAATAAGGTCCGCAAGATACTGCCGGCTTTCTGTTTTGGCGTGTGGCGTTCGCATTGTGCAACGATCTTAATGGACGGGTAGCCGCTAAAATAAGTCACTGCCTTCGCGACGGAGGCCATAGCAAAATCGTCAATGATTATGACGCCGTCCTTCGACAAAAGTTGGCTGGCATAAAACATGTCCACGAACGTCTGGTCGAATGTATGGTACCCATCAATAAATACAGCGCCGCACGTTCCTGCATGTTCTTTGCAAAGCTCGGGAAGAACGTCACCAGAGAAGCCCTAGATCAACCGATAACTTTCATGGTTAGCACGCGCCATCTGATGGAGACCCCGGCTTTGATGCAACGTTGATTGGAGTGGATCGATGATGATGTGTTCGGCGTCAGCTCGGTCTCGAAGCGCCTCGCCGATATGCATTGAGGAAAGCCTGTTGGCACAGCCGATTTCTACGATTTTGCCGTTGCGCACAAAACGCTTAAACAAATCCAAAATAAAAGAGCCTTCTTCTCGGCTGATATGATGGTGCAACGGGACGCTCGAGCCGTCCACAGACTCGATCATTTGCGTCCGAAAATTTCTTCAATTACGTCCACAAGCGGCCCCGACCAAAACTGATTCAACGGAAAATTCGCCCAATATCTCTTTGCCTGACACTAGGCGACCCGGGTAAGGCCAGCAATGCGCATAGGTCGAAATCAATAGGTCTGAGAAAACCAAATGATCTCTATCATTCTATAGCCAGTTATTTGCGGGTCGAGTATTTCGGCAATCGGTCCTGGATCAACGCAACCCAAAATGCAGATCCAATCGGCAAAAGCGCATCATTGAAGTCATAGTCGGACGCATGCAGCGGCTGGCCATGTGCGCCACTATCTCCGTTTCCTAAAAGCAGCAGGCATCCCGGCACCGCGGCGCTGAAGTGCGCAAAATCTTCGGAAAAACTCATCGGCTCGCGGTTGGGGATGGTGTCGAGCCCCAGCGAACGGGCCGCGCGGGTCACCGCCTGCGTCGGCGCATCCGCATTGACGGTTTCGATGAATTCTGTGTTGAACTTGACTTCTATCTGGATTCCGTGTGCCGCCGCAATTCCGCTCGCGATTTGGCGCATAAAGGTTTCGACGCACTCGCGGTCCTCACGCGATCTTGCTCGCACATCTCCCTTGAGCGTTGCCGTCCCCGGCAAGACGTTGCGCTGCCCATCTGTCAGAAATTCGGTGACTGAAACGACCGCACCCGCCCCAGGCGCGAGTTTGCGCGATGCTATTGTTTGAAGCGCCTGCACCAACTCCGCACCGATCGTGATCGTGTCACGCCCGGCCTGTGGCATTGACGCGTGCCCGCCTTGCCCCGTTAGATTAATCTCAAACAAGCTTTCGCTCGAACAGATCAAGCCGGTGCGGGTCGAGACTTGACCGGTTGGTGCGCCGGGCAGGTTGTGAATAGCGTAGACCTCGTCAATGGGAAATTGCTCCAGCACACCTTCGTCGATCATCGCCCGCGCTCCAAGCCCGTGCTCTTCATTGGGCTGGAACAGAAAGACTACCGTGCCATCGAAATCCGGGGCGGCCGCCAGCGCGCTCGCCGCACCTAGCAGCATGGCCATATGGCCGTCATGGCCGCAGGCGTGCATGGCTCGTTTGGTCTCTGACGGGTAGCCATGCGCACTGGACTCAGTGATTGGAAGCGCATCCATGTCGGCTCGCAAACCTATAGCACGATTGCCTTTTCCTGCCTTCAATATCCCGACCACGCCCACACCCTCATGAACCTCGAGACCCAAGTCCCGCAGGACGCCTGCCACTCGCGCCCTTGTGCGCTCTTCCTTGAAGCCAAGCTCCGGGAAGCGATGAAACTCTCTCCGAAGCGCAGTCAATTCCTGGTGGTCCATTAATCTCGTCCATTCCCCAAGCGGTCCGCTCACTTTAGTCGTCACAGGCATCGCCGGATGGCGAAATGCGACATCTCAAAGCGTCAATGACGGCGGCAGTGCGACGTCTCGGGAGATCGGTGTGTTTTGCCCGGCCGCAGCGAGAAATAGCAAAACTCTCAAAGCATTCGGATCTCAAAGGGGCGACGAAAGCGATTTTAGCAAATCATCGTGATTAACACGTTCGAAACGATGTCGAGGTAATTGGTCCAACGGCGCCGGCGTGCCGCCGGATCCCTCGATTTTGAGAGACCGCTGGAGATTCAATATGAAACCATTGGTAGTCACCGTGGCCATTTGTGCCTTGATGAGCCCGGCCTTCGCAAATGAATACATGTCCGCGATGGAGGCTTATCTCGAAACCGAGATTACCGCCTGGAGCAATAATCCTGTCTTAGTCGCCGCAATCAAGTCGCAGAATTCAGAGACCGCGAGTCTGCCGCAGAGTGAAATCGATCGCCTAGACCAAACTTGGCGCGCCGAGGTGGGTTCAGATTCCTCGGAGTTAATCAACAGCGTGCTGGAGAATGAGGCCGCCAACTTTCTCCGTCAGCGGATAGAAGAGGCCGATGGAGCTATCAGCGAAATATTTGCGATGGACGCTCGCGGATTAAACGTCGCGGCCAGCAACGCAACGTCCGACTATTGGCAAGGTGACGAGCCCAAGTTCCAGGAATCCTACGGATTTGGCGTCGGATCGGTTCACTATGGTGAGATCGAGTTTGATGAGTCGAGCCAGACTTATCAGGGTCAAATCTCGGTGGTCATCGTCGATCCCGAAAGCGAATTGCCGATCGGGGCGATAACAATCGGCGTAAATGCCGAAGCCCTGCTTTAGCGGCGTCGCGCGATTGTTGAGAAACCTTCCAGGTTTACGCAGCTTGGCGCTTTGTCGGGCATCCTGCATGGGAGCGAAATGTAGGGCAGACCACATTCGATGACTCAATCTCGAGCGTATAAGTCGGTTTTCTTCACCAGCAGCTTCGTTGTAGCGCTCTGCACCGCTATCGTTACGGCAACGCTTGCCTCGATGCATTTCAACTCGGCTCAGCAACATGCCGACGACAGCGTGCGGTTGCGTGCGACTGAGGTCACCACGCTAATCGCCAAGCAATCAGGTGGCGCGTTGAAGTTTCGAAAAGTCGAAGTTTTTGAGGGACTTATAAGCGATGCCATCAACGGCTCCGACACCGCTGCACTAGCGGGAACCGTCTTCACCGAATCTGGCCAAGCGCTTACGACTATTGGCGATCCGGCCGTCTTCAACGATGGCCTCGATAGCCTCGTGCGCCGCGCCCTTGAATCTGGCAAGACGGTGTACAGCGCCGATCGGTTCACCGCCATTGTTCCGGTTCGCTTTGGTGAAGACAATGCGGTCGTCGGCCTGGTGGCAATGCGTTGGACCGCTGAGTTTCTGAAGGAACGCCATTTTCGCGATCAGCTCATAGCTTTGTTCGTGTCGGGGCTTGTGTTTCTCAGTGGGCTTGCGGGTGCAGTACTTTTTCTTCGTACCCATATTTCGCGACCGCTCGTGCGCCTGCGGGATGCAATGGCGGAGGTCGCCGCAGAGAACTACGGGCTGGAAATTCCTGGCGTCGGACGTGGTGACGAAGTGGGTGAGATCGCCCGGACGCTCGAAAGTTTTCGCGACGTTTTAAACGAGGCCGCCGGCTTGGCACGCGACAACATTTTCAAGAGCGCCGCATTCGAAGATTCTACGGCCGCAATGTTAATGATCGACGGAGACTTCCGGATTCAATATGTCAATTTGGCCTGCCATAATTTACTTGTCGAGTTTTGTTGCTATTTCAAATCTATCGACCCAGATTTCGACCCCACGGCGGTAGTGGGAGCGGCGATCACCAGATTCCTCGATCCGAAGGGCGAATTAGGTGACGCCATCACCGACCCCGCGCGACTGCCGTTTCATTCAGACATCGTAGCAGGAGACCAGCGTATCCACGTTAACGCCAGCGCAGTCAGAGACGCAGCCGGCGCACAAATTGGCTGCGTTCTGGCACTCAAGGACGCCACTGAGGATCGGCTTAACCGCGCAGCGATTGAATCGATTGACGCAAATCAAGTGCGACTTGAGTTCTCGGTTGATGGCCACTTGAATTCGGCCAACGAAAATTTTGCAGCAACCGTTGAAAGACCTCTCAAGGAATTGATTGGCACGTCCTTGTCGGATGTACTTGAGCGTTGTGGGGATACTACAACCACGCCGACTGTTGATCTGTCCGAGCTTTCGCGTGGTGAACCACTGACCGGGCTATTCACTGCGCAATATGATGCGGGACCAAGGGCTGTTTTCGAAGGGATATTCAACTTAGTTTACGACCAGATGGGTGAACCGCTACGAATTGTCTTCATTGGAAGCGATATCACTGCCGAGCGGGCCGCGATTGAAAAATCCGAAAGCCTTCGGACCGCATTGGAGCAAGCTCAAAAAACCGTCGTTTCGTCATTGACCGTCGCGCTCGATCGCTTGGCCGAAGGCGATCTGACCGGTCAGATAGAATGTCGGTTTTCGGCCGAATACGAAGGTCTGCGGCACAATTTCAACGCGGCGATAGATGGGCTGCTGACCGCGATTAGGAACGTCGCCAATAGCGCCGAATCTATCGGGAATGAGGCCGCGGGAATTTCCGCCGCCGCGGATGATCTGTCGCTTCGGACAGAACAACAGGCGGCGACTCTCGAAGATACTGCGAATGCAGTGGATGAACTTGCACAGTCGGTCAAGCTGGCGGCAACCGGCGCAAGTCAGGCGAGCGAAATGGCAAGTTCTACAAAGCTCAGCGCCGAAAGGAACGTGGACGTTGTTCGCGAAACCGTATCCGCAATGAGCGAAATCGATCAGGGCTCAAGTGAGATCTCCAAAATAATCAAAGTGATCGAAGACATTGCATTTCAAACCAACTTGCTGGCGCTAAATGCCGGTGTCGAAGCCGCGCGCGCGGGCGACTCGGGTCGAGGTTTCGTCGTGGTGGCGACCGAGGTTCGGTCACTTGCGCAGCGCTCCGCGGAATCGGCACAGGAAATATCCGCGCCGATTTCAAAGAGCGGATCACAAGTTAAGCGCGGTGTAGGTCTCGTTGACCAGATGGGCAATGCATTCAACGAAATCGTTGAGTCCGTGTCAGTGTTTACAGACAAAGTCGCTGGAATTGCCACCGCGGTTCAGGAGCAATCAACGAATTTGGACGGCATCAACAACGCCATGGCGGATCTAGATCAGACGACACGTCGAAACGCCGCGATGTTCCAGGAGACTACGACGGCAAGCCATTTGCTGACACATGAAGCACAGCTTTTGGCAAAAACGACGCAGAATTTTCAGACCGGTGTTGCGCGACCGGCAGAAGCGGTGACAAGTTGCGTTGCATCGCCAGAGCCCAGCGAGCGCATTGCCTAGGTGTTTGCCACTTCACGGAAACGCGGGCGCCGGTTATCGCCAAAGTCCTGCATCAAAAAACGGAATTAAACCTACGGCAAAGGGTTGCAAGGCGCCATGGAGTAATCCCACGCAAAAGGTCACTTTTCCTGCATCCGCCAATTCAGAAAAAGCGCGACGTTCCGGTTACGCCCCACTCGGCAGGGCTTAACCCATCGGGAAACTGTCAAGTCGCTCGCAGTTGCCTTTGGTGACAAGAACTTGCGTTTCCAGTTTGACACTTTCTGATCCCTGCTCGGCGATCAGACTTCCCACACAGACAACCATTCCCGGCTCGAAGCACCCGGTCATCGCTCCTTCTCCCCAATTGACATTTAGTGGGATGACAGGCCACTCGTCGGCCATGCCTACGCCATGTACAGCTAGAGAATAACGGTAGGGAACGTGGTGGTCAGGTATCTGCCAGATTTTCGCATTGAACTCTGCGAAACTGACGCCTGGCCGAACTAGGCCAAGGCTGTGATTTATCTGGTCGAGCGCCGTCTCGTGTAATCGCCGTTGCGTGGCGGTCATCGACGTGTAGCCACAGGTCCAGCTTCGCGACAGATCGGCGCAATAACCGTAGGGGCCGATCACGTCGGTATCGAATGAAATCAACTCGCCCTTCCAGCACGAGCGGTCCGAGCATTCCTGATACCAGGGATTGGTGCGCGGCCCGCACATCAGGAGCTTTGTTTCCAGCCAATCGCCGCCAGATCGCGCATTTTCAAAGTGCAGGTGAGCCTACAATTCCCGCTCGGTCACACCGGGAACCGAATGGTTGTAGATACGAGCCATTCCGGCCTCGCACACCCGGATAGTCCAGCGCATCAGCTCGATTTCATCAGCGGACTTTATGGCCCGGGCCATTTCCGTGATCTGTGTGCCCTCGACATATTTCAAACAACGGCTCTCGAGCGCGTGAACTCCGGCGCCGTCGAGTTTGTCGCAGGCA
>CAJHYP010000065.1_pt1 | contig 9969 bp, 8 predicted proteins | sample 9198731 | NCBI WGS metagenome assembly CAJHYP01 (sample SAMEA7708363, study PRJEB35096) | sediment metagenome | biome: marine neritic benthic zone biome [ENVO:01000025]; feature: sediment [ENVO:00002007]; material: shallow marine sediment [ENVO:03000034] sea grass bed [ENVO_01000059] ...
GCCGTCATGCGCGGGAAGCGGCGCTTGAAATCAGCGATCTGCCGCACGAGATTAGCGAAACGATGGCGGCGGCCGTGCGACAGGCAGCCAAAGACGCCGAGCAGGGCGACACGATATTGCTGGCGCCAGCGGCCGCCAGTTTCGATCAATATGACAATTTCGAGGAACGCGGCGAAGCCTTTATCGCCGAAGTGGAGAAGTTGAAACAAAAGGGGGGATAGATGGCCGAAGATATGGTTGTTCGATGGGGCATCCTGGGTGCTGCGAAGTTTGCACGCGAGCAGATGGGCCCGGCGATTCATGCGGCGCAGGGTGCTGCGCTGGCGGGACTTGCAACGTCCAGTGCCGAGAAAGCCGCTTCTTTTCAGAGTTTTGCCCCGGGGTTGATGCTATTTGACAGTTACGAGGCATTGCTCGGGTCGCCGGATATCGACGCGGTCTACATACCGCTGCCGAACCACTTGCACATTGAATGGACGTTGAAGGCGTTGGAGGCGGGAAAACCGGTTTTGGCCGAAAAACCGCTGGCCATGAAAGCCGCAGAATTTGATGCGGTGATCGAGGCGAGAAACAGGACCGGATTATTGGCCGCCGAGGCCTACATGATCGTGCATCATCCGCAGTGGCAAAGAGCGCGCGAGCTGGTGCAAGGCGGTGCGATCGGGCGGCTACAGCACGTCGACGGCTTCTTTAGCTACGACAACTCCGCCGACGTGGACAACATCCGCAACCGGCCCGAGACGGGTGGCGGCTCGATCCCGGACATCGGTGTTTACACGATGGGGTCTGTCCGTTTCGTCACCGGCGAGGAGCCAAAGGATGTTTCTGCAGAGATTGCCTGGGAAAATGGCGTCGATGTCACTGCGCATGTCACGGCATCGTTTCCTTCATTCAGGTTTCAGGCAACCACGTCGATGCGGATGCATCCGCGACAAGAGATGACGTTTCACGGAAGCGAAGGGATTGTCCGGCTGACGGCGCCGTTCAATACGAATGTATTCGGGCAGGCCGAAATGCATTTACACAGGAATGCGCATCGGCCCGGAAAAAGCCCGGAGGTCACAATCGAGCGTTGGCCAGGCGTTAGCCACTATGTAATCCAGGTCGAAAATTTTGGCCGCGCGATGCGGGGCGAAATCGACTATCCCTGCCCGTTGGAATTCAGCCGCGGCACGCAAGTTATGATCGATGATGTGTTTCGCGTTGGCGGGGTGCCTTAACACCGCCGCGAGCGCAATTATTTCCGCACGCGCCTCAGGCTTTGGACTTTGCGAAGTGAATGCGAACGGTGCGGGCGCCCGGAAAAAGATCACGGCGCAGATGATCGGGGATTGTGAAAGTGCCCGAGCCGCTGTCAGACGCTGAAAACGTTATTCTGCGGATCGTCGACTGGCGGGTCCCCCTATAGTCGCAGACCGGCAAGGCGATACGGTTGACGCCTTTCGCGAGCTGTGTCTTGACGAGATACTCGATCTCACGACCGCTGCGACGTATTGCATCCGGCAAATGGTCGGCTTGCGAATTGCCACCGTCGTCCAGGATTCTGCGGCACTCGGCCGCGACAGACGCGGTCAAACCAGTGGTTCGCGCGCTTGCGACCCGACGCGGATGAACACGGTTTCGCGTGGTGTTGTTGGATGCCGGCTTTTTTGCAGGGTTTGAGTTCGCAGGCTCTCGACTTGCAGGCCCCGGAAATGCGGACCCCGGTTCTGGAATGGCCTGACGGCTGCGGTTCTTCAGAAGGTTGTAAGCAGCATTGATATTCGCCAGTTCGTGGCTCGTGCCGCTGCCGCGATCGGGATGCATCTCGAAGGCCAGCTTCTTCCATGCGCTGCGAAGTTCAACCTCGGTTGCGTGAGTGGCGACGCCCAGAATTTCCTGAGCATCGGCGACTGCTTGGGCTCTCTCAATAGGTGTCATCATTTGTTACTCGCTACTACTACTGTTGATGAACTGTCTGGAGGTATCGCCATCTTGAAGGCCGGCGGCAATTCGTGCAGCTTTCGGAGCGCCCGGAGGGACACAGCGCAGAATTCAAGCTCCGAATTGCCGAATGGGTGGATACATCCCCGATCCCAGTTCACTTGTCACACAGGCCAAACACACGACCCATCGAAAGCAGTAACAAAAATTCGACACAATTTCGACGCGATTTGCCCAAATGCGCTAGGGAAAACCGGCAACAAACTGTTTCTGGCTATCTAAGAAGTTGTTGTCCCAGGATCAGTTACTTGTTGAAAACAAATAACTAAATGCAATATCAGTGGTGACCAGATTGCCTATGAGGATCAGATCCGGCAAGCTATGGGCCCGCCAAGACCTCAACACAATTGTGCCATTTTTCGTGGTGAATGGCCGTTTTTCGAGGTATTGGTCGACCGTTTGCCACCAATCGCGATGGCATTGACCAAGCTTACCCTGCCTGTCGCATCAGGCGCCCCGGCAAATCATTGGCCCATGCGCTGATCGTTCCTGCACCGAGACAAACGACGATATCGCCCGGATGGGCGTGGGCGCGAACGAGGCTCTCAAGATCGCCCTCGGACGCGAGTGCCTCCGCGTGGTGGTGACCATGGCGGATCAAACCAGCTACCAAATCGTCGCGGGTGGCACCGGGGATCAAGTCTTCGCCAGCGGCGTAAACATCGAAAATCCCAACAATGTCGGCGTCGTTGAAGCAGGTGCAAAAGTCGTCAAAAAGCGATGAGAGCCGTGTGTATCTGTGGGGCTGGTGAACGGCGATGACGCGGGCGTCGGGTGTGTCGTGGACCGCTTGCCGGGCCGCCTTAAGCACGGCAGAGATTTCAACCGGGTGGTGACCGTAATCGTCGATGATAGTGACACCGTCAACTTCGCCAACCTTGGTGAAACGCCGGTTAACGCCCTTGAAATTCGCGAGCGCGTCGCGGATCTCAGCGGCCTTCATGCCAAGGTGCCGCGCGACTGCGACGGCGGCAAGAGCGTTTGAGACGTTGTGGTCGCCGGGCATTGGCAGCGTGCAATCCTCGATCAGCAAACCGTCAAGCGAGAGCGCGATATCGAAATGCGCAACACCGCGTTTGTATTGAAGGTTCACGGCCCGCACGTCGGCTTGCGCGTTAAAGCCATAGGTGACCACACGCCTATCCGTGACGCGCCCGACCAGCGCCTGCACTTCGGCATGGTCGGTGCAAAGCACCGCAAGTCCGTAAAAAGGAATGTTCGAGACGAAATCGTCGAAACCTTTGTGCAGATTTTCGACGGTGCCCCAATGCTCCATGTGCTCGGCGTCGATATTGGTCACGATGGCAATTGTTGCAGGCAGTCGATTGAATGTGCCGTCGCTTTCATCCGCCTCGACCACCATCCATTCGCCTTCGCCCACGCGCGCGTTTGAGCCATACGCATGGATGATGCCGCCATTGATGACGGTCGGATCGATCCCGCCCGCGTCGAGCAAGGCCGCCACCATTGTCGTCGTTGTGGTTTTGCCATGGGTGCCGGCGACTGCGATGTTGGACCTGAGCCGCATGAGCTCGGCCAGCATTTCAGCCCGTCGGACGACGGGCATACCCACACGCCGCGCCTCGTCAAGTTCGGGATTGCCGCGTTTGATTGCCGAGGATGTGACCACGACCTCGGCGTTTTCAAGATTCTCGGCACGCTGGCCTTCAAATATCGTCGCGCCAAGTTCTTCGAGTCGGTTGGTGATCTTCGAGCGTTTCAGGTCAGACCCCTGAACGGTGTAGCCGGCGTGGATCAACACTTCTGCGATACCGGACATTCCGATTCCGCCAATACCGACGAAGTGGATCGGTCCCATTTCGGTTGGCAGTTTCGTTGCGGCGGCGGCGTTCATCGGCTTTTCTCCGATAGTTGCTCGACAAGTGCGGCCAGTCTTTCGGTCGCGTCTGGTATTCCTTGCGCCAGAGCATTGTCGCGCATTTGGGAGGCGGCCCCGGGCGTGGTTAGAATGGCGAGGATTTGTTCTGAAAGCGAGCCGGGATCGAGCGCCGATTCAGGGATAAGCGTAGAAGCGCCTGCGTCAACAAGACTGCGTGCGTTTGCTGTCTGGTGATCGGCGGTCGCGGCGGAGAAGGGGATCAGGATCGACGGGCGGCCAATTACGGTGATGTCAGCAAGTGAAGATGCACCGGCGCGGCTGACCACAAGTTGAGCCTGTTCGATACGATCGGGGATATCGTCGAAGAACGGCCGCACGTCGGCGTCGACTTCGGCCATTGCATAGGCCTCCTTGACCCGAACGCTGTCTTCTGGTCGGGCCTGGTGACTGATGCTCAATTGCGCACGCGTGGGCGCGGGCAGGCGGGCAATGGCTTCGGGAACAATGTCGGAAAGTATCCGTGCGCCTTGGCTACCGCCCATCACAAGCACAGAGATCGGGCCATGATTGGGTGCTGAATACTCTGCCGCGGCTTTTGTCCGAACGCTGGCCCGAACGGGATTGCCCGTGTGGTTGGCAGCGATACCGTCAGGTAACTTCGTAGGCCAAGTTCCACAGGCCACCGAATTGACACGACGTGCAAAGATCCGGTTGACCCGACCAAGCACGCCGTTCTGCTCGTGGATCATGCGCGGAATTCGCAAAGCCCAAGCGGCGGCGAGCGCGGGGATCGAGGGATATCCACCGAAGCCCGCCACCACAGTTGGGCGTTCCACAAGAAACTTGAAAAAGGCGGCGGCGATACCGCCTAGTATTCGAAATGGCGCTATAGCTTTCGCAGCCAGACCGCCACGCGCGAATGTGGCGCTGGCGACCTGTGCGATGGAAACCGCCGTAGGAAAGCCCGTCGCATAGCGCGACCCGCGGGCGTCGGTTGAAAGCGATACTCGCCATCCGCGCGCTAGCATTTCCTCGGCCAGCGCCTGGGCCGGAAACATATGTCCGCCTGTGCCGCCCGCGGCAATCACAAGGTGGGGAGTGCCGGTCACCGTCCGCTCCGGATCAGATGGTCGGCGATCTCGCCCTGCGGCCGCAAACGGGTAAGCGCCAAAAGCATGCCAACGAGGATTCCTCCCGCAATCAGCGATGAGCCGCCATAGCTTACAAAGGGCAGGGTCATGCCCTTGGCCGGCAAGAGGCGCACCGCAACTGACATGTTGATCATGGCCTGAATGGCGAAGGTGCACGCCAGACCGGTGCCGGCAAGCCGAACAAAGGGATCGCGTTCGCGCATTAGTCGAAATAGCGATCGCAAAACAATCGTCGCGTAAAGTAGGATGATAACGAGAACCAGGATCAGCCCGTATTCCTCGGCGGCCACCGCGATGATGAAATCGGTATGCGCGTCTGGAAGCGACCACTTCACGGTCCCCTCACCAACCCCAACTCCAAAAAAACCGCCTTCACGGATCGCGTTGGCAGCGTAGCCAAGCTGTGTCGTCGGGTCGACTTCGGCGGACAGAAATCCATCAATGCGGCGTGCGAAGTGTTCGGAATTCTGGTAGGCGAATGCGCCGCCTGCGATCGCCATGCCGGCAATGGCTGTCAGCACAAGAAACGGCGCACCACCGACGAAATACATCACGCCCCAGGCAAATAGGATCAGACATGCCTGACCGAAATCCGGTTGCACCGCGAGAAGCAGCACAATGCAAAGAGCCAGGACGAACGAATAGCTTTTGCCCGGCGGCCCAGCGACTTCGTTGGAGGCCGCAATCATCCAACCTGCGACGACGATAAACCCTGGTTTCAGAAACTCTGACGGCTGTACCGAGCCGAAACCCATGGAAAACCACCTGACGGCGCCTTTGCCGTAGTCCGTTCCGAATACCGGCAACAAAAGCATGCCGACCATGGAGAATGCAAATCCGATGATCGCCAGCCGGCGAATAGTTCGCGGCGCCATCATAGTAAGGGCGAACATCGTTACCATCGCGAGTATGGCGAAAGCCAACTGCCGTTCCACATAGTGGAAGGCAGAGAATCCGTTCCTTTCGGCCAGGGGCGGCGACGCAGCTAAACCGAGCAGCAGCCCGATGCCGACGAGGACCAAGACCGCGCTGAGCGACCACTTATCAATGGTCCGCCACCAACGAGGAAGTATGGGTTCACCGTCCCGGTTTGGGACCGCGCCATAAACCATTTCCGTCATGAACTTAGCTCGTCTGCCTCTGTTGCCCGGGTTTGGCCCAGGTCTTTTGACAGGATAGCGAATCGGCGTCCCAAACACCAGCAAAACATGGGCTGGATCCCCTAGATTCAGGATTTCGCACAGAACGCGCGGGTCACCGGCTCAGCAAAATATTGCCCAAGGGAATCCTTTTGCTGCGTGGCCGACGCCTAGTCATGAACAATTGTCCCGCCTGCGTCGCTATTGGCGGTGCAACGGCGACAGCTCCTCAAAGTGCCACGTTTCTGCCCAAAACCCGGCATGGACACGCCACGATACGCCGATTGGATTTGATTTATTGCGATCATTACAAACGGTTCGCACGGATTTCCGGTGCCGAGGTGTCCTCAGATGGACATGACATTGCTGAACGATTTTATGCGCGCAACGCACCTATTGGGGATGGCGTTGGGATTTGGAATTGCAATTCTGGCAGATCTTTTGGCGGCCCGTGCGGTTCTACGACCGCTGGACGACCGAGATATCGCCACCCTCGAAATGTTGCACAGGTTGGTTTGGATGGGACTGACGCTGCTTTGGGCGAGCGGGGTGGTTCTATTGTGGCTTCGAACCGGTTTTGATCTAGATCGGGTGTCACCGAAGCTGATGACCAAGGTCGGCGTCGTGCTGATGTTGACGGCCAATGCGATAGCGATGGGGCAAATCGGGCTGCCAACTATGCGGGCGTATCAAAGCTGGCGGTTCGGCGATTTGCCGCTGCCGCAGCGATTGCAGCTGTCGTCCTTGGCGACAATTTCCGCCGCCTGCTGGATTTCAGCCCTGACCCTCGGTGTTTTTTCTCAACTCAAGACGCTGCAATGGGAAATTCTGAGTGTCTACGTCGGCGTCGTTTACCTGATTGCACTGATCACGGCTTTGCTGGCGGCGTCGATTACGCCAATTATCGCGATGTTTGTTCGATTGAGAGAAAACCGGCCGCGTCTGTTTCGGCCTTTGCCGAAGTTCCGGGGGTAGGAATAAGGCTCGACGATAGTTCAGGTCGTTCAGAAAGAACCCCGCGCCAAAAAAACGCGGGGTTCAGGGGATAAACGGCCATAAACCGGGGGGACGATATCAGGCCGTTTCAAGTAGTCCCTTTTCGCGCGCAAGTTCCTGCATCTTTTTTTGCAGCTTCTCGAACGCGCGCACTTCAATTTGGCGGATACGCTCGCGGCTGACATCGTATTGACCACTGAGTGTTTCCAGAGTGACTGGCGCGTCCTGCAGACGCCGCTGGGTCAGAATGTCTTGCTCGCGCTCGTTCAGCACGCTCATTGCCTTGGCCAAAAGCTCACGGCGAACCTCAAGCTCGTCATGTTCGGCGTAGTCGCCAGCCTGATCGGCGTCTTCGTCTTCTAACCAATCCTGCCATTGTGCCGTGCCTTCGCCATCGGCGGAGACCGTCGCGTTCAGCGATGCGTCGCCACCCGACAAACGGCGGTTCATCGAGATTACCTCGGCTTCACTGACGCTCAGATCATGCGCGATCTTAGCGACATGCTCGGGGCGCAGATCGCCGTCTTCCAGCGCGCCGATGCGCGCCTTGGCTTTCCGCAGGTTGAAGAAAAGTTTCTTCTGCGCGCTGGTGGTGCCGAGTTTCACGAGACTCCACGACCGCAGGATGTACTCCTGGATCGAAGCTCGGATCCACCACATGGCATAGGTCGCAAGCCGGAAGCCTTTTTCGGGATCGAAGCGCTTGACCGCCTGCATCAAGCCAACGTTCGCTTCTGAGATAACTTCGGCTTGTGGTAGCCCGTAGCCTCGATAGCCCATAGCAATCTTGGCCGCCAACCGCAGATGCGACGTCACCATTTGATGCGCGGCGTCGGTATCCTGGTCTTCGACCCAGCGCTTGGCCAGCATGTATTCCTCTTCCGGTTCCAACATCGGAAATTTCCGAATTTCCTGGAGGTACCTGTTCAGCCCCCCTTCCGGGGTCGGCGCAGGAAGATTCTTGTAATTTGCCATCTTAATCCTGTTCCCTGTCGGCCGCGATGTTGCGACGCTTAACATACATGGTGAACTATTCGGTTCAGTTCAAGTCCCAAAGGCGTTATTTCGCCATCGAATGTTAAAAAATTATGAACACTAAGTTCGGTCCATTCCAATCACGGGCTGGTGTCTTCACGTCTATGTGCACAATCGGTGAAAAATCGCGCATCTATTGTGCAGAAATTCAGGATTAAGTCAAGGCGCTGCGCAGCGTGGTCATGTCGGCTGGCAATTCAATGCGGAAACTTTGCGGTTTCCCGGAAATCGGATGCACAAAGCCCAAAGTTTCGGCGTGAAGTGCCTGACGCGGAAAGGAATTTGCCGCAGTTGCACCTTGGGCTGTTATCGGCAGTTTTCGCCGTCCGCCATAAACCGGATCACCGATTAATGCATGTCCGATGTGGGCCATGTGGACCCTGATCTGATGTGTGCGGCCGGTTTCCAATTGACATAAGACTTCGGCTGCGTGGGTGCCAAATGTTACAGACACCCGGAGACGCGTGACCGCGTGGCGGCCTCCTTGAAACAAAACTGCCTGCCGCTGCCGGTCGTTTTTGTGCCGTGCCAGCTGCGTCGTCACTTTGACGACCACGCCACCCTCGAAACTGACGCCCGGCACGCCGCGAAGCCGCGGGTCACCCGGGTCAGGAATTCCGTGGCAGAACGCGCGATACGAGCGGTCTACTGAGTGGGCGGCAAATTGATCGGCAAGACCGTGATGGGCTGCGTCGGATTTTGCCACGACCAAAAGACCGCTGGTATCCTTGTCGATGCGATGAACAATTCCCGGTCGTTTGGCGCCGCCAATCCCAGAAAGTTTCCCGCCAAAATGATGCAGAAGCGCGTTGACCAACGTGCTACGTGCTGAACCCGGGGCGGGGTGAACGACCATGCCTGCGGGTTTGTTAACGACAATCAGGTCATCGTCTTCAAAGACAATGTCCAATGGAATGGCTTCCGGAACGACATCAATATCGGTGGGCTCAGCGACACTTATTTCGAACACGTCTCCTTCGGCCACGCGCGCCTTGGCGTCGGTGATAGGCTGACCATTCTTTGCCACGGCTCCTTCTGCCAACAACTTCGCAATCCGCGACCGCGACAGATGCGCGGCCTCTGGCACATCGCGTGCCAGCGCCTTATCAAGACGCGACGGCGGGTCTGCGCCGATCGTGATGCGATGAGTTGTAATTGACATGAACGGCGACGGCGCTCCTCAGCCCGAGGTCGGGCACCTCAGATATCTCAAGTGGCTTGTGACGATTCTGACTGTCACGATGATCGGCGGGTTTCTAACCATCGTTGCGCTTTTTGTCATGCGATTCTCGGAAATAGGCAGTATCGAGTTGCCCGATCAGATCGATTTACCGGAAGGTGTAACGGCAACGGCTTTCACTCGGGGCGAAGGCTGGTTCGCCGTCGTGACAGAAGACAATGAGATCCTGATTTATAGCCGGGTGACGGGAAATCTGCGCCAGCGCATCCGTATCGAGCCCGAGTAGAGATTCAGGCGATCCAACCCGACTCAAGTGCTTGCGCCCAGCTGTTTGCCCCCTTATCTCGGGCCAGCTTGACCATTCTTGAGGGGTCGTACGGCACCGAGATCAGGTCAGCGCGCCAGCGGCTACCAGTTTTTTCGAGGATTGCATAGCGTGCGTCCGGCGAGCCGGTTTGATGGACAAAGCTGGGCTCGTTTCGTTCATCAAGATAGGCGGGAATACCAACGGCACCCGGGTTCACAATCATCGGCCCATCCGGGATGCGGACAACCCTCGGTGTGTGCGTATGACCGCAGCAGATCACGGGCGTGGTCACCGCACCCAAGCGATCAACGACGCCCGGCAGATCGCGCGCGATTAGC
>CAJHYP010000398.1_pt1 | contig 9887 bp, 11 predicted proteins | sample 9198731 | NCBI WGS metagenome assembly CAJHYP01 (sample SAMEA7708363, study PRJEB35096) | sediment metagenome | biome: marine neritic benthic zone biome [ENVO:01000025]; feature: sediment [ENVO:00002007]; material: shallow marine sediment [ENVO:03000034] sea grass bed [ENVO_01000059] ...
GCCTGGGTTCGGAGCCAAGCGGCACATGACGGTGGCGCGGCTGACATGAGCGCGCAGTCCAACCGCCCGGGCATATTGCTGATGATCGCGGCCACGTTCGTTTTCGCGGTGCAAGACGGAATCTCGCGCCATTTGGCGGCGGAATACAACGTTCTGATGGTGGTGATGATCCGCTACTGGTTCTTTGCCGCCTTTGCGATTGCGCTGGCGACGCGGGGAGAGGGCGGTATTCGCGCGGCGGCCGCAACCGCCCAGCCGGGTTTGCAGATCTTTCGCGGCTTGCTGCTTGCCGGCGAGATTTGCGTCGCGCTCTTGGGATTTGTCTGGCTTGGTCTGGTCGAAAGCCACGCCATTTTTGCCACATACCCGCTGATGATCGCAGCGCTATCGGGTCCGATCTTGGGAGAGGCCGCTGGATGGCGGCGTTGGCTGGCGATCGGCGTTGGATTTCTAGGTGTGCTGATCATCCTGCAACCGGGCGTCACGGTCTTTGCCCCGGCCGCGACGTTGCCGCTGATCTCGGCCCTGATGTTCGCGCTTTATGGTTTACTGACACGCTATGCCGCACGGAAGGACCGAACCGAGACGTCTTTTTTCTGGACTGGGACAGTGGGCGCTGGAGCGATGACGCTGGCGGGTGTCTGGTTCTTGGAACCGTTAAGCGCGTCCGACTGGTGGTGGATGGCCGCGCTTTGCGGCACCGGTGTCATCGGCCACTGGCTGCTAATCCGCTGCTACGAGGCCGCCGAGGCGAGCGCGGTGCAGCCCTTTGCATATTTTCACCTGGTCTTTGCGAGTGCAATTGGTCTGACGATCTTCGGCGAGGTGCTGCGAACGAACGTGATGATAGGTGCTGCGATCATCGTCGCCGCTGGGGTATTCACGATTTGGCGGGAGCAGTCGCGTAAAAAGATCGCGGCATAGGGTCGGGAGCCATGACTTCGGCATCTTGGCAACGGCCGTTTTGAGCCTTGGTTGGCCTATTTTGGGCTTTTGAGAACTCCCTTTGGCGCATTGGCGGAGATCACATTCATTCCCGCTCAACATTTCCTTAACCGGGCCCGTCATATTTGGGCCCTATTTACGACTTAAACACGCCCGCGAAAAACGACGGAGGCGAGAATGTACCGTCATTATGCCCGAAAAAGTAAGGTAGAAACTTCGAAGCGAAGGTGCCATCGCTGTCATGGCGACGGGCGTGCTCCGTGCCGCACATGCGGGGGCTCGGGTCGCGTTATTTCGAGGAGCAGTGTGAGCGCGAGCCCCGAGCAGGCACGTTGTACGGGATGCTATGGAAACAAAACCACCAGGTGCACCACCTGCTCTGGAGAGGGCTTCATTTGATGGGTGGGTAAGTGCCCGTTCCGATGAGAGGTGACCCTAACCTGCTTTCGTGAGGTCGGAGATCAGCGCGTCAATGTCGCCGCGGCGACGATCCAGCATTGTACCGATTTCGGCGCGTTCGGACTTCAAGAGGCTGATGCCTTCGATCAGAAGATCAAAAAACCGGTCGGAACCTGACCGGTCGGAGACCATAAAGCTGATCGCAAATGGTGGTTGGCCGCGAAGATCGGCCACGGCCTTTACTTCCTGGAAGCTTTTGACTTTCCGCGCCCCGGTGACACGGATTTTGCTTCCTATGAACTCGCGAAACCGTCGGCCGTACTTCCTGGCAAGATAGCCGGTAAACGCATCTGAAAATCGTCTCAATTGTGCCCTGCTGGCGGTTCGTGCGGGCGGACCAAGAGCCGACCGCGCAATCGTCGGAACATCGGCATATCGCCGGAAGATGCCTTCGAAGTCGCGAAACATCGCCCTCTGTGATTTGCCTGAGTTGATAACGCCATTGATGTCGCCGACCACCCGGTCGATCAATACGCGAGCTTCGTCCGATGTCAGTGCCAACACAGGGTACGCGGCCAGCACGCCAGCCGCAATGGTTGAGCCGAGGAAACTGCGACGGGTCAGGTCACTCTTCATATAATCCATTATAGAGGTCCTCGTATGGATCGTCAGCTTGGTCACCGATTTTCTGCCCCAAGTTGAACCGGCGGTTGTCTAGATAGAATAGCCGAAGTTGAGCGTAGCTGTCTTCGCTGTCGTAGAGAATGCTGTCGAATGTTTCAGAAAATGAGTAACGAAAATTCAGCCTTTCGGTGACGGCGAGACCGATGTTTGCATCCCTGGCGTCCGAACCGAAGAGCGCGCCAATTGGGTTGGTCGCGATATCGACGAAAAATCCAAAACTGTCACGTTCAGTTGAAGGTCCAAAAATGGGCGATACGACATAGGCGCCTTCCGGTGTTCCCCAAACAGCGAGAGTATCGCCAAATCCGGCTTCGTTCTCCTCCAGGCCGAAGTCCTGCGCCGGATCAAAAAGCCCAAAAAGCCCAAGCGTCGAATTGATCGCGAACCGAAATCCGTTTTCTGCGGCTTCTTCGACATTGCCTTGGAGGAGCTTGTTGACCATTGCCGCCGGCAGGCCGAGGTTGCGAGCGGCGTTGTCGAGCCTTGTCCTGACTGGTTGTGGCACGACATTTCCATAGACCTGGCTTGCCGGGCGCAGGGCGACAGTGTCGATTGAGGTGTTTAGGTCGTGCATGACGCGATTGTACGGCTCGTATGGATCATGGATGTCCGTAGGAGTATCCGGCACCGAACATGCCGCCAGAAGAAGCGCGCCCGCGACAATTACAGGCCGTGATAGTGTCGTTGTTGCCGGCAGCACTTTGATTACTCGCGAGTCTATTTGGTCGTTCTACTCGTAGCGCCTAAATAAGCGCTTTTAGTGCAATGAACAGAGCAAGATTTTGCAAATTCACGCTATTGCACGTTAGGTGTTGCCTGTTCCCGACGACTGAGCGAAATCATGCACATCGCCATTACTGGGTCGGACTTCCCGGCGTCAGAAAGCGAAAAACCGGGAGAAACGTGCCTATGTCTATGGAAATCGACCGAAAACTAACCGAGATGGGGTTGAGCCTGCCCGATGCGCCGGCACCAGCGGCCAATTACGTCCCATATGTGATCACAGGCAATCTCGTTTTTGTGTCCGGGCAAATATCGCAAGATGCAAATGGGTTGATACAGGGCAAGCTGGGGGCCGACATGGCGACCGACGACGGTGCAAAAGCTGCTGCGCAATGTGCATTGTCACTGTTGGCACAAGTCAAGGCGGCGTGCGGCGGCGACCTGTCACAGCTCAGGCGTGTGATCAAGCTGACGGGATTCGTCAACTCAACCGGCGACTTCACTGATCAGCCGAAAGTGATCAACGGGTGCTCGGATTTGCTGGTCGCGCTTCTGGGCGACAATGGGCGGCATTCGCGCTCGGCGGTTAGTGCGGCTGCCCTGCCGCTTGGAGTTGCGGTCGAGATCGAAGGGATCTTCGAGATTGCGTGACGGACGTGTTGCCTGAAATCTATCTACGCCGACCGTTTGCACACCGCGGTCTCCATGATGTCGGCGATGGCTGCCCAGAGAATTCGCTAGCCGCGGCGCAGGCGGCAATTGAACATGGATACGGGATCGAGCTGGATGTGCAGTTGACCGCCGATGCCGAGGCGGTTGTTTTCCACGACTACAAGCTGGATCGCCTGACCAGTGCACGAGGCGCGGTGCGGCAAAAATCGGCCGCAGAGCTGGCGGGAATTCAGCTGACGGGTGGCGATGAGGGCATTCCGTCGCTCACTGAATTTTTGGATCTTGTCGCGGGGCAGGTGCCGATCCTGCTGGAAATCAAGGATCAGGATGGTGCCTTGGGTAAGGACGTAGGGCCGCTGGAGCGTGCGGTGGCGGCGGCCCTAAAGGACTATCAGGGCGACGTCGCGGTGATGTCGTTCAATCCACATAGCGTCGCCGCAATGAAAGACCTTGCGCCCACATGCCCACGTGGATTGGTGACGGGAGCATTCCCCCGCGCAAAATGGGCGGCGTCAAAGGCCACTCTGAAGCGATTGCGCGAGATTCCGGATTATCAACGCACAGGTTCGGTGTTCATCAGCCACCAGGCCCGCGATTTAAACCGCCCGCGTGTGGCAGAACTGAAGCAGGGCGGAGCATCCATAATTTGCTGGACGATACGTTCGGCTAAGGAGGAGCGCGCGGCGCGTCGGGTGGCTGATAATGTGACCTTCGAGGGCTACCTCGCCTGATCTGGCCTTGATTCCGCAGCGATTCATGCCACCTTTGGTGGGACTTCCGGACCCTGTGAATGACCACGCCTGACATTGAAATATCTGTGCTCGGCTCGCTGGCCGAGATTGACGCCGCACTTTGGGATGCCTGTGCGTGCGCCGAGGTGGCCGATGGCGGGTGCCCAGTCGACCCATTCACCACCCATCGGTTCCTGAAGGCGCTGGAAGACAGCGGCTCTGTTGGACCGGGCACCGGCTGGCAGCCGCGCTATCTGGTCGCGCGCGCTGATGAAGTCGTCATCGCGGTCGCGCCGCTTTATGCAAAAGGGCATAGCCAGGGCGAGTATATATTCGACCACAATTGGGCACATGCCTGGGAACGTGCCGGCGGGCGGTATTATCCGAAGCTGCAGCTCGCGGTCCCGTTTACCCCGGCGACGGGTCGTCGATTTCTGACGAAGCCTGGCGAGGAGGATCGCGGGTTTCAGGCACTTGTGCACGGCGCGCTGCACCTCGCGATGGAGAACAAGCTCAGCTCAATTCACGCGACGTTTTGCACGGCCGACGAGGCACAGCGTGGTGCGGAAATGGGCCTTTTGCACCGCGTTACACAACAATACCACTGGGCCAATGACGGATATTCGAGTTTTGACGCCTTCCTGGCCCAGTTGTCATCGAGGAAGCGCAAAACGATCCGAAAAGAACGCCGCGCGGCGCAGGCATTCGGCGGTGAGATACGGCGTTTGACAGGCGACGATATCCGGCCCGAACATTGGGACGCATTTTGGCAATTCTATCAGGACACCGGATCGAGAAAGTGGGGCACCCCATATTTAACGCGCGCATTTTTTGACTATGCTCACGAAAGCCTTCGAGACGATATCCTGCTTGTCTTTGCCTTTCGGAACGATCGCCCCATTGCGGGCGCTTTGAACGTCATCGGTCGCGATTCATTGTTTGGCCGCTATTGGGGTGCGACCGAGCACCACGACTTTTTGCATTTCGAAGTCTGCTATTATCAGGCGATCGATTATGCCATCGAAAAAGGGCTTCAGTCGGTAGAGGCGGGCGCGCAGGGCGAACACAAAATCTCGCGCGGGTATCTTCCTGTCGAATGCCATTCGCTGCACTGGATATCAGACGATGGGTTCTCGCACGCGGTGGACGAGTATCTTCAGGCCGAACGACGCGCCGTCGAGGACGACATCGAAGTGCTGACAAGCTATGGGCCTTTTCGAAAGATCATGGAGGAGCCGGAATGACCGAGAAACTTGCCGAGTCCGATCGCGTTGAGGCGCTTGAGCGATTGAGTGAGAGCGAATGGACATTGGTTGATGGTCGCGATGCGATCCAGAAGACCTTCAAATTCAAGAATTTTATCGAGGCATTTGGATGGATGGGGCAAATGGCACTGGTTGCCGAGAAAATGAACCACCATCCGGAATGGTTCAACGTCTATAACCGGGTCGAGGTCACCTTGACGACGCATGACGCCGGTGGTTTGTCGGCCCTAGACGTCAAACTGGCAGACAAGATGGACGCCGCCGCTCGATGAATTTTCTGGACGCGCTACTTAGCTTTGAAATTTACGCCGGGACCACGGTCGGCGACATATTTTCAGTGGATTTCCTGGTCGGTGTTGTTGGTCAAGTGGTACTTGCCGCCCTCATTCTGATTGTTGGCTTCTATCTGGCTGGGTTTTTCCGCCGCCGCATCACACGGATCGCGGAAGCCTCGGACTATTTCGACAACACGATGGGCCGGTTCCTGGCCAACGTTGTGCGTTATGGCATCCTTGCCCTGACAGTTATTTTCGTTCTGCAAAACTTCGGTTTTCAAACCGCATCGCTGGTGGCGCTGCTGGGTGCGGCGGGTCTTGCTATCGGTCTGGCCATGCAAGGTGTACTGACAGGCGTTGCATCCGGTGTAATGCTTGTCATTTTTCGACCGATCAAAGTGGGCGATTTTGTCGAAGTGAATGGCAAGATGGGCACGGTCATGGACATTTCGATCTTTACGACCGAGTTGGCGACCGTCGACAATGTGCAGGTCATCATGCCGAACACGTCGGTCTGGTCGAATACCATCACCAATTATTCTGTCTACGGCACACGCCGCGCTCAATGGGTGTTTGGTGTGTCCTATGGCGCCAATTTGGCGCGTGCCGAAGAGATCATACGCACCACGATCATGAGCGATCCGCGGTCGTTGACGGATCCGGAACCTTTCCTGCAAGTGAATAACCTCGGCGACTTCTCGGTCGATTTTCTCGTGCGAGTCTGGGTCTCATCAACGGACTACTGGCAATACCAGGCGGATATGAAGCGCAAGGTCAAAGAGGCGCTGGATGCGGGCGGCGTGGAAATTCCGTTCCCGACGCGAACGATTATCAACACGGACGCCTGAGTAAACTCGTCAGATCAATTCCAGCAATGTTTCACCCGCGGTGAGGTCACATGCGGTTTTGTCGGTCTCAAATTGCAGAATGGTCACGACGCCATCCTCGATCACCATCGCGCACCGCGTCAGCCGATCCTTGAACCCGATCGCAGGCACTGAAAATTCAAGCCCTGCGGTCTTGGTGAATTCTGAATCCCAATCGGCGAGCATTAGAATTCCGGCGTCTTCTGCACCACTTGTCCGGCCCCAATGCTCCATCAACCGGACATCGTTGACCGCGATGCAGATCACCTCGTCGATGCCCTTGTCGCGAAATCGCTCAGCCGTGCGGATAAAGCTAGGCAGATGCGCATTCGAGCACGTGCTGGTGTAGGCGCCGGGAAGGCCGAAAATGACCAGGCGCTTGCCTTTCGCGTGGCTGGCGATATCGACCTCGGTCACCGTGGTGCCGATCTGGTTCAGGAGTTTGGCTGCGGGCAGCCTATCTCCCACTGCGAGTGCCATGCGCGTTCCTTCCGGCGATTGCGTCTCTTTTGCCTCGCGATATAACGCGCTGAGGGATCAGCGCCAGAGGGAAGCGCCATGAGCGGGGTAATTATTGTCGGCGGCGGGCAGGCTGGCGCGTCAATGGCGGCCAAACTTCGCATGCTCGACGCCGATGTTGAAATCACGCTGATCGGGGCGGAAAACGATCCGCCCTACCAACGTCCACCGCTGTCAAAAGCGTACCTCATGGGCGAGATGGCGCGGGAGCGGCTCTATCTTCGGCCGGAAGATTTCTATCCTGAGCACAACATCACGCTTATGCTGGGCACGCCCGTGACCGCCATCGATCCCGCCGCGAGGACGATCGAGTTGGGCGGCAAGACACTGTCATACGAACATTTGGCGTTGACCACCGGATCGATCCCGAACCGTTTGCCGGCAGCCATCGGTGGCGATCTGGCCGGCGTCTTTACCGTGCGCAGCTTGGCGGATGTGGACGACATGGCGCTTTTTTTCCACGACGGCGCCCGCGTTCTGGTCGTCGGCGGTGGCTATATCGGGCTGGAGGCGGCGGCAGTTGCGTCCAAGCTCGGCCTGAACGTTACGCTGGTTGAGATGGCCGATCGCATTTTAGGACGCGTCGCGGCGCGGGAAACCGCGGATGCCATTCGTGCCGTGCATCTGGCGCATGGCGTCGACGTTCGCGAGGGGGTTGGGCTTGATCGGTTGCTGGGCGAGGACGGTCGCGTGACTTGTGCGGTTTTAAGCGACGGCAGCGAGGTGGCGGTCGATTTCGTCATCGTCGGCACTGGCATCCGTCCCGACACCCGACTTGCCGAGGCGGCGGGGTTAGACTGCGAAAACGGTATTTCGGTCGATGAAATGGGTCAAACATCGGTGCCTGGTGTCTGGGCGGCAGGGGATTGCGCCTGTTTTCCCTACCGAGATGGAAGGCTGCGGCTCGAATCGGTGCAGAATGCCATCGATCAGGCTGAGGCGGTTGCGGCAAACATCCTGGGTGCGAATACACCTTACGAGCCGAAGCCCTGGTTTTGGTCCGACCAGTATGACCTCAAACTGCAGATCGCCGGATTGGGCACCGGGTATGATCGGATCGTGACGCGCTTCAGCGATGGCGCGCAGAGCTTCTGGTATTTCGCCGGCGACCAGCTGTTGGCGGTCGATGCGATCAATGCCCCGCGCGACTATATGGTCGGCAAACGGTTGATCGAGATGGGAAAAAGCCCTGATCCGGAGGCCATCGCCAATCCCGAGACCGACTTGAAAGCGCTGTTGAGGTCGTGAGGATCGTCGGCGGTCGGATGCGCGGCCTCGGGCTGACGCCAGTGGGCAAGGGCGATGCGGCCACCCATCTTCGGCCCACATCCGACCGGGTGCGAGAAGCGATCTTCAACCTCATTCTGAGTGGCAGATACGGCGATCCGGTCACCGATGCCGAGGTGCTGGACGTCTTTGCAGGCACCGGCGCTCTGGGATTGGAAGCGCTCAGCCGTGGCGCAGCGCGCGTGACTTTCATCGATAGCGGGAGAATCGCGGTTCGGATTCTGAATGCGAATATCGAAAAAGCCCGCGTCGAGAACGTGACCCGCGTAATTCATCGAGACGCAACGCATCTGGGATCGGCGGACTGTGCAGCAACGCTTGTATTCCTCGACCCGCCATACGGGCGAAATCTAGGCGAACGGGCTCTCGCGAAACTTCGGAAAGAGGACTGGTTGGCGCCAAGTGCGCTGGTGGTCTGGGAGGAAGCCGCGGCACAGGACGCGCCGGAGGGGTTCGCGCGACTGGATCAACGCCGCTATGGCGACACGCATATTACCATCCTTCGGCATTCGGCCTGATGTACCGATTTCGGACGATGTTCATGCGACCAAAGCTCGAACCAGATTGCGAGAAAATGTGATTAGGCGCCCTCCGCCCACCGCGTTACGATTGGTGTATGTCTAATGCCGCTAACATTCAAATTGCGCGGGCTTCATCGGCTGAATCCGTCACTCACCCGGCACCGCCGCGTAAAGCGTCATGGTCGCTAATGGGAGATATCGTATCAGTTCGCGCCGGTGTTCCCGAGCATTTGATTCAGTGGTGCCGCGCCAACGGTGAAGATGACCCGACGCCGCAGTTCTGACCGCCCCAGCGCAGAGGATACTATTCCGCTGCGATCTGCCCGGTCGCCTTTTCAACTTTCACAGCCGCAAATTTGAACTCCGGGATCTTGCCGTAAGGGTCAACCGCCGGATTGGTGAGGATATTGGCCGCGGCTTCGACAAATGCAAAGGGCACAAACACCATGTCCGGTGCGATGGCCCGGTCGGCGCGGGCCATGATGGTGATGGACCCTCGACGGGTCGTCAGCCGCACCATATCGCCCGGTTCCACGTCCATTTTCCGCAACGTGCCGGGGTGGAGCGAGCAGTTGGCTTCGGGTTCGACCGTGTCCAATACCTTCGAGCGCCGCGTCATCGAGCCGGTGTGCCAATGTTCGAGTTGCCGACCCGTCGTCAGGATCATCGGATAGTCGGCGTCCGGTGTTTCATCCGGGGCAATTACGCTTGCGGGTGTAAACCGGGCACGGCCTTCGGGTCGCGGGAAGCCGTCGCCAAAGACGATAGCCTGACCGGGATCTTCCGGGCTGAGCGACGGGTAGGTGACCGCGTTCTCGGCCATCAGCCGGTCCCAGGTGATGTTGTCCAGCGACTCCATCGTCTGTTTCATTTCGGCGAAGACATCCGCCGGACTTTCATAGGTCCAATTCAGGCCGCAGCGATTGGCAATGTCGACGGTGATCGCCCAATCCTCGCGCGCCTCGCCCGGCGGCGACATAGCGGGACGGCCCATCTGCAC
>CAJHYP010000299.1_pt1 | contig 9793 bp, 7 predicted proteins | sample 9198731 | NCBI WGS metagenome assembly CAJHYP01 (sample SAMEA7708363, study PRJEB35096) | sediment metagenome | biome: marine neritic benthic zone biome [ENVO:01000025]; feature: sediment [ENVO:00002007]; material: shallow marine sediment [ENVO:03000034] sea grass bed [ENVO_01000059] ...
CCGCCACGCCCCTTTCCCCATCAGGCTACGCGCGACGACCAAGCCCATATGCTCGACAAATTCTCGCAATTCTCCGCTGGCTTGGGCCAATAGAATGCCGCCGCCAACATAGGCCATTGGATTCTCGGCCTTTGCCAGAGCTTCGACAATCTCGCGGGCCGTTTCGTCGTCGATCGAGGGCTTCTTCAGTGCCCGGGTGTTCTGCGCCACGCGGTCGAACGTATCCGATGGAACCACCGCGCTGAATATGTCCATCGGAACATTCACCAGGACTGGGCCGGGTTGGCCGCTTTCCGCAAGATGAAACGCCTTTTCTAGGATCTCAGCCATCAGTTCGGCACGGTCGACGCGCCAGGCGCGCTTCACGAATGGACGGTAGATTTCCCACTGGGCAGCGTCCGCATGCAGGTTGACCTCTTGATGCGGGTGTTTGCCGTAGTAATGGGTTGGAATGTCCCCAGCGATCACGACCATCGGGATGCAATCAAGGGCTGCATTGGCCACGCCCGTGGCGCAGTTTGTCAGACCGGGAGAGAGGTGTGACAGCACCACGGACGCGCGCCCTTGCACGCGGGCATAGGCATCTGCGGCGTGGCTGGCGATCTGTTCGTGGCGCACGGTGACAAAGTCGATGGGGCTGTCGGCCAAAGCGGCAAGCACTGCGATATTCGTGTGGCCGCAAAGTCCGAAGACGTGCCTGACCTCGCGCCGCTCAAGGAAATCGACGACATGTTCCGCGACCGTCTTTCCGTCCAGTTTCGAGCCGTCCATTACGCGACCTCCTGACCGTAGAACTCACCGAAGAGATCTTCTTCCGAGGGGCGATCCTCGGGGATCGGTCGGCTGACCCAGGTGTAGTTCATCATGTGTTTCATGGTGACGTTCTCGTTGGTGATGTTGCCGCCCCAGATGCCGCAACCGAGAGACGAGGTCATCGGCATGCCGTTGGTCCAGGCCCCTGCGTTGGCCTTGGATTGCGGTTGACGCACCATCACGCGGCTGACCGGAGCGACCCGAGCCAGCGCGTCGATGTGATCGTCATTATGGCTGTAGATGCCGCAGGAATGACCAGTCCCGCCGACCGCATAAATCTGGCGAACGGTTTCCAAACCGTCTTCGAACGTGTCAAAGTGATACAGCGCCATCAGCGTGGTCAGCTTTTCCTTGCTAAACTTGTGCTCGGGCCCGATCTGATCCTGGTTTTCGACCATCAGGAATTTTCGATCTTCAGGGATAGTGAACCCGGCCACTTCGGCGGTCTGCTGCGGTTTGCAGGCGATGGTCGGGAAGGTACGGTTGCCATTTTCGTCCCACATCGCTGCCTCAAGCAGCGTTTTTTCTTCGGCGTTGCACAAGTAGCCACCCTCGGCTTGTAACGCCGCAACCATCTGATCGTAGACGGATTTCTGGATGATGATGTTCCCGTCGGCAGAACAGCCAGAACCGAAATCGCTGGTCTTGGATATCCGCGTGTTGGCCGCAGCTATGTCGATGTCGGCGGTGTCGTCGATGACGATGGATGAGTTGCCCGCACCCACGCCATAGGCGGGCTTGCCAGAACTGTAGGCCGCCTTGACCATCGGCTTGCCGCCGGTGGCCAGTGTCAGGTCGCAGATCTCCATCAAGTGCTGGGTCAGCGGTATCGACGGTTGGCGGATCGACTGGAACAGATCCTCGGGCGCGCCGACGGCGCGACAGGCAGCACGCATGACCTTGACCATTTCAAAGGTCGTCCCGGCGGTCCGCGGGTGTGGCGAGAAAATGACGGCGTTGCGCGCATTGGCAGCCGACACTCCGGTGACAGGTGGCGTCATCGCCGGATTGGTCATCGGGATGAGCGAGGCTATGACACCCGCAGGCTTGGCGTATTTCACCAGGCCCTTTGCCTCATCAACCTCGATCGCTCCGGTCGAGGGCGTGCGCAACACGTCGCGCAGTACCATGTGGATCTTGAAGCGCTTTGCGGGCCGCCCATCACGGTCACCGATGGCGCTTTCGTCCACGCCCTGTTGCGCCAGACGGGTAAACGTCCTCTCATTTCCGGCATACCAGGCGACTGCCTGGGACAGGCGGTCCAAATCTTTTTGGTTCCAATCCTCGATCTGCGCCATCGCTTTGCGGGCGCGTTTCATCATCTCTGCCGCTTGCCGGCGTTCGTCTTCGGTCAGTTCTCGTGCCATCCGGCAACCTCGTCATGAGAGTGAAATCAGGCCGCTTGTCTCTCGATCTCGCGGCGTTTGGACGTGGCAGACCCAAAGGTCAGCTTGGCGTGTGTTAGACAGCGCCGAGCGTGTTCCTCGTAGCCCAGCTCTGCCACCCGGCTTTGGTTCGGCAATTCAATTGAATAGTTCATCGGCGGGCACCGTTCGATGATCCCGGCAAAATCGATCCAGCCCTCACCCGGATAGAGCCGCGCGTCGCGGGCCAGCTGAATCATGCCTTCGCGGGTGTCGGCGATGCCCGGAAGGCAGTCTGAGATATGCAGGAAATGCAGCCACTCGGGTGGTACATGCAGCAATTCACCGGTATCCACACGGCTAAGATGCAGATAGAGCGTATCGACGAGAATTCCGCCGTTGGGCCGGTCGGCGGCGCGGACGATGTCAAGCGCCTCATCCAGTGTTCTGAGGCGCGAGAAGGACGGAAATTCCAGATCGATCGTCAGGCCAAAAGGCGCAGCTAGATCGCAGGTTTCGCCATAGACTTCCAAGAGGAAATTCCGGTCGTCCCGCCGAGTGGTCCAGGCCGACATGATCATGTGCTGCGCGCCCAACTCACCGCCCAGCTCCAGCGCGCGTTCAAACTCACGCGGGTCGCAATCCTCGGTGATACGGGCGATTTCGATGTCCAGAACTTGCAGGCCGGTCGTCGCCAGCGCGGTTTTTGTCGCCTGTATCTGCGCCTTGTCGAGCGGAGATCGAGTGAATTCGCCCGGCACATTCATCGTGATAAAGCGCGGGCTGACCGCATCGTAGCCTGCGCGGGCGGCGACATAGACCAGTTCTGCCGGCGTGCAGTTGATCAGCGTGAGATGCGCAAGCGAGAATAGCGGTCGGCTTGGAGTAAGACGTTGGCTCTTCAGCATGAAACGCCCCTTCCGACTCAAGCCCGTTGCGTCAACATATGATTTACAAAATATCTGATGTTTTGTAAATCATCAAATCCTCAGCCGGAAGACCACTGATCTTAATCCGTCGGCTCATGGACAGGCAGATATTGCGGCGGCATCGGCCCTTTGTTGCGACCGCCCTGTTGCATCTGCTCCCAGCCATGGGCCAGCACACCGACCGAGCGTGACAGGCAAAAAAGCCCTCGTGACAGGGGCGGTGGAAAGCCCAACTCGCAAAAGATCACTGCCGTGGCGCCGTCGATATTCATTGCGATTTCGGTTCCGCGCTGTCGGCCGATTTCGGACTGAACGGCATCGCCGATGTCGGCAAAACGGCCTGAAACGGTGCCGTCCCCGGCCGCGTTTCGCACCAACGCCATCAGCCGCGGCGCGCGGGGATCGACGGGTTTGTGAAAACGGTGGCCAAAACCCGAGACGATCTTGCCATAGGTCTCACGCCAAGCCGTGATCCCGTCGCGCGTGGCGGTTTCCAAATCATCACCGCTGTCGATCCGCGCAGCGACGTCGAGATAAAGCTCGGCGCATTGCTCTCCCGCGCCGCCATGCACGTCGCCCAGCATGTTGACACCGGTCGCCATGACGTTATTCAGACCCACGCCGCAGGTCGCAGCCATCCGCGCGGCGGCAATCGACGGTGCCTGCGGTCCGTGATCCACCCCAGCGACCAGCGCACATTCCAGAAGCGCCGCCTGCTGAGCCGTCGGCAGATCGCCTTGTGTCATCAGCCAGATCATCTGGCCGAAGGTGACGTTGCCGATCAAATCCTCGATCGGATGGCCGCGAAAGGCGATGCGGCCCGGGGCCATGTCGATGATCGAAGTGCGCCACCAATTTCGCACCGCTTGGGCATCGTCGGTCATGAATTTTGTCCTTCTTGCGTGTACCGCATCTGCGCGGCGAGCCGGATCGGGGCGTTGCGGGCGCCATAGCCCTGATAGCCGCCGCGCCGTTGGACGATTTCAAAGAAAAAGCCACGAAAAATCGAGGTACTGTAGATCTGGAAATACTCGGCATCGCTGTCGCGGTCATAGAGGATATTTCCGGCGCGCAGGCTGTCCACCATATCGCACGCTAAACCATATCTGACAGCCAGATCGTCATAATAGTTGGCGGGCATAGTAAGGCGAGAAAACCCCGCTGTGGATAGCTGTTCGGATGTCTCAAAAATGTCGTCGGTCAGAAAGGCGATGTGCTGCACGCCGGCGCCGAACTGATCAGCCAGAAAGGCCCCGGCAAAGGTACGCCGCTCCCCCGCGCCGTTGAGATTCAGCCGCACTTCGCCCTCGGGGCTGGCGATGGCCTGGCTCAGGATCACCCCTGAAGGGTCGGCCACATCCACGACCGAGGCTTTGGTCATCTCGAAGGTCGAGGTGTAGTAGGTCAGCCAGCTTTGCATCTCCTGATAGCGCATTGTCTGCGCCACGTGGTCGATCCGGCGCAGGCCGGCCGGCGGCGTGGCCTCGGCCTTGGGTACTGCTTCGAATTCGATGTCCCAGACCCGGTGCAGATCGGACTTCTCGTCGATAAAATGCACCACACTTCCGCCGACACCCTTGATCGCCGGAATATCCAACTCGCCGGTGCCGACGGGTTGGGAAAATGCTGGCGCTCCCAGGGCAGTCGCCCGGGCCACGGTCTGATCGGCATCGGCCACCCGCAGCCCCATGTCACACACCGAGGGACCGTGTTCGGCGAAGGCATCGGCGGCAAAGCCCTTGCTTTCGGAATTCACCACCAAGTTGATCGCGCCCTGCCGCCAAAGCTCGACCGATTTCGAGACGTGCTGGCGCTCTTTGCGAAAACACAATGCTGCCAGCATGTCGGTCAGCTGCTTGGCGGACGCAGCATCAGCAGCAAATTCGATGAACTCGATGCCTTTGGGAGGAACTCGTGGCGGCAGCCCCTGCAGCGGCGAGAGAAGCGCTGGTTCGGTCCGCGCCACCTCATCCAACAGCGACACCAGCGCCCGAAACCCGTCGCGGGCGAAACCGTCACGGCTGCTTTGGGCGGTGTCGCTGACCTGGGCCAGCGACCACGGCCCGTCATACCCCGACCGCGCGATGATCCGGACGAAGCTGGCAAGGTTCAGCCCGCCTTGTCCCGGCAAAAGACCGAAATGGCTTTTCAGATGTGAGATGTCGAAATCCAGCGCCGGGGCATCCGAAAGCTGAACGTGAAACAACCGCTTGCCCGGGATATTCCGCAATCGGGCGGGCTGGGAGCCGTCAGCGAGCGAGTAAAAGGAATTCAGCGCGAGGCCCAGATGCGGGCTGTCGACCGTCTCGACAAGTCTCAGGGCCGCGTCTTCGGTCCGGATATGCCGCGCCCATGGCAGCGCGATCAATGCGGCGCGGCAGCCCCGCGAACCGGCACGTGATGCAAGTTCTGCCAAGTCGGTGCCGATGGTTTCCTGGTCGCTGGTCGCGTCCGGGTGCGTCGACGTGGTAATCAAAAGCGTGCGCGCACCAAGCGCCTGCGCTAGGTCCAGTTTTTGATCGAGTCGCGCCAGCGCGCGGTCGCGGGCCCCTCCACGTAAGCCCTCGAAATCATGAAAAGGTTGAAGGACTTCTACCGTCAGATTGAGCGCGGCTGCGTGTTTGCCGATTTCTGTTGCCGTCCCGGCAAACCCTGTGACGTCCGGATCATACAGCTCGATGCCGGTGAACCCGGCGTCGGCAATGGTCTCCAGCTTTGCGAACAGATCGCCCGGGACCGATGTCGTCGCAACCGAAAGGCGCATTAGCCGAGGTAGCCGAACATGCGCGGCAGCCATAGCACCAAGTCCGGCACAAAGATCAGGACAAGAAGCGCCGCGATCAAAACCGCAAGGAAGGGTATGACTTCGCGGATGATTTCGCCCAGCGGTATCCTAGTAACTGCGTTGATCACGAATAAAAGGATTCCGTACGGCGGTGTAATAAGACCGATCATGCAGTTGACGACGGCAACGACACCGAAATGAACCAGATCGATGCCAAGCTCACGGCAGGATGGCAGAAACAGCGGGATGATCACCAGGATGATCGTGGTGGCGTCCAGCACGCAGCCAAGGAGCAGGATCAGCACATTGACCCCGAGCAGGAACACGATCGGTTCGACATCGATCCCGACCAGCGCATTGGCCAACATTCCGGGGATGTTTTCTGAGGCGACAACGAAGTTGAGGATCAGCGCACCGCCAATAACTAGACCCACCGCTGCCGAGGACCGGGCGCTTTCAACGAGGATACGATAGAAGTTGCCAATGCTCAGCGCACGGTAGAACACGGCCGCCAGGATCAGAGCATAGAAGGCGGCGACAGCGGCAGCTTCGGTCGGCGTAGTGACACCGCCGTAAATGCCATAAAGCAGAATCGCGGGCATCAGAAGCGCCGGAAAAGCGTTGACCGTCAGCGCCGGAAGTTCCCGGATTGGCACCGCGTCCTCGGTTAAGAAACCACGCCGATGCGAAATGAAATAATTCATCGCCATTAGCACGACCCCCATAAACAGCCCCGGCACGATGCCTCCCAGAAACAGGAATCCGATCGAAGTGTTCGAGACTAGCGCGTAAAGCACCATCGGGATTGAGGGTGGTATGATAGGGCCGATGGTAGCCGATGCAGCAGTGATCGCAGCAGCGTAGCCGCGTGTGTAGTGGCCCGACTTGGTCATCATCTCGATGATGATCTTGCCGATCCCGGCAGCGTCCGCGACCGCCGAGCCCGACATGCCCGAAAAGATCAGCGAGGCAACGACATTGACGTGGCCCATCCCGCCCTTGAACCGACCGACAAGGCCAATACAGAAGCGAAGCAGCCGGTCCGAAATCGTGCCAGCGTTCATAATGTTGGCAGCGACGATAAAAAGCGGCACAGCAAGCAGGATAAAGCTGTTGTAAAGCCCATCCATCAGCACTTTTCCCGCGATACCTACGCCAGCGCCACTGACAGTAAGATACACAAAAGAGGCCAGCAGAATCGCATAGGCGATCGGCGTGCCGATCCCAGCCATTACAAATAGCGTGATCAGGCAAAGCCCGAATTCAAGTGTCATTTCTCGATTTCCTCGGGCCGTTCTTCAGACGTCGCGGCAAGTTCGTCGTAGTGGTGTAGATCGGCATCCGCGCCGTGACGAATGATGTCCCAGGTGCGCCAGGCATAGCGCAGCGCTACGATTACCAGGAAGGCGAAATAGATCGAATAAACGTGGCGCACCCGGATCCAGTCGCCAAAAACATTTGACAGCGTGGGAGTCTTCTTCAGGCGCAGGATGTGGAACTTTTCCCAGGTCGGTTCCAGCGACAGCAAAAGCCCAACGCAAATGCCAACCGCCGCGATGATGGCGAACCATTTGCGCAGCCTGGCATTCACACTGGTATAAACGATATCGAAAATCACGTGGTCGCGCTGGCGCACGATAAATGAATTGCCCCAGAATACGATCCAGACCCACATCAGAAGGCAAAATTCCAAAGTCCAGCCATATCCGTTGGGGTCAAGGAAAGGGATGACTTCGGCAATCCATTCGGCACGTGCAGTGTAGCGAACAGTGACCTGCAATATGAAAGTTGCAAACATGGCGGCCATCATCATGGCCGCCACAAATTCTGTTCCGCGGGTGATCCATTTGAAAATCGGCTTCATCAGATCCCCCGCGGTGCCGTTCTCACATCAGTTGCCGAGGGCGTTGATTTTGTCCAGAACGCCTTCGGGCCAATCGGCTGAAGCATCGGTGTTCAGGTACATCGACTGAACGTGGCTTCGGAAAGCGGCCAAGTCGGGCTCGTAGATTTCTAACCCGTTTTCTGTCAGAAATGCGCCAAGTTCGGCCTCTTTCTGAAGCTGGATCTGGCGTCCGCTTTCGGCCGCCGCATCAGCCGCCGCTTGAACGGTGGCCTGCTGATCTGCCGAAAGACCGTCCCAGACAGCTTTCGAGAAGGCGACGTAGTTGAGGTCAACCAGGTGCGACGTCAGGATGATCTGGTTGGTCACTTCGTAGAATTTGGCGTCCACGACGGTCGGCAACGGGTTGTCTTGACCGTCAACCGAACCGGTCGACAGCGCGGTGTATACTTCTGTGAAGGCCATCGGAGTCGGGTTTGCGCCCAGCGCCTTGCCCAGGAATTGCCACGCATCAGTGCCCGGCATCCGAAGGTTCACGCCAGCCAGATCCTCAGGCGTCATCACTGTGAGCTCGTCCTTGGTTTGGCGCAGGTTTACGTGGCGCTGCCCAAGATACATGACGCTCAGCAATTTGACGCCAAGTTCGTCCTCGACCTTCTGCTTGAATGGCTCCATCAGCGGGTCATTGAAGACCGCAACTTGGTGCGCGGCGTCCTGGTGAACATAGCCGGTGGCGAAGATCGAAAACTCGGGGAAGAACTGCGTCAATTCCTGCGCCGAGGTGATCGACATTTCCAGATCACCGGAGGCAATGGCCTCGAGTTCGGAGTTCTGAGCGATCAGCGATCCGTTATAATGTGGCTCGTAGGTCGCGAACTCGGCGACAGCGGGGGCAAACACTTCCTCCAGCGCAATAGAACGCTGGTCCGTGGCCGAGGCCGGGGTCGACATTCGCAAGGTCACTGCATGGCTTCCGGCAAATGCTGGGGCCACGAGGCCAGCGGTCATGCTAAGTGCGGTGAGCGATGCCAATGCGGCGCGACGATTTAGTTTATTGATCATGGTAGTCCTCCCTTGGATAAGACCTTAATAGCGCGGTCAGCTCAGTTAGTGTGGTTTTTTTCATTTTGCAAGACATTATGAAAAACATCTGATGTTTTAGCTGACCGGAAGGACTGCCATACCCTGCGTTCCGCTGATTTCAGTCATGGCGTCGGGCTCACCCATCGTTACGGCCGCGCCGGTGTTCGCAGATGTGGCAATGGCCTCAACCACTTCTAGCGAACGCATGCCCTCGATACCCGAAACCAGCGGTGTCTCATGCCCGCCGATGACCTGTGCAAAGTGCGTCATCTGAACCGCCAGCGGATCGCCACTGCTGCAAGTCAGAGACGTGGCAGTGATCGGTGTCCACCAGTCCGGCGCGCGCTCGTGCCGCCAGACCCGCAGGTCAGGCAGCGACAAGCCACCCTCGGAGCCTCCGATCAGATAACAGCTTTCATTGGTCGCCGGATAAGCTGGATTTTCGCGCGACGTCAGCTCCCAACTCCAGGGCGCGACGATACTGTCGGAAACCGATATCGTTGCGATCGTGCCAGACCGGAATACTAGAATTGCCGTTGCCAGATCCTCGTTTTCGAACCCGCGCGCCGAAGGCACCGAAACGGCCTGAACCGAACTGACCTCGCCGCAGAAATGGCGCAAAAGATCGACGTCATGCACGAGATTGACCGAAATTGGACCAGCACCTTTCTTGGTGCGCCATGGTGCGATTTCGAAATAGCGATCGGGCTTATAGAACCAGCAGGTCGCCTGAACTGACCGCACATCGCCAATTGCACCGCCCGTGATCGCCTGCTTTGCCGCCTTTACCATACCATTGTGGCGACGATGGTGACCGATAAGGAGCGGCACACCTGCCGCCGCGGCCGCCTCAGTCAAGGTCCGGGCATCCGCTGCCGTCACTGCTATGGGCTTTTCGACGAGCACTGGGCAGCCCTTTGCGATACACGCCAGACCCTGTTCGATATGAAGCGGTGTCGGCGTGGCGAGCACCACC
>CAJHYP010000407.1_pt1 | contig 9782 bp, 11 predicted proteins | sample 9198731 | NCBI WGS metagenome assembly CAJHYP01 (sample SAMEA7708363, study PRJEB35096) | sediment metagenome | biome: marine neritic benthic zone biome [ENVO:01000025]; feature: sediment [ENVO:00002007]; material: shallow marine sediment [ENVO:03000034] sea grass bed [ENVO_01000059] ...
ACAATTGCTCCTCGGGCACGACAACTTCGATCCGTTCGGCTTCTTCGTCCAGAACGACCTTCGTCACCTCAGCGGGCTGCAGCGCGTTCACCAGAAACGTCGGTGCGTCTTCGTTCCAGGGGATGATGTCGATTTTCTCGCCCTGAAGCTCGTTCACAACTGCCTGCACACGGCTGCCGCGCATTCCGACGCAGGCACCTACCGGATCAATTGAATTGTCATAACTAATAACCGCAATCTTTGCCCTGCTGCCCGGATCACGTGCGACAGCTTTGATCTCGATGATGCCATCATAAATCTCAGGCACTTCCATCTTGAACAATTCAGCCATGAACTCAGGCGCGGTACGGCTAAGGAAAATCTGCGGTCCGCGGACTTCGCGACGCACGTCCTTGATATAGCATCGGATACGGTCGTTTGGACGATAACTTTCGCGACCGATTTTTTCGTTCCGGCGAAGAACGGCCTCTCCGCGGCCGATATCGACGATGACGTTTCCGTATTCCTCTCGCTTGACCTGTCCGTTGATGATGGTGCCGGCGCGGTCTTTGAATTCCTCAAACTGCCGATCACGCTCTGCTTCACGAACCTTTTGCAAAATAACCTGTTTTGCCGATTGCGCCGCAATACGCCCCATATCCACAGGAGGAACTTCATCAACAATTGTGTCACCGGGCTTTGGATCATCCAGATACTGCTTCGCCTGTTCTGGCGTTAGCTGCGCCTGGTAATTCTCAAGCTCTTCCGTTTCCGGATCGATAACGGTGCGAACGCGCGAAAAAGTCGCCTTGCCGGTCTTGCGATCAATCGACACGCGAATGTCCATTTCGGCGCCGTACCGGCTCTTAGCCGCACGCGCGAGACTTTCTTCCATGGCCTCGACCACCAAAACGGGGTCAATCATCTTTTCGCGCGCGACCGCTTCGGCCGTTTGCAGAAGTTCAAGCTGATTTGCGGATGTGATCGCCATTTCAGGTCTCCTCGTCGCCATCCATGATGGTTTGTATTTCGTCAAATTGTGTTTCGTCTACAGCGCCTGCATCCTTGCGGGCCTTCAAGACGTTGCGAATCAGATCATCCGACAGCACAAGCTTCGCATCGCTAAGCCAATCGAACTTCAATCCGATGGTCGCGGACTGACCATCGATATCGAGTTCAACCAAGACCTCATCTGCATCCGAACCCTGTAGCCGCCCTTTGAACCGTCTGCGCCCGTCGATCAATTCTGATGATTCAAGTTTCGCCTCGTAGCCGGTCCAGCTGTCGAAATCCTTGAGCCGCGTTAGTGGCCGGTCGATGCCAGGGCTAGAGACTTCCAGTGTATAGGCCTCTTCAATCGGATCCTCGACGTCCAGTGATGCGCTGATCGCGGTAGAAATCTCCGCGCAGTCGTCAACCTCAATCCCGCCGTCCGGACGCTCCGCCATAATCTGCAGGGTCTTCGTCTTGTTGCCCATCAATCGGACGCGTACCAAATCAAACCCCATATCTTCGACGACAGGGGTTATGATCTCGGCCAGGCGCCGGTCAATGCTAGTTTTTGCGATCAGGTCACTCATGGGCGTTCAGGCATAAAAAAACGGGCCAGCGGGCCCGTCTGATTTCCGGTGGAGCTTCGGGGGTGGAAGCCGAAGCGCCGCTGTTGAGGGGGATATATGCAGGTTTACCCGATTCCACAATAGCCGTTGCAGATATCGATGGATCGCTGACTAGAATTCTCGATTCTCAGAGCAGCGTTTTACAATTTTGCCGCTTATGCCTAAAGGCGCCGCCTTGGATGTGTCTTAGCCTATGAAATTTTGCGTCAGCCAGAATCGGCCACAGAATCGCGCTTTGGGATCAAACGCGACGCCAGACGACATCTTGGTCACTTTCGGGTTCAAGATGTTCTTGCGGTGCCCGGGCGATTTCATCCAGAGGTTAACAGCGTGCCGAGCAAGTGACGCATAAGAATGCGCAGGCAACGGCTTGCCTCTCGTGGAGGTGAACTGGCAGGCGTTCGAGTTGGCGATTTTGAAGCGCTGGTTGTCGATTTGATAGCGATGGACCATGCCGATGTTTTCTGCACCTGTCCTAAACTTGAGGCCCGACTTCCTTAGACGCTGCTTTAGCGTCGCGCTTCCTGCCACGGTACTGCGGTGTGTCAACTGCTGCGTCCTGGCCATCCAGGTGCTGTGTTTCTTGGCTTGATTGGCCAGACCATTTCCAGCGTCAGCGAGGGGCCGCAAGCCCGCCCGGCAGCGGTGAAAATTGACCTCGGCACGGATGGCGTCGTCAATAAGGGCCTGGTTGACACGGGAAGACGGCACAACGGTTTTCGCCGCCTTGGCCGACACATTACGCGAACAGGCTTCTGCATCCATCGCGGACACAAACGTAAACACAATACCGGCGGCAACAGCAGCAATCGTCGAATTCATCCCCAGGTCCTTTGTCACTGCCCCCGGGCGCAACCTTCCCAAGGAATGCGGCCAAACCGAGGCAGTGGATCGGCGCTCGTTTGGAATTTTCTAAAGATGCTACGGGCCGCGGACAACAGGTTGTGGTATTGGCGGCGGTATTCCGCCATATGTTGATAAATTCGTTGATAAGCCTGTGGATAAATCATAGCGCGTGTCGAAGGGTGTCCGTCGTTCGAACAAGTTCGGCACTGATCCCGGGTTCCGACAGCGCATGACCGGCACGCGGTACGATCACAAGCCTTGAACCGGGCCAGCGCGCGTTTAATTCATATGACGACGTCGGCGGGCAAATCATATCGTATCGGCCTTGAACGATTGTTCCCGGGACATTGGCGATCGACTGCACATTCTCCAATATCCAGCCGTCATGTTCAAGAAATCCGCCATTCAAAAAATAGTGGTTTTCAAGCCGCGCAAAGGCGCGCGCGTATTCCGTCGGGCTATCTCCGCTTGGTCCGTCGTTGCCGATCGACGCCAGCGTGTTTTCCCAGCTTGCCCAGGCCCGCGCAAACCGATTCTCAAGCTTCAGGTCGCCGGAGAACAATCGCTTGTGATACGCCGTAATCAAATCACTCTGTTCGTCTTCGGGAATCGTTGAAGTGAACCCTGACCACACGTCTGGCCAAAAGGATCCAGCACCTCCGCGATAAAACCAGTCCAGCTCGCGCTGCGTCATAAGGAAAACGCCACGCAATATTAGATGAGCCGCGCGCTCGGGATGACGGATTGCATAAACCAGACCCAACGTCGCGCCCCAGCTGCCGCCAAAAATCGCCCAGCGATCGATCGACAGCGCGGTCCTGATGTGCTCGATGTCCTGAACCAGATCCCAAGTTGTGTTATTTTCCACGCTTGCATGCGGTCGTGACCGACCACAGCCGCGCTGATCAAAGAGTACGATCCGATAATGTGACGGACTAAAGTATCGCCGCATTGCCGGGCTGCATCCACCACCGGGTCCGCCATGCAGCACAATGACCGGAATTCCATCTGGATTTCCGCATTGTTCAAAATAAATCCGGTGCCCATCTCCAACATCCATCATGCGCTGATCAAACGGATCAATCGGCGGATAGAGAAATTGTGAAACAGTTCTTTTGTCTGCGGCGCGGTCCATATCAGTCCTATATAACGAGAAGTTGCAGCGATCTATGTTAGCAAAGCAAGAAATTGTGAAAGGCCGACTCTCGATGACACCGACCAACACAATCGACGCCGCGGAGATCAAAAAGTTTCAGGCGATGGCCGCCGAGTGGTGGGACCCAAATGGCAAGTTCAAGCCACTACACATGTTGAATCCTTGTCGTTTAGATTACATTACCGCGCAGATTTCAGCGGAATTCGGTCGCGATCTTTCGGGACATTGTCCTTTTGAAGGCCTTCGAATTCTGGATATCGGGTGTGGCGGTGGGTTGTTGTCGGAACCGATGGCTCGCCTCGGCGCGGACGTTGTCGGTGCAGACGCCGCGGATCGCAATATCCCGGTCGCGCAAGTCCATGCCGAAGAACAAGGCCTGACCATAGATTATCGGCATACGACGGCAGAAGCGTTGGCGGCGGACGGCGAAGTATTCGACGTGATTCTTAACATGGAGGTGGTCGAACACGTGGCGGATCCGCTGGCGTTCCTGGCAGTTTGCCATCAACTTTTGAAACCCGGTGGACTGATGATCTGCTCGACCATCAACAGAAATCCAAAAAGCTTTGCGATGGCGATTGTCGGCGCAGAATACGTGATGCGATGGCTACCAAAGGGAACGCACGATTGGTCAAAGTTTATAACCCCGGACGAGCTTTTCGAACTGCTGCGCAAGTCCGGAATGGATCCTGTCGATCGGAAGGGCTTTGTCTTCAATCCGATCGCATGGTCTTGGCGGATAAGCGCCCGCGACTTGAATGTTAACTACGTCACGACGTCGATTCGTCCGTAGACTCGTTTTCATCGAAGCGTTTTCGAATTTCGCGCAAAACCGGCAGTATGTTGCGCACGTTTTCGGTTCCAGCTGCCTCCACTACATCGTCAAGAATGGGCGCGATGGCCGCCAGCGCTTCGTCCCGTGCCTGTCTGCCGGTGGAACTGATGCTTACGAATTTGCGCCGTGCGTCATCCCAATCTGGGCGAACGTGGACATGCCCCGCCCACTCCAGGCGGTTGACCGTGTTCGTCATCGCACCGCGTGTGACGTGGAACGCACGCGCCAACTGCGCCGGCGTTCGTTCCGAGCTTGTGCGCGCCAAGTGGTTTAGCACCGAGAAATGAGATAGCTCCATGCCCTTGGGCAAGGCTTTCGCCAATCGTGCCCGCGCAAGCTGATCAGCCATGAAGATCTCACTGAAGAGCGCGACGGCCAGAGGATCACCTGGTTCTTTTGAGTCAGCCATCAATCAGGCCTGTACTTTCGGTCATGAGTCAGCGACGGGATGCGTCTGCGCGCATCATCGACCGCCTTGAGATCCAGATCAACCAGTGTGGCCCCCGGCAGATCGCCACCATCGGCGAGAATATTTCCCCACGGATCAACCGCCAGTGAATGCCCGAATGTTTGCCGGCTGCGGCCACGCGTCACCGAATGGGTTCCACATTGCGCCGGAGCAAGGACGAAACTGCCGGTTTCGATTGCGCGGGCGCGAAGCAGCACTTCCCAGTGCGCGACGCCGGTATCCGGAGCAAATGCTGAAGGGATGGACATTATCTTTGCGCCCGCCTGCGCGAGATCCCGATACTGATACGGAAACCGAAGGTCGTAGCAAATGGTCATGCCGAGGAGGACGCCGGCCACATCTGCCAAGACAGCACGCGTTCCCGGCCGGTATCCTGCGCTTTCGCGATAGGTCTCGGTGTCGGAAATCGCCACATCGAACATGTGCAGCTTGTCATAGCGCGCGACTATTTCACCTGAAGGCGAGATCAGAAAGGAGCGATTGACGAATCGACCGTCCCCGGAGGGATCAGTTAACGCTAATGACCCAACTAATATTGTTGTGCTATTTTTCGCCGCCTGATCGCGAAGCGCGGAAAGCATCCGATCTTCACTTTCCGGAACCAAAACCTCGGCCTGCCGCGCGCGACTGGTGGAAACACAATTCGTAACTTCCGGTGTCAGAATAAATGTCGCGCCTTGATCCGCCGCGCTTTGCACCATGGCGCAAGTTGGCGGGATATTGGCCTCCGGATCATCCGAAGAATTGAGTTGAATGAGACCAACACGCAATGTTCACGCAGCCAGAAGCGGGTCAAGCTTTCCTGTCCGCTCAAGCGCATAGAGTTCGTCGCAACCGCCAATATGCGTCTTGCCTACGAAAATCTGCGGAACGGTGCGATGGCCATTCGCGCGCTGCATCATTTCCCGACGCCCCGCAGGAGAAGTCGTCACGTCGATTTCCGTAAATGATGCGCCCTTGGCCGTCAGCAGGCGTTTGGCCGCGTGGCAAAACCCGCAAAGCGGAGACGTGTAAATCTCGACAAATTTCATTGGCACCAATCCTTAGGGCAACGCCTACTATCTAGGATGCTTTGCTGACGCGTGCCAGCACAAGAACGGATACGCGTGCAGCACCGGCGTCAAGGCATGCTTGAGTTGCAGCTGTTAGCGTTGCGCCGGACGTCATCACGTCATCAATCAGGCAAATATCCCGTCCTTGAAGCGCGGACAGGCGCCGAGGATTAGCGCGAATCGCATCCTGAAGGTTAGAAAACCGTGCCTCAATGTTCATGTCCTCCTGAGCTTTTGTGGCACGCACTCTTTTCAAGGCGTCCAGACAGACGTCCAGGCCGCATAGTCCACCGGTTGCATTTGCAAGTTCGGCGGCTTGGTTGAATTTTCGTCGGACCAGACGCGTCCAGAATATTGGAATTGGCACAAGAAGTGGGCTCTGGTGGAACAAAGTCGTACCCGCTTGGGCCATCCACTCGGCCGCCGATGGCACGATATCGGTGCGGTCGCCGTGTTTTAGTGCCAGAACCAATCGACAACCGGCGTCACGATAGCCAAAAACCGCACGACCCTGCGACCAAGGCCTGGGCAGCGCGATGCAGTCATCGCAATGGTCCGAGGGCCCGTCGCCGTGTCCAACAAGCGATGTGCCGCACTTGTCGCAAACATGGCCAGTTATGAAAGGCGTTGAACGCCAGCACGACGCGCAAAGCGCGCCCTGTCCTTCGACAAGTTTTGTGCACAGGACGCATTGATCGGGATAGATCAACGCCAGCGCACGGTGCATAACCTTCATGCGGCGCCAATTTTCGATTTGATCATGACTGACACTCCCCGACTAACGGACAGATCGGCACTTGAGCTTCACCGCGCCCGCGCGCGGCGGATGCCGGAGGATTTCCTGCATCTTGAAGCGGCCGCTGACATTGAAGAAAGGGTTGCGGAAGTTAACAAACCGTTCACGTCGCCGGCAATCATTGGCGGGCTGATCGACCCGTTTCGAGCAATTTGGCCGCAGGCAAATTGCGTTGTCGACGCCCCCGAAATCGATTTGAAACGCGCCTCATACGACATGATCGTTCACGCGATGGCGCTCCATTGGGCGGATGACCCTGTTGGCCAGCTTGTCCAGGCGAGACTGGCGCTGAAGCCCGACGGACTTTTAATTGCAGTTCTTTTTGGCGGTGAAACCTTGCACGAACTTCGCACCGCGCTTGCCGAGGCGGAAAGTCGGATAATGGGCGGTATCTCGCCGCGCATCGTGCCTATGGCGGATATTCGCGACCTCGGCTCGCTTTTGCAGCGGGCTGGATTTTCGCTGCCGGTCGCTGACAGCCGCACGCTGACAGTTCGATATCCTTCGCTTTCCCGCCTGGTGCGCGATCTGCGCGGCATGGGGGAAACCAACGCCTTGGCCGATCGGCATCGCAAACCTGCGACACGCCAACTTTTCAAGGAAGCCGAGGCAATCTATCGCGAAAACTTCGCGGACGCTGAGGGATTTCTCATCGCGACGTTCGAGCTTGTTTACCTGACTGGCTGGGCTCCTCACGAAAGTCAGCAACAACCGTTGAAGCCCGGATCCGCCAAATCCCGTCTGGCAGACGCGCTCCGGGTCGATGAGCGGCCTGCGGGCGATCCCGTCACACGTTGACGGCGCGCTGGAACTGGTTATTTCCAGCATTCAGCAGACTTCTCCAGGCGGTGGCTCAACAACGGCCGGCGCAATTCTGAATGAGGACCGTAGATTGGCCCGAGACAATTCCCAGGAAACCTCCGGAGCGCTTCCGCCGGATCATCCGCCGGTTCTGCGGGAGAAAATAGGGGTGCTATTAGCCAATCTTGGTACGCCCGATGGTTACGATTACTGGTCGATGCGCCGATATCTGGGCGAGTTTTTGTCTGACCGGCGTGTGATCGACTATAGCCCCTGGTTTTGGCAACCGCTTCTGCAACTGGTCATTCTTTCTAAGCGTCCGTTTACGTCTGGTGCTGCGTACAAATCGATCTGGAACCACGAGGCGGACGAAAGCCCGCTGATGACAATCACCAAAGCGCAGACCGAAAGCGTGCGGGCAGAGATAGAGGAAAGATACGGCGATCAGATCGCCGTGGAATTCTGTATGCGCTACGGAAATCCCTCGACAGCTTCAAAAGTGCGCGCATTGATCGAGCAGGGGTGCCGGAAGATCTTGTTTTTTCCACTTTATCCCCAATATGCCGGCGCCACGACCGCCACCGCAAATGATCAATTCTTTCGCGCGTTGCGGAACGAGAAATGGCAGCCATCAGTTCGCACGGTTCCCGCCTATTTTGACCGCACAGAGTATATCGATGCGTTGGCTCAATCTGTCGAGCGCGCTTATGCGGCACTGGAACCCCAGCCTGAGATTTTGGTCTGCTCTTACCACGGTGTCCCGAAGCGATATCTGACAGAAGGCGATCCCTATCATTGCCAGTGCCAAAAAACGACGCGGCTGTTGAAAGAACGGCTGGGCTGGAGCAACGACCGGATTGTCACGACATTCCAAAGCAGGTTCGGTCCCGAAGAGTGGCTTCAGCCTTACACCGTTGAAGAGGTGGCGCGTCTAGCCACCGCCGGCAAGAAAAGCATTGCCGTGATTGCGCCCGCATTCTCGGCCGATTGCATTGAAACGCTGGAAGAGATCAACGAGGAGATTCGCGAGAGCTTTGAATCCGCTGGCGGCGAGGCCTTTACTTATATCCCGTGTTTGAATGACGACGACGCGCATATTCAAGCGCTGGCTAATGTTATCGAAGACAACCTAAAAGGGTGGGTCGACGAGCCTAGTTGATCCAGTCAGATCACCAAAACCTGCGTTCCCACTTTCGCCAGCTCGTAGAGCTCGAGGATGTGTTCGTTGTATAGTCCGATGCATCCGTTGGACGACCGGCGGCCGATCTTGCGCGTGTCGTGCGTCCCATGAATGCGATAATACTGCCAGCCGAGATGAAGTGCCCGGACACCCAATGGATTGTCCGGTCCTGGTGGAATGTAGTCCGGCCAGTCCGGATTGCGTTTTTGCATTGCTGGCGTCGGGCGCCAATCGGGTTCGCTGTCTTTCAGGGCAATTCTTGTGCGACCGCGGCGTGTCAAGTCTTCGCTTAGCGGAACGCTCGTCGGGTAGAGCTTATAGATTGTGTCTGTTTGGTCCCAATAATGCAGCGCGCGCGAAGATATATCGACCAGTATCGCGCCTCTGCTCAGATTGTCGAAATACGGACGCCATTCCAAGGCGCGAAAGCTGGAGGCATTGCGGCGAACTTTGTTAGAGATACTGCCTCGATACTCGACATCGTCCCCTGTCTGCGCAATCGCAGGCGCCGCCAAGAGTGACGTACTTCCTGCTAAGAAACCGCGGCGGGTCACTTTGGCATTCACAATTCCTGACATTCGACGACTCCGGCAATTCAGTGTTCGGTGTCTCTATTAGCCGGACTGAACGGCGGCTTCAATTCACACCGGCGTCAGATGGCCAATTTGTAACACTTTGGTTTGAACAGGCACCCTGTTGGCTGTAAGGCATGAAAAACATTCACGAGGCGCGACAGTCATGATCATCAGAACGCTAAGTTTGCTTGGCCTATTTTTATTGGCTGCTTGCGCCACGCCGTTGCCACCGCTTGGGCCGGACGGCAAACCTCTGCCACAAATCTATAGAATCTCGTCAAGAAATGCGTCCGACATCCAGTTCCGGATGCTTGATGGTATCAATGCGCTTCGCTCCGCTTCGGGCGCAGGCCAAGTTCGGATGTCGTCGGAACTAGCCGCCGCGGCGGCAACGCATTCGCGTGACATGTCTCTGCAAAACCGGCCTTGGCACTTTGGATCAGATGGCTCAAGCCCGCTGGATCGTGTGGCCCG
>CAJHYP010000130.1_pt1 | contig 9775 bp, 8 predicted proteins | sample 9198731 | NCBI WGS metagenome assembly CAJHYP01 (sample SAMEA7708363, study PRJEB35096) | sediment metagenome | biome: marine neritic benthic zone biome [ENVO:01000025]; feature: sediment [ENVO:00002007]; material: shallow marine sediment [ENVO:03000034] sea grass bed [ENVO_01000059] ...
AAGGCCCGCCGTCCCCGTCGCGGTAACTTCCGGGGTGGCCTTGATTATCGCGGTGGCCTTGCCGGGTGGCTACGCTTTGCCGCTTTTGTTGGCGCCCGCGATGCTGGGCGTCGCTCTCGTCGAAAAACATCGGTTCACATACGCAATATTCTCCGCGGCAATTCTAGTTGCGGGTTTTGGGCTGACGGTCCTGCGCGAGGATTTCGGATTTGGTTGGATGGCGTGGCTTGCGCTTATTGTTATAGCAACCGACATTTTGGGATACTTTGCCGGACGCATCATCGGCGGTCCAAAGTTCTGGCCCAGAATCAGCCCGAAGAAAACTTGGTCCGGTACTGTCGCCGGTTGGATCGGCGCGGGAATGATCGGTGCAGCGTTCGTTTGGCAGGGCCAGTCGGGAAGTGAATTGATCGCCATTTCCGTGGCAATTTCAATGGCATCACAGTTGGGCGACGTCGCTGAAAGCGCCGTGAAGCGACGTGTGGGCGTCAAGGACAGCTCGAATATCATGCCAGGACATGGTGGCATGTTTGACCGGTTTGACGGTATGCTTGGCGCATCGATCTTTCTTTTGCTGGTCGAGCAAGTGATAGACTTTCCGCCGGCATCGGTGCCAATTTAATGCGAAAAATTTCGATTTTCGGTTCGACCGGATCGATTGGATGCAACACTATCGATTTGGTGCGGCGCAGCCGGGACGATTTTACCGTCGTCGCACTGACAGGTGGGCGAAACATCGCAAAGCTGGCCGAGCAGGCTAAAGACCTGCAAGCGGAAGTGGCCGTGACGGCGCACGAGGATTGCCTGTACGATCTTCGCGACGCGCTTTCCGGAACCGGAATTGAGGCCGCCGCCGGCGCAGAGGCGCTTTGTGATGTGGCGGACCGCCCCGCAAACTGGATAATGTCGGCGATTGTTGGCGCGGCGGGTCTACCGCCGGGGCTGAAAGCGCTGGAGCAGGGAACAACCTTGGCTTTGGCTAACAAAGAAAGCCTGGTCACTGCCGGTGCACTGTTGAAATCCACGGCAGATAGCCATGGCGCAACAATCCTGCCCGTGGACAGCGAGCATTCTGCCGTGTTTCAGGCGTTACAAGGCGAAGAAATCGAGGCGGTTGAGAGAGTCGTTATCACCGCATCCGGCGGGGCTTTCCGAGACTGGCCAGTAGAGCGGCTCAAAGAAGCAACGTTGCAGGAGGCATCCCTGCATCCAAATTGGGATATGGGACAGCGGATTACCATCGATAGTGCAAGTTTGTTTAATAAAGCGCTTGAGCTTATTGAAACACATGAGTTTTTTGATATCGCACCTAACAAGATCGAAGCCGTTATTCATCCTGAAAGCCTGGTCCATGCATTGGTTGGATTTCACGATGGAGCGTTGATGGCGCATGTGGGGCCGCCCGACATGCGCCATGCTATCGGTTACGCATTGAACTGGCCGGCACGCGCCAATCTGCCGGTGGAGCGGCTCGATTTGGCGAAAATCGGCCGTTTGACCTTTCGCGCGCCGGACGAAAGCCGTTATCCTGCGTTAAGGCTAGCCCGGTGGGTCATGGACGAGGGCGGGCTAGCGGGTACGGTCTTCAATGCCGCAAAAGAGCGCGCGCTGGATGGTTTCATAGACGGGAAGATTGGATTTCTCGACATGGCGGCAGTTGTTGAAGATGTGATCGAAATTATGTCAGGTGAAAGTCTCGGTTTGGCCGTGATTACACTTGATACAGTACGCGAAGCGGACCAAATGGCACGGCAAAGGGCCGATGCGTCCATCGCAAGAAGGCAACAATAAGGTATCCAATGGATCTGGCTGGGCTAATTCCAACATTCGGCAACTTCGCGTGGACCGTCGCGTTTTTTGTCCTCGCACTGTCAATCATTGTGGCAGTTCACGAGTACGGCCATTACATTGTTGGTCGCTGGACGGGCATAAAGGCTGACGTCTTTTCTGTCGGGTTCGGACCGGTTCTATTCAGCAAATCTGATCGACACGGGACCAAATGGCAGGTTGCGGCAATTCCTTTTGGTGGTTTTGTAAAGTTCCGAGGCGACTCTGATGCCGCGTCCGGCAAGGATGCTGACGCCTTGTCTGGTTTGAGCGACGAGGAACTTCGCGCGACAATGCACGGTGCACCTCTCTGGGCGCGGTCGCTGACGGTCGCGGCGGGACCAGTGTTCAATTTCATTTTATCGTTGCTTGTATTCGCGGTGCTTTTGATGGCTCGCGGCGTGGCCAGCGAACCGATCACGGTTGAAAAACTTCACCCGCTTCCGTCGGCGGTTCAACAACTGCAACCGGGTGATGTGCTATTGGCGATTGACGGCGAATTTGTTCCGGCCATCGATGAATTTGCAGAATGGGGCCGGACGCTGGAAGCAAAAAAATCGCTTAACTACACTGTTCGACGCGACAATGCAGAAATCATCGTGGAAGGCCCATGGTTATATCCAGCCCTGGCGACGTCGGTGACGCCGGGATCCGCGGCTGAAGAAGCTGGCCTTCTCGACGGTGACGTCGTGACTGCAGTGGATGGGACGCCGGTATTTGACTTCGACCAGCTTCGCGACATGGTTCGCGCCTCGAACGGCGAAACCATAACGCTGGAGGTTTGGCGCGCTGGTGAGGCGGGAACCTTCCAGTTGACCCCCCGGCGCATGGATATTCCGCAACCGGACGGTGGTTTTGAGACTCACTTTATGATTGGTCTTGGCGGTGGGCTGGTATTTGAGCCGGCAACTGAAACACCCGGGATCGGTGAGGCACTGTCGTATGGCGCCAATCAGATTGTGTATATTACCAGGTCTTCGATATCAGGGCTGTATCACATGATTGCGGGCAAAATCTCGACCTGCAATATTTCTGGGCCTATTGGGATTGCCGAGGTTTCCGGACAGGCCGCTAGCCAAGGATGGCTGACGTTCATTTGGTTTATTGCTGTGCTGTCAACTGCAATTGGGATGCTGAACCTTTTCCCCATACCAGTTCTCGATGGCGGACATTTGGTATTCTATGCGTTTGAAGCTGCAACTGGCCGTCCGCCGAGTGATATGGCTTTGAAGTATTTAATGGCGGGTGGTCTTACGATCATACTGGCACTGATGCTCTTCGCCGTGACGAATGACATTTTCTGCCCCTGACTTGCACGGGTGCATCTAGATTCCGTTTGATTGTCGCCGCCTGGCCCCATTTCAGCCACAATTGATCAGTAATCCGAGTGTATCTTAAGGGACAGATCACCGAGATGCGGACACGTCAGATCAGATTCAAAGGGCTTGAATTATTGTTCGAGTTGAACCTCGACCGTCTGATCGCGATTTTGGCGCTCTGCGGCGCAATCTTCCTGGCCGCATACGTCGGCGCACCTGGCTAAGCTAAGCCTTCTCAATGCACTCGAGCGAGACCGTCCTTAGGGGCGGTTTCGTGTTTTTGACACCCCCCCAGAATCCCTTTACTCACAACCCTTAATGAGCGCGAAACGCGGGCGAGGGAATATGGCTGGGGCTAGCTCTTTCAGAGTAATTCGCGGGTTGACCGCAGCATTGTCACTTTGCCTGACCGTGTGGATATTTGTCGAACCCGTAGCAGCCCAAACGCGCGTGAATGCGATTGCCGTAGAGGGCAATCTGCGGATTCCCGCATCGACGATTATTAGCTTGGCGGAGCTCGAGCGTGGTGAAGTGGCGTCGGATGCCCAGATCAATGATGCTGTGCAACGGATCTTCAACTCAGGGCTATTCGAGACGGTCGATGTTGTGCAAACCGGGGGCGGTTTAAGGTTCGTTGTTGTGGAAAGGCCAACGATCAACCGGATCAACATTGAAGGTAATCGACGTCTGGAAGACGAGGCTCTTTTGTCGATACTCAGTTCGCAGCCGCGTCGGGTGTACTCCCCGACAGTGGCTGAAGAGGATGCATCCCGTATCGCTGACGCCTATGCGTTTGAATCTCGACTTGCAGCAACTGTCACGCCCAAGATTATTCGCCGATCCGAAAATCGCGTCGATTTGGTATTTGAGGTGGCCGAAGGTCGAAATGTTGAAAATGAGCGGGTCAGCTTTGTAGGAAACAGAGCATATTCTGACCGTCGATTGCGCCGCGCGGTTGATACCAAGCAAGCCGGTTTTTTGCGCTCGCTAGTTCGAAGGGATACTTTCGACCCTGACCGCATTGCGTTCGACCGCCAGGCCCTGAGTGATTTTTACAATTCACGCGGCTACGTCGACTTTCAAGTTCTGGATGTTACGACCGAATTTTCGCGTGAACGAGATGCCAGCTTCATCACGTTTAATGTCCGCGAGGGACAGCAGTATAGCGTCGGTGAAATATCGGTCACTTCGGAATTCGCTGAGATCGACATTGAGGAATATCGCCGCGCCGTTCGATTGCGATCGGGCGAGACTTGGAACCCTGCTCGGATCGAAGAACAGATTGCGCGATTAGAGCAACTGGCGCTTCGGCAGGGGTTTGATTTCCTTCGGGTCGATCCGAGAATTGAAAGAAACAGCCGCAATTTGACGCTGGACGTTGAGTTCGCGCTTGTTCGCGGACCACGGATCTTTGTTGAACGGATCGACATCGAAGGAAACGCAACGACGCTGGATCGCGTGATCCGGCGTCAATTCGGCACCGTGGAAGGTGATCCATTTAATCCAAGGGCAATCCGCAACGCGGCAGAACGTATTCGGGCTTTGGGGTTCTTTTCAACCGCCGATGTCGAAACAAGAGAAGGCTCAGCTTCGGATCAAGTTGTTGTAGACGTTGATGTTGAGGAACAACCGACAGGTTCGCTCAACTTTGGTGGCACTTACTCCAACGACACTGGAGTTGCGCTGAGTATTGGGTTTTCAGAACGAAACTTTCTCGGTCGCGGTCAGTCGTTGACCGTTCGGATAGATTCCGGGGCCGAAAATTCAAATTCAGTGATCTCTATTCGTGAGCCGGCGTTTTTGGGGCGTGATCTGACGTTTGGTCTGACCGGGCGGCACCTGACGACTGATTTCGACTCAGCGGCATACGAGACGCGTGTCAGCTCGTTTTCGCCGTCGCTCGGCTTTCCAACTAGCGAAAATGGGCGGCTATCAACGTTTTACGAGATTGCTAGTGAGGACATATTCAACGTCTCAGTTGACGCATCGCCAATACTTATGGCCGAAGCAGGGGAGCTCTGGCGCAGTTCCATCGGATATAACTACACCTTGGATCTTCTCAGGGGCGGCTTGAACCCAAGCCGCGGCGTGAGCTTTACCTTTGGTCAAGAATTTGCCGGCATTGGCGGCGATACCGAGTTTATCAAGACAACCGGAACAGTCGTCGCCCAGCGTGACATTCTGAACGAGGAAGTGACGCTGAGGGCCATTCTCGAGGGCGGCATCATTGGCGCGATTGGCGGCGGCAGCACGAGAGTGAGCGACCGCTATTTTCTATCGTCCAATCAGTTGCGAGGATTTAGCTCGCGAGGTGTTGGCCCTCGCGATACAGGCGCAGTCGTTTCGGACGTTCTTGGCGGTAACAATTATGTTTCGGCCCGGTTCGAAGCGGACTTTCCATTGGGACTTCCTGAAGAATACGGAATATCCGGTGGTGTCTTCTTGGATTTTGGGTCGCTTTGGGGTCTGGATGACACCGCCGGCGTCGCGGTCGTGGATGACGGCTTCGAACTTCGATCGTCCATCGGTTTTTCAATATTCTGGACCACGCCAGTCGGCCCACTTCGCCTGAATTTCGCCAAGGCCATCGAAAAGAACCCGTTGGATGAGGAACAGTCGTTCGACATTACAATTTCAACGCAGTTCTGATGCAAACTCGCCGGCTCGTCGTTTGCTTAATTGCTTTGGCGAGTCTTGGCCAGGGATTGCCCGTGGCGGGGCAGGACGCATCGCTAAGTCTTCCTCCGCCAATTCTGACAATCGATCAGGATCGCCTTTTTGCCGAAACGCGCCCCGGAGAAACGGTCAATGCTGAATTGGAGGCAAAGGCAGCCGCGTTGGCCGAGGAAAACTCCCGCATTGAGGCTGAACTGATTGAACGTGAGCGGGCACTGACCGATCAGCGTCCGTCACTGCCGCCGGATGAGTTTCGCGCGTTGGCCGACGATTTCGATGCAGACGTGCAGCGGATCAGAGCCGAGCAGGACGAGAAAGCCCGCCAGATAACGCAGGAGCGCGAAACGGCGCGTCAGGAATTTGTCGGCGATGTAGCCGGCATTATTTCAGGCATCGTTCGCGAAAGAGGTGCGTTGGTTGTGCTTGATCGGCGTGACGTGTTTCTTTCGGCCGACCGGATCGACATAACGGACGAAGCCATCGATAGGATCAACGCAGCCGCCGACGAACGAGGCGCAGAGTGATCGCCTTGCTGCACTGGCATCGGCTTGGTAATCGTCAGCAAACGGGCAGAGGATCCCTCAAATGACCGAGACGCTCGCAAGTGCCGAGATTGACCTAATTCAAAGGATCATCCCACACCGATATCCGTTTCTGCTGGTTGACCGTGTGGTCGATATTGACGGGACATCGCGAGGCGTCGGCATCAAAAACGTCACAATGAACGAGCCGCAGTTTCAAGGTCACTTTCCGGATATGCCGGTATTTCCTGGTGTGCTCATGGTCGAAGCCATGGCGCAAACGGCGGCAGTGATTGCTGGCGTTGGTCTGGATTTGGCAGACAAAAACTTTGGCGTCTATTTCATGGCAATCGAACGTGCGAAGTTTCGACGTAAGGTCGGCCCAGGCGACACGCTCAGAATGGAGGTCGAAACATTGCGCGGCGGGGGCAAGGTCTGGAAGTTCAAGGGTCGTGCAACCGTGGATGGCGAAGCGGCGTGCGAATGCGAATTTACCGCGATGATGGATATTCCGAAGTGAACATCGATGCGACGGCGGAGATTCACGCGTCTGCGGTAGTGGAGTCCGGTGCGATAATTGGTGCGCACGCAAAAATCGGCCCGTTTTCCGTGATCGGCCACGAAGTGGTTCTTGGCGCAAGGGTTGAGATAAAACCACATGCAGTTATCACCGGCAAAACCGAGATCGGAGACGAGACAGCCATTTTTCCCGGCGCAGTCATCGGAGAAATCCCACAGGATCTGAAATTCAAAGGCGAGGCGACGCGTCTTGTTGTCGGCAAACGCAATCGCATCCGCGAAGGTGTCACAATGAACACGGGCACGGCGGGCGGTGGCGGCGTGACCACGATCGGCGACGACTGTCTGTTTATGACTGGCGCCCATGTAGCTCACGACGCCCTTGTTGGGGATCGAGTGGTTGTTGCCAATCAAGGCGCGATCGCCGGGCATTGCGTAATCGAAGACGACGTCATCATCGGCGGGCTATCGGGTGTTCACCAATGGGTCCGAATTGGCAAAGGGTCGATCATTGGCGCTGTGACAATGGTGACGAATGACGTCATTCCCTACGGGCTGGTCCAGGGTCCGCGCGGCACGCTCGACGGACTGAATCTAGTCGGCCTCAAAAGAAAAGGTGTTGAGCGAGGCGACATAACTGCACTGCGTGCCGCTTTTCAAATGCTGGCTCAGGGCGAGGGCGCCTTTCAGGACCGTGTCCGGCGCCTGGGCGACGAAGCTGACAGCGAATATGTCAAAGATATCGTTGAATTTGTCCTCGCCGCATCAGATCGTTCGTTCCTAACGCCGGAGCGTTGATATGTTGGCGTTGATTGCAGGGCGCGGACAGCTTCCCGCCGTATTGGTCGATTGCTTGGGCGAGTTGCCATTCGTTGCATCTTTAGAAGGGTTTGACCCTGAATTATTGGTTCCCGACAGGCGGTTTCGACTGGAACACCTTGGGACACTGATTGCGGAACTGAAAGAGCTTGGCGTCACCGAGGTATGTTTTGCGGGCGCCGTTTCACGCCCCGCAATTGACCCCAGCGCCATCGATGCCGCGACCATGCCGTTGGTGCCAAAGATCAAAGCCGCACTTGGGGCGGGCGACGATGGTGCGCTCAGGGCTGTGCTCGCTATATTCGAGGAGGCAGGTTTTTCGATCAGGGCGGCTGACGAGATAGTACCTGCGCTCCTGCCGCGGCCCGGTGTGGTGACGACGCGACCTGTCGAGGACCAACATCGCGTCGATGCGCAGCGGGCGGCGGATATCGTTGCAGGATTAGGCGCCCTCGACATTGGTCAGTCCTGTGTCGTTAAGCAGGGCCAGGTGTTGGCGATTGAGGGGCGCTATGGCACCGACTGGATGCTCGAAAGTCTGCGCGTACGTCCGGACGGGCAGGGCGGTATTTTCTACAAAGCAAAGAAACCGGGCCAAGACCGCCGCATAGATCTGCCGGTGATCGGTGTTGACACTGTTGCTGGCGCCGCAGGCGCCGGATTGGATGGATTGGTCATTGAATGCGGCGGGGTCATGGTGCTTGATCTGGCGGCAGCGACCCGCGACGCGGATGAAGCGGGGCTGTTTTTGTGGGTGCGCGAGTGATGGTTTTCAACCAATTCGAAGATAATGATTTCGCACCACAGCAATTGGCGCGACGGCTTAGATGAAACTCTTCGTTCTGGCAGGCGAGCCGTCCGGCGATAAATTGGGGGCCGCCCTGATTGCCGGACTGAATTCTCTTCGCGCGGATATCGAGTTTCGCGGCGTTGCCGGGCCGATGATGCAATCTGAAGGAATGAACAGCTTGTTCCCGATGGACGAGCTTAGTGTCATGGGCATTGCCGAAGTGCTGCCGCGATACGCGGAACTCAGAAAGCGACTTTCTGAGACGGCGCGGGAGGCCGCTGATTGGGGTCCGGACGCGCTGATCACCATCGATTCCCCCGATTTTTCGCTACGCCTCGCAAGACTGCTTAAATCGCGGACAAACGTACGAACCGTTCACTACGTGGCGCCGTCGGTCTGGGCGTGGCGATCCGGGCGGGCGCGGAAGATGGCGGCATATATCGACCAGGTGCTGGCACTGTTGCCGTTCGAGCCGCCCTATATGGAGGCAGAAGGGATGCGCTGCGATTTTGTCGGGCATCCCGTAGTCTCTGAGCCGGTTGCAAGCGATGCGGATGCTGCGGCATTCCGGCAGAGCCTGGGCATTGGATCATCACCTCTGATCCTTGTCCTTCCGGGCTCGCGCAGGGCCGAGGTGAACCGCCTTGCGCCGATATTTGGCGAGGCTTTGCAGCCCGTCGTCGCCCACGCGCCGGACGCGCGCGTGGTAGTCCCGGCTGCAGCGCCGGTGGCATCAGAAGTTATTGACGCTGTTCGGCGTTGGCCCGGCGCGCCGTTCGTCATTGATGGACGTGAAGCTGATGCAGAAGAAAGCCAAAAACGCGCGGCCTTTAGGGCGGCAGATGTGGCCCTCGCCGCCTCGGGCACTGTGTCGCTGGAATTGGCGGCGAACGCGACGCCAATGGTCGTTGCCTACGACATGAACTGGCTAAGCTGGCAGGTCATGTCACGGATGGCGAAGATCGACACGGTAACATTGGTCAATCTTGTTACGGGCCGAATGGCGGTGCCGGAGTTTCTCGGACCCGCATGCAAACCGCAAGCCATTGCCGATGCCCTAGTCTCGCTTCTTTCAAATGATAGCGCGCGGGCCGACCAAGTTGCAGCTATGGCCGAGACAATGCAAAAGCTGGGTCAGGGCGACGATCCACCCGGATTGCGCGCGGCGCGGGCTGTGCTGGATGGCCTTCAGGAATGAGGCCTTATCTGCCCCGCCAAATCCAACCGCCACCAAAGACGCGAGTGCCACCCGCTTCGTAAAATACGCAAGCTTGCCCCGGTGATACACCTTCTTCGGGAGTGAC